>Ga0181520_10003044_pt1 | contig 30062 bp, 24 predicted proteins | sample PEATcosm2014_Bin_29_FD_132451 | JGI IMG/M metagenome (GOLD analysis project Ga0181520, IMG submission 132451) | Peatland microbial communities from MTU Mesocosm Facility, Houghton, MI, USA - PEATcosm2014_Bin02_30_metaG | ecosystem: Environmental > Terrestrial > Soil > Wetlands > Peat | place...
AGTTCGAGCGCACGCTGATCATCGCCGACGAAGGCTCCTACGTGAGCTATCTCGAGGGCTGCACGGCGCCCATCCGCGACGAAAACCAGTTGCACGCAGCGGTCGTGGAGTTGATCGCGCTCGACAACGCGCAGATCAAGTACTCGACCGTGCAGAACTGGTATCCCGGCGACAAGGAAGGCCGCGGCGGCATTTACAACTTCGTCACCAAGCGCGGCAAGTGCCTGGGCGTGAATTCGAAGATATCGTGGACGCAGGTTGAAACCGGATCGGCGATTACCTGGAAGTATCCGAGCTGCATTTTGCAGGGCGACAATTCGGTGGGCGAGTTTTATTCCGTAGCGCTCACCAACAATCGCCAACAGGCCGACACGGGAACGAAGATGATTCACATTGGCAAGAACACGCGCTCGACGATCGTTTCCAAAGGCATCTCCGCGGGCTACGGCCAGAATACCTACCGCGGCCAGGTGAAGATTCTCAAGAGCGCGACCGGCGCGCGCAACTACACGCAGTGCGATTCGCTGCTGATCGGCGACCGCTGTGGCGCGCACACGTTTCCCTACATCGAAGTGAGGAACGCGACCGCGCGCATGGAGCACGAAGCTTCCACTTCGAAGATCGGCGAGAACCAGCTCTTCTATCTGCGCCAGCGCGGGCTGACGGCGGAAGATGCGGTCTCGATGATCGTGAACGGATTTTGCAAGACAGTATTCAAAGAGCTACCGATGGAATTCGCTGTGGAAGCGCAGAAGCTGCTGGGCGTGAGCCTCGAAGGCAGCGTCGGATAAGAGCATCAAGTCATCTAACGGAGAGAAGAGAAATGGCATTGCTAGAAATTCAAGATTTGCACGCCAGCGTGGATGGCCACGAGATTCTGAAGGGCGTGAACCTGACCGTGAATGCGGGAGAAGTGCATTCCATCATGGGCCCCAACGGCTCGGGGAAAAGCACACTGGCGGCGGTGTTGGCGCGGCGCGAGACCTATGAGGTCACGGGCGGCCGGGTGTTGCTCGATGGCAAGGATCTGCTGGAGATGAAGCCTGAGGATGCGGCGCGCGAGGGCGTGTTTCTGGCGTTCCAGTATCCGGTCGAGATTCCCGGCATCGGCAACGCATATTTCCTGCGCTCAGCTCTGAACGCGATCCGGAAACACCGCGGCGAAGACGAGCTCGACGCTATGGATTTCCTGCCTGTCTACAAGGAGCACATGAAGCTCCTTGAGATGGACGACAAGCTGATGAACCGCTCCGTGAACGAAGGCTTTTCGGGCGGCGAAAAGAAGCGCAACGAGATTCTGCAGATGGCTGTGCTCCAACCAAAGCTCGCGATTCTCGACGAAACCGACTCCGGCCTGGACATTGACGCTCTGCGGATCGTCGCGCAGGGCGTGAACGCCATGCGCAGCCCCGATCGCAGCTTCCTCGTGATTACGCACTACCAGAGGCTGCTCGATTACATTGCTACGGACTTTGTGCACGTGCTGGTGGACGGCAAAATCGTGCGCTCGGGCGGACCGGAGCTGGCGCTGGAGCTGGAAGACAAGGGATACGGCTCGGCGGAAGCTGACGCGCAGGCGGCCTTATCTGCATGAGAAAGACAACGAAAGAAAGCGGAAGCGAGAAAATGGCGACGGTAACCGGAAAGCCGAATCGATATCTTGAAGCGTACGGCGAATTGATTGCCGAGCGGCGCGAGCGCGACCCGGTATGGCTGCGGCAACTGCGCGAGGACGCATGGACGCGATTCCACGCCAAGGGATTTCCGACCACGCACGACGAGGACTGGCGGTTCACCAATCTCGCGGCGATGGAGAAGATTCCGTTCAAGCGCGCGGTCAAGGGCAGCGTGGCAGTTTCCGCGAATGAGATCGAAGCGTTTCGCGTTCCGGGCGCGGCCTGCCAGCTCGTGTTTGTTAACGGCTACTTTGCGCCGGAGCTCTCGGAGCTCGGCAGACTTCCCAAAGGTCTTGAGATTTGTTCGCTCGTGGGAGCGATCGACTGCGGCATGGTCGGCATCGCGCCGGAAGGTTGCGCGTCCGACGGCATCGAGCAACACCTTGGCCGTTATGCCGACGTTCGCCGCGATGTTTTTACCGCGCTGAATTCGGCGCTCTGGGAAGACGGCGCGTACGTTCGCATTCGCCGCGGCGCGAACCTTTCGCAACCCATCCATCTTTTGTATGTTTCTGCCGGCGCTGGCGCAGAGATCATGACGCACCCGCGCACGCTCATCGTCGCCGAGCCAACCTGCCGCGCGGCGGTGATTGAAGATTATGTTTCGCTTGGCAGCGAAGCGGCATTCTCTAACGCCGTTACAGAGCTTGTTGCGGGGCAAGATGCCGTCGTCTCGCACTATCTGGTCGAGCGCGAGAATCTGGCCGCGTTCAACGTTTCCACGCTGCGATTGGAGATGGCGCGCGGCGCCAACGTCTCCTCCCATTCCATTCTTCTGGGCGGCGGTCTGGTGCGCAACAACGTGCATCCGGTTCTCTCGGGCGACGGTGCGGAATGCCTCATCAACGGCTTATTTGTCGGCGCGGGCAGCCAGCATCTGGACAACTACATGCTGGTGGAGCACGCGCAGCCGCAGTGCAGCAGCCGCCAGTTTTACAACGGCATTCTCGATGGCTCGGCGCGCGGTGTCTTTCACGGCCGCATCGTGGTGCACAAGGACGCGCAAAAAACCGATGCCAAGCAGACCAATCGCAACCTGCTGCTCAGTGACAATGCGCGCATTGACACCAAGCCGCAGCTTGAAATCTACGCGGATGACGTTAAGTGCACGCACGGCGCAACCATCGGGCAGATTGAAGAGGAGCAGCTCTTCTACCTGCGCTCGCGCGGAATCGACGAGGTTTCGGCGCGAAACACTCTCCTCTATGCGTTCGCGGCGGAGTGCCTCGACCGCATGCAGGAACCGGCAGCGCGCGAATTTGCTGAAGGCCTGATTCGCGAACGGATCTCTGAACTGGCACGCAACCGCAAGGCTGTTGCTCCGGCCGCTCCGGTGGAAGAAGAAGTGCAGCGCTGGGAGGAAGTGCGTTGACGACTGCCACCCAACCCGTCATTCGTGATCTGAAGCCGAGCCAAATTGTCGCCGGGCTCGATATCGCGAAGATTCGTGCGGACTTTCCGATTCTTGCTGAGCGGATCAATGGCAAGCCTCTCGTCTATCTGGACAACGCGGCCACGTCGCAGAAGCCGCGCGTGGTGCTCGACGCCATCGCGAACTACTACGAACACATGAACGCCAACATTCATCGCGGCGTGCACACGCTCAGCGTGCGCGCGACTGAAAAGCACGATGCAGCGCGGCTGACGGTCAAGAAATTTATCAACGCGAGAGATACACGCGAGATTATTTTCGTGCGCGGCGCTACCGAGGCCATCAACCTCGTGGCGCAGACCTACGGCCGCAAGCATGTCGGCGCTGGCGATGAAATCCTCATCACGGCGATGGAGCACCACTCGAACATCGTGCCATGGCAGATTCTGTGTGAAGAAAAAGGCGCACACCTGAAGGTCGCGCCCATCGACGATCGCGGTGAGCTTTTATTTGACGACTTCGCCAAGTTGATTGGGCCCCGCACGAAAATCGTCGCTGTTACGCATGTGTCGAACGCGCTGGGCACAGTGCTACCACTGCGCGAGATGATTGAGCTGGCTCACGCGCGCGGCGTTCCGGTCCTGGTTGATGGAGCGCAGGCCGTTCCGCATTTTGCTGTCGACGTGCAGGCTCTCGACGCAGATTTCTACGCCTTCAGCGGCCACAAGGTTTACGGGCCAACGGGAATCGGCGTGCTCTATGGCAAGCGCGCGTTGCTCGACGCCATGCCCCCCTATCAGGGCGGCGGCGATATGATCCGCTCCGTCACGTTTGAAAAGACCACATACAACGATCTGCCCTGGAAGTTCGAGGCAGGCACGCCGGATATCGCCGGCGCTATCGCTCTCGGCGCGGCGCTCGAATACATCACTGGGTTGGGCATGGACAACATCGCTGCGCATGAGAACGATCTGCTCGTCTATGCCACGGAAGCTGTTGGCGAAATTCCTGGCGTCGAGCTCATCGGCACAGCTCGTGAGCGCGTGGGAGTGGTTTCGTTCGTGCTCGATGGGGTTCATCCGCACGATCTCGGCACGATTCTCGATCGCGAAGGCATTGCGATCCGTACCGGCCACCACTGTGCGCAGCCGGTGATGGAGCGCTTCGGCATTCCCGCCACGGCGCGTGCTTCCTTCGCTGTCTACAACACGAAAGCGGAAGTCGACGCACTGGTCGCGGGGATTCGCACGGCGCGCGAGGTGTTCGCATGAGCGCGGAGCTGGGTGAACTCGGCGATCTGTATCAGGAAGTGATTCTGGAGCACAGCAAGGCTCCGCGCAATTTTCGCAAGCCGGCGTCGGCCAATCATCACGCCGAGGGATTCAATCCGCTCTGCGGCGACAAGTGCTCGGTCTATCTCGACGTGGAAAACGGCGCCATCAAGGACATTGGCTTCCAGGGTTCGGGATGCGCGATCTCGCGCGCCTCGGCTTCGATGATGACGCAGATTCTGAAAGGCAAAAGCACGGAAGAAGCGGGCAAGCTCTTTGAGGAATTTCATAACCTTGTTACCGGCGACCCCGAAGCGATGAAAAACGCTGCTGACCTCGGCAAGCTGGCCGCGTTTGGCGGCGTCTCCAAGTTTCCCGCGCGCGTGAAGTGCGCCACGCTCGCCTGGCACACGCTGCAATCGGCGCTGGAAGATAAATCGGAAACCGTCTCGACGGAGTAGAGCTGCTCTTTATGGCCGCATCCATCCCCACAAATCCAAATGCCGCTCCAGCTGCGGGGCCGAGCAACGATGCGGCGCCGTTTCAGGAGGAGATGATCTGGAAGGCGCTCAAGACGGTGCGCGACCCGGAGATTCCGGTCGACATTGTCAACCTCGGTCTCGTCTATGCGGCGTCCGCATCTGAAATTGACGGCGGCCATCGCATCGATGTGCGCATGTCGCTCACCGCGCCCGGATGTAGCATGTCCGACGTGATCAAGGCCGAGGTGGAACGCAAGCTTGCGGCGCTGCCTGAAGTGAAACTGGTTCACGTCGAGATTGTTTTCGATCCGCCATGGAATGCGGGCATGATGTCAGAAGGCGCCAAGCTCCAGCTCGGCTTCGACTCCGATTACGGATCGACTCCGGCGAAGCCCGAGTCCGCAGGCCCCGGACCGTTGAAAGTGATTCGATGAGCCGGAGTTTGCCCAAGCAAACAACTTGACCTGCAATTAACTTTCTTCTTCGCCGCCCAGCTTCTCGATCTGCCTGCGCCAATCGAGTGAGTCGACGAAGCCGGTGGAGTTGCGCCAACCTGGCTCGACGATGATGTGCAGCTCAAGATAAACCTGCGTGCCCAGCAGCGACTCGATTTTTCTGCGCGCTCCGGTTCCGATCGCTTTCAGCTTCGCTCCGCCTTTGCCGATCAAAATCGCTTTCTGCCCGTCGCGCTCGCAATAGATGACCGCCGAGATTCTGGTCAGCTGCCTTTTGCCGGGCCGCGCGGGCGCCTCGGGCTCTTCAAACTGCTCGATGACGACCGCAGATGCGTACGGCACTTCCTCGCCGGTCTCGATCAAAATGCTCTCGCGAATGAGCTCAGCCACCATGAAGCGCATCGGCTGATCGGTGTACTGGTCTTTCGGATAAAAGCGCTCGCCCTTCGGCAGCACATCGACAATCTTGCGCACCAGCATGTCGAGTCCGTCGCGTTTGCGCGCGCTCACCGGAATCACCTGCGCAAAGTTGTACTGCTTCGTGAGCGATTCGATCAGCGGCAAAAGCTGGTCCTTGTGCACCAGGTCGATCTTGGTCAGCACCAGGAAAACAGGGCAGTCGAGCTTGCGGACCAGCGAGAAGAGAAACTCGTCTTCGCTGGAGGTGTTCAGCCTCGCATTCTTCCCGGCGTTTACCGGAAGAACCGACTTGGCCTCCCGGGTCCCCAACTGCGAGGGACCCGGGGCACCCGCACTTTCTTGTTTTTGATCGGGGGAGGGGGCGAGTTGTATTCTTCGCGTCGCGTCGACGAGCACCAGGACGAGGTCGCGCGCTTCGAGCGCTTCATGAACCTCCTGCAGCATGCGCCGATCGAGTTGCGATGCGGGCTTATGCACTCCGGGCGTGTCCACGAAGACGATCTGCGCCGCGGGGTGAACGCCTTTTTGCGCCGGAACTTCAACCACTCCGATGATGCGGTTGCGCGTGGTTTGCGGCTTGGCGGTGACAATGGAAACCTTCTCGCCGGTAAGCGCGTTGAGCAGCGTGCTTTTGCCCACGTTGGGCCGGCCGAGAATGGCAACGAATCCTGATTTCACGCGCTGTGCAACTCCTGAATGAATGGTACAGGGGAACAGCGGAGTTAGCGGGGTCAGCGGAGTTAGCGGAGCTAGAGAGACAGCAGACAGCAGGCTGAGAATGGAGAATTAGAGGCTCTAGTGAATAACGCGCCCGTGCATTCCCGCTTCAAAGCTGCGACGGTCGAGCCGCGGCAAGGCGCGCGCAACCTTGTCGGGAAACAGAGCGTAGTGCCGCGCGGCAATCAGCAGTTCGGGTACAGACCAGACGTCGTCTTCGTCGGTCATCCAGTGCTGGCTGTCCAGTCGAGCCAAGTTCACGGGGCTCGAATAGGAGCGGAGCGTGCGTTCGCCGCGGTGATTATAGTAGTGCTCAAAGTAGCTGAGCGCAAGCTCGCGCAGCGTGCGATAGACGGGAGCACGAAAGCGCAGGCCGGCGAAGTTCGACTTGGCAATGCCTCCCCATAATCCGCGCTCGCGATAAAGAGCGACGACGTGGTCGTCGTCTCGCACTGATTCAAGATCCATGAGCAGCGGCGGATGCCCATTGACGCGCAATGCGGCTGCTGCCACGAGCGCGCCCTCGAGGCAATGCCCCTTGCGCTCACGCAATACGCGCGCAGGCGAACCGGCCGTGTCGGCGTATTGGTACTCAATCGCGTCAATGAACTTCTGAATCTGTGCCGGAGTCTTCAGCGCACGCAGTGTGCGCAGATTCTCCTTCGACAGGCCGAAGGTCGCGCGCCCGTTTCGCCGCTTTCCGTCTTTTCGCACCCCGAAATCGTTCAAGGCCAAAGCCGCAACTCCCATGGACAAGTCCCCGCGATTATACAAAAGTGCGATTCAAATCCGGCTTTGATCAGCTTTCAGAGATTGATATCATCTCCGCATGATTCCTGGCGGCGAAACAAAGCGGCTGATCATGCGCCCTCTTGAGCTGGCCGATGCGCCGCAGATTCAGGAACTTTTTCCGCATTGGGAGATCGTGCGCCACCTCCAGGGAATCGTCCCGTGGCCCTATCCCGACGATGGCGCGCACACATTCATCCGCGACAAGATGCTGCCCGCCATGGAGCGGGGCAGCCAATGGACGTGGACGCTGCGCCTGAAATCAAAGCCGCGGCAAGTGATCGGCTTGCTCGACCTGCGGCGCGGCGAAGAGCACAACCGCGGATTCTGGATCGGGCTCGCATGGCAGGGGCAGGGGCTGATGAGCGAAGCATGCGTCTGGGCCAACGACTTCTGGTTCGATCAACTCGGTTTCACTGTGCTGCGCGTGTCGAAGGCCGTTGGGAATGTCGCCTCGCGCCGCATCTCAGAGAAGCACGGCATGCGGTTGGTCGGCGTTGCTGAAAGCGAGTACGTCTCCGGCCGCCTGCCCTCCGAAACCTGGGAGATCACAGCCGAAGAATGGCGGAAATGGAAGGCGCGGTCTACCTAGATGGATCGCGCAACTTGAAATAAGCGCGCATTCACCAAACAAATGGCACAAGGTGGAACCGAACTTTCCGGCAGTATTCTTTGTAGCCGGGCAAATCGGCGGCCAGGAGTTTCTCCTCATCGAGCAGGCGAGCCGCAAGCACCGCCGTCATCGGAATCAGCGCCAGGAGTCCCCAAAACGAACCGAGCGCTAACGGTGTTCCGAGGAGAAGAATCAGAGCGCCTGAATACATTGGATGGCGAACCACGGCGTAGGGCCCGGCAGAGATGACGGTCTGCTCGTGTGCTACTTCAATGGTCCCGGCTGTAAAAGTGTTCACCCTAAATACCCGATAGACGATAAGAAAACCTCCTGCAACCAGCAAATCGCCAATGACCGTCGCGATCACAGGAAGGCGGGACCAGCCGAAGCGATGGTCAAGTGCGGGAATCACCAACAAGGCCGCAAAACAGAAGGATGCCAGTACCTGAATCCAATTCTGGCCTTTTCGCCCTTCCGCCCCGGGGCCAGCCTTCAACCGCCGCTCTAAGAGCTGCCGATCGCGAAACCACAGATCGATTGAAATCAGCAGCGATGAACCCAAGAAGACGGCGAGATAGGTCCATGCCTGCCAGTAGTGCAACGTCCATGCAGGCAGGAACAACAGGAGTGCGAGGAGCGCGGTCAATTGCAGAAAACCCGCGATTGTCTTCGCCAGCATGGCTCGATGTTACAACCCGAATATGGAAAACCTCATGCGCCGGAAGGTGCGAGGTCCCGTTAAAAATGCCTCGGCATTGTTGCCGGACCTTGGTACACAAGGCTCAGTCCCCAATCCGTATCTCCAGGAAGATCGGGCAGCTCGATCTCGCCGATGTTGTTCGCCTTCGCAACTCCGTCGCCCACGTCGGACCAGGTTCCTTCGCGCGGGTCGAACCACTGAGCGCGATACAGGCTCATGACTCGCGCGCCGCGGATGAGACTCGGGGGGCAACCCTTTTCGAAATAAACGAGAAAAATATTCTGGTCGGGGGTGCGCGCGGCGTAGGCCCAGCCTTCGTAACCTTTTAAGACAGGCGTGGCATTTGGCGCAACGTAACCCACATCCGGCACGAGGTCCTGGTAGCGCTTGCCAATCGAAAACGCAAATGTCCGCAAGTGCTGCATCTGCGCGCCGGAGTTCCACTGGAATGCATCCCACATCTTCGTTGGAGCAGAAGGCTCGATGTCGGCGCCCCAGATGCCCTCAGCGCCGTACACATGGCCCGCGAGTCCGCCCGAGAGAAAACTGCCATACATTGACGAGCGGACGAACTGGTCGTCTTGCGAAGTGCCGCCCTTGGCGCCGTATTTATAGCCGCCGGGGACGCCGCGAGCGTCAAAATATCCAGCGTAATAGGGCTCACCGTTCAGCGCGGGATGCGGATGCGGGTCACGATAAATCTGCGTCAGGTACCAGTAGTATTCGTGCTCGCGCTTGTTGCCGGTCTGATGCAGCGTTACCCACGAGTTTTCACCCCAGTTCACCAGCGTGGAAGGATTCGCGTTCGCCGAGAGCAGCGTGCCGAAAGGCGGCGGCCCGTACTTCTTCATCACCAAGTCAATGGCCTTCATGAAATCCGGCACGGTGATGCTCTCCTGAACAATGTCGAGATGAATCGGACTGAGCACGGTGTTGTTGGCCTGGTATCTCGACCAAATGTATTGAATGAATCGAGAGTAGGATTCGGGCCAAGAGTAGTACTTCTTCCAGAGTTCGCTGGCATCGCGGCGCGAGACTTCGATGAATGCGACAAATCCGTTGGCGTTCAGATAATCGATTTTGCGGTCGATGGCCTTGAAGTAGCCGGGATTTATGCGGTCGACATCGGGAAAGACGTTTTCATAGCCGGGGACGCGACCAGGAAACAGAAACGGCCGTCCGCCTTCATTGTCCATATTCTTTGCGCTGCCCGTGCCGAATTCGAGCCACGCCGAGCGGACGGTGGTGTGATCCGCGTCATTCATCACGATGTGATAAGGCAGGCCATCGGTCTCCCAGTTGGGAAACGCAGCGATCACGTTGACCCAGTTGTAGCCTTGTGCTTTGCGATAGCGAACGTAATCCTTGAAGCTGGCGGTGGGGCCAATTGGCCGCTCCTGTTCGTCGTCGTACCAGCGGAAGCGGTTGGTGCCAGCGGAATACCACGTGTCGCCGACCGCAAAGAACGGTGTGCCGTCGGCAGTCTCAAGTGCGTGATTGTTTGGTGTTGAGCGAAGAAATCCGCGACGCAGCGGGTTTTGCTGCTTCTCGTCGTCCGTCCACTCGACCGCCTCGAACGTGCCGCTGTTTCCTGCCAAGCCACGAACAGTTGGCTCCGAGTCGCTGCGCCAGCGCCATGCGCCCGGCGCGGTCGCCACTACGCGCACGCAGAAGTCTTCCCCGCCGTTCCAGAAACCGTAGATGCGCTTGTTGAAGCCTGGGCCAGTCAGATCGACCCAGACCGTCACATCCGTGTAGGGATTTGGGAAGCTGCGCTTGGAGGTGAGCGCGATTTCGTGCTTCTCCCACACGTGAACAAGCCGGGAGGATGTATCGGCCGCGCTCGCGAGGATCGCGTGCGATGATGCGCCCATCGCCGCGGCTCCAGCAGTAGTTCGCACAAACTCACGACGTGTAAGAAGACTCTTCGCCACGCACGCCCACCCCGTTCCATTGTCATTTGGATTCTAAACACTCAGCCATGGCGCTGTGTCGCGTGGTCGGCGCGGCGTTCGACCAACATCTGAAGTGATTCTTCCGCAGATAGAGTGGGAGCAGTTGCGGTTAGGGCGTGCATGGTTTAATTTCTCTTAGCAGCGCAGAGAATCTCGAATTGCTGAGCAGGGAGCGGCTGGCTGCCGCGTTCCGCAAGTTGCGCGGACAAAAGCGAGGATCGATTGAGTCTGTGGTCCGAGTTCGTCAATAACAAGCAGCGGACAATCCACAAGTGGAAGCACTACTTTCCCGTCTACGAGGCGCACTTCAGCCGCTTTATCAACCGCCCCGTGATTTTCCTCGAGATCGGATGCGGCCGCGGCGGGTCGGCGCAGATGTGGACGCGCTACCTGGGCCCTCATGCGCTGATCGTTGGAATTGACGTGAACACGGAGTGCAAGACCTTTGAGGAAGACCAGATCAAAATCCGGATTGGGAGTCAGTCGGACACGAAGTTCCTGAGCAATGTCCTCGCAGAATTCGGAACGCCGGATATCGTCCTCGACGACGGCAGCCACCAAATGAGCGACGTGGTTGAAACTTTCCGGTTTCTCTACCCGCGCACCTCTCCCAACGGCGTGTACCTCGTGGAAGATCTTCACACAGCTTACTGGGATGAGTTCGGCGGCGGCCTGAAACGCGAGGGCACGTTCATCGAAGTCTGCAAGGGCCTCATCGATGAACTGAACTCCGACTGGACCCGGGATGCGCTGCCGGCGACCGAGTTTACCCGTTCCACGTTATCGATGCATTTCTATGACAGCATGGCGGTGTTCGAGCGAGGCCGTCGGCTGCCCCACAGCGACGTGCGAATCAGCGGGAGGGCAGCTCTCCTCAAAGGCCTGATCCGCTAACCTGCTCAAGGCTCCTTCGGAAACGGCAGCCGCGCAGTCGGCGGGAACAGCCGTACGCGTTCCACGCGCCTGCCCGTCGAAGCCACGACCTCGACGCGCAGACCGAGCGGATCGAGCGTGACCACTTCGCCGGCCTTTGGAATCCGGCCCGCAATCTCGCTCACAAGGCCGCCGAGCGTCGTCGCTTCGTAGTCCCCGTCCAGTTCCACAGGCTCGCCGATCACGTCGCCAAGCTGATCGGCAGGAAAGCCACCGGGAATGAGCCATGATCCTGACGGCTCGCGCTGCGGTTCCTCGATCTGCGTGTCAGTCTCGTGCTCGTCGCGAATGTTGCCGACAATCTGTTCGAGCAGATCCTCGATAGTCACAAGGCCTGCCACCGAGCCGTACTCGTCAATCACGACGCGCATGTGCTGTTTTTCGCGTTGCATCTCGCGCAGCAGTTCGTAGCCACGTTTGGTTTCCGGGACGAATGCGGCGGAGTGCAGGATTGTTGCGACCGTTCGCGTGCGGGCTTCATCGTCGCTAATCTGCAGCAGGTCGTGGGCAAATGCGAGCCCTTTGATGTTATCGAGCGAGCCGGAGTAAACAGGCACGCGTGAGTAGTTCTGCACGCGCAGCATCTCAAGGAAGTGCTCGATCGTAGTGGATTCGGGGACTGCGAAGATCTCCGGCCGCGGAGTCATCAGCTCGCGAACCAGCATGTCGCCGAACTCAACTGCCGAGCGCACCAGCTCAAAGTCGCTCTGCTCCAGAATGCCCTCTTCCTCGCCGGCCTCGATCAGCGCCTCGACGTCAGGCGCGGGAGCTTCTTCTTCGGGGCCCGTGGGCGCCTCGGCCAGCGCGCCAATGGAAAAGAAGAACCGGATAAAGACGGTGACGGGCGTAACGGCCCACAGCAGAAGGCGGATGAGCCAAAGAAGCCGCGCCACCCACAGCCCGCGCGTGCGGTTGAAGAGCAGATCGGGAATGAGCTGGTATGCAAAGACGACGACCAGCACGACGGCCAGGACGGCCTGCGCAATTTCAAGCGTGTCGGGTGGACCGGGATGCGTGGGCCGGATGAAGAGCAGCGCGCCGAATCCGAGCGCAATAACGCCGAGAGTAAGCTGCTTCAGCACCGATGAACAAAGGGCAGCATGTTCGCGGCTCAGGCCGAGATGCGGCTCGACGCGCACCTCCCACGCGTCAAGATTCTCCTGCACTTCGCGGCTCAGAATCTTGCCGTACTCGGAATAAACGCGCTGAATATAGGAGGCGAGCGTGGCCACCACGATGAGCGCAACGAGCGCAAGGATCTCAAGCGGAGTCATGGCTTCGGCCTCCGCGTTTTCGTGCGCTTGGGCCCAGTCCGTTCGGGATTCGACCGCTCAATCATGGCTCGTTCAATCAGGCCATGCGGCAGCCCGAGCTTTGCGCGCAACTGGCGCTCGCGGCGCTGCATCTTGCCCGTGTCGGATTCATGGTCGTAGCCTGCGAGGTGCAGGAGTCCGTGAAGAATCAGGATTCGCAGCTCAACCGAGAGAGTGTGACCCTGCTCGGCTGCCTCGCGACGCGCCGTGTCGACGCTGATGGCCACATCGCCTGCGATTTTTTCCCGGTTTTGGACTGGATCTGCGGCGGGGAAAGAGAGAACGTCGGTTGCCGTATCTTTGCCGCGGAAACGTTTGTTCAGATCGCGGATCGTTGCGTCGGTCGTAAGCAGCACCGTGACCTGGCCGCTGAGTTTGGCAGCGTCCTGGGCCTGCGCAAGGTATCGGCTTAATGTGCGCCTTGAAGGGATGCGGGAAGTCTTCTCCGGTTGGGACGCAACAGACCGCTTCGCATGGGCAGATGCCGATGCTGAGTCAGGCTCCAGTTCTGGATCGAGGAGAATCATCGTGCGGCGGCCGCAAACAGCGCGGCCCGCGGTGACTTCGATTCTACGTGAGCCGTCCGGCTACTGCGGCTTCGCCGTCTGCTTGGCCTGCGTCGCCGGCCGTTCTTCGCTCTCCTGGGCTCCGACCTGAATCGCATCGCCCATGGTGAGCGGCAGTTCCTGCTGCCGGGGTTTTGCGCTCTCATACGCGCGCACCACCCGCTGCACCAACGGATGGCGCACCACGTCGCCGTCGTCGAAGTGGCAGAATGCAATGCCTTCCACGCCATTTAGCACGTTGATCGCGTCCAGCAGTCCCGACTTGCGCGGGTTGGGGAGGTCGATCTGGGTAATGTCGCCCGTGATCACGGCCTTGGAGTTGTTGCCCATGCGCGTGAGGAACATCTTCATCTGCTCGACGGTTGTGTTCTGCGCCTCGTCCATGATGATGAAGGCGTCATTGAGCGTGCGGCCGCGCATGAAGGCCAGCGGCGCAACCTCGATGATGTTCTTTTCGAGCATCTTGTCCACGCGGTCCGGATCGAGCAGGTCGTAGAGCGCGTCGTAGAGCGGGCGCAGGTAGGGATCGACTTTCTCCTGCAACGTGCCGGGCAAAAAGCCCAGGCGTTCGCCGGCTTCGACAGCCGGCCTGACGAGCACGATGCGGCCCATGCGCTTGGCGTTGAAAGCAGCTACGGCCATGGCGACCGCGAGATAGGTTTTGCCCGTACCGGCCGGGCCCACGCTGAACACCATGTCATTCTGCTCGATGGCCTCAACGTAGCGGCGCTGGTTGAGCGAACGCGGCTGCACCGTGCGCTTGATTCCCACGGACCGCTGTTTACCGGCTTCGGCGACGGAGCGCAGCGTCGCTGCCTGATCGGCCACAACCAGACGCAACATTCCGTTCAGCTCGCCGTTGTGCGGATGGATTCCCTGGCGGCGGAGGGTCTCAAAATCCTCAAAGATGCGCTGCACGCGCGAAACGCCCGCTTCAGCACCTTCCACATGCACGGCGTCGGAGCGCAGATCGATGCGCACACCAAGCGAGTCTTCCATCAGTCTGAGGTTTTCATCGCGGGTCCCGAACAGGGGCTCAAGATTCGGCGTAATCTCCAGGGCGATCTTCAAAGGTTTTTATGTCCTCCCGGACGGCGAGTTATGGTTGTTCGGCAGCGGTCCTTTGGGGCTGCTGGCGAAGATTCGGCAGATAAGTTATCGGTGAGCGGCGCGGCGTGCGTGAGCATCGGCTGTTGGGGCGGCCAAACGCGCAAGCGCACGCCATAGCAGGGCGCGGCGAGGCAGGACGCGTGAGGGCAGATTGCAAGTTGAAAAGGGAGCCGGACGTCGCGAGGCAAACCCAAGCTCAGAGCCGTGCTCAGCTTGCTGGCTGCCATAGGCATCCGCGGGTTGGAGTTGAGTACCAAATCCGGTATTGCGAGAGTAGCGCCAGTCGCGTGGCGCGTCAACCGTCGCAGCATTACTTTTGATGCTTTGGTTGTCTTGGGAGATACCTGCTGCGCCATCCGGTACACTGCATTCAATCTCAAAGCGCGCCGGGGGAAGTATCTTGCTGTCTGCGCTCTATATCGTTGTCCTTGTTATGATTGCCGCCGCGCTGCTGGCGGTGGCTGTCTACCGCTCCATTGGCGTCAAGACCAAGGCCGACTACCTGGTAGCCGGCCGCTCGCTCCCGGCCGTGGTTCTGGTGCTCACGCTGCTTACTTCGTGGATCGGCGCGGGCTCGCTCTTTGCCGGTGCGGAGAACGCCTATAAAAACGGGTTCGCCGCCCTCTGGCAGCCGGCCGGCGGGTGGCTGGGTTTGCTGCTGATCTACTTTATTGCGCCGCGAGCGCGGAAGTTCGCCCAGTTCACGCTGCCCGACCTGCTTGAGGCACGCTACAACCAGGGGGCGCGTGTGCTGGGCACGATTGCGATTCTGTTCGCCTACGTGGCCATCACGAGCTACCAGTTCAAGGGCGGCGGCAATGTTCTGCATCTCATCTTTCCCGGCACAATTACTCCGGAACTGGGCACGTACATCATTGCCGCCTTCGTCATCGTCACCACAGCTCTGGCCGGCATGTCGTCGGTGGCCTATATGGATGTGGCCATCGGCTCGCTGGTCACGGTGATTTGCATCATCGCCACTCCCATGCTGTTCCTGAAGGCCGGCGGATGGAGCGGGCTTCACGCTGCTCTGCCCGAAACGCATTTCGAGGTACTGGGTAACCTCACGTTCATCCGCGCCATGGAATTCCTGGTTCCGACCATGCTCTTAATGCTGGGCAACCAGGTGATGTACCAGAAGTTTTTCTCCGCCAGATCGGAAAAGGATGCACGCTTTTCCGTGGTCGGATGGATTCTGGGCACGCTGCTGCTTGAAACGCTGATCGTAGCCATCGCCGTCTTCGGTTCGGCGCTCTACCAAACGGGAGAAGTCGCCGCGCAGCCCTACGAGATCATTCCCTACACAGCGCGCCATGGATTGCCCGCGCTGATGGGCGCGCTGCTGCTCGGCGCGGTCTTTGCGAAGGTGATTTCGACGGCGTCGAATTATCTGTTTTCCCCGGCCTCGAACCTTGTTGAAGACGTCTTTGTGCGCTACATGGCGCCGAGGGCGTCGAACAAGCGCGTGCTCATCGTTTCGCGGCTCGCCGTGGTGCTGCTGGGCATCTGGGCGCTCTACCAGGCCATCTACGCGCCCAGCATTCTTGCGAAGATGCTCTACGCCTACACCATTTACTCGGCCGCGGTTACGCCGGTGGTACTCGCGGCGTTCTATTCGAAGCGCGCGACGGCGTGGGGCGCCGTCGCCGCCATCGCGACTGGGACCGTGGTGACTCTGGTGTGGGATGCGCCGGGAGTACGTGGGTTTTTCCCGCCCATTCTCGCCCAGCGCGACGCGATTTTTCCCGCGCTTTTTGCGGCGGTCGCCGCGCTGATCTTAGTCAGCGCGTTCACGCCGAAGCCGTCGGCGGAGCAACTTGCGAAGTTTGCGGAGTAGGGGAAATGTCGATTTTCGGATGAGCGATGAATCAACGGGAACGCTGGGTTGGCTTGTCTATGATTCTCTCCGAACTTCGTTGGCCCAAATCGCGTATTCTCCCTCAAACCGTGGAGGCTCGTATGACGCCGCTCAAGAGGAAGGCCCGAATCGCTGGCCTGTGGTATCTGGGCTTCACCCTTGGGCCGTTCTACTTGCTCTATGTCCCGTCGCAAACAGTCGTTCACAACGATGCAGCCGCAACCGCGGCCCGAGTCCTCAGCCACGAGACGCTCTTTCGTTGGGGTATGCTTGCGGAGACGCTGGGCGTGGTTATCTTCATTGGCCTGAGCCTGGCGCTCTATCGCCTCTTCGAAGACCTGGACCGCCATCGCGCGCGACAACTGGTGGCCCTGGTGCTCGTTTCGTCCGCTCTCAGCCTGGCGAGCGTGGTGTTCAGCGCGACCGCGCTCCTCGTCTTTCGCGACGGCGCTGCTATCGCCGGCTTCGACGAGCACACGCGCGAGGCTATCGGCATGCTTCTGATCTGCATGCATGGGCAGGCGACCGGCATCAACCAGACCTTTTGGGGATTGTGGCTGTTGCCTTTTGGATGGTTGGTCGTGCGCTCGCGCTTCTTGCCCCGCTGGCTGGGGTACTGGCTCCTGCTCGACGGCCTCGCCTGGGTTGTCGTCGGCATTACCTGGTTCCTCGCTCCCAATTACTCTGACGCTCTCTTCCGTTACTTCCAGCCGGTGTTTCTGGCCGAGCTTGCGGCCGTGCTCTGGCTGCTGATCATGGGCGCGAAGGAGCAGCATGTTGCGGCTGCGACTCCGTAGTCCGCTGCCGTCATCGTCAACGGTTCGTTCACGCCAAGACCGACGACCGAGCAGTTGGCAAAGATGGCGGAGTGAAGTAGCCTAGCTCACTTATTTATCGACCATGCCCAGATCACATAGGTGTCATCCTTCGGTCGCCGCGGCGACCTCAGGATGACAGCGCTGATTGGAGGGGGGCGGAGTAAAAGCCGACCGCCCGGCCGAAAAAACTTGTTCCGCGTGCACGGGACCGCCTTACACTGTCGGTGTTCAATCCTGAACTGTATGCCGGTGGCGCAACTCACCCTCGAGATTCGCATCGAGCACGCACAGTCGCTCAAGGACAGGCGGCAGGTTGTTCGTTCGATGAAGGACCAATTGCGGCAAAGCTTCAACGTTTCGGTGGCTGAGCTCGATGAGGCCGTCGTGTGGCAGTCTGCCACGCTCGCCGTGGCCGCCGTCTCCCGCTCGCGCGATTACTTGCAGGCACTCATGGAAGAAGTGGAGCGCGCCGCTCGACGCATGACCAACGAACTCGGCGCCGATCTCGCCGATTCTTTCTGGGAGTACGTCGAAAGCTGAGAGCGCGCCGATCTGCCGCAAGCACTGTGGCGCCAACGTGCTACGCTGATTCTTGCCCCCGGGAGAGATCGTTTGTCCACTGCCTTCGTCATCGGCATCTTCGAGTTTGTCCTGCTGCTTTTCTCTCTCAGTTTCCACGAGTGTGCGCATGCCTGGATGGCCTCACGCCTGGGCGACCAGACGGCGCGGCTGCAGGGCCGCATCACGCTGAACCCGATGTATCACATCGATCCCATTGGCACGCTGCTGATTCCCGCGCTGGCCATCTTTGGGCCGTTCGTCGGATTCAGTTTTTTTAGCGGATTCCTCATTGGCTGGGCGAAGCCTACGCCGGTCATCACGCGCAACTTCAAGAACATTGTCCGCGATGACAACCTGGTCACACTTGCCGGCCCGATCTCGAATCTTGTGCTCGTGGGGATCGCTTTTGCTGCTCTGGCGGTCATTTGCATTGCCGTTCCCGACGGCCGCGCGCTTGTGCACGCGAATCTATCCGGCGCGCTGGCCTTCGGCAGCGGATTGCAGCCCGTGGTTCTGCTGGCGCTGCTGGCGATTGAAGTCAACCTGTCACTGTTCTTCTTTAATCTGCTGCCCATTCCGCCTCTCGACGGCAGCCGCATCGTGCGCAATATGCTGCCCTATAACCTGGTGCAACAGTATGACCGCATTGGCGGCTGGATCAGCTGGATCCTGATGATCGTCGTGGGAAGCTTCCTTCTCAGGCTGCTCGTGGGTCCGTCGATTGGTCTGATCTTCGCGCTCCTCATGCGGATCTAGTTTTGGCCAGATTTCCAACTCTCGTTCCAGCCGAACCCCTCCCGCTACAATGGAATGACGGCTTTTTAACGCATTTTTAAGTAAAGGTGGCCGGAGTTTTTGGCTGCCGGGGAATCCATTCGCCCATGCCCGAACCCGTTCTTTCATCGTCCCGACCGCGCGTCCTGAGCGGCATGCGCCCCACGGGAAAACTCCATTTGGGCAACTACATGGGCGCCTTGGCCAACTGGGTCAAACTTCAGGACAAGTACGATTGCTACTTCTTCATCGCCGACTGGCACGCGCTAACGACCGACTACGCCGACCCGAGCCAGATCACGCCCAACACGATTGAAGTGATGCTCGACTATCTCGCCGCGGGACTCGACCCGGCCAAGAGCGTGTTGTTTTTGCAGAGCCGCGTGAAGCAGCATTCCGAGTTGTTTTTGGATCTCGCCATGATCTCGCCGCTGGGATGGCTTGAGCGCGTGCCCAGCTACAAGGAGATGCAGGAGAATCTCACGAACAAGGATCTGACGACGTACGGATTTCTCGGCTATCCGGTGCTCATGTCCGCCGACATTTTGCTCTACCAGCCGGACTTTGTTCCCGTGGGCCAGGATCAGCAGGCACACGTGGAACTGACGCGGGAGCTCGCACGGAGATTCAATCAGTTCTATCCGAAGGCAAGCCACAGCGAGCACGAGGGCATAGGACTCGTGGAACGTCTTCATCTGCCCGTTCTTCCCGAGCCCAAAGTTCTGCTTACCCCGTCGCCCAAGCTGCCGGGAACCGACGGGCGCAAGATGTCGAAGAGCTACGGCAACACGATCCTGATCAGCGATCCCGAGCCCGTTGTGCGGCAGAAGCTGAAGACCATGGTCACCGATCCCGCGCGCGTGCGGCGCACCGATCCCGGTGATCCGGATAAGTGTCCCGTGGGCGATCTGCACAAAGTCTTTTCGTCGCCGGAGACGTTGGCCAAAGTCTATGAGGGCTGCCGTTCGGCGGGAATCGGATGCATTGAATGTAAAGGGTGGGCCGCGGATGCGCTTGTGCAGGTGCTCCATCCGATCCAGGAACGGCGCGCAGGGCTGACAGAGAATCGGGCCAAAGAGATTTTGGAAGAAGGGTCGCGCAAGGCTGAGGCCCGCGCCGAGCAGACGATGATTGAAGTGCGCGATGCCATGCAAATGCCGTTGGCGACGGTTCGGCCCGCGTAAGACAAACGCGGAAACGCGGCAGCAATTGGTGAAAACAAACTACAGGGAGCCGGGGGATCGGTCGGGTCAGGAACGTGCAAGTGGGGAAAGAAAGACTCCCGTGGTGGCGGTGGGCGCTTGAGTTTGCGTTGGGCGGAATTCGTTCGGGGTTTGGACTCTTCCGGCGCAACGGCAAAGTTGAATCTGGCTTGCAGGCGAATTCGGAAGCCGAGTTTGCAGAGCCGGCGATTGAAAGAGTGACGCAAAGGGCGGAAGGCAACGCGGGGCTCGATATCACTGAAATCGAGCCGGACAGCGAAGAGCCAGCCGGCGTGGGAGAAGGCGCAGAGCCTGAAGATGCGAAGAGTGAGGCCGGAATAACTGCGGAGATATCCGCAGAGGCCGCCAGCAGCCCGGAGCAGGACAATAATGAGTGTGAGGTCGAGTTAAGGGACGCGCCGGGCGATGAAAGCGCCGGACGTGAATCTATTGTCGAAGATAGCGCGCCGGTAGAGGTCGCGCCAGTCGAGATTGTGCTGATCGAAGCCGAGCCGCCTGAGACTGTGCCGATGGAACCTGAAACGGCAGAGCAAGCCACGACGGGGCCGGTGCTTACTGAACAAGGAGCTGGCCTCGACGGCTTTGGCGGAGCAGAGGCAGACGAGGAAGAAGTTGGCAAGGAAGAAACTACCGAAGAAGAAATTGAATTGACACATACTTCCCCAAAATTCGACGAAAGCGAAGATAGACCCGCGGTCAAAGAGCCCCCTGCGGCTACGCCTGCCCCGCCGGCGGAGGACCCCCAAGAGCCGGCCCCGCCCGCGAAAGAGCCTCCGGAGCCCGAACCTAACCCTCCTGCAAAGGTGTTTCCGGCGGCTGGCCGCGCGCGGGAAACAGGCCCCGGTTTGTCCTTTGATCCGCCGATGGCCCCCGAGCCGCCGAGTTTGGACCCGCCCACCCCTGAGCCGACCACCGCCGAGAAGGTTGCCGCGGCGCTCAAGGCTCGCGGCGTCGACGCTGAACAGTCGCCCTTCTCGGTGATCGTGAACCAGGTCTACGATGGCCCGCTTGACCTGCTGCTCGACCTAATTCGCAAGCAGGACATCGACATTTACGACATCCCTATCGCACAAATCACGGCGCAGTTCCTGGCCTATGTTGACCGCCTGCGCGCCAGCGATATGGATGTGGCTGGCGACTTTTTCTATACCGCCGCGCTGCTCATTCACATCAAGAGCAAGATGCTGTTGCCGCGCGCGCCCGTCGGGCCGGAAGAGTCGACTGAGGATCCGCGCCGCGAGCTCGTCGACCGCCTGCTCGAGCACGAGCGCTTCAAGAATGCCGCGCAGATGCTGCACGACAAGCAGATGCTCGAAGCCAACACATGGACCAATCCGGGCGTGCGCGAGTTCCGCGAGGATGCCAGCGCGGAGCCGGAGATTGCCGCAGACACCACTGACCTCGTTCGCATCTTCCGCGACATCCTGGAGCGCGCGCGCAATCGCCCCATCCTTAACGTCGAAGAGGACTCCGTGACCGTCGGCCAGATGATCCAGTTCCTCGCTCGGCGCCTCACCATGGAAGACAAGCCCGTTGCGCTGCGGCGACTGCTGAGCCACACGCACACTGAGCGCGCCTTGATCGCCATGTTCCTGGGCTTGCTTGAGCTGGTGCGGCTACAGGCCATCCTTCTTCGCCAGGACCGCCAGTTCAGCGAGATCTTCGTGAAGAAAAACACCGGCTTCGACGCCGTGGTGAACGAGGGGCTGACCAGCGCCCACGACGACTGGCGCTGATTGCGTCCGCAGCCTTGTAAACTGACTTTGATGAATTCCGTTCCCCGCAAACTTCCCAGCATCGCGCTCGTCGCGGCGCTCCTTTTGACTGGCCGTAGCGCAGCTCTCAGCGCGCAGCAGGATTCGCAGCTCTCGCCGGAGGCCGAGCTCGCGCAGGTTCCGCTGCCCGAGCCAGCCTGGAACGCTCTGCCGCTGCCTGAGGACCGCGGCGCTGCCGATCTGGAGCAGACGATCAAGCGCCTTGGCACCACGGCCAGCGTGCTTTTTATCGTTGCGCATCCCGACGATGAAGATGGCGCGCTGATGACCTACCTCTCGCGAGGCCTCGGCGAGCGCGTCACGCTGCTCACACTCACGCGAGGCGAAGGCGGCCAGAACGCGCTAGGCGCGGAAAGTTACGATGCCCTGGGGCTCATCCGTACCAACGAACTGCTGAAGGCCGATCAATATTATGGCGTGCGGCAACTTTGGGGCACTGAGGCCGACTTCGGATTCTCAAAGACGCAGGAGGAGGCTTTCTCAAAGTGGGGGCATGATCGCGTGCTGTATGACGCGGTGCTGGCGGTGCGGATGGTGCGGCCGCAGGTGATCCTTTCCACCTTTGTCGGGGGGGTGAGCGATGGGCATGGTCACCACCAGGTATCAGGAGAAATAGCGCAGGAAGCATTCAAGGTCGCAGCCGATCCCAACGTTTTTCCCGAGCAATTGAAAAACGGCCTGGAGCCCTGGCAGCCGCTGGCCGTTTACTCGCGTACGCCGTTTGCGCCCATCACCAACGGCAAGATGCTCGACTACGCCACTGGCAAGTGGACGCCTGCGCGTTTCCACAATTACATCACCGGCGAGTGGATTGAAGGCGCATTGCCGGCCGATGTGACGCTTCCGGTGGGCACCTGGGACGCGGCACTCGGCCGTACGTATGTGCAAATTGCGCGGGAGGGGTGGGGCGAGCAGAAGTCGCAATATGGCGGAGCGAATCCTGCGCTGAGCGGGCCAGACTCTTCGAGCTATCACTTGTGGGCGGTTGCGCCCGCGGCCTCCGCAGCCGGTGCAGAAAAAGAGGACAACAGTCTGTTCTGGAATGCCAAGGTTCACATCGCAACTGGCGTAAACGGCTTGGCGCGGCTGGCTGGGAACGCGCCGCCCACGTGGCTCTCCGACGGCCTGGAAAAGATCCAGAGTGGGCTGAAGGCGTTCACGGAAGATTGCAGAGACCAGAGTGGCGTTGCTGCCGCGCACAATCTCGCGCCTATCTACCGACAGACGCTCGATCTCTATGCGCGCGTCAAGTCAAGCGACCTGGACGCGGAATCCAAGGCGGGACTCGAGCTCGAGCTCGGCGAGAAGATCGAGCAGTTTCAAACGGCGCTCAAGGATCTGCTCGGCCTTGAGATGACGGCCTTTGTGTCGGGTCGCGACGGTGGACAGCCGGGGAGCGGACGCGGCGCAACGGCAGACGAAACGTCGCGCAGCGTTTGGCCGGGCGAGGATTTCAGCGTTCGCGTGCACCTGGCGCAGGGGCTCGACGTGGCGGAACTGAGCCGGGCCTGGCTCGAAAGCAGCGATGGTACGCAATGGAGAATCGAGGCCACCGACGGGCCAATCGACGAGCATCGAGCCGCGGCGCCTGTAACGAACCAAACGTTTCATGTGCAGGTTCCCTCCGACGCCGCGCCTACCGAACCCTATTTCACGCGGCCCACCACCGAGCAGCCTGTCTACGATATTTCGAATGAGGCATGGCGCGAGCGCTCCTTTGCGCCTTATCCGCTCGCCGCGTGGACGGAGTTCGCATTTGACGGCGTTCCCATTCGTCTCGGCATGGCCGTCCAAACGCTCGGGCACGTCACCGGTGTCGGCGGCGTCTATCAGCCGCTCGTCGTAACGCCTGCAGTTGGTGTGCGCGTTGAACCCGAGGCGCGCATTCTGCCGCTTGATGGCTCGCCGTTGCCGGTGAGTGTCTCGGTTCATGCCCAACACGGGGCTGACGGGTTCGTCGATCTCCAACTGCCCGAGGGCTGGCGCGCCGATCCCGCGCAGCGCGAATTCCATTTGAAAGCTGCAGGCGACACCGAGCCGCTCGTTTTTTCTGTTACGCCTGCCGGCGACGTGGTCGCGCGCGCCTATGCGATCAAAGCCGTCGCGCATGTTGGCGATCAAGGTTATTCGATCGGCTGGCAGAGCATAGGCTATACAGGCCTACTTCCCTATAACCAGTACGAGCCCGCGGAGCTCCGGACGCGCAAAATCGACGTGAAGGTATCGCCGGGGCTGCGGGTGGGCTACGTGATGGGGACGGGCGATCACGTTCCCGAAGCCATCGAGGCGCTGGGCATCACACCGCATCTCCTGTCTGACGATGAGCTCGCGACCGCGGATCTCTCGCAGTGGAATGTTCTGGTCGTCGGCATCCGCGCTTACTCTGTTCGACCGGCGCTCGGCGCTGCCGAATCGCGCCTTGAGAAATTCATTGATGGCGGCGGGACGGTCGTCGTGCAGTACCAGGGCGACACGTTTCCTGCGCCATTGCCGGTTACGATGGGCCGCTTTCCCGAGCGTGTCGTCGACGAGCAGGCGCCGGTCAAGCTGCTCGATCCCACGAATCCCTTGTTCACTTCGCCGAACCAGATCACCTCAGCGGATTTCGATGGATGGTTTGAAGAGCGCGGCCACGGATTTCTCGAACAATGGGATCCCGGCTACACGGCGCTCACCGAGACCGCTGACCCGGGTCAGGATCCGCAACGAGGCGGGCTGCTCATGGTTCGTCGCGGCAAAGGAACCTATATCTATGTCGCCTTCGCGCTCTATCGGCAGTTCCCTGAGTTGGTCCCGGGAGCTTATCGGATCTTCGCGAACCTACTAAGTGCGGCCGCGGAACCGACCGGCCGGTAAATCGGCCGAATAGTCAAACCCATACGAAATCTGTCGTCGACAGATCCCCGAAGTTTTCAGTCTGGTTAGCGCTTGCGCACCGTGCTCATCGGTGTCGGCGCTGCCTGCGGTTTCCTAGCACACCGCTGCATTCTCCCGCCGAAAATCTCTTACAAATCGCGCAAGAAAAGCGAAGCGCTTGTTAATAGAAATTTAATTTCTCGTCATCGTCGTTCTCTCACGCCGTGCGTTGTCTTGCCACTGTGAATTCTGCGTGAATTCGTCAAATCTTAATCTTGCTCTGCGAGGCTTGGATGCGTAACGACAGAGGAAGTTTTGCCGGCGCGAGACTTCCTCCTCTACCACTCCCCTAATTCTTCGTGCCGATGGGAATACCGCAGATTTTCATTTTCATCAATGCGCCCGGGATGCAGAAGAGTCCTGCGTCCGTTATGCACGGGGGCGCTGACACCTTCCAACACAATTCCATGAGGAAAAGAGAGGCCCAAATGAAATTGACAGTGAAAGCGGCTGCCGTTGCATTTCTTGCAGCCGGCCTTGTTGTTTCTTACGCACAAACCAGCGGCTCAACGCCGCCGGCAAAGAAGCATGTGGCCAGGAAGCCCGCTGCGCCGGCCGGTCCCACGGTACAGGAACAGATCGACCAGATGAAGCAGCAGTTTCAGGGTGAGATTGACGGCCTGAAGAGCGATCTCTCTGCCAAGGATGCGGAATTGCAGCAGGCAAAGCAGGCTGCGGCGGATGCTCAGGCAGCAGCCGCCAAGGCAGAAGCCGACGCGACGGCGCAACAGCAGTCGGCCACTGACAATGCGGCAGCCGTTTCCACCTTGCAGAACACGGTCAGCGACCTGAAGGCGAATGCGGTTTCGCTCGCGACCACCGTTTCCGACGAGACCACCACCATCAAGAAGGCGATCAACAATCCTGACGCCCTTCATTACAAGGGAATCACCCTCTCGCCCGCCGGCAGCTTCGTGGCGGGTGAAACAGTGTGGCGTCAAGGCGCCACGGGCGGCGACATCAACACAGCGCTGACAGGTGTTCCGCTCGCCAACTCGGAGGCATCGCAGTTGAGCGAGTTCTTTGGTTCTGGCCGTCAGTCGCGCGTCGCCCTCAAGGGTATCGGCAAGCTCAATAGCGCAACCCTCACGGCATACTATGAGGCGGATTGGTTGAGCTCGGGCACTACCTCCAACAACAACCAGTCAAACAGCTACACCTTGCGGCAACGGCAAATCTGGGGCGATGCCAAGCTGACGAGCGGATGGGATTTCTCGGGCGGCACCGGCTGGTCGCTGGTGACTGAAACCACCTCCGGCCTGACGCGCGGCACTGAAGTCCTGCCGTCGACCATCGACGCACAATACTCCGCGGGCTTTGTCTGGGCGCGGCAGTACAGCTTCCGCGTCTCCAAAGATTTCGGCAAGGCATTTTTCTTGGGCGCTTCGGTTGAAAACGCCGAGACGCTGAACGCGTCCGGCCAGAACACGCCGACCAATTACCTGCTTGGCTCAACGGGAACCGGCGGCGGCCTCTATGACAATCAGGCCAACTACTCATTCAACTACACGCCGGATTTTGTGGTGAAGATGGCCTTCGAGCCCGGCTGGGGTCACTGGGAGATCTTTGGGATCGAGCGCAATTTCCGCGACCGCATCTATCCCTGCGCGACCGTATCAGCCACTTGCACGGTGCCTACGACGGCTCTGCCCACCAACAGCACGGCGGTAGGCGCGGGCCTCGGCGGCGGATTCCGCGCGCCGCTTGGTACCAAGAAGTTCACCATTGGTCTGAAGGGATTGTGGGGCCAGGGCGTGGGCCGCTACGGCTCCTCCACCATCGCCGACGTCACTCTGCGCCCCAATGCAGTGTTCTCTCCGATCCATGGCTTCTCGGCTCTCAGCACGATCGAGCTGAATCCGACCTCCAGACTCAATATGTACTTCAACTACGGCGGCGACTATCTTGACCGCGACTACGTACTCAGCGGGACCACCCAGGTTGGCTACGGCACGCGCAGCGTCAACATGTCGGGCTGTCTGGTTGAGCCCACCGCACCGACGGTGGGCGCCACTGGCGCCGCACCCGTTGCTCCCTCCAACTGCGGCGGCAGCAACAAGGATGTCCAGGAGTTCACGGCCGGCTACTGGTTCAACTTCTACAATGGTCCCAAGGGCCGCTTCCGCCAGGGCTTGACCTACGAAAACGTCCGGCGCGACCTCTGGTCGGGTGCGGGTGGCACTGCCAACACCGGCAACGGCGCACACGGCACGGACAGCATGATCTTCACCTCGCTGCGCTACTACCTGCCGTAAATACTCACTCAGCCAACACTACGAAGGGCAGCCCACGCGGGCTGCCCTTCGCATTTGGCCGCGGAAACTTCTCTTCGCGAAGAGTTGGCTACTTCTTTCCGTGGTCTTTGAAGTTCAATGCGAAGTAGTAATAGGTGTACGAATGGCTGGTTGTCACATTCGTCAGGAACTCTCCTCCGCCGAAGTAGCCGATGCCTCCGCCCAGGTTGAAGTGTTGATTGAGCTCATACCAGGAGTAGCCATCGACTTCCGCGCCCACATGGCGGCCATGATCGACCTTGTTGGTCACGATCGCGCTTCCCGACGTGTTGTAGATCGAATCCAGCGCATCAGCCGCCCAAAAGTCCAGACCCTGCGCGGTGAAGGTCAAACGCCGATGGGGCTCAATCGTGGCTCCCGCGCGCACCGACTCGATGTTCTGCCACCCGAACAGGTCGGTGATACCAAAGCGGTCGTGGGCGGTCGGGTAGATGGTGTCGAACGTGGAGTGCGATCCATTCTGCGCAGGATTGCTGTTTCCCGAGGCGTAGTCGTACTGCGAAAAGATTCGTGGCTTGGTCTCGACATTGAGGAACTGGTAAGAAGCGCCGGCCTGCGCTGCCCAAGCTCGAATCGGCTGCGGTCCCACCTTGCCGTTTTCGACGATCAGCTCGCTTGAATAATTGAACGCCGTGTGAGCCTGGGCCTTGAAACGCAGACCTTCAACCTTCTCGTTCTCCTTGCCGGTGGTTTTGGCGACGGCCGGTTCCACGACTTCTTTCGGCTGCACGCGCCACAGGAAGAACGGTTCGAGGTCTGAGTGCGGCACCAGGTCATCGATGCGGCCGTAGGCTCCGTAGATGTTGTTGCCTTCCTGGTGGGGACTTACGCCTTCGGGCTGCGGCACCACGGCCGACGCGGCGAAGATGCCCAGGTGCTCGCGCTTTGCGTTCAAGTTGAGCACCGCCGCATCGTAGGAGCGGGCCTGGTTGCGCCACTCGGAGTCGGCAAGGACGGTGTTGTTGTAGTTGATAATCTGCCGCCCCACCCGCAAGCTGAACCAGTGCTTATCAGGTGCTCCGATCTCGACGTAAGCCAGCTTCAGGTCCCAGCGAACCGTATTCGGAGGGCCGATGGGCGGGTTTTGGAGGCCCGCGCGTGCGTCCTGCACCTGCGCGGTAACCCGGAGCCAGCTGGCCGTATGCAGATCGACCTGGAACCTGAAGCGGTTCAACAGGTAGGAATCATCGACCTTGGCTTTGAAGCTCGAATTGTCGTACCCCTCGTACCGGAACCGCTCTTCGGCCTGCACATCGATCCAATGGGGAAGCCGTTCGTCGATGTAAGTTGCCGGAGCAAAGTCGTGAAAGTCATACGGAGCGGGGCTGGCGGTGGTGCGAAAAGCGACGCCGTTCAGGAAGCTCAACGGATTTGAGGCCGGCCCGGTGATATATGCGCCGTTGTATCCGGACGTGGCGTTGCGCGTGGTTAGGTCGTCCTGCGCAAACAGCGGCGCTGTCGCAGCCATCGTGAACACAAGCAGCGCAGCAGAGATCGAAAGCAATGGTCGGCACGGGAAGAAAGACATAGCGGCAGAGAGACTATTCGTGCTTTGACTCCTCCAATGGAATATTGAGGCTGGACCTCGACCGCTGATGCCTGAAGCCTGCTTGCGATCAAAAGGGGCAGTCCATTGCGGACTGCCCCTTCGTCTTGCCATCGACCTCGCCCAGCTTCGGGATACCTAGATCGCTCAGCGTGCTTACTCCGCCGCTTCCACTGCCTTGGTCTGCGCCACGGTCCAGTCCGAAGCGCCCACTTTGAAGCGCGCGAACCGCCGCACCGTGATGTTCTCGCCGAGCTTGGCGACCTTCTGCGCGATCAGTTCCTTCACGCTGACGGCCTGGTCCTTGATGAAGGGCTGCTCGAGCAGGCAAACCTCTTCGTAAAACTTCGACATTTTGCCTTCGACGATCTTTTCGATGACCGGCGCCGGCTTGCCCGTGGCCGCTGCCTGCGCGCGATAGATCTCCTTCTCGCGCTCCAGATCCTCCGGGGTCACGTCTTCGGGCTTTACGTAGCGCGGATCGCTGGCCGCGATGTGCATGGCCACGTCCTTCAGCAGCTCCTGAAAGTCCTCAGTCCGCGCCACAAAGTCGCTCTCGCAGTCGAGCTCCACCAGCACGGCGATCTTTCCGCCGGCGTGAATGTAGCTGCCGACCGCGCCCTCATTGGTCACGCGCGAGGACTTCTTCTGCGCCGAGGCCATGCCACGCTTGCGCAGGACCACGAACGCCTCTTCCATGTCGCCTTTTGTCTCCTGCAGAGCCTTCAGGCAGTCGCCCATGGGCGCGCCCGACTTCTCGCGCAGTTCTTTCACCTGTTTCGCGTCAATCTTCTCAGTCACAGTCGTCATCTCTCTTTTTCCCTGGCCGACACGGCCTTATTCATTAATGCGTTTAAGATTTCACAATCATGTTGCGCGCCGGAGAATTTCCGGCATAAGAAAAGCGTGGCGCGTAATTCGGACGGTCTACCCAGACTCGACCGAAGCGGCCACGCTCTTCCGATTCAGTGCGCGCTTCCGCCGAAAGGCTACTTGGCGCTTTCCGCCGCCACTTCGTCCTCTTCAAGCAGCGCCGCCACAGCCGCAGGCGCTTTGCGAATGCCGCCGCCCAGCGCTGCTTCCAGGTCTACTTCCTCGACTGGCGAGGACTCCGCCGAAATCGCCACTCCCTCTTCGCTGCCTTGGCCGGCTTCCGTGGCTGCTTCCGCCGGGGCCTCTTCGGTGAAGGCCTTGTCGGTGAGCATGTTCACGCCCTCGGCGGCCGAGTCGGCAACCTTCGACGTAAAGAGCCGGATGGCGCGCAACGCGTCGTCATTGCCGGGAATGACGTAATCCACTACCGTCGGATCGCAGTTCGTATCCACGACCGCAACCACGGGGATGCCCAACTTGCGCGCTTCCTTCACCGCGATCTGTTCGTTGTTCGAGTCAACGATGAAAAGCGCATCCGGCAGCCGCTTCATGCTCTTGATGCCGGCCAGATTGGCCTGAAGGTGCTTGCGTTCCCGCTCCAGCTTGATCACTTCTTTTTTGGTCAGCAGGTCGTAGCGGCCGTCCCCGGCCATTTCGTCGAGTTCCTGGAGGCGTTTCACCGATTTCTGCACTGTCACCCAGTTGGTGAGCAGACCGCCCAGCCAGCGCTGGTTGATGTACGGCATCCCAGCTCGCGTGGCCTCTTCGGCAATCGCATCCTGTGCCTGGCGCTTGGTGCCGACGAAAAGAATCGTCTTGCCGCTCGCGCACAGCTCGGTCACAAACTTTGACGCGTCCTTGAAGAGCTTGAGCGTCTTCTGCAGGTCGATGATGTAAATTCCGTTGCGCTCCCCAAAGATGTATTCCTTCATCTTGGGATTCCAGCGCTTGGTCTGATGCCCGAAGTGAACACCCGCTTCGAGCAATTCCTTCATGGTGATAGTTGCCAATTGTCCTCCTTCGTGGACTGCATCCGGGCTGGTGATTCTGTG
>Ga0181520_10003045_pt1 | contig 30060 bp, 23 predicted proteins | sample PEATcosm2014_Bin_29_FD_132451 | JGI IMG/M metagenome (GOLD analysis project Ga0181520, IMG submission 132451) | Peatland microbial communities from MTU Mesocosm Facility, Houghton, MI, USA - PEATcosm2014_Bin02_30_metaG | ecosystem: Environmental > Terrestrial > Soil > Wetlands > Peat | place...
ACCGGCCGGCAGGCGGCTGACCGGCAGCGTGCCAGTGATTTGGGTCGCATTGAAATTCGTCAACCCGGCGCCGTTACCGGAAAAATTGGCGGCTGTGACCGTTCCGCCAAAATTGGGACTGGCTGGCAGCGACGAATTTGAAACCGTTCCGAGCAGATTGCCCGCAGTATTTGCAAAAACAGCATACGGCACCGCCAGGATCGGCTGGCGCGGACTCAAGGCAGTAAAGCCGGCATGGTTGGTCTGCACGGCCACTTCCAGCCAGTAGTTTGTGCCGGTGAAAACGCCGCCAAAATCCAGCGTCGCCGCAAACAGCCCATTGCTGATGCCCACAGCGGAGTTGGTGAGCGGCCCCGCTATGAGTGTGCCCGGCGAGTTGGTGGAATCGTATAGCCCAAAGCGCAAATCGTAAAGGCCATTGGCGGGCACGCCGCCGTCATTCAAACGCCCTTGATATGTGAACACCGTCCCTTGGGCGTAAAGTTGACCGGCCATGCTGGCGATTAACGCCGGTGCCAGCAAAAGTCGCTGGCTGGACTTGATAAATTGCTTGATAAGTCTGCCTTTCAATTTGATTTGGGATTCTACTTCCAGATAAATTCTCCATCATCGTTACCGCCTGTTCAAGTCGTTTCGTCATATTTTTTCGGGACAGCTGATCGGCCCTAAAAACCGCCGCGTCCGTGAATACCAACCGGTCATCACGGCGAGGCGTTAATTTTGGAGAATCCCAAAAGTGATGCGAGATTAACCGCAGATGAAATTGCAAATCCGCAGTCTTCCGAGGCTCGGCATGCTGACGCTTCTGCTTGCGCTCGGCGGCGTCAGTCCGGTCGGCTTGGCCGAAAATGTGCCGCCAACCGAGGCGGACATTACGCACGTCACGGCGAACCTGCTGGAAGGATCGCAATTTTTGCAACTCCCGCTCGACGATGAACTTTGCGGCAGGTGTCTGGACCTCTTTATAAACACGTTGGACGGGGCGCATCTGTTGTTTCTTCAATCTGACATGGATGAATTTGACGCCTTGCGACCTGGGCTGGGCGCTAAAACCCTGATGGCTGGGGACACGGGGCCGGCTCATCAAATTTACACAAGGTATTTGAAGAGACTGACCCAACAGGCTGCTTTTGCCGCCCAGTTTCTGAATGACGATAAATTCGACTTTACGGGACTTGATTCATGGCAATTTGACCGTCATGACTCGGCTCCGCCCGGCAACCTGACGGCCGCCCAGACCCTCTGGCGGGCAAAACTTCGCGGGCAATATTTGGAGGAGAAGCTCGCCGGCACGCCGGTCGCAAAGATCGCGCCCAGACTGGCGCGGCGTTACCGGCGCAAACTCCAAATTATGGAACAGCTAAAATCGGATGAAATTCTGGGCCTTTACTTGGACGCACTAGCCCGTGCGTTCGATCCCCATTCCGATTATCTCGGACATCCGGAGGGGGAGAACTTCAAGATCGAGATGAACATGTCGCTCTTTGGTATTGGAGGTGCGCTCGAGGTCAGGGGCGGTTATTGCGTCATCACCGACCTTGTTCCGGGCGGTCCGGCCGCGAACAGCAGGATGCTCAAGCTCGGCGACCGCATTGTGGCGGTGGCGCAAGATGGCAGCGAGGCCGTGGACGTAACGGGCATGCCCTCGTCTCAAGTAGTCGAGTTGATTCGCGGTCCGAAGGGTTCAATCGTGCGCCTGACTGTAATTCCTGCGGACGCGGGTGACTCCGCCCGTAAAACCGTCACTTTGGTGCGTGATGCGATCCCATTAGCCGACGAATATACCAAGGCCGCCGCAATTAACCTCCCGCAGGCCGGCGGCCCGGACTTGCGGATTGGGATCATTAATCTGCCGGTATTTTATGGAAAAGGTGAAGCGGACGCCGATGGGGTATCGGCTGACGCCGCCCTTCTCATCAAGGAATTGAAACAGGAAGGTGTGCAGGGTTTGATTTTGGACTTGCGACACAACGGAGGCGGATCAGTGGAAGAAGCCATCCGTCTCACCGGATTGTTTATTCCGTCCGGGCCAGTTTTGCAAACACTTGACCCGGACGGTAATGTGGAAGTAGGAATCTCGCCGCAGGTCACCTCCCTCTACCAAGGGCCGCTGGTGGTGCTGACCAGCCGGTGGACCGCCTCGGCAGCCGAAATCGTGGCTGGCGCCCTGCAAGATTATGGACGAGCCTTGATCGTGGGTGATTCCTCAACCTTCGGCAAGGGCACGCTGCAAGAAGTCGTGCCTCTGAAGAAATTCTTCCAACAGCGCGGCTTGGGCGCTGTTCATGTAACCGTCGGAAAATTCTACCGCCCCAGCGGAGCTTCCACTCAACTCAAGGGCGTGCTGTCGGATATTATCCTGCCGTCGGACACCGACCTGCCGGACATCGGAGAATCCAAATTGCCGAACGCGTTACCGTGGGACACTGTACCCCCGACAACATATACGCCGCTCGACGGGCTGCGTCGGATGTTGAACAGCCTGCGCGAAAAATCGCAAGCTCGTGTGGCTGCCGAACCAGCTTTTCGCCTGGTGCGTAAAAAACTGGAGCTGGCGAAAAAATTCGCGGAAGCCAAATGGCTTTCACTCAACGAGGCCGACCGTCGGCGCGAGCAAGCCGGGACTGACGAGATTGCTGCGGAACTAAAGCGGATTGCTCTCGCAAAAGCCGTTCAGATGTCGCCGGCGCATTATATCACCCTGGCTGACATTGACTCCACCAGATTACAACCAATCCGTAAGCCCGCGGAAACCCCGGCCGCGATCGCCAATGTCGAGGAAGTCAATCCGGACGAGGATATTGAACTGAGCGAGGCGGAAAACATTCTCGCAGACTACATTCACGCATTGCTCCAAGCGCCATCGGGCGTGCCTGCGGCTGCGCGGGAATCCAAAGATCCCACGTCAGATCAAAAAAGCGCCAGGCAAGACTGATTGCGCCAGCAGACAACCACCGAATTTCTGGTGGGTAAATCGAATATACCCTCGAACTTAACCGGGGACTTTTCATTTCTGCGCAGGTTTTAAAACCTGGAGCCAACGGGAAACTGGTCGGGCTCGCATGGGCAGGGAGACAATCAAATGAATAAAAGCCCGGCAGAAATCTCTGCCAGGCTTGCCCAGTTCAAAAAGTCTTCCGTACGTTCTATTTTTTGCGGCGCATTAACATGACCGCCAAGCCGCCGCCGATGGCCATGAAAGCCGCGGAGCCCGGCTCAGGCACCGTGGCGATGCCCACCGTGGTTATACTGTTAAGTCCGGAAGTGATATCTCCCGGGGTGCCGATGTCTCCAACTAGAGAGAATGCGCCGGTAGACATTATCGTGTCGCATCCAACCAACGCCGTGGGCTACACCCTCCAATCCAGCGACCTTTTCGGCAGCGATGCCGGATGGCAACCGGTCACCAATTCAGCGACCGTCAATGGCGCCAATTGGAATGTCACGCTGCCCATCACGGGTGCCAGCGCCTTTTTCCGCCTCGAATCTGCAAACTAAAGACGACCAGGACATCTTATTGGCATGACCCGATCTGTCTGCCCCTCGGCACATCGCGGAGGACCAAAGCAAAAAATCATGAGTGCATTAGTTAGTCACCAGCCGAAGACGTAGATTTGTTTCCTCGATCTTCGTGTGCTGGTTTCATGCGAACGGCACAGAACAGAAGATAAACCAAGGCTCCCAGCGGAACGACCAGCCCCCCCGCTTGTCCAGCAGAATCGGAAACGATACCCATAATAACAGGAAAGACAGCTCCGCCGGCAACCCCCATGATCATAAGCCCTGATATCTCATTGGCACGTTCTGGAATTTGTTGGATGGCTGCGGAGAAAACAATGGAGAACACATTGGCAACGGCCAAACCAAGGACAAAAATCATCGCCAGGATCCCCCAAAGATTGCTCATCAGCAGCATGGCAACCATGCCCCCAATGCCGGCAAGCATGTTCACGATGAAAAACTTCCGGCCCGAAATCTTCATCAAAAGCAGGGCGCCTGCAAACGAACCAGTGGTCCGCGCCATGAAGTAGAGGCTCGTTCCCAATCCCGCCTTTTCGAGCGGGATGCCACAGCGGACCATCAGGTATCTTGGGATGGTTGTGTTTAATCCCACATCAACGCCCACGACAAACAAGATGGCCAGGAACAGCAGGAGAATCGTATTATTTTTCAACAATCCAAAGCACGCCCCAAAGGATGACGTCTTTCCCTGCATGGGCTCCTCGTCAATTGGGGTGACTACCAGCCACAGCCCTGAAATCAATGTGGCCGCGCCAAAGATGGGGAAGATCAGCTTCCAATTTCCCAGGCTGCCGGCGGCAAAGCCGGAGATAATCGGTCCGGAGAAGGACGCCATTGCTTTGATAAACTGACCCCAGGTCAGACTGCTGGTCAATCGGTCACCGCGCACCACATTGGTGAGCAGCGGATTAAGCGATACTTGAAGGATGGTATTCCCAATTCCAAGCAAGGCAAAGGCGACCAGAATGACCGGAAATGTGTACGAAACCAGTGGGATCAGCATGGCCAGGAGGGTGATTGCCATGCTTAGTTCCACTGTCCTTTTCCGTCCTATTCTGTTCATCAATAATCCGGTGGGGACGGAAAAAACGGCAAACCATGCAAAAACCATCATCGGCAGAAGATTGGCCAATGTGTCGCTCAGCGCAAAATCCCGCTTCACATAGTTCGTGGCAATTCCCACAACATCCACAAAACCCATGATGAAGAATCCGAACAGAACCGGGAGGGCTTTTGTCAGGGATGCCTGGTTTTTTACACCGGACTTATTGGCGGGCGCCGAAGCTTCGTTTTTCATATTTTAAAATCAAGATTTCTACATGCTGGCCAGCAGTGGTTTCACGTTTCTCCAAAACCCTTCGTCGAACAAGCGGGCGCTGCCGATCAGAGCGGCATTTTCTTTCAGGTCTGAAACGTGAACGGGAATCGCCGCCGCGTGATCCGCCAAAGAAGTTCCCAGGGAACTTCCAAAAAGATTGTAAGCAGCAGCGATATTGCCTCCGATGACAAGGGCCTCAGCATCGAATTTTTTCAAACAGGGAGCCAGGAAGGTACCGAGGTTGGTTCCGAACTCAATGAAGATGTCCCGGGCGACCGGGTCGTTTGCGAAGTTGTCGGCGATCTCCTTTACGCCGGCGGCTTGGCGCCCTGATTTGACGGTATATTGTTTGATAAACCACCGGGTGGAAAACGATTCATCGGCGATTTTGCCCTGGAAGGGCAAATACCAGACGCATCCCATTTCAGGGACATCCTCTCTCGCAACAACCGGGATGCCATCGTCCACGAATGCCGAACCAAAACCTGTGCCCAAGGTAATGGACATCGAACGCCTGACCCCGGATGCTTTGCCGAGCCACGCCTCGCCCACCGCAAATGAGGTGGCGTCGTTCAGGTAGCGCACGTCGCATTCCCCCTTTAGGTGCAGCAATGGTTTGATGCGTTCTGAAACGTTAATCCCGTGCAAGTTCTGGTATTTGGCCACCTCGTGCGTGAACAGGGCAATGCCCTGTGCATAATTGAAGGGCCCGGGCATGGCAAAACCAATGCCGGCAAGCTCGTGCGCTTCGATGGCAGTGATAGATCTGTTCAAGGCCGCCGTCCAACTGTCCAGAATGACTTTGGCCGAAGCCTGATTATCAACGGCTTGCGTGGTGATGCTGCTCTCGACTATCGTCTTTTTGTCCAAATCAATGGCGGCGCAGCTTATATGGCTCCCTCCGATGTCGGCTCCAATCGCAAATTTCTTCATGCTTTGAATTGTTTTATGTTCCAGATGTGTAGTCTTTGAACCCGGTCACTTTACTGCTGGCCATCGGAAAATGAAGGCGGCGGCGTTTCCACTCCCCAGTTTTCATTTGGCTTGTCACCAAGCTCCAGCTCCAATTTTCCGCCTTGCGTGACCAAGGTGTTCCACCCGACATAGCAGCGGCCAAGGGCGACTCCGTTCATCGAAGCCGATTGGATATACATGTCTTTGGCCGGATCACCCCTTGCTTCGATTTCAAAGGTGTCTCCCTTATAGTACCGATGATCAAGCTGGATCACTATCTTGTTGAACAGCGGGGCAGACAGTTGCATCGTAGGCGTCGCCCCTGCCCCGCCTTGGACATCAAACAGTCCCATCCCTGCCAATACAAACCAGCCACCGATTTGCCCCTGATCCTCATCCTGCCCATAGCCATAGCCGTGAACGGGGTCCGCGCCATAAAACACATCGCAAATACGCCGAACCCAATACTGGGTCAGCCAGGGCTGGCCGCAGTAATTGAATAGCCACGGGATTTCGATGCTGGGCTCATCACCATGATTATACACGCTTTGCAAACCCGAGAATGAATCAACGTTCTCGCCACCCCCAAACTGGCTCTTTTCCGCCGCCTGGAAAACTTCGCTCATCCGGGTCCGAAACTTGTCCATTCCAATCTTGCGGATCAAGCCGGCTGGATCATGCGGCACATAGAAAGTATATTGATAAGAATTGCCTTCCTGAAAGCCGCCCCAGGGCTTCAAGGGATCGAAGCTGGCAACAAATTTCCCATTGCTGTCTTTCGGCCGGATAAACCCCGTTTCGGGATCGAACAAGTTCTCCCAACCGCGCGATTGGTGCATGAGAATTTCATATTCGTTGGTCTTGCCCAATGCCCTGGCGAATTGCGCCGCCGCCCCGGAGGAATAACTGTATTCGAGCGTGTGGGAGGCCGCGTATTGCGACCCTTCCGCCGTCGAACCGCTGAAATCCGGCACCTCCGATCCCAGCAGGGGAATGTAGCCTTTTTCAACAAATGGCTTGAGATCCGCCTTGCCGACCCCAATCAGACGGTTTTGCCAGCCCGTTTCATTTTTAAACACGGCCGCAAATGCCTCCTGAACGTCGAAGTCCCGGATGCCCCAGGCATATGCGCCGCTGATGAACACCCCCATGTAATCCGTTCCAACTCCGGAGACAAATTTTTCCGTCGCAATCGAATCTGGCAGCCACCCGCAATCGCGATATATGTCCAGATGACATCGCACAAACTCGCTGTAAACCTCCGGATAAGCCAGCGCCCATAGTTGATTCAAATCCCAGAATGATCCCCAGACTGAATCTGAATTGAAATGATCATACTGTGGCGAACCGTTTGGGTTTAAAGGAATTTGTCCCACCCCGCCATCATTCCTGGGATAGTTTCCATTGGCATCGCTGCAAACCCCACGGCCCAGCAAGGCGTGGTAAAGCCCGGTGTAGAATTTAACGCGGTCCTGTTCTTTGCCCCCTTCGACCAAAATTCGCCCCAGCATTTCCCGCCACGCTGTTTGAGATTTTTCACGCGCCTGTTCAAAAGACAAACCGCCGGCCTCAAGGTCGAGGTTGGACCGGGCGTTCTCAATACTGGTGAAGGAAAGCCCCATCTTGATCACCACGCTTTGCTTCTCCTTCAGATCGAAGTCAAAATAGAGACCGGCGCCCGCACCTTGAATTGATGTGTCCCCGGCAAATACCTTTCCTCCACGGAACGTGCCGCATCCCGCCGGAGCAGCGTCCAGGCGCGCGACAAAATACATATTAACGGCTGCTCCCGGTTGGTAGTGCAGGACATAGGCCGGAAGTGTGCTGACAAAACCCTCGACTTCCCGCTCGCCACAACGCCTCACAAAAGAATCGCGCACTTCTCCACTTTCCCCCTGTTTGTTGCCCACGTCGAAAATGACATGGGCGTTATGGGTTTCAGGAAACGTAAAGCGGTGGAACGCGACGCGTTTGGTGGCCGTCAGTTCTGCCAGCACGCCATAATCTTTAAGCAGAACCGAATAGTAACCAGGCTCCGCCTTTTCATCCACCTTGTCAAAACGCGAGCGATAACCCGCTTCAGGTTTGTCCAACGCGCCGGGTACGGTCTTCAATGGCCCGGTCGTGGCCATCACCGCAACGCCACCGACCTGAAATTCCCGGAAACTGACAAAACTTTCGATCGAGTTCTGCCGTCCATCGTAACCGATCGGCTCCCAGCCTCCCTTGACGCCCAGATGGGCATCCGTGCATGGACCGGGTTTGGCCATGCCGAAGGGCATCGCCCCGGGCGTAAAAAAGAACCAGCGGGAGCCAGCGGTCCCAATAAAGGGGTCCACCAGTTCCAGCGGCGTTTTCTCTGCCGCCACGGCCAGCACTGCGGAAAAAACGATCTGTAACATGGTTAACCGGATTAAACCATTGAGCATGGCGCGAATCATTTTCGGTGGCAGTGACATAGGATCTGGTCTTTATTAAGTTTGCAAAATTTCATTCCGATTTCCGGAATTCCAACTCGGGTCATGGATGAGGCCGTGGCGGAATCATGGTTCAGCAAACCCGACAATGGCTTAAATAATTCTATCGTTGGGGTTTGAGAAATGCCTTCACCACCTTTGCCGGCTGTCCCGTGTCGTTGAGCAACCGGTAAGTCCCGGTCGCCGCCGGCACGACAAAAGTTTCAGCAAACGCGAAGCGCTGCGGCGCAGCGCCGGGTGTTTCCAGCACCACGGAGGAACCCTCCACCACGTTAAGCACATGCGGTGAACCCGCCGTGTGCCCCTCCACTGTCGTGGTGAAATCAAAGCGATGCACATCGTAAAAATGCTCCGCGTGGGTCGGCAAATGCACCAGCTCCCAGCCTTCGCCGCGACTTAACACTTTGGGTTGGGCGATGAACTCACGCTGGATGCGGTCACCTTGCCGGTCGAAATAAAGATTCTCCATCGCCCGCTCAATGTTCAGCGGTCGCGGCTGGCCGTCGAGATCCAGGCGCATCCAATCATACATCTTAAATGTGAAAATATAGGGGGTCGCGCTGATTTCGAGCACCAGGTTGTTCCGGCCGGAACAATGGATGGTGCCGTTGGGAATCAGATATAATCCGTGTTTGGCAGCCGCATGTTTCTGGACATAACGCCCGACCTCCAGCGCGGTTGATTCGCGCGCACTCTTCTCCAATGCCCGGCGAAACTCCGTGGCATCAACTCCCGGCTGAAAGCCCAGAAACACTTCGGCGTCGGGACCGCAGTCGGTGATATAATAGGTTTCATCCTGCGTGAAACGCTCGCCGAAATGGCGCTCCGCATAAGCCGGGCGTGGATGGCATTGCAGGGACAGGTTGCCGCCCCCAAACGTGTCGAGGTAGTCAAACCGGATGGGAAACACGTGGCCGAACCGCTGCGCAAAATCTCCCAGCACAGCCCGGTGATCTTGAAACATCAGCCAGTCAAACGCGGCTTCCAGCAGCCGGCCGCCGCTGGCAAAAGCCAGTCCGTTTTCAGGCGAAATCAGTTCAAACGACCACGCCAGATTGGGGGTTTCCGGCGCAAACCCGGAAAACCGCCGACGCATCCACTGCCCGCCCCAGGGACCAGGCTCAAACCAGGGACGCACGCGGAACCATGAATTTGCCGCCTTCGCCAGTCCGGCCCGGAAATCCTCTCCCCTCATCATTGCCGGCTCATCGGGCCGCTGGCTGTCAACAATCAAGTCGAGCCGCGGAAGCAGTTCGGCCTGATGCCGGCGAAGCGGCGGCCAATCCACAAAGTAACACCGTTTATACATCGGTTTCGGCGCCATCGGCTGGCGCAGGCCAAGATTGGTCACCGAGCCGGCACGGGAACGAAATTGAATTTCATTCTTTGGCACATCCACATACACCAGAAATCCGCCTGGCGCAGCCAAAGCCGCGCCGGCGCCAAACAGGATGGTTCTCCGCCCGGTTGCCGTCCGGCGGCCCATCCCGGCCAGTTTTTCTGGATCAAAGAAATCACGCAGCGGACGTGAATTGTGAGTGCCAAACACCGGATCATTTCCCCCTAGAAACGGCTCCGCCAACCGGTTTACTTCAGTTTCATCCAACCATGCATCACTGACATCCAGCCACTCATAAGTGACGCCTAATTCAGTTAATGCCGCGGAGAGCCGGGTGCGTAAATCCTCCCACATCACCCCATTCATGCCATCCAATACGACCTGCTCATGGGCGGCTATTTGCCGGGCCAATGCCGCAAATCCCAGTTCAATCTGATCCCCGCCGACAGGCTGGCCCGGATAAGGATTGTAGGCACAGTTTGCCAGATGCAGAGCCGGAGCCAGATTCTGTGTCGTCTTGCGAAAAGGTTTGGGCATTGCTCTTCGCGTCATAATGTTGTTCGTCAATGAGAACATGCAATGTGTTCTATATGTATATATAAATATACTAATGCCGCTTTCGTCGTCAACTTCTTTTTCCGGGGTTCTTCCTCGGCGTTCCCCCTGACCTGGGAGAGGTTCGCTGGTGAGGGGGTCCCGCCGCTCGCCACGCATAAGACGACCCCGCATGATCGCGGGGTCGTCTCCCGCCTGCGTCCGTGGGTAACGGATTAATGTTGGAGTCTATAGAATTCCTTGGACGCCGTCATCGGAATCGCAGTCCCGGAAGTGACATTGGATGGTGTCCACGGTCCAGTTACACTGCCGGCCTGCATGAGCGTGAACGGCCCATACCATGTGAACACCAGCCCTGGCGGCGAGGCGGACCAGCTCAATGTGGGGGGAACCGGATCCAATCCTATAGCTGCATTGTAGATCGTCGTGACATCGGCGGTGGACAGCGAGCGATTGAAAAAGGCCACATCGCTGATGACTCCGTTGAACACACGCGTGCCGTTGCCGCTGTCGCAACCGATGTAACTTGTGCCCGAAAAGCTCAGCGCCGGGTTGGCGATTTGCTCCGTGGCGCTGGTCAGGACGCCATTGGTTCCCAAATATACCGTGGTCATGGTCGGAGTGATCGCCATTCCAACCAGCTCCCACTGGTCACTCGGGACCGCGATTCCCGAATCCCATCCGTAACTGTCCCATTGGAAGCTCAAATCCGTCCCGCCGGCAAGATAGTTGAGCGAGGCGTAGCCTCCTGAACGGTTGGCGAACAGGCTGCACCAATCAACTTGGCCGCCAAAGGTTCCCGGGCCGCCAGCGATGGGGTAAATCCACATCAGGATGGTCGCCGTGTTATTGTTTAGGTTCAATCCCGGAACAGCGACCGTGGAATTTCCATCCGCAACCGTCGTTTGCAGCGCCGTGTTTGTGCTGCTGAAGCCCGGAAAAGCTGGTGACTGTGGGCCAGCGACTCCCAGCGTGGCGTCCGGCAGGACCGTGCCGTTATAGTCGCCCCAATAATCCGCCGCCATCGGCGAGCCTTGTGGATCGTTAAGCTTCCAATAGGCTTCTGGATCATAAGAGAAAATAGTCGCATCATACGCATTTGTAGGCGCTGGGATCACCGTCAATGAAGCTGCGGAGCTGGCCAGCGCGCCGAGCGCGTTGGAAACGATGCAAGAGTAGCTGCTGGCATCCGCCGGACTGACGTTGGCGAGAGTCAGATTCGCGGTATTAGCGCCCGAAATTTTCCCGCCATTGGATAAAAGCGTTAGCCCCTTACGCCACTGGTACGTTACGCTGCTGCCGGTGGCGACAATGCTGAAGTTGGCGGTGCCGCCCACATAATTGGTCACATTGACCGGCTGCTGGCTGATGCCGGCCGGAACCTGGCCCACGCCGGCGCCATAAATGGTCTGGATTTGATTCAACGTCAACGCATGGTTGAAAATTGCCACGTCATCCATGAACCCATTAAAGACGCGACTGGTGCCGTCGGCCCCAATGGACATGCTGCTGCTGAAACCGGCGTTCGGCATGCCGCCGGCACTCACATACGTGGTGATTACGCCATTGGCGCCCAGGTACAATGTGACATTGGTGGCCGTCACAACCATCGCCCCCAGACTCCACTCATTCGCCGGGATTACCAGACCCGTATTTTCATACCAACCAAGGTTGTCCCAAATCCAGCCCAGTTCGCCGGAACCTGCGGGGTAGTTCAGGTTGTAATCTAACATGCCGTAGGCAGCACCGCCGCCGTCGCGCCACACCAGCAGACTGGCATACTGGTCTTGTTGAACGGCGGGATTAATCCAGGCCAATATCGTAACCGTATTCGTATTCAAATTTAACGCCGGTGCGTATATAACCGCCGAGGGATCGTCTTCCGTGAGTCCCACACAGGTATTGGCGGCGTAAAAACCGGGGAAAGTGGGCGGTTGCATCCCTGCGTTTGCCAGTGTGTCGTCCGCGCCATAGGCAGCGTCAAAACCTCCCGCGTAGTCTGCGGCATTGGTGGCGCCAGCGCTTTCATCAAATCGCCAGTAGGCCGTTGGACCATTGGACAATGTCAAGCTGCCCACCGCATCAGCCGGCGCGGACACCAGGGACAAGACGGCTGCGGCACTGTTCGTGCTGCCAATGCTGTTCGTCACGGTGCAAGTGTAACTGCTCCCCGCGTCGCCGGAGATCGTTCCGGTAATCGTCAAATTTGGCGTGGCCGAACCGCTGAACCGGCCGCTGTCACTTAATGGAACTAAATTCCGGTTCCACCGGTAGCTCAACGGCGCGGTATTTCCGTCCGAGGCAGTAACGGCGAACTGGGCCGTGCTGCCGACATAGAGTTTCTGGTCCTGTGGCATTTGCGTGAAGTAGGGCGCCGTAATGGACGACAGCATCCCACCCAAACGCAGTTGGGCTCCGCCCGGGTTGCAACAGGTGTCGGTATCAGTGAATTCGATGAGAAAGTATTGTCCGGTTAAGGTGCCGGACAGCGCGTATTCCGTCCACAGCTGGGTGCCGGTGGGGTCAAGCGTCACCGTGGCGTCTGGCGTCGTGGCCGGAGGATTATTGGGATCAAAAGGAGTCGTTTGGCTGACCCAAATGTTGGCTACGTTCATTTGATCCGTGTCGGACCGGCCTCCCGAATTCCGCTGTGCATAAAAAAGTGAACTGATAAGGTATGAATTATCAAGCTGGAAAGCAACATAGGCGCTCAAGGCTCCGGCTGTCGCCCACTCCGGTGAACTCAGCGTCGAACCCGTGCTAACACCAGTAAGGTTGTAAGCAAAAAGATTATTTGGCAGATAGCCGCTGCTATAGGAGGAGCTTGCGGATATGCCGGTATAAATAGCCCCGGTTGGGTCTATAACCGGAGCCCCCTGGCATGGTTGCTCCACCAAAAGCATGCCGATGGCAAGCATACTGCTTGCTGCACCGATGAATGCGCGGTATGGGTGAGTTTTGACTATTTTTTGCATTGTGGTTTTCATGGTTTGGCCTGCGTTGTTTTTTGGTTTATGGGAGTCTCGTGTTTTTTACCAATACAAATAACCGGGATCGGGTGGCTGTCCATCTGACATTGCGGCGTCACTCGGAAAGGAGAAAAATTGAACATGATCATCGCCAAACAGCATCGCTTCGGAACGTTTACCGGCATAGTTGTGCCAGATGGCGGGGGGCAAAGAGTCGTTTCGATTATATTGCCAGTTCCAATCGCCTTGAATTATTTTGTTCGTAGGGTGGATACCAACGGCGGACATTTTAATGCCTTGGTTGGCCGGGCTTATAAGAACCCCGGTATTGCCGGTGACTTGTGCCACCCTCGCAACAGCAGTGTCCCATTCCACCAAATAACTGTTTCCCCAGCCGTCCCAACATGTTTTAACAGCCGGGTTGAGCGGGTCACCCTTGTCCGCCGGACAGTGCCAGACTTGAACATTGCCGATATAGTAATTGAGCGGGCGTTTGGCTTGCGCCTCATTCCCGGCATAGCTCCACGCATTGCCGCCAAAGTAAGGGTTGGTCGGGCATTGTCCACCGACTGACGCCCAGCCGTCGTGGCTGGGAAAAAATTCCCGGTTATCATCCGTGTACATGTGGTAAGCCAGGCCAATCTGACGCTGGTTGCTAAGACATTGGGTTCTCACGGCCTTGGCCTTGGCCCGGGCTAATACGGGGAGCAATAGTGCCGCCAAAATGGCGATGATCGCGATCACTACCAACAACTCAATCAAAGTGAAGGCGACGGTGTCGTCTGCTTTCTGTTTTTGCATTTTGAAGTGCATATTCGCTGGCATTTGAATTCTGTACTAACGATAACCGGACAGCATGCCCTGGATGCGCTGCATCCAGGCCTGGTCCACTCCCTGTACCGGCTGGGTTTGAAGATTGGACCCATCCATATTGCAAAACGGATAGTAGCCGCCGGTGGTGTTGTTGCGCAGGTGCGCGTTCATATAGTTAACGTTTTGTTGCGCATAATTTAGCCACGTCGCATTGCCGTCCGCTTGATAGAGTTTGATCAAGGATTGGGACGCCCAGCCGCACCAGCATGGATTTACGCGCCCGTCGGAGGTGTTGAAATAGTAGGCATGGTCGGCATTATCCCACAGACTGGCATTCAAGCTGTAGGCAAGCGATTCGGCTTTTCCCAGATAATAGTTGGTACCCATGACTTGCCAATACAGCAAGTCGGCCTCGATCATGATGGCATTGTCATAGGTAAACGCCACATAGCTCTTCGCGCCCGAGGTCGTTCCGTTGGTCGCGATTTCCCACACATATAGCCCATTCGTGCTGTCATACATCTGGCTGTTCAGCCAGTTGTCAATGGACTTTGCCCAGCTTGCGTAATAAGGTTCTCCCGTTATTTGATACAGGCGCAGAAAAAGCTGCTCCGCCAGGCCGTTGGACTGGGTTGGTTTGAGCGTCTTGCTGTCGCTCCACCAGAAACCGCCACCGTAAGTGTTGTCCCATTGACCACTAAACATCAGCCAGTTGGCTATCGCCATCGCTGAATTTAAATAATTTGTCCGCGTTGAGCCGGTGCTGACAGCGTAACAATCCAGGTACACATTGCCAGCCAGGGAATTATCGTCAACGTACTTTCCGCCTCCCTGGCCTGTGCCGTCAGTATTCACCGCCGAAAAGTAGCCCCCGACCGGGTTTCCACTGTCCCAAAGACTGCTCATCCAGGCGTAGGAATTATTCATGTAAGGAACATAGCCAGCATCCCCGTAGAGCGTCATGACCTCATCGGCATAGATCTGACTGACATTGTACCATTCGTACGCCAGGTTGGTTCCCGGAGTGAAGCGATAACTGTTGTAGGACGTCAACAGGTTGCCCACGACAAAATTGTGCGTCCGTTGGGCATTGGTCCAATAGACCGAATTCGAGGCGACTGCGCTCTCAAGGCGATAGTATCTGTCATTAACGCCTGGGGGCGGCGCATCGTTGAACTGCAATGTGCCGTTGGTGTTGGCGAGCGTTGCCAGCGGCGTCCACCCCGCGAGGTTGCTCGAGAATTGAAGCGTATATACCGAGCCGGTCGCGCCGGCAATGCCCAGTTCAATGGAACTATCAGCTTGGCGGCCAATGCTCGTGAATGCGGGAGGGTTCGTCGTGGAAGCAGCGACCGTTGAAGCCTCACATGCTGAGATCAAAATAAAAACCAGCCATCCCGGCCAAAACCGGCGGCAATTCAGGCGCGCACGAGATCCGAGGGGCTTCATTTGTGTAAACATATACTCTAATACGGCATGAGGTGTCAACACATTTGTATATACTTTTATATTAAGCCCGGAGAGGGCAGCGGTGAGCGTCCAAGTTGAAGAAACCACGCTGCCGGCGCGGCCAGGAATTTCGTTCGGCAATAAGCGTGTTGGCGCTGCTGCAAGATCTTCCCACCCCGCTGAACGGTTTTGGCCAATTTTTCCGATTTGACACTTTGTTGGGGAACTTGTATACACAAAGAGACAATATGCTTGCCATTGATCATCAGAGTTCCGTTCCCCTGCGGGCGCAGGTGGAACAATTATTGCGGGATTTGATGCGCCGTCCCGAGCACCAGAATGGGGCGTTGCTGCCGGACGAGACGCGCCTGGCGGCCCAACTGGGCATCAGCCGTGGCACCGTCCGGTCCGGCATCACCAAGCTGGTTCATGAGGGATTGCTCGAGCGGAAACCCGGCGTTGGCACCCGGGTTTCGCGTCACTATGCCGAATCGGGAATCCGCGCCTGGCGCAGCTTCACCCGCGAGATGGCCGACAAGGGCATCACCGTCGAGAATTTCAAACTCGAATATCAGATGCTCGAACCCAGTCCGAACGCGGCGCTGGCATTGCAATTGGGCGCGCCCGCCAAAGTCTGGTGCCTTCATCGAATCCGCGGCTGGAATGGCAAGCCCGTTTTGCAAACAATTTCGTGGTTTCACCCCCGCTTGGGCCTCAAAGGCACTGAGACATTTGAAAAACCCCTCTATGAAGTGATTGAGACGGCCACCGGAGCCAGGCCCCATCATGCCCGTGAAGAGTTTTCCGCCATGAACGCCGACAGCCGCATGGCCCTGCTCCTGGAAGTCACCAAAGCCACCCCTCTGCTGCTTCGCCGGCACACCGTCTTTGATCCCGGTAACCGCCCCTTCGAGTATGCGGAGATCCGTTACGTCAGTTCCCGCTTTGAATTGACGCTGGATCTTCGCCGGGGCGAATAAATCCGGCGCTTTTCCAGACAATTCAGCGCGCCGCCGTTCCCTAAAACGATTGGCTGACATCTGTCCAGGCCAACTAATTTCTGGCAAATCGGCGGAAAAGCGTTAAGCAAGCAGGGTGACACGACAAAAATTATCCTGGCTGCTGCTGCCCGTTCTGTTGCTCTTCTGTACGGCGGGTTGTGGCATCTACATGGCCCATCGGATGGCGCAGTCGCCGAACACCTATCCCCAGTGGTTCGCGCCCGAGGCTCCGGTGCTGCTGGCCTACAGCCCCAAGTTTCTCACCAACTTTCCCAAACAATTCGTCACCGCCGGCCCGCCGGCAGCGCAATTGTGCTATCGCGTGATCGAGCCGGCGGATTACGATTTGAAAGTTTCCTCGACCAACTGGCTGGAATCCGGCGAGAAACGAACCGAGTTTCATTTCACCGCCAATCTGCCTGCCAGTCCGAACCGCTGGACCACGCATCCGCGCGGCACGGTCGTGCTGCTGCACGGCTACGCCCTGGCCCAGTTCTCGATGGCGCCCTGGGCACTGCGGCTGGCGCAGGACGGCTGGCGGTGCGTGCTGGTGGATTTGCGCGGCCACGGCAAATCCACGGGCAAACAGATTTTTTATGGCCTCCAAGAAACGCATGATTTGAGCCAGTTGCTCGACCAACTCGCACGGGACGGCCACTTGCAGGCACCGGTGGCGGCAGTTGGCGAATCCTACGGCGCAGTAATGGCCTTGCGCTGGCAGCCGGTCGAGCCGCGCGTGCGTGCCGTCGTGGCCATCGCCCCCTACGCGTGCCTGTCGAATACCGTAATGAACCTCCGCAGCGAATATGCCAGTTGGCTGCCCAAAATTTTCATCCGGGCCGGATTGAAAAAATTGCCTTCAGTTTTGGGTGTGCCCGCCAGTGAACTCGATACCACCACCGTACTGATCCGCACTCCGGAGCACGCACTTTTCGTGGCCGCCGCAAACGACAAAATCGCACCCGCAGCCGATGTGGAGCAATTGCAGGCATTGGCCGCTCCCGGAAGCGAGTTGATTCTGGTGCCTGAGGCCACGCACGAAACGGTGACGTATTATTTTGCCGATCTGGTTCAGCCGGTGTTGGCCTGGCTGGCGACGCACGGGGAAAACTCCCCTGCCCCACCTGCCGACGCCGCCGCTCCAGGCCCGTCCCGCTAAAAGTGCTGCCAGACGGGTTTGTGGTCGTAAACCCAGCGATAATAATCCTGCAATGTTAACGCCGACGCCGAATCCTCATCGAGAAACACCGTCACCGTCGGATGTCGTTGCAGGGCACTGGCGGGATTCATGGCAGTGATGGGCCCCTCGACCGCCGCGGCAATGGCGCGGGCCTTGCTTTTTCCAAACGCCAGCAGCACGCAATGCCGCGCCTCCAGAATCGTCCCAATGCCCATCGTGATGACGTGCTGCGGAACCTGTTCCTCGCTGCCAAAAAAACGCGCGTTGTCTTTGCGCGTCTGCGGCGTCAGCGTCTTGAGGCGCGTGCGCGACGCCAGCGACGAGGTCTGCTCGTTGAAGCCAATGTGCCCGTTCGTGCCAATGCCAAGCACTTGCAGGTCAATTCCGCCAGCCGCGCGAATTTGCTTTTCATACTTCGCGCAAAATTGGGGAATGTCCTTCGCCAGTCCATCGGGAATATGCACGTTTTTCTTTGCGATGTTCACCTGGCGAAACAAATTCTCCCACATGAACGAATGATACGACTGCGGATGCTGCGACGGCAGGCCAACGTATTCGTCGAGGTTGAACGTCGTCACCTTGCGCCAGTCCAGCTTCAGCGCCACCAGTTCGCGGTATAGCGCCAGCGGCGTGCTGCCGGTGGCCAAACCCAGCACCACGCCGTTTTTTTGGCGGATGACGCGCGCCAACAGCCGGGCCGCCACGCGGTTCGCCGCCGCTGCCGTGGGTTGAATGACAATTTCCATGCTTCAGGCTTTTCCCAGCCACCGGCCCAATTTGGATTTTACGTCCGTTGCGAATTTTTCGATCTGGCCGCCGACAAATTCAATGATGTCCCGGGATTCATCCGTCACCAGCGGCGTCAAATCCATGCCGAAAATCAACTGGTTGGCGTGGTCCGTGGCGTGCGACTCGAAAAACGTCGCGTTGGCCGCGCGCCGGCCCAGCGTGGCGAGGTCATAGCGTTTGCCGCCGGCAATCTGCGAATCGAACACGCCGTTCAACGCCGCGGCCAGGTGGTCATGACCGCTGACATCCATCAAAACCTTTTCGGCGTCGTTCAGCCAGTCGAGACTGCGCCAGACTTCGCAGCCGACGACCTTGTTCGGGCGCTGTGCGCGGGGCAGTTCGCGCATCGCCTGCAAGGCGGCCATCACCACGCCAAGGTGCGTATCGTGCTTGTCTGCGAGATTGTGCGTGTAAACCACCTGCGGTCTTGCGGCGGCGAGAATTTTTTTCAGATCATTCTTGAGCGCCGGATCGGTCGCGCTTTTCACCGCGCTGCTGGGATAATCCAGTTGGATCATCGCGCCGTACTGCCCAATGCTCGCGGCGGTGTTCTGCTCGGTGCGGCGCACGGCCATCATCTGTGCGTCGGTAAACTGCGCATACGCGCCGGTGCGGGAACTGCCGGAACCGTTGGTGCAGGTCACGCCGCCGAACCATTTGGCGCCGCTGGCAAAGCACTCCAGAATGCCGTGAAACGCCATGAATTCCAGATCATCCTGGTGCGCCCCAATGCCCAGATGGGTGATGCGTTTGAGCGCCGCCGCGACGGGCTTGCCGTCGGGAACGAAGATTTGGGCCGATGAATTATGCAGTTTCATAAAATTATTTGCGCCCCGCTGCCGGCAGTTCCGGCAGGCTGGCCGCCGCTACCGCCTGGCCAACCCGGCGCGTTTGCTCATCCGGCACGTGCAGCAAAATTTTTGCCGCGAGCCCGGGAAATTCTGTTTTCAAAACCTCGCGCGCGTTTGCCAGCAAGATGTCGCCGCCCCGCCCCGTCGTGACCCGGCCCAGCATAAGTAGATGCTGAAAATCGTAAAAGTCCGCGTAGTGCGGAATCGTATAGCCGAGATAGACCCCGATGGTTTCGTAAATCTTCGCCGCGCGCGCGTCCCCGGCTGCCATCAATTTCTGGACTTCCTGGAGCTTCTCCGGCAAACCCATTTCTGGCGGCAGCTTAATGCCGGCGGCAGGCAATAATTTGCCAACCGCCTGCTGCGAAAAATAAAGCGCACCCACGCCCTGATCGCCCGACCATTCATCCACCGCGGCCTGGGGATTGTAATCCACCGGCGCAAAAGCCAGTTCACTCAGCGAGCCGGTAATCCGGCCCTGCGGATCAAGGTAGCCGCCGGCTTCGCTGGACCCCATCGCAATGCCCAGCATGGCGTTCGTCTTGAGCGACATCGCCCCGGCCAGCGCCGTCACATCCCCATCGTTCATCACTTCCAGCGACACGTTCCACTCGCGGCGCAAACGTAGAAAAATGTTTTTGGCGTCATCGAATTTTTCGTCCGGCACGGCGCGAAACAGCGATGCCACCATGATTTTATTGTCCACCATCACGCCCGCTGAACTGCCGCCAATGGCGTCCACGCGCGGCAAATGCGCCGCGGCTTTTTTTAGGCCCAGGTGAATGCGCTCGTAATGATACTGCGGGTCTGGCTCGTCTTTCGGATTCCAGGGCAGTTCGTCGCTGTAAACCACTTCGCCGTTGTTCACGGCGGCGATTTTGTAATCACTCGCGCCGAGATCAAAGCCAATGCGACAGCCATCCAGATGACCGCCCAGGGCCGCCCCGGATTCACGCGCCGCCGGAACGGCATCCGCCGGCAGCACGACCACTTCAAACGGCCGTTCATAGACCCGGCTCATCAAGCCCGCGTCAAATCTGCGCGCGCCCGTTTTGGAATAATCGAGCGCCAGTTGATTCCCAATGGCCGCCGGGCCGCCAAACCAAATCCGCCAGCCGCCGCGTGACCACAGCAGAAATTTCACCAGCCGCTCAACGTAACGCAGCGTTTCCGCGTCCGGCCTGCCTTTGACCACCGTCTCGAAACGTGAAATCAAGCCGCGCTCGCGCTCCAGCCCGAGCACCAGCGGCACGGCTTCGCCCGAATTTTCAGCCGCCGCCACATACTGGCGATTGAACAAAACCGGCGGCAGAAAACCGGGATCAAGCGGCGCTGGGATTTTACACTCTGGATTCAAGGTTGTGGCGCAGGATCAAGATTCGGATTTTCCACGGAAAGATGACGGTAGTTCACCCCCAGTTCATCCAGCCGCCGGGCGTGGGTTTTCAGCCGCCGCCCGAAATCATCCCAGTCGCGTGCGGACTTGGCCGACCAGGTCACCTCCGCCAGGGCGGACAATCGCGGAAAAATCATATATTCAACGTGGTTCAGATTCGGGATGTACTCCGTCCACAGATTGCCTTGCGCCCCGAGAATGTGTTTTTGAAATTCCGGCGCCAGCCCGTCCGGCAGCGGTTCATACAAATACACCGTTTTCAAGGGCGTATAACCGCCGATGGCAAACGGTTCGCCCTCGTGATTGGTGGACTGGTAGTGGTCTAAATAACACACGGAAAGCGGCGTCATTACCACGTCATGTCCCGCGATGGCGGCTTCTTTGCTGCCGCCGATCCAGTCCATCACCACCGCGTTTTTGGCCAGCCCGCCCTGCAAAATTTCACTCCAGCCGATGAGTGTTTTGCCGTTCGCATTGACAAATTTTTCCATGCGCCGGACAAACCAGCTCTGCAACTGATCTTCGTTCGTCAACCCTTCGCTTTTCATCAAAGCCTGGCACGCCGCGTCATTTTTCCACGGTTCCTTCGGCACCTCATCGCCCCCCAGGTGAACGTATTTTCCCGGAAACAATTGGAACACCTCGGTCAGCACGTCGTCTAAAAACTGAAACGCCTCCTCCTTCGCCGGCGAATAAATGCCGAGATTCACCCCGCCTTTAAGCGGCGCCGTGAACGGGCCGTCACCCGTGCCGAATTGCGGATACGCCGCCAGCGCCGCCAGCGAATGGCCGGGCATTTCGATTTCTGGAATAATGGTGATGTGCCGCTCCGCCGCGTAAGCCACCACTTCGCGGATGTCCTTCTGCGTGTAAAAACCTCCGTACCGCCCGTCCGGGCCGTAAGCCGTCGTCGAGTTCGACGCCAGCCCAAAGCCCACGCCTCCCCGCCAGGCGCCCACGCTCGTCAGCTTGGGATATTTTTTAATCTGAATGCGCCAGCCGTTGTCATCCACCAGATGCCAGTGAAATGTGTTGAGCTTGTGTTCCGCCATGACATCCAATACCTGTTCCACTTCCGGCTTCGTGAAAAAATGGCGGCTCACATCCAGCATCAGCCCGCGCCACTGGAAACGCGGCCAGTCCTGAATGTGAACGCACGGCAGCTCCCAGTCCATCCCCGTCACGACATTGGTGGAAAATATCTCCGGGGGCATCAATTGGAGCAGCGTTTGCGCGCCATAAAACAATCCCGCCTGCGTTGGGGCGCGAATGACCACGCGATTGGTGGCCACCGTCAATTCATAGCCTTCATCGCCCTGGCTCGCATCTGCTCCGCTGGTCGTCAGCAAAATGCCGCCGGCGATGGCGGCTTCCCGGTCCGGCCCGGTTTTCCCGCTGACTTTAAACTTGTACCCGGTGGATTTCGCCAAACGCCCCGCCAGAAATTTCCCCGTTTCAACCGAAGCCGGATCGGTGTAAATACGTAGGTGCGACGCCAGCGTGAACGCCCCATCCAACCGCTCCATTTTTTGCGGCGCCGGGATGAGCGCCGGCTCATTGACCGCGACCGCCCCATTCGCCGCCGCGCAGACCAGGATTCCGACAATAATTGATTTCATGATTTGGCTGATATTTTTGCCTTCAAAATGTTGCTCAATAGCTTCAAGGTTTTCCCTGGTTTTGCGCAGGAAAAAACGGCGGTGATGAAACAGCTTACCGTGCCGCCGGCATCTCGCGCAACAACTCGCGATGATCTTTCAGCCAGCGTTCAGCCGCCGGGTAATCCGGACACAGGCGTTCCACTTCCTGCCAGAACCGGCTCGAATGATTCATCTGTCTCAGGTGCGCCAGTTCATGAAGGATGATGTAGTCGCGCACGTGACCAGGCGTCTGGATCAACCGCCAGTTCAGCGAAACCGTGCCGCGCCGGGAACACGAACCCCAGCGGGTCCGCTGGCCGCGCACCGTCACCCGCTTCACCGCCAATCCATGCGGACCGGCCAGTTCGATCAGCCGCGCCGGCAGTTCGTGGGCGGCCAGTTGGCGAAGATGCTTCTCAATCGCCGGACGCAAGTCCACCACAGGAACAGCCACCGGCAGGGTTTCACCGCCAAACTGGATAAATCCAGGCCGGTCGGATTGAATGGAAACAAATTCGCCCCGAAACAACACCGTGGAACCGATTTGCAGCGTTGCGGGCGGCTGCGACCGGGATTGCATCCGCTGCCATTGCCGTTCCAGCCAGGGACGATTACGTTCCACAAATTCGCGCGCCGCCGCCGCCGACCCGCCCCGTGGTATCGTCACCCGTGGAGTTCCATCCGGACGCATTCGCAACACGTAGCGCCGGGCCCGCGGATTGCGGACCATCAACAACGGCACCCGCCGCGAGCCCAGCACCAGCGTATCGGCTGGCGGCGTCTCGCGTTTCCGGAATTTGTCCATGAACTCGAACCACATGCGTCCAGTAAAACCCACCCGGCGCATCTTGGCAATTCCCTTGCCCATTGAGTCGCGGCTCAATTTCCGGTGAACGAGACAGTTTCGCCCCTTCGCCATCTATTGCAACCAGCCTCAGTCCTATTTGCCTGATCCAATTCAAGTGGCGGCCCAATTTGTTTTCGGAGCGCCGGCTTCAGCCTGTGTGAAAAACGCGTTGGAGCAGAATGCACTGTTTTGCGATACGCTGGGCGCGTTTCTCCCTCTCCGCTCCATCGGATGGAGGGGAGAGGGCCGGGGTGAGGTGAGTCGTTTCACCATTTATTCGCAATAACGAGAACGAGGAGGATGGTTGCGGCCTTTGGCAAATACAGCTATTCCACACAAGTAGCAAATAAACTTTAATAATGGGCGACCCTTTCACTTTTCCACTTTCACTGCCATAATTTCAATTGCTTGGTTTTGTCGCGTTGGTTGGATGCAAAAAGTTTGAGGCATTTTCTGACGGGCTGAATTCTATTTGTGGCGGGTTCAATTCATTTGTCATAAACAAGAAGACCATGCCCGATGCTGGCCTTGGAGGGCATTCCATCGGCACATCATAATCCAAGGCATCTCTCCCGAAGATGCCTGACAATCCGGGCAGATAGGCGCACAAAAGTATTACGGCAATGACCGAACTAATAATTGCAGCGAGTCGTCCGCCGGAAAAACGCGATGGAGCCGTTTTATCCAGTGATACCACTCGTTTCGGATTGATCAAGCCACTGCTCCATAACAAAACCAACCCGGTGCCAATTCCAATTAGCGCGATAAGCCATGACCGAATGATAAAATAATTCCAATAGACGTGAGGAGAAGCGTCGAAACGAAATCGTGGGTCATGCTCATAAAAGTAAAGATCGAGCCGGGGTTTGAGCGACAGGATAATCGCCGCTACCGCTAACAATTGAAATATAGTTGCAATTATTGTCCGTCGCATTTTCTAAAGGCTTGACTCGCGTTTGTAATCCGCCAATTTCCCATCGCTGTCGAATGTCATGGGCAGCTATTACTCGTTCGGCGGAACCTTGCCGTATTTATCCCGCACCGTTCCATTGGAATAAAGAACATTCCCGTCAACAGGACAGACGAGCAGAATGTTGTTCGTCATCGGCAAAATGTAAGAACAATTGGACGCCGTCAAGCTCGCCCAGTCCTTGGCGGGTTGCTTGGTCTTGTCCTTGGGACAAAGTGCGAGCAGCGGAACCGTCAACTCGTTGGACAGGCACTGTATAACCAAGTAGCCATTCTGCAGTTGACAATTCTTGGCAGTAATCAACTCCATCACACCACCAGAATTCGTGGAAACCTCGAAAGGAAATTTGTTGTCGTGGTCGCCGGCCCAGATCAGCAATGCAAGGCCAGGCTCTTTCTTATTGTTGACGCAGTTGGGACGTCAGTCGCGATATTGTGGCCCGCATCGAGGGGCAGGTCCGTTGGGTGGCCGATTTTGAAATTGTGAAGCTGGCGGCTGGCTTGGGCGTGGATTATACGGAATTGCTTCGAAAATCGGTCGTCAAAGGAGAAAAACGACCACGTTCTCTGCCCGCGCTCCTTCGGAAATCAGGAGTTTAACTTTCTCGTTTGTAATTGCCAAACGACGACGTGCGGATTTAGAAAACCATTCATGGCATGATGTTTTCCTGGCTGGCTCAAAGACGACTGATTAAGCCACGTCCACTTCGCAGGTCGGTTGCGCAACGCGCCTTTTTCTGCTATGATCTTCCGCGACTGAGGTGCTGCCGTTGAATGAAAAGTGCGGTGCGCGGTCTAACTTTTAACTGAAAATTTATGATGTTTTGGGATACCAAGTATATTCTGTTCGTGATGCTGCCCGGCCTGCTGATCGGCCTCTGGGCACAAATGAAACTGCACGCGGCCTTTGGCAAATACAGCCAGGTGCCCATCGAAAACGGCATGACCGGCGCGGAGGCGGCCCAGCGCATCCTGGATCAAGCCGGCCTGACCGACATGCCGATCGAGGAGGTTCCCGGCCAGTTGAGCGATCATTACGATCCCACCAAACGCGCGCTGTTTTTGTCCTCGGACAATTTTCACGGGCGCAGCGTGGCGGCGGTGGGCGTGGCTGCGCATGAAGCCGGACACGCGCTGCAACATCTCCATCAGGACGCGATGTTCAACTTCCGCATGGCCCTTGCCCCCATCACCCAGTTCGCCAGCTTCGCCTGGATGGGGGTGATGTTTCTTGGATTGGTATTGCATATCATCCCGCATGCCCTGCTGATTGCCGTCGCCATCTTCTCCGTGCTGGCTTTGTTCCAGTTGGTGACCCTGCCGGTGGAATACGACGCCAGTTCCCGCGCCAAGGAACAGCTGTTCCGCCTCGGCCTCGTCCGGGAAGACGAGCGTGCCGGTGTCAGCGCGGTCCTGGATGCCGCCGCCCTCACCTACGTCGCCGCGCTGGTCTCGTCGGTGTTGCAACTGCTCTATTTCATCTCGGCGGCGCGCGGCAACCGGGATTGATCTTAAGCCTCACTGTCGCCATCAGTTTTTTGCGCCTGTCCGCGGCGAAATTTGCTTGCCGCCACGCCCCAAGGGCTTAAATTTTGCAGCACGCATGGTGGCAAAAAAGCAAAAACGCAAGTCGGCTCCGGTACGGCGGAAGAAAAAATCTCCCGCGCCGGCTGAAATCAAGGCTGTAGCCGAGGCTCCTCCTCCCCCCGCGCCCGATGTGGCGCTGCCAGATCAGCCCGCCAAGCCGCCGGCCGAGGGCGACACCACCCAGTTCCTTCGCCGCGAAGCCGAACGGCACGACAGCGACACCTCCATCCGCCTTTATCTCCGCGAAATCGGCCAGGTAAAACTGCTGACCCCGGAGGAGGAAATTGAGCTCGCCGCCAAAATCAAGAAGGGCGACAAAAAAGCGCGCGAACACATGATCAAGGCCAACCTCCGCCTCGTCGTCAAAATTGCCCGCGATTATGAAGGCATTGGCCTGCCCCTGCTCGATCTCATCAGCGAGGGCAACATCGGATTGATGAAAGCCGTGGAACGCTTTGACCCCAAAAAAGGCGGCAAGCTCTCCACCTACGGCTCGTGGTGGATCAAGCAATCCATCAAACGCGCGCTCGCCAACCAGTCCAAGACCATCCGCCTGCCCGTGCATCTGGTGGACAAAATTTCCCGGATGCGCCGCACCGCCATGAAATTGCAGGAGGATTTGGGCCGCGAACCGACCGATGAGGAACTCGCCGCCGAACTCGGCACCACTGCCGCGCGCGTTTCTCAGATGCGCACCGCCTCCATCCGGCCCGCTTCCCTCGATGCCCCCGTGGGCGACGACGATTCCAACAATTTTTCCGAGATTGTCGAAGACGAGCGGGCCGTGAATCCCTACGACGAACTCGAGGACAAAACCGTCGTCAACATGCTTCAAGACATGGTCAAGCACCTGGACGACCGCGAGGCCACCATCTTGCGCTACCGTTTCGGCCTGGACGGCGGCACGGAAAAAACCCTGGAGGAAGTCGGCGAAAAGTTCGGCGTCACCCGCGAACGCGTCCGCCAGATTCAGAACCTCGCGTTGCGCAAGCTCCGCAAAATGATTGAACGGCTCGAAAAAACCAAGCCCAAGGAACTATAGCCATGTCCACCTCCGTCACGCCCGCCGAAATCGAAGCCGCCATCCGCAATGTCCCGGATTTTCCCAAGCCCGGCATCCAGTTCAAGGACATCACGCCCCTGCTCGCCAACGCGCGGCTCTTCGCCGGCGCGATTGACCTGCTCACCCAAAGATTTTCCCCCGGCATGGTTGACGCCGTCGTGGGCATTGACGCGCGCGGATTTATTTTCGCCGCCGCCGCCGCCGTAAAGCTCAACGCCGGCTTCATCCCCGTCCGCAAAAAAGGCAAGCTTCCCTTCACCACCCTCGAGCAGGAATACGCCCTCGAATATGGGAACGCCACCGTCGCCGTTCACACCGACGCGCTGAAGCCCGGCGCGCGCATCCTGCTGATTGACGATCTCCTCGCCACCGGCGGCACCTCTGCCGCCGCCGCCGCGCTGGTTCAAAAGCTGGGCGGAAAAATTCTGGAAGCCGGCTTTCTCATCGAACTTAAATTCCTGAATGGCCGCGATAAACTGGCCGGCCTGCCCATTCGGTCGCTGGTCACATATTGAAATGTCCGGGGAGCGCGCCCGCCCCGGGTGCTGTTTTCTGCGCCCTCGCGGAAAACCACGCGCGCAAGCAGCGCTCCCAAACCTTCCACCATATTGCTCGTACCGAGCGCCCGCTTGTCTGTGGCTGCACTAAAACTTGAAACGTAAATCACCCCGCCAGAAGTTCCCGGCAGGCGGACTGTAGCTTTTTCAGGTTCCCTTTGGACTTCGCTTCGATGTAGCAGCGGATGAGCGGTTCCGTGCCACTGGCGCGGAAGGCAACCCATTCCCTCCCCGGCAGCAGAAATTTGTAGCCGTCGGTGGTGATGAATTTTTCCACCCGAAACGTCCCAATGCTTTGCAAGCCCCCGCCCAGCCTGGCCAGCAGCGCATCCTTTTTCTCCGGCGCAAAGGAAATGTTGATGCGGTCAGTGTAAAAATCACCGGTCTGCTTGGACAATTCCTTCAAAATCTGGCCCAGCGATTTCTTTTCCGTCGCCACGAGTTCCGCCATGAGCAGGCACGCCAGGATGCCGTCCTTCTCCGGCACATGGCCTTTCACGCTCAAGCCGCCGGATTCCTCGCCGCCGACAATGATCGGTTCGCTTTCCATCAGCGCCCCGATGTATTTAAAACCCACCGGCGTCTCGTGAACTTTCACGCCCAGCATTTCGGCCACCGCATCCACCTGATGGCTCGTCGGCACGGTGCGCACCACCGCCCCGGTCCAGCCGCGATTTTTTTTAAGATGATACAGCGTCAGCGCGAGAATCTGGTTGGGCGTCAGCCAGGTTCCATCCTTGTCCACAATGCCAAAACGGTCCGCGTCGCCGTCGGTGCCCAGGCCGATTTGCGCCTTGCCGCTGCGCACAAATTTTGCCGCGTCCGCCATGCCCTCGGCGTTCGGCTCGGGATGATGCCCGCCAAACAGCGGATTCAATTCATTATGAAACAGCGTCACCTTGGCGCCGGCTTTTTCCAGCAGCACATCCAGATAACCGTGCGCCGTGCCGTAGCTGATGTCCACGGCCACTTTGAGTTTGGCCTTTTTCAGCGCGGCAAAATCAATCAGCTTGTGCAGTTGCTTGAAATAATCCGGCTGCGGATTAAACGTCTTGCACGCATACGTGCCAAACGCCACGGCTTTGAACTCCCAGTTCGCCGCCTGCAGCTTGACGATGTTCGCCTCAATTTGCTTCGTCACGTCCGGCGTGGCGGGCGCGCCGTTGTACGTGGAAAATTTTAGCCCCTGATACTCCGCCGGGTTGTGGCTGGCAGTCAGGTTGATGCCGCCAATCGCCCGCCGGTGACGGATGGTGTGCGCGATGACCGGCGTGGGCGTGTCGCGGTCGCACAGCAGCGGTTCGATGCCGTTGGCCGCCAGAACTTCGGCCACGGCCAGGGCAAAATGACGCCCCAAAAAGCGCGTGTCGTGACCGATAATCAAGGTGGGTTGCCGTTTGGCGATGGCCGATTGAGGATTGGCCCGTTCCGCTTTCAAATAATCCGCGATGCCCTGCGTCGCCAGGCGGACGTTGTCAAAAGTAAAATCGCGCGCGATAATTTCGCGCCAGCCCGAAGTGCCAAATTTGATTGCAGCCATATTGAAGATGAAACGCGGTGCGGGACTTGCCGTTCACGCCCGCCCATCAGGTTTTCCAGTCAAACGCCTTCTTCTGCAGCGCGTAAATATAGCCGGCGAACAAAATCCCGAGGAACGAAACCATCGAGCCAAAAATGAGGTTCCGCGTCGCGTGTTCCGCCAGCATGTCCCGGTAAACCACCGCCCACGGATACATGAAAACCACTTCGATATCGAACAGGATGAACAGCATCGCCACCAGATAGAATTTCACGGAATAGCGCGCCCCGCCCTCGCCAATCGGATCCTTGCCGCACTCATACGCGGCGTCCTTGGCCTTGGAGGTTTTGGCGAACTTGCCGAACAGCACCGAAACAAACAACGTCCCCGCCGCGAAGCCGATGGCGGCGGCCAGCAGGAACAGCACCGGAATGTACTGCGCAACCTGTGATGACTGTAAATCATGCATGGCTAAAAATTTACGAAGGATCGCTGATTATTTCAACAAGGAAAACGACTGCCCTTTGATTTACGCATCTTGACCATGTCCTTTAAGCCGCCGTCTTTTGTCCGCGCGCGCCCGGATATTCGCAGGCGTTCTTTCCGGCTCCCCGTTGCTGAGGGGCGAGGGAAGCTGGAAGAGAACGCCGGTGAATATCCGGGCGCATTCAGGCCAACAGACGGCTGGGTTTCAAGGACTCTGTTGCCTCGTGCGAGCGCGGAAGACGGGACGCGTCAGCGGCGCTCTCACAAGACGCCGCCACGTTCAGCCTCGACCCGTTTCGTTTCCAGCCAGGGCGATTGCAGCAACACGTTTGCGGCCGTGATCAGGCCGCCGCCCAGCAGCAACGGGACGGTAATGGTTTCGTTGAAGTAGCTTACGCCCGCCCAGGGCGACAGCCAGCCGGGCAAAAACAACGCCAGCACACTGACCAACACCGGTTCGGCGCAATAGACCAGCCCCGCTTCGGTGGCGGTGACCTCGCGCTGCCAGCGGTTCATCAGAAGAAACGGGGCCAGGCTGCAGACCAGCACGAGGACGGCCAGGAGTCCGCAGGCCGGAACCGAATGGTAAAGGCGCACGCAATCGGCAGCGCCGGGCGCGGTGGCCACGACGATGGGCGCGGCGAACAAGCCCATGCCCAGCAGCATTATCGTGGTCAAGCACTGTGGACGGTTGGCAGCATAGCGCGGATTTTCCAGGCAGAGAATTTGCGCGGTAAACATCACCGAGCCGCAGAGCGTTTCAAGTTCGCCGCGGCCCA
>Ga0181520_10003047_pt1 | contig 30055 bp, 31 predicted proteins | sample PEATcosm2014_Bin_29_FD_132451 | JGI IMG/M metagenome (GOLD analysis project Ga0181520, IMG submission 132451) | Peatland microbial communities from MTU Mesocosm Facility, Houghton, MI, USA - PEATcosm2014_Bin02_30_metaG | ecosystem: Environmental > Terrestrial > Soil > Wetlands > Peat | place...
CCCGCGTCTTCATGCCGCGCCGCCGCAATGTGCAGCTCGCCGAAGAGGCCGGCCAGATACTGATCGCGGGCGTTTCCGGCACATCGCTCGACGCCGAAGAGCGCGCGTGGTTCCGGCGCATCCGCCCCGGCGGCATCATCCTCTTCCGCCGCAATATCGAGCAGCCCGCTCAGGTCGCCTCGCTCCTCCGCGATGCCGACCACGTCGGCACCACACCGCTCTTTCGCTGCATCGACCTCGAAGGAGGCCTCGTCGATCGTCTGCGCGACCTCATCAGCCCCATGCCCTCCCCTGCCGCCGTCTTCGCCACCGGCAAGCGCACCCTCTACCGCCAGCACGGATGGCTCATCGCCCGCGAAGCCCGCGCCCTCGGCTTCAACACCGTCTTCGCGCCCGTCCTCGATCTCGCCCTCCCCGAATCCGCCTCCATCCTCCGCACCCGCGCCGTCTCCCCCGAGCCCGGCCGCGTCATCGACTACGCCCGCCACTTCCTCTCCGGCCTGACGATGGAAAATATCCTCGCCTGCGGCAAGCACTTCCCCGGCCTCGGCGGCGGCCAGGTCGACTCGCATCAGTCCATGCCCGTCATCCATCGCCAGACGCGCCTCATGTGGCGCACCGACCTCGCTCCCTGGCTCGCCCTCGCCGACCGTTTGCCCTTTGCTATGGTCGCCCACGCCTCCTACCCCTGGCCCGGTCGCGACTCCGTTCCCGCCACCATCTCCCGTTTCTGGGTCACCAACGTCCTCCGCCGCCAGATTCGTTTCCGCGGCATCATTCTCTCCGACGATATGGAAATGGGCGGCATCCTTTCGCAGATGTCCATCGAGGAAGCCACCCTCCAGGCCCTCCTCGCCGGCATTCAGATGATCGAAATCTGCCGCGATCCCTCGCTCATCCAGCGCGCCTGGGAAGCCATCCTCAAAGAAGCCGAGCGCTCTCCGGCTTTTCGAGAAGTCGTCGCCAGCGCCTGGCGCAAAATCTATCGCTCCAAGAAAAAGTGGCTCAAGCCCACCCGCCGGCAGAACCTTTCCACCACTCGCTTCGATCGTCTCTGTGAAGAAGTAAGAAAATTCGCCGCCCAGGTCGGCGAAACCCCAGCCACCTCAGCCCCTGATCCTGAACGCTGGAAAGGTCTCCAATAACCAACCCGCCGAGTGCCCCATTCAAGCCCGGGTTTGGCTTGAATGGGCCTCACACAAATCTCAAGGTTGGTGAGACACGAGTGTCAGCGCTCCAGACCCCGCCTAAACTCTAAGCTTCTATCCGAGGGCGCTTGCAACCCCTCTGCTATATAGCTATGCTATATAGCAGAACGGTATGCCCAAGCCCGCAAAAACCCGCGTCTTCATGAGTGGCCGTAGCCAGCACGTCACCATTCCCGCTGAATTTCGCTTTACCTCAAACGAGGTCTACGTCCGTCGTGACCCCCGCAGCGGCGATCTGATCCTCTCGCCGGCGCCCAAGAGCTGGAAGGACGTATTTGCCGCTCTCGACGCCGCCGGTTTCCCCGATGACTTCATGACAGAACGCGAGCAGGGAACACCCGAAGACCGTGAGCCTCTGTGACCCTCTATCTGCTCGACACGAACATGGTCAGCTACATCGTGAGAGGTAAATCTCCCGCTGTTCGTGCCCGGCTTGAGCGCGTCCGCTATCACAAAGACCAGGAGGCAGGCATCTCGACTATCACGGTGGGGGAAATTCTCTACGGGCTGGAGAAGGTCGGAGCCAGCCCGCAACGTCGAAAAGCACTCGACCTGTTCTTCGCTACCATCGCCATCTATCCGTGGGATCAGTCAGCGGCCGAGGCCTATGCTCGCCTGCGCGTTCGTCAGGAAGCGCGGGGAAAATCCCTCGGCCCCTACGACATGCAAATCGCCGCCCACGCCCTCGCCCTCGGAGCCGTCCTCGTCACCCACGACGCCGCATTCCGGCACGTGGCCGGACTCGCCGGTCGCGAGGACTGGGCACCGGATCTGTGAGCCTCAGCGCTCCTCCACACTGACCTCTGGGCGCTGACGGCTTTCGTCTAAAATCGCACCTGATGCCCACCGACCCATCGATGATCGTAGCCGGCATCATGAGCGGCACCTCCGCCGACGGCATCGACGTTGCCATCGTCAAAATCACTTCGCAAAAAAAGAACGCCCCGAAACTTCAGCTACTCGCCCATCGAGCCTTCCCCTATCCGCGCCCTGTCCGCAACGCCATCCTCGCCGCCATGGCCGGACAATCCGACTCCCCAACTTCCACCGCCGAACTTGCCCGCCTCAACTGGCGTCTCGGCCTCGCCTACGCTGAAGCCGTCCGCGCCACCATCGCCGCGACTAAAATCAAACCCGCCCTCATCGGATGCCACGGCCAAACTGTCTACCACCAGGGCGTCCCCGCCCAGTATGCTGGCCGCCGCTTCGCCTCCACCTGGCAGCTCGGCGAACCCGCACTCATCGCGGCCGCCACCGGCCTCCCCGTGGTCTCTAACTTCCGCCCCGCCGACATGGCCGCCGGTGGCCAGGGCGCGCCCCTCGTCCCTCTCCTCGATTCTGTCCTCTTTGCGCACCGCACTCGCACTCGCGTCCTGCAAAACATTGGCGGCATCGGCAATCTCACTGTCATTCCCGCTGCCGCGCCCCAAAACGAAATCATCGCCTTCGACACCGGCCCCGGCAACATGATCATCGACGTTCTAATGCAGCAGCTGTTCGATAAGCCCTACGACCGCAGCGGCCGCATCGCCGCAACCGGAAAAATTCTCACACCCGTCCTCGACGCTGCACTCAAAGATAAATTCTTCCGCCAACCACCGCCCAAGTCCGCAGGCCGAGAACAATTCGGCGCCACCTACGCCGCGCGCTTCCTCGAAGCCTGCCGCCGCCACAGCAAGAAGTCAGAAGACGCTATCGCAACAGCCACAGCCTTCACCGTCGCAACCATCGCCGACGCAGTCGAACGCTGGGTTCTCCCCCTCACCAACCCCAATCGCCCCATCGACTACATCGTCTCCGGCGGAGGAGCCCGCAACGCGACCCTCCTCGCTCAACTGCGCGACCGCCTCCCCGGCAACGCGGTCCTGACCACCATCGACAAACAAGGCATCCCCGCCCAGGCTAAAGAAGCCGCCGCCTTCGCCCTCCTCGCCTGGCAAACCTGGCGCCACCGCCCCGGCAACATCCCCTCCGCCACCGGAGCCACCCGCCCCGCCATCCTCGGTCAGATCACGTATGCCTGACACCGTCGCTCGAGGTTCGCTCGCTGGTTTCTACTCCCTAGTCCCTATTGCCTGCTTCCTGCTCTCCGGCTGCGCGAGCAGGCCCGCAAGCGACACCGTCACCATGATCATCGAGTCGAGCCCCGCCAACCTCGACCCCCGCATCGGCACCGACGCCCAGGCCGAGCACATCGACTCCCTCCTCTTCGACGCCCTCGTCCGCCGCGACGAGCACTTCGGCCTTCAGCCCTTCCTCGCCACGTCGTGGGAAAACCCCGACCCCGTGACTTGGGTTTTTCATCTCCGAACCGATGCGCGCTTTCACGACGGCCGCCCCCTCACCGCGCGCGACGTCAAGTTCACCATCGATTCGATTCTGGATGGAACGGTCATCAGCGTGAAGGCCGGCTCCTTCACCACCCTCGACCACATCGACGCACCCGATCCCGCCACCGTCGTCTTCCACCTTAAGAAAGCCGACCCCGCGCTCCCCTTCAACCTCTGCGACGGCGCCATCGGGATCGTCCCGTACGGCAGCGGCCGCGACTTCGCCCATCACCCCATCGGCAGCGGCCCCTTCACCTTCGTCAGCCAGCAGCTCGACCGTGATGTAGTCATCGCGCGCGCCCCCGCCTACTGGGACACACTCCCCAACATTGCGCGCGTCCGTTTCATCGTCGTCCCCGACATCACCACTCAGGCCCTCGAGCTCGAAAAGGGCTCCGCCGACGTCGAAAGCAATCCCTCCAACTTCGACATCGTCAACGCCCTCAGCCGCAATCCGCACCTTGCTGTCGAATACGGCCCGGGCACCATCCTTAATTACCTCACCTTCAACATGCGCGACCCCATCCTGCGCGATCCGCGCGTCCGCACCGCCATCGCGCTCGCCATCAATCGCCCGCTGATCATTCAGGCGCTCTACCGCGGCCAGGCCCGCCTCGCCGAAAGCCTTCTCCCGCCCGAGCACTGGGCCTTTACCTCTGATCTCGACCACCACAACTACGATCCCGCCGCAGCCAACGCTCTCCTCGATCAGGCAGGCTACGCCCGAGACGCCCACGGCGTCCGCTTCCACATCGGCATGAAGACCTCCAACGACGAAACCGTCCGCCTCATGTCCGTCGCCATGCAGGACCAGCTCGCCCACATCGGCGTCGCCCTCGACCTGCGCTCCTACGAATTCGCCACCTTCTACGCCGACGTCGTCCGCGGAGCCTTCCAGCTCGCCCCGTCGCGCTGGGTCGGTGGCAACGAGAACCCCGACATCTTCCGCTACGCCGACTCCACCGCCGCCTTTCCGCCCCACGGCGCCAACCGCGGCTTCTATTCGAATCCCGACATCGACCGCCTCCTCGCCGACGCCATCGCAACCTCCGACCGCGACCGCCAGCGCGCCGACTACGTCCGCATCCAGCAAATCCTCGCGCACGATCTGCCCTCGCTCGACCTCTGGTACCTGAACGCCGTCATCGTCCACAACCGCAGGCTCCAGAACATCCACCTCAATCCCAGCGGCACCTTCGACTTCCTGCGCACCGCCACCCTCCAGCCGTAAGAACGATTTTCTTTGCAGATGTCATCCTGAGCGGAGCGCCGGGAAAAATCTCTCCAGCGGTGCAGACACTTAAGCGGCGCGAAGTCGAATGGACCCCCCGAAGCAGAACGACGTTGTTTCGCCCACAATCTCGTCGCGAAGGGGAATCGGTCGCGCAGCGGCCGAACAAAAACTCAATCGGTGGCTCTCGCTCATGCAGCCTTCCCGAACGCGAAACGCCGAACGCGATTTACTCTGTCCTTATGAAGCTAAACATCCCCCCCGGCCCCTTCCGCGCGTACCTCTTCGACATGGATGGCACCATCGCCGACTCCATGCCGCTGCACTACATCGCCTGGAAGCAAGCCCTCGCCGAATACGGCTGCACCGACTTCCCTGAGCCACTCTTCTACTCCTGGGGAGGCATGCCCGTCCGGGAAATCATCTCCACGCTCAACCAGCGCTATTCGCTCTCGATGCCCATCGAAGAAGTAGCCCATCGCAAAGAGAGCCTCTACTACGAACTGCTCCCCAAACTCACCGCCGTCCCCGAGGTCCTCGAGCAAATCGAAGAAGCGCACACCCGCATCCCCTTCGCTGTCGTTTCCGGATCCACCCGCGAGTCTGTCACCAGATCCCTCGATGTCCTCGGCCTCCGCGACAAGTTCCAGGTCCTGGTCTGCGCCGGCGACTACACCCGCGCCAAGCCCGACCCCGAGCCCTTCCTCCTCGCCGCGAAAAAACTCAAGTTCGCGCCCGCGTCCTGCCTCGTCTTCGAAGACACAGAAATGGGCATCCAGGCCGCCACCGCAGCCGGCATGCAATCGGTCCGCATACTCCAACCCTGGGAACGCTCTCAGAGCCAACCAACCCGCTAATTTCGAGAAAAGAACAGGGCAGCGCGCGGGTCGCCTCAAGGTAAGGGCGGGTTCGAGAAGCATCATTCGCTCACAAATCCTTTATGTCTTCCCTGGCGCGACTTTATGGGCTGGGCAATCGAATAGACACGTGCCGAACCAGGTTGTTCGGCGGAGGAAATATGAGCGCCTTTCGAACCTGCCGGCCCCTGTTGGTCGACGCCACCCGGGCTGCGGAGCCTTCCACCATCGCGACGGACCTTGGATTCGTCAACGTGCAGCGGGGCGAGTGGATTGTTCGCGGCGAAGACGGCGAGACGTACGTTGTCGACGATGCGTTTTTCCAGCGGACTTTTGTGCCGGTCCAGAAATATCCCTGGCAGCAGACGGAGGAATCGCGCAGCTACGGGTGTTGATGGGCGTCCGTCGGGTCGCGTACCCGGGTCGTGGAAGGCGAATCGACTTTGCTCGCGAGCCGTCGGATAATGGACAGAGAGGCATCTCCCCATGACGATTCAGATCGAACTCAGCCCCGAAAGCGAGGCGCGGCTCGTGGCTGAGGCACAGGCGCGGGGGATGGCTATGGAGAAGTATGCCGGGAGGCTCCTCCAGGAAATTCTCGACTCACCGGCGAGTTTGTGCGGCAATCTCACGGTCGAGAAATTTCATGCCATGCTGGATGTGCTCGCTCGAGGCTCCGAGGGGCTGCCCGCGCTGCCGACAGAGAGCTTCACGCGGGCGAGCTTTTACGAGGGCCGCGGCTGAATGCCGGACGGCGCGTTCCTTGCCGACAGCAATATTTTCATCCGATGGGTCAAACCGGACGACTGCGATTATCCGCTTCTCAACGGTCTGATTGAGGGTCTGATTCGCCGGGGCAGCTCACTCTGCTACACCTCGCAAAACCTCGCCGAGTTCTGGAACACATGCACCAGGCCGACCGAACGAAACGGGTACGGACTGAGTGTCGAAGATGCGGATGGCCGGGCCGCGGTGATCGAGGATTCCCTGAACCTTCTCGCCGACAGCCTCGCCGTGCATCGGGAATGGCGAAAACTGATCGTTGCCAGCAGAGTGTCTGGAGTTCAGGTTCACGATGCACGGCTGGTGGCCGCCATGCACGTCCACGGAATCAAGCGGATTCTGACGTTCAACGATCGTGATTTCGCCCGCTACACTACGGTGAAAGCGTGGCATCCGCAGTCGTTGTCGCCCAGGCTTGGTAGTATCTGAACCGCCGGCCCAGCCCATGCCTGAACTGCCTGAAGTGGAAACCATTGCGAACGGCGTCGACCGGCGGGTGCGCGGCGACAGCATCGTTTCGGTTTGGTTCAGCAAATATAAGGAGCCGTTCAAGACCCCACCAGCCGAGATGGCTGCGGCGCTGGCGGGGCTGCGGATTGGCCGCGTTTACCGGGTTGGGAAACATATCGTCGTCGACCTGACGGCGAAATCGGGGCGCAAAGTGACGGCGCAGTGGATCGTCCACCTTGGGATGACGGGGCGCCTGCTGGTTTCAGCGGCCGATGTTCCGCTGCCGACGCATACCCATGCGGTTGTGCATTTGGCTTCCGGGCGCGAGCTGCGTTTTGTCGACGCGCGCCGTTTTGGTCGGCTGGAGCTTTACTCTGCCGGCGGGTTTACCGGGCCGGGCCATGAACCGCTGACCATTTCTCCGGCGGAGTTTGCGGGGCTGTTTCGTGGTCGGAAGCTGGCGATCAAGGCTGCACTGCTCAACCAGTCGCTGCTGCATGGGGTGGGAAACATCTATGCCGACGAGAGCCTTTTCCGGGCGGGGATTCGGCCGACCCGCCAGGCCGGGCGGTTGACGCGGGAGCGTCTGGCGAAACTGCACCGTGGGCTGAAGACGGTGCTGCAGGCGGCGATCCGGGCTGGGGGGTCGTCGGTTTCAGATTATGTGGATGCCGATGGAGTGGAGGGGTTCTTCCAGATTCAGCACCGGGTTTATGGACGGGAAGGCCAGCCGTGCCGGGTCTGCGGCACGCCGATTCGGCGCATCGTTGTGGGCGGGCGAGGGACGCATTTTTGTCCGCGATGCCAAACCTAGGCCAGCGAACCGCGGACCAGAGGCTTGTGGACCAAAGTAGTCCCACTCCGGTGTTATGGATTTCGGGACTTTGCGGTCTGGGGTTCTACGGGAATCTGAATGGATTGGCCCTACCCACTTGAGTTAAGCAATTGATTCCACAGTGCGAAGGGAACGGCCCTCCGATTGCAGTTTCTCTTGACGCCAGCGACGCATAGGTCCTCGGGAAGAGGGCTGGTGCGAACAAGAGATTCCGGCCGAAGAGAGCATCATCCTTCGAGATTCTGCCCCGGCCGGGATGCAAAATGTCCTAATCCATACGTTAAAGGATGAAGGGCGACTTCAGGGAGGCCAGTGACTGGCTGTCACACTACAGAGCCATCCGGACACGGGTGGCTTTGTTGTTTTCTGAGGGATAGCCGGAGCGACGTTCCTGGTTACCACAGCGCCCCCCTCTCCGGATCGCTGCAACAAAGGACTTGTCAGGCCCTGGCTCAAGGAGTAGTATTGGTTTTGCCTATCGAGCGGCTGATGCCACGCCTGATATCCGCGAGGCTCGCCACGATTCTTTAGAGTCAGGAATCACCCCCGGGAGTTTTTCTCCGCCGTTGCTTGTGCCTCAGAGGAGAAACAGCCCGGATGCGAAGGTTGAATCAGAATCAGACGGCAACTCCAGTACGTTCCGTTGATCGGCGTGGCAGTTGGTTGTGTTCCCCCGTCTCACTCCCCGGGTAGCCGGGAGGTAGCCGTTGGGGCCCAGGACCCAGTCCAATGGTGTCGCGTCGTAGTATGAACTTTCCGGCCGCATCCGTTACGAAGTCGCTGCAAGTATCAGGCCGGAGCTAAACAATCCACTGTTGCTGGCTCCCGGTGAGTCAGGTATCGCGCTGCGGTTCCCCGGATCGCAGTGGACGCGAGCCCAGACTCAGAACGGAAGCGGGAAACAGCAACAGAGAGTGCATCGCACCAGGAAGTGCAGGCATGACAACAGAGCAGAACCAGCCTCAGCCCCCGGAGAATCCGGTCCCGGCTCAGGCGACGAATCAAGGGCAAATCCATGGGGAAGGCGGCGGTCGTCGCCGCCGCAGGCGCCGCAAGCGCAACAAGGGCGGCCAGGCACAGGCGAACGGCCAGGGGCAGAGTCAGGCCCAGCCACAGAGCCAGCAGCCGCAGCCCCAGGCGTTCAAGCCCAAGCCGCCAAAGCCGCAAGCCTCCAGCCAGACCCGTTTCTTCAAGAGCAGCAACGGGAATGGCCAGCACCAGGGAGGCGTTGGCGGCCGGCGCCGCAACAAGCAGCGCCGGGAGCGCGTCTTTGTTGGTCCCATGGACCACAGCTACCGCGCGGTCAACGGGAACGTGGCAGACTCGCCACCGTCGACGATCGAGTTCCGGAACGGCAACGTCGGCGGGAATGGCCATTACGAGAACACGGCGCCGTGGGAAGCCCCGCCACCGCCGATCAAGGAAGACGCGCCGACGCGCATCTTCTTCTTCATCGAGGATCTGTTCTTCTTCGCGAAGATCAACGAGACGGCGCGCAAGCTTGGCATCAAGGTCGCTTTCGTGAAGAATGACCCGGAGACGGTGGCGAAGATTACCGACGGACCTGAGGAAGAGCGGCCGTCGCTGATCGTGTTCGACCTGAACAACGCCGCAGCCAAGCCCATGACGCTGATCCCGAAGATCAAGTCGAAGCTGAAGAAGGGGACGTCGGTGATTGGGTTTCTTTCGCACCTGCAGGGAGACCTGAAGGCCAAAGCCGTCGAAGCCGGATGCGATATCGTGATGCCGCGCTCGGCGTTTTCACAGAACCTGCCAACGCTGCTGCGACGGCATGGACTCGACGAGGAGCAGGAAGCGGAATTCTCGCACGTGTAAGGATGATTTTGTTGTGAAGAGCCCCGGTTTCGCGCCGGGGTTTTTCTTTTTTGCGCGGGACTGAGACGCCTGGGCCGAAATGGTGTAGAAGGGACGCTGCGTGTTTCGGAGAAAGCATGAGACCTTTTTTTGTGGGTACTTCCCTGCTCTTTTTGCTGAGCGCTGCGACGGCAGCCACTGCGCAGGAACCCCTGGCTCGCTGGGTCGGGACCTGGGCTGCTTCGCCCATGGACAGCCACGTTGGTTTCGGACAGCCGTCGCCGGCCAACTCGACGTATCGCAATGTGGTGCACATCAGCTCCGGCGGCGACTCGCTGCGGGTTGAGCTGACGAACGAATTTGGATCGCGGCCGCTGACCATCGGCGCCGCTCACGTCGCCTTGAGCGTGGGGTTGGGCGCGTTTAAGCCCGCCACCGACCACGTTCTGACGTTCAATGGTCAGCCGTCGGTGACGATTCCGGCGGGCGCGCCCGTTTTCAGCGATCCCGTGGCGATGCAGGTTGCGCCGCTTTCGGATCTGACGGTGAGTGTCTATTTAGCCGATCAGCCCATCGACGACGCGACGTGCCATCAGGATGCCCGGTCGACGACGCTCATCACGGAGGGCGACAACACGGCTGCGGAGACGATGACCGATGCGCGGGCGATTTACTCCTGGTGTTTCGTTGAGGGCATCGACGTGAGTACGCACGCGAAGGATGCTGCGGCGATCGTGACGCTGGGCGATTCGATCACCGACGGAGCACGCTCGACGCGCGACACGAACCGGCGCTGGCCCGATGTGCTCGCGCGACGGCTGCAGGCGGACCCGAAGACAGCGCGGCTGTCGGTTCTGAATGAGGGCATCAGCGGCAATCGTTTGGTGCACGACGGCGCGGGACCCAATGCGCTGGCGCGCTTCGATCGCGATGTGCTGGAGCGGAGCGGCGTAAAGTACCTGATTATTCTCGAAGGGATCAACGATATCGGCCGCACCGCTGAGCCTCGCGATCCCGGCGATCCGATAACGGCACAGGATGAAATTCGCGCGCTTGGGCAAATGGTGACGCGCGCGCACTCGCACGGCATCAAGGTTTTCGGGGCCACGCTGACGCCATACGTCGGCGCCGGCTACGCTTCGCCTGCTGGCGAGCAGATGCGTGAGGCGGTGAACGAGTGGATCCGGACCAGCGGCGTTTTCGATGGGGTGATCGATTTCGATCAGGTGACGCGCGATCCTGCCAACCCGACTGTTTTTGCTGCCGATGTTGATTCCGGCGACCACTTACATCCTGGCGACGCGGGGTACGAGAAGGTGGGGGCGTCGATCGACCTGACGATCTTCCACTAGAAGGGCCAGGGAAATACTGAAGTATCTGCTTGACAATTAACGGAGCGGGGCGCACACTTCAATACTGAAGCCTACACTTCAGCATCAGAAGGAAGCACCATGGAGCCCAACGTTACCCATTCCACCTTCGTCATTGAGCAGACGTACCCCTACCCCGCGGAGCGGATATTCGCCGCATTTTCGGATCCGAAGAAGAAGCGCCGCTGGTATGCGGACAGAGGCACGCAGTCCGTCGAGCAGTTCACCATGGATTTCCGCGTGGGCGGCGCGGAGCATCTTCTGTTTCGGATGGGAGCGGACACGCCGTTTCCGGGCGTGATCCTGACCAACGACACGGTGTATCAGGACATCGTGCCCAACAAGCGGATCGTGTCGGCCTACACGATGAGCATTGGCGACCATCGCATGTCGTCATCGCTGCTGACCATTGAGCTGCTGCCGGTTTCCGGCGGAACCGAACTGCGCTGCACGCATCAGGGCGCATTCTTCGAAGGCTCCGACGGGCCACAGATGCGCGAGGTCGGATGGCGCACGCTGTTCGGACACCTGGAGAAGGAGCTGCAGCAGTCCGAGGAGCGGCGGACAGCTTGAAGAAGGCGGATCCAGCCATCGATCGCATCTTTCACGCGCTGGGCGATCCGACGCGGCGGGCGATGCTGGACCGGTTGAGCACGGCGCCCGCAACGGTGACGCGGCTGGCCGACGCGCTGAAGATTACGCCGACGGCGGTGGGGCAGCATCTGCAAATTCTCGAGAAGTGCGAGCTGGTGCGCACGGAGAAGCTGGGGCGTGTGCGCACGTGCAGCATCCATCACGCGGGATTCGACCGGCTTGAGCGGTGGATCCGCGATCATCGCACGGAGTGGGAGCGGCGGCTGGACCGGCTCGCCGATGTGCTGGCCGAGCCGGACGAGTGCGAATAGCTACAGGTGAATCTTCACCGGCCAGGTCTTCCAGATGTCCGCGCAGTAATCGCGGATGGCGCGGTCGGAGGAGAACTTGCCGATGCGGGCGACGTTGAGGATCGACATGCGCGTCCAGTGCTCCGGATCGCTGTAGGCGGCGCTGACCTGATCCTGACAGTCGATGTAGGACTGGTAGTCGGCGAGGAGCAGGTACTCGTCTTTGGTCAGCAGTGAGGTTGCGAGGGGCTCAAAGAGCATTTTGTCGCCGCGCGAGAGTTCGCCGCTGGTGAGTGCGTCGAGGGCTTCGCGCAGGTCTGCGTTCGCGTCGTAAATGGCGCGGGGGGTGTACCCTCGTTGCTTTCGCTGCTGGACTTCGGCGGTGGTGAGACCGAAGAGGAAGAAGTTCTCGGTACCGACTTCTTCGCGGATTTCGATGTTGGCACCGTCGAGGGTTCCGATGGTGAGCGCGCCGTTCATGGCGAACTTCATGTTGCCGGTTCCGGAAGCCTCCTTGCCGGCGAGCGAGATCTGCTCGGACAGCTCGGCTGCCGGATAAACTCTGTGGCCCAGTTTTACGCTGAAGTCCGGGAGAAAAACCACGCGGAGGCGGCCCGCGACCAGTGGATCGTTGTTGACGGCTTCGGCGACGGAATGGATGAGCTTGATGATGAGCTTCGCCATCTGATAGCCGGGCGCGGCTTTGCCGCCGAAGATGAAGGTCCGCGGGACGACGGAGGCGTTGGGGTCGCGGTGGATGCGCTTGAGCAGCGTGATGATATGGAGGAGCTGCAGGTGCTGGCGCTTGTATTCGTGGAGGCGCTTCACCAGGACGTCGAACATTGAGTCAGCATCGACGGCGATGCTGAGGCGTTCGTGGATGAAAGCCGCCAGCTCGAGCTTGTTGTGGCGCTTGATGGCGCGCCAGCTCTGGCGGAACTCGGCGTCGTCGGCGAGGGGTTCGAGGCGGCGGAGTTTTTCGAGGTCGTAGACCCAGCCCTGGCCGAGGCGCGCGGTGATCAGCTGTGCGAGCCGCGGGTTGCTGAGGACCATCCAGCGGCGCGGGGTGACGCCGTTGGTTTTGTTGGAGAATTTCTCCGGGCTGAGCGCGTAGAAGTCCCCGAGGACACTGTTCTTCAGCAATTGGGTGTGCAGCGCAGCGACGCCGTTGATGGCGTGGCTGCCGACGGCGGCGAGATAGGCCATGCGGACGTACTTGTCGCCGTTTTCGCAGATGAGTGAGAGGCGGCGGGCGCGGTCTTCGTCTCCGGGAAACTTTGCGCGAACCTGGAGGAGATGGCGGCCGTTGATTTCCTCGATGATCTGCATGTGGCGGGGGAGCAGCCCGCTGAAGAGGCTGCGCGGCCACTGCTCGAGAGCTTCAGGCAGCAGCGTGTGGTTGGTGTAACCGAGCGACTGCACGGTCACCTGCCAGGCCTGATCCCACTCCATTCCGTTTTCGTCGACCAACAGACGCATGAGTTCGGCGACGGCGATGGCCGGATGCGTATCGTTCATCTGGATGGCGAAATTGCGGTGGAGCTCGGTGAGCGGGCGGTTTTGCGTGGTCTGAATGCGGAGGATGTGCTGCAGGCTGCAGGAGACGAAGAAGTACTGTTGGGCAAGACGCAGCTGCTTGCCCTGGGTTCCTTCGTCGTTGGGATAGAGGATTTTCGAGAGGTTTTCCGAGGCGACCTTGTCGGCGACGGCGCCGAAGAAGTCGCCGTGATTGAAGACGCCGAAGTTGAAGCTTTCGACAGCCTGGGCAGACCACAGGCGCATGGTATTGGCCGTGTTGGTGCGGTAGCCGAGGATGGGCGTGTCGTGCGGGACGCCCCGCACCAGCCGCTCGGGAACCCATTTAACGTGGACTCGGCCGCGGGCATCGGTGTGGGTTTCGGTGTGGCCGCCCATTTTGACTTCGAAGGCGTCCTCGGGACGCTCGAGGGCCCAGGGATTGCCGAGGCGCAGCCAGTTGTCGGTCGACTCGACCTGCCAGCCGTCGCGAATCTGCTGGTCGAAGATGCCGTACTCGTAGCGGATGCCGTAGCCGATGGCGGGAATGTCGAGGGTGGCGAGCGAGTCCATGAAGCAGGACGCGAGGCGGCCGAGGCCACCGTTGCCGAGCCCGGGCTCGCCTTCCTGTTCGATGAGCAGGTTGAGGTCGAGGCCGAGCTTTCGCATGGCCTGTTCGGCTTCGTCGTAGATGCCGAGATAGATGAGGTTGTTGGCCAGATGCGGGCCGGTGAGGAACTCGGCCGAAAGGTAGCAGACGACGCGAACATCCTGGGCCTGGTAGTTGCGCGTGGTGGAGATCCAGCGTTCGACGAGGCGGTCGCGGACGGTGTGTGCGAGGGCCATGTAAAGGTCGTTGACGGTAGCACGCTCGACGGAGCGGCCCTGGACGAAGAGCAGGTTATCCAAAAACGACTGGGCCAGGGCTTCGACGCCGGGCGCTGTTCTCTGGCTTGTGAGGGATTTTTGCTGTGCCAGCGCCGTCGCTGCCGTTTCGGAGATCATTGCACACACCTCGCGTCGCCTTGACGATAGTCCTCGAGTGCCGGTGGGGCGCTTTAAAGATCGGTCAATTGTGCCTTTCGGTACAGTGGATTTCCGGTTCGGATTGCGATTCCCGAAACGAAGTTCGAGTTTGCTTTTTCGGGCGAATGTCGCGATGCGGGACGCGGCGGCAATTTTTTGCCCCTCTTTTTTTGACCGGTGACTTGTTTTGTTGGAGTTGGCGAGTTACCGGGCTTGAGTACCTGGAGAAGTGACCTGGTTCCTGTCAGATACGACTTTGGTCGAGATTGATACAAGCTCGGCTGGGTCTGCATCAAACTCGGCCGAGTTGCGGGCAGATGATTGAACGTCAACGCTGCCAACCTCGTCGCCCAGTGCGTCGGCCACGCCGAGACGCGCAGCAGCCGAAAGCATGCGGCTGCGGGAATACGCCATCGCCATTGCGACCAGCCCGGTATTCGTCGTGACATTGCCTATGCCGCTCTTCGGTTCGCCCACAGGACACCTCGAATCGAATGTACTCATTGCAGACGAACCGTGCCCAGCACTCCATCCGGCTTAATGCCCAGGAGCACCCACTGGCGAAATGACGCAACCTCTCCGCAGTCTCTCAGCCGCGAATCACTCAGAAAAAGAAAACTCTGTCATCCTTCCATGAAAAGAGACGCACCTGTCCAGAGGAATCTGCGCCGACGGGGCGCATCGTGGGTTCGTTAATGCGCGTGATGTCTGGTAGTCAGTTATTGGGAAGCCGGGGCGGTGCGTGGGCCGATCTAAGCCGCGACGAACCCGCTGACGATGAGCGTGCCCTGACCTGATGGATTCCTGATTGCAACCGCGCGGATCCTTCCGCTGCGCGTCAGGTGCGTCTCTTTTCAAAGAAGGATGACAGTTGCGCTTAGGCGGCTGACTGGTCCAGTTCTTCGGGAAGGGCGGTGAGGGTTCGGTATTGGAAATACATGTTGAGGCGCCAGCGGAGGATCATGCCGAAGGCGAGGATGAAGAAGAGGCCGCCGGTCTGCTCGATGGACATGATGCGGTTGAAGTAGCTGCGCGCGGCGAAGCGGACAGCGGCGAGCACGATGATGACGGCGAGGAAGGCGCTGGAGCGCTTCATCATGATGGCGTCCCCTTCGCGGTGCAGGCGCGAGGTGCGCAGCAGCGGCCAGGCCAGCAGGACGGCGCCGATGAGGAAGGCGGCGAGGGCCCATGTCCACGGGAAACGGAACGCGGGGACGATGAACATGCAAAAGCCGGTAGCCATGCCCGCGGGCGGGATGAGGATTTTTTTTAGCGTGACGGGCGTTTGGCCTTCGCGGATGCGCCAGATGAGGACGGCGACGGCTCCGAAGATGGAGGTGACCACGGAGGTGAGGGGGGATATGTGCATCGGCGCTGCTGTGGGGCGGGCTTTTGGGGGAAGCCTGTATTTAAGGATAGCTCAGGGAGACAGCGCTCAGCGTTCAGAGAAAAACAGGTTCCTCCGCTCCGCGCTGCGCCCTCCGGTCGGGATGACAATCCGATTAGACGTGCTGGACGGCCTGGGTCAGGTGGGTGAGCGAGGATTTAGCGTCGCCGTAGAGCATGGTAGTGCGAGGTTTGAAGAAGAGCGGGTTGTCGAGGCCGGAGAAGCCGCGTCCCTGGCCGCGCTTCAGGACGATCACGCTTCTCGCGCGGTCGACTTCAAGAATGGGCATGCCGGCGATGAGCGATTTGGGATTGTCGCGGGCGTCGGGGTTGACGACGTCGTTGGCGCCGATGACGACGGCCACGTCGGTGGTGGGGAATTCGGGATTGATCTGCTCCATCTCGCACAGCTCGGAGTACGGGACATTGGCTTCGGCGAGCAGGACGTTCATGTGTCCGGGCATGCGTCCTGCGACCGGGTGGATGGCGTATTTGACACTGACGCCGCGGGATTCCAGAAGCTCGGCGAGTTCACGGACGGCGTGCTGGGCCTGGGCGGTGGCCAATCCATAACCAGGGACAAACACCACACGGGTGGCGAAGGCGAGCTGCATCGCAGCGTCGTCGAGCGAGATTTCGCGCATGACTCCGCCGGCGTTCGAAGTGGCTTCGGCGATGACGGCTCCGAATCCGCCAATGAGAACGTTGGTGATGGAGCGGTTCATGGCCTTGCACATGAGGATGGAGAGGATGAGGCCCGAAAATCCGTCAAGAGTCCCGGCGATGATCAGGACGTTGTTGCCGAGGACGAATCCTGTCGCGGCTGACGCGAGGCCTGCGTAGGAGTTCAACAGCGACATGACGACCGGCATGTCGGCCGAGCCGATGGGGATGACGAGCATCACGCCGAAGAGGAAGGCGATGCCGAGCATGGAGTAGAAGGCGAGGTGCGCGGTGGGATGAATCCAGAACGCGGCGAAGCTGGCGACCATGGCGAGGAAGATGGCGAAGTTGACGATGTTCTGGCCGCGGAACTGGATGGGCTTGCCTTCGATGAGGCCCTGGAGTTTGCTCGCTGCAATGAGCGAGCCGGTGGTGGTGAGCGCGCCGAGCATGATTTCGAAACCAAGCGCGCCGCGGGTGACGCCGCCCATTTGCGTGCCGCGGACAACGAATTCTCCGATGCCGACCAGCGCGGCGGCGAGGGCTCCGAAGGCGTGGGAGAGCGCGGTCCGCTGGGGCATGGCGGTCATGGGAACCCAGATGGCCATCCACGCGCCGATGATGGAGCCGATGGCGAGGCCGGCGATGATCCACGTCCAGGTGACGATGTGCGTGCCGATAAGGGTGCCGACGATGGCTGCGAACATCCCGGCTTCGGCGAGGAACATGCCGCGCCTTGCTGTGTCCGGGTGGGACATGCCTTTGAGGGCGAGGACAAAAAGGATGGAGGCGACGAGGTAGGTGGCTTCCATGAACCAGGTGGTGGGGTTCATTTCGCGGCCTCATTGGTTGGGCTCGGAGTAGGCTTGCGCTTGCCGAACATTTTCAGCATGCGGTCGGTGAGCCCGAATCCGCCGACCACGTTGATGGTGGCGGTGGTGACGGCGACAAATCCCAGAATGTGTGCAAACAGCGGATAATGCGCAGCCCCGGCGAGGACGAGCGAACCGATGAGGGAGATGCCACTGATGGCGTTGGTGGCGGACATGAGCGGGGTGTGGAGCAGCGGCGGCACACGGCTGATGACCTGATACCCGAGAAAGGCGGCCAGCACGAAAACGTAAACCGAGGCGATGAGGACGGCGGGATTCATGAGGGTCTCCGTTAGTGGGTCAGCTCCAGGGCGTGAGCTTCGTGCAGTTTGGCGACGCGGGCATTGACGATGTGGCCGTCGTGGGCGACGCAGGCTCCGGTGTGGGCTTCGCCAGCCAGGATTTCGTCGGCGAGGTCGATCGAGAGCGCGCCGTTTTTCGCACTGTCTTTGAGGATCAGTGCGAGGAAGTTGAGGATATTGCGCGCGTACAGTTGGCTGGCGTGGACGGGAACTTCGACGGCGAGGTTGAGGGGCGCGAGCAGTGTGACGCGCCCGCCGTTTTGCGTTGCGATGACCTGCGTGAGGCCTGGTTTTGTCAGCTCGCAGTTGCCGCCGGCGGGAGCGGCGACGTCGACGATAACGGAGCCGGGGCGCATGGCTTCAACAGCGGCGCGGCGGATCAGCTTCGGCGCGGGGCGGCCGGGAACCTGCGCGGTGGTGATGATGACATCGGAGTGCGCGGCCGTCTTCGTGATGAGGTCGCGGCCACGGTCGAGGGCTTCTTCGGTGAGCTCGGCGGCGTAGCCTCCGCCGCCTTCCGTGTTGATGCCGCCAAGGTCGGCGTCGAGGAATTTTGCGCCGAGGGAGCGGACCTGTTCACCGGCGGCGGCGCGGACATCCCAGGCTTCAACGACAGCGCCGAGACGGCGTGCAGTGGCGATGGCCTGGAGGCCGGCAACGCCCGCGCCGATGACGAAGACGCGAGCCGGCGGGATGGTACCTGCCGCTGTGATGAGCATCGGGAATAGTCGCGGGAGGAGGTCGGCGGCGGTGACGACGGCCTTGTAGCCGGCGATGGTGGCCATCGAGGAGAGGGCGTCCATGGACTGCGCGCGGGTGATACGCGGAACCAGCTCCATGCTGAAAAGGGTCGTGGGGCGATGGATCGCTTCGAGGAGCGCGTCGGGCGCGTCGAGGGGCTTCATGAATCCGACGACGACGGCGCCAGGTTTGAGACGGGCCTGGTCTGCCGGGGGAGGAATGTTGACGACGGGGAGGAGGTCGGCGTTGGCGAGGATCGAGCGGCGGTCCGCGGTGCGGGTACCGCCTGCATCGGTATAGCTTTGGTCGGAGGCTCCGGCAGTTTCACCTGCGCCGCATTCGACCTGGATGGAAAGGCCCTTGGCGACGAGGGATTTGAGGTTTTCCGGGAGGAGGGCGACACGGGTTTCCCGTGTGCGCGAATCAGGGGCCGACTCCTTCAGTATGCCGAGGATCACAGGCGCCTCCGTGGAGCAAGGTGGGAGCGAGACGGGCGGCGGGTGCTCATCGGGGAACCGCTCCGTCAAACGCGCAACAGACATTATTGAGCGGAGGCGCGGGTGCGCCTTGTGATGGCTGTCACCTGGATGGGGCGCGGGCTTTGGGGAGCCGGCTTTTTGGCGGCCTGGACCGTGACGCCGAGCGAGCGTGGGAAGCGCTGGAGTTCGGCGGGGGTGGAGGCGTCGGGGACGGAGCAGCCGGGAGCCGCGATGTACTTTGCTCCGGCCTGCTGGCGGGCTTCGTTCCACTGCTGGCGCATCTGGTCGACGGTGAGTTTTTGGAAGTCGATTTCGTCGACGCCGCCGAGGATGGTCTGTGAGAATTTCGCGCGGACTTCGGCGATGGAGATGCCGCTGGTTTTCACCGAGTGCTGAAGGATGGGCGCGGGGAAATCGGTGAACTGATCGATATACGGGCGTTCGAGGAAGTGGAGGTGCAGGATGGTGAGTTTGGTATCGGCGAGGGCTTCGATGACCCGCTTGTCGTATGGCCGCGTGTAGGTTGCGTAGTCGCTGACGGAGCCGAATTTGCTTTCGGCGTTGAAGACGCTGACCAGCGTGCCGGAGGCGCCGATCTTCTTCGCGTGCTGGATGTGGTTGATGGTGGATTGCGTAATGGCCTCCATGGCGCGGTGCCAGCCGTCGGGGTTGGACTGCTGAAATTCATGCAGCGCGGCAATGGCTTCGTCGCGAACTTCGTCGGAGTCGTTGCGTCCGGCGAACTGCGGCTGCGCCTGGTAGAGGATCATCGCGGTCATGTAGGGGCCGTACAGCGTGTCGATGAAATACGCGTCGTCGTTGAGGGCGTCGCGGACGATCTGGAGAGTCTTGAGCTGATCCGGATAGGGCGAATCGACAGGATCGAGTTCCCACCATTTGCCGGTCGTTGATTTCGGGTAGTCGAAATCGTTCATCACTTTGACGATGTCGGTGTCATACGCACGATGGAAGTCGAGGTGGTCCTGCGCTTCGAGTTGCGGCGTGGGTCGTTTGTAGTGGTGGTAGAAGGTGAAGGGCGGTCGGTCGAGGTCCTGGCCGCGGAGGGCGCGATCGACTCTTTCTTTGTGGGTCAACTTGCCGGTCAGCGTTTTTCCGAAGGCGGGTTTCGCGAGGGTGAGGCTGGCGGTGGCAGCGGCGGCAGAGCGGAGAAAATGGCGGCGATCGATCATGATTCCCCCCTTCGGAAATCGATTGCGGGTGCTACAGAAATAGTGACAGTAGCGGGGCGCGGACGCCAGCGCCGCGATTCTCATTTGCGCTGAACAATTTTTGCGGATTGCGCCCGGCCCGAGGGAGTGCTAGTGTACCGGCCATTGGCGGTTGTTGAGCGAAGGCGAGAGGAGCGGGGAAGATGCAATCGCTTCGCAGGGCGGCAGTGATGCTGGGGCTGGCGGCGGTGGCTCATCTGGCGGCCGGCCAGAACCTGATGGGGAAGTGGGTGGGGTCGGCGGCGGTGAACGGGGAACGCATCGCGTTCACGATGACCATCACGGCCGGCAACCACTATATTGAGACGGCGCAGGCTGGGACGCTGATGACGACCCAGTCCGGCACGTTTGTTTTCAGCAACGGGTTGATGGTTCGGACTGTGATCGACTGGAATCCAAAGCAGCAGCTGGTGATGGATCCTCCGACGGGCAGCCATTACGTGCCGATGGCGAAGCCGCCGGGCGGGTCGTGGAAGGTGACCTTCCCAAACGCCAACACGATGGTGCTGCAGGATGTGAACCTGAAGGGGACTTTGACTTATCAGCGAGTACAGTGACAGGCTACAGGCGACAAGTTGCGGGTTACAGGTCATCGGGCTCGGGCTCACGAACGTATACTCCGCTGCAGCGCGGAAAAGGAATTGAACCCACATTTCCTTTTTGAAGTTGAAGTAAGCGGTCCTATGATCGATCTCACGCCATCCTCTACCGCGCCAACGCAGAGCTCCCTTTTCTTTGTCAAGGGGGCGAATCTTGTCAGAAACCTCCGGCTCCTTGCCGATCGAACGCTGCCTGGTACGAAGGCAACGGTTGTGGCTGGATTCGTCGCCGGCCTTTTGCTCTCGCCAAAGCTATGGGTCAGTACGCGCTTGTATCCCCTGGTTGCCATCGTTCACGGCTTACCCTCTATTCCTTACCCACTGGACTACTTCTGTTATGGCATTTTGTTGGTTCTTCTTTTGGCAATCGCGTTGGCAACCAGGCCGCGTATCTATATTTTTGCGTTTGTGGTCTTCATCGCGATGTACTCGCTCTGGGACCAGACCCGATGGCAGCCCTGGGTTTATCAGTATTGGCTGATGCTTATCGCCCTGGGGTGCTTTTCCGGTAAGCCGGAGGACCTTGGGGGGCAGCGGGATGCTCTGAATATCTGCCGGCTCATCGTGGGTTGCACTTATTTCTACAGCGGCCTGCAAAAGATGAATCATCGATTCATTGCCACAGGCTTTCCGTGGGTACTCAACACTCTGCATATACATTTCCATGGGTTAAGATACCTGGGATGGGCCGCCGCCTGCATTGAAGTCACGATTGGCCTAAGCCTGCTTACACGCCGTTTCCGCAAGCTGGGCCTGGTAAACGGTGTGGTGATGCACCTGTTTATTCTGTATAGCTTTGGACCTTTAGGGCGTAACTGGAATAGTGTAGTGTGGCCCTGGAACGTTGTCATGATCGCGCTGATCCTTTTCTTATTCCGGAATACAGACGTCACCTTTGCCGACATCGTCTGGCGGAACAGGTTTGTCTATCAAAGGTTCGTGCTCGTCTTACTGGGAGTGTTACCAGCACTTAGCTTTTTCGGGCTGTGGCCGTCCGATTTGTCGTTGGCGCTCTACACGGCGAACTTGACCAGGGCCGACGTCCAGGTGAGCGAACAGGTGAAGCAGAAGGATCTTCCGCCTTTTGTTCAGCGCTATGTGAAACCTGTTCAGGGGCATCTCCAGCTCAGCGTTCGAGACTGGTCCCTGGGTGAGATGAATGTGCCGCCTTACGCAGAGATGCAAAGTTATATGGCGGCATTATCCGCGGTCTGCCGGTATGCCCATAACTCACCTGACGTCGTCCTGACCGGCTCGGAGAAGAACACTCTCCTGGGGACGGGAAAAGAGATACGAAATACGTGTGCCGGCGCGTTGGCCGTCGATCACCGCTAACTACTTTTCGTCGTAAAAAATGACCGGTCCCTGCCCATACGCGCGCTTACCCAATAAAGCGCTCGCGCTCTTTTCGGGCTTTCTTCAGGAGATTTGTGGTGGTCAGAGGGCCTTCCATCGCGCATGAGCGGGTTCAACCGAGGGGGTTTCCTGCGAAGTTCAGGCCAGCGTGGCGGGAGTGCAGCACGGTCCTCGGCGATGAGAACCGCAGGAAATGGCCGCGAGAAGAGGGCAAGAGACGGGGCAACGAGGGGCATCCGAGGGCGTTACGAGAATGTGCTGGGCAGGTTACGAAGAATCGTGGCAGACTACCTCAATTTCATCGGCATGGCTGGAGCGAAGGTGACGGGCGAGCGAATGCGATTTACGAAACGTACGCGTCTGATCCTGGCGGTTGCGTTGACAACGGGTTTCTGGGCCGTGGTGATCCCGATGTGCTGGCCGTGAGACTGGCGAGGGAAGCAAACCGCGTTCGCGGTGGATGGAGGGGCCGGAATGAAGCACGAAGCGAAGGCGATTGACTTCTGGGCGCTGATTGCGGTGCTGGTGCTGGGGATGATCTTCGGCACGTGTGTGCTGTCGGCATTCGGAATGAAGACCGTGGACGGCCAGCCATCGGCGCATTGTGAGCCGTGAACCACCGCGGACGCGCAAACGTAAATTGTCTGCATGAGACCCTGGTTTCATGTCCGGATCCGTGCGGGCCTGCGTCTTGCAGGGATGGCCGCTGGCGCGGCATTCGGTGGAATTGTTCCAGGCCGGTGCTTCTCATTCGCAGCTTTGGATCGTCGAAGGAGCAGCGCACACCGGCGCGGTGGACGTGAATCCCGCGGTGTTTGAGCGCCGCGTTGTGGGCTGGTTCCAGCAGCACGATCCGCCGCGCTGATTGACAGTCCGCCCGGGTAAGCGCCGCGAACGCACGCGCGACGGCTCGTCCCATTACTATGGAACTGGAGGTTCTCCGCTCGAATGGTTTCCCGAAGGGTTTTGCAGTTCTTTTCGGCTCCTTTCCTCGCTTTTCTTTTTTGTTCTGCGGCACAGGCGCAGAATGCCCTCAGGAACGACGAGGTTTCTGTCGGCGGCTTTTATCAGTTCACGTCGAATGCGAGCGGGAACGGCATCACCGACACTACCACCACCTCTGTCGGCGGAGAGGCGAGCTTCCGGCACAGCTTTCACTGGTATCTCGGCTATGAAGCTTCGTATGACTACTCGCGGTTCACCGAGAAGTACACGGACCAGGCTTTCGGATACCAGCACAACCTTCACTCCTTTAACGGCTCGTATTATGTGCGTGGGCCGAAGGCGCTGGGGCTCCAGCCGTTCGCAGTGGCGGGTATCAGCGCGGTGATCTTCTCGCCCTCGCTGAACGGCGGACAGAATGTGCCATTTCAGGTGCGGCCCGGAGCGAACTTCGGCGCGGGCGTGGACTATCCGCTGCTGACAAATAATTTCGGACTGCGTCTCCAGTATCGCGGGCTCTATTATGAAGCGCCGGATTTTGGGCTGGCGAAACTTTCCACGGGCAGCTACCGCCTGACGTCGGAGCCCCTGGCCGGCGTTTATGTTCGCTTCTGAACGGGTGGTGATCCGATGAGCGCGGACTGCATTTTCTGCAAAATTGCCGCCGGCGGTATTCCCGCGAAGAAAGTACGCGAGGACGATGCGTTGCTGGCGTTTCACGACATCGATCCCAAAGCCCCGACGCACATTCTTGTGATCCCGAAGAAGCACATCGCGTCGCTCGCCGATGCGAAGGCCGACGACGCCGTGCTGCTGGGCCGACTGCTGCTTGCTGTGGCCGAGATCGCGCGGGAGCAGGGACTCGGCAAAGGCTATCGCGTGGTGATCAGCACCGGCGCTGAAGGCGGACAGACGGTCGACCACCTGCACGTACACCTGCTGGGCGGGCGGCAGATGCACTGGCCGCCAGGCTAGCGCCGTGCGCGTTGCCGTCGTATCGGACATTCACGGGAGCCGGACTGCGCTGGAGGCGGTGATCGCCGATTTGCGCGGCACGTCGCCCGATGCGGTGCTGCTGGGTGGCGACGTCGCGGACGGAGGATCGAGTCCGGTCGAGGTGCTGGACCGGGTTCGCGACCTGGGCTGGCCGGGCGTGATGGGCAATACCGACGAAATGCTGATCCGGCCGGAGGCGCTGGAGGATTTTGCAGCAAGGTCGAAAGCTCCAAGCCTGTGGGATGCGGTGCGGGAGATTGCAGCGGCGACGCGGTCGGCGCTGGGCGAGGAGCGGTTGGCCTGGCTGCAGGCTTTGCCGATGGAGTTGGTGCGGGAGGATGCTGGGCTGGCGCTGGTGCATGCGCGCCCCGGGGATTGCTGGCGCGCGCCGGCGGGCGATGCGAGCGATGCGGACCTCTCGGCGATGTATGGCGTGCTGGGCCAGCCGATTGCGGTGTATGGGCACACGCATCTGCCTTCGATTCGGCGGCTGACGGGGACACCGAAGTGGCTGATCAATGCGGGGAGTGTGGGGCTGCCGTATGACGGCGATCCGCGCGCTTCGTACGTGCTGATCGAGGGCGTGGCGCCATCGATTCGGCGCGTGGAGTATGACGTCGAGGCGGAGCTGGCTCTGCTGGCTCACTGCGGATTGCCGGGCGCGGCATGGACAGCGAAGATGCTGCGAGCCCGTGGGCCTGCGATGCCATGAGCGGTAGGAAAGCGGGGCATCATAAATTGAAGGGAGTAAAGCAGCGATGGCTCGCGCAATTCTGACCAATGAGATCCCGACCCTCGAAGAGTTCGGGGACAGCCTCGGTCTGAACAAGTCGCGGCAGCGGTCATTGATCGACATTGTGCGGAACGGCGCGAATGGACGACCCGCCGGCCGGACTCCTGCTCGAAAAACTGTGAAGCGCGAGACGCCGCGTCGGAAGACTACGCGTGCAAAAGCCTCGTAAGCCCGCCGCCGTATTCCTCAACATCCCTTACGACGATCGTTTCCGGTGCCTCTACCTCGCCTACATCACAGGGTTGACGCAACTGGGACTGGAGCCGCGCGCGACGCTGGGAATTCCTGGCGGCGAACGGCGGCTGGATCGCATCCAGGCGCTGATGGAGAGCTGCCCTTATTCCATTCATGATCTGTCGCGGGTCCAGCTGGAGGTTCGTGGGAGTCATGGGTGTGAAGGCGTGGTGGGGTTAGGCGGGGTCGCGAGGCAGGCTTCGATGGCCTTTTGCCATTCCGGGCCGCTGTCGCGGTCGCTGTTCCCCATCGCGGTCACATCGTCGTTATGGATGGCTGCGAGCGCGGTGCGGACGTAGGTGACTTCGACGGCGGTGTGCAACGTGTTGACCGGGGTGAGGCGCACATCGATGACGCTGATCACTGCGTCGGAAATAACGGCGACGTATTGCATGCGGCCCGCGTCGAGGTCGAAGACGGTGTTGACCCAGATGCTGGTGTGCGGACCGTGCTGGACGGTGAAGACTGCGCCCTGGATGTCGCGGACTGGCTCGCGCGCCGGCTGACCCGGGAGCGGCTGGGGGTAGAGGAAGTGCGGATCCCAGTGTTTGCCGGCCCAGCATCGTTCCCCCTCGGGGCCGAAGAGGGGCGCGGCCTGGGAAAGCGGGACGGTGAGCTGGAAGCGGAAGGTGTTGGCGACGTGGGCGACGGGCGGTGTTGGAGGCATGGGAGTCTCCGGTTGCTGGGCGGTGAGGAGCGGGAACAGGAGGGCGAACAGGATGGGTGTCTGAATCGAAATCATGGGCGTCCCTTCGATACGGTTCCAGAAGTGCGCTCGCGCAGCTGGTGGCTGTCGGCAGCGCCGAGGGTGAGTCCGTAGAGTTTTTTGAACTGCTCGATTTCTTTCAGGGTTTGCTGGGAGAACGCGGCTTTGCCTTCGAAGGCGTGGAGGACCATGCCTTCGAGCAGATCGCCGAGGGTGAGGTCCTTTTGCTCAGCGACCGCTTTAAGGACCTTGAGGATGCGTTTTTCGATGCGGACGCCGGTCTGTACGCGTTCGACTTCGACGGGTTCGCCGTGTCTTGAGTCGTGGCCGGGGTGGGCGTGCGCTGGGTTTCGCGACATTGGTACTAATGTACCACTGTACATTGGTGTGTCAAGCGAGACGATGCCTGGACGCTGCGAATCAGGGCAGCCTGGCTGCTTCGGCGATGGGGTTCCAGCGGTCGGATCCGGCCAGGAAAATCTCGGGGCGGAATTGCCTGGCGTCTTTCTCCGGGAGCTGGTGCGACCACGGGGCGCGCAGATTGGCGTCAGAAGAAGCGCCTGGGCCGGTGTTGCGGAACTCCGCGAACCACGCGGTCTTTTCGTTGGCGGGGTTGTTCCAGTTGTTCCAGCCTTCGGGGCGGATCGCTGCGGGGAGATCCGTGTTCATGACCACGACGCGGGCATAGGGGCGCCAGGGGCGGCCGAGGTAGATTCCGGAGCGATGCGAGTCGGAAGGCGGATTCGCGTCGAGGCTGGCAGTAACTTTGCTGTTGAGGATCACATAGCCGGTGCGCTGATCGGCGGAGGTGCGGGACTGCGCGGTGAGATAGCCTGGGCCGATTGCGTGAATCTCGGTGCGATCGAAAACGGCCGCGGCGTTGCCGAAGATGAAGTCGACAGCGCCTTCGATGTACGAGTCGACGTAATACTGGCGGCCGTAGTCGGCGAAGAGCGTGTCCTGATAGCCGAGAAAGCGGCAGTGTTTGAACACGGCGCGGTCCGCGCGAACCGCAACGGCGACGGCCTGGCCGGTGTTGCCGGCGGAATTCTCGAAGGTGACGTTGTCGGCCTCAAATCCTGCGCCGTTGACCTCGACAGTTTCGGTGAAGAAGGTGCCGCCGGCCTGCTTTGCGTTCAGGCTGTTGGTGATGACGGCGTCGTCGGGCGCGTGGCCCATGCCGAGCAGCACGATGTTGGGATGGTTTTGCGTGATGTTGAGGCGCTCGTGATACGTTCCGGGCGCGATCTCGATGATGACACGCCCGCCAGGCGGGGGAAGGGGATGGTGGTCGAGAGCCATCTGGATAGTGGGAAATTCGGTCGTGCCCTCGATGCCGGTCTTCACTTCGGCCGAAACGCGGACGTGGACATCGCGAGGCGGGAGTTGTTGGGTCTGGAGGCTGAAAGCGAGAAGGAGGGTTAGCGAAGCGAGGAAACGCATCCGGAACAGTGTGCAGCGAACGGCGTCGAAAGACCACCTTCCCGATGGGCTGCCTGGGGAACGGGGTTGGAAATGGAGGCAAGGGCTGTGCTCAGGGACGGATTAACAGTTGCATTGTCCACCAGCGGTGGAACCGGTGGCTGAATTTCCGACGGACACGCAGCCTGGACCAGGAGGGTCGCGGAGCGATCCCGAGGCAGCCGCGGTGCTGAGGCCGTTGTCCATTGCTTGCATTGGATGCGGGCAGAGAAGGCAAAGGGGACCGCCGTTGGAGCGATCCCCTCGCAAAGTTTGCGCCAGGTTCGGACGCAAAGGTGAAGAATTTACTGCTTCAGGTCCATATAGAGCTGGTTGACCCACAGAGAGCCGAGGCCGGTGGTGTAATCCCAGCCAGGCAGTGCGCAGTAGAGTCCGTCACAGCCGAGGGTGAGGTCGTGGAAGCCACCGTTGGGATAGCTGCCCACTGGCCCGGTTCCGTCATAGAGGCCGTAGTACGCGATGGGGGCGAAGCCCAGGTTCGCGTTCGCCGAGAGCATGCGCGCCCACACCCCGACCGCCAGTGGAGACGACAGGCTGGTGCCGCCGACGCCTTCCCACGCGCCGTTCACATAGACGTTGGCGCCGGATTCGGGATCGGCATCCATCGCGATGTCGGGAATGCCCCGGGCCGAGTCCGCAGAGCTGGGGACGCCGGCCGCGGTCTGCCAGTAAGGCGAATACTCGAACTGGCTGATGCCGCCGCCACCCGCATTCCATGCGGTCTCGATATCGTAGTTGCCGTCTGCGTTGGTGACCAGGGTGGTTCCGCCAACCGCGGTCACGTACTGCGAGGCGGCCGGATAGTTGACCAGCGGAACGCCGGCAGGGACGCCGTTGGTGCCGACGCCGACCGGGCAGAAGGAGCCCGTGTCGCCGGTGGAAGAGAACAGAGTCTGGCCCTGCGCAGCGCCCTCGGCGAAGACTTCATCGTCGACGAGCATGGAACCGTCGATGTAGGGGAAGGCCTCGCACTCGCCGAAGGAGGCATTGGCAACCTGCGCGACGTCGTCGGTGACCCAGCGGCTGAAAGCCAGCGCGAGGTCGGAGTCCGTCATCGAAGTCGCGTCATAAAGGTACAGGCCCTTCACCAGGCCGCCTGCCATGCCGGTGGAGTACTGCGTGTCGAGGTCCCATTCATCCGCGCCCGAGGTATCGGTGCTCGCGAGGCCAACCGGAACGACGGTGACGGGGAAGGACGGGAAGCCGAAGGTCGCTTCCGCGGTTTTGAAGTCGCTGAGAACGCCGGTCAGATTGCCTTCCGCCATGATGGCGATATTGGTGTTTGCCGCAGCAGGAACGCCGTTGGCGGAATAAATCTGCCAGAAGTTCTGCGGCTCGTAGCTGATTGCATACTGCGGCACGCTGGGTGTGGCCTGCGTCACGATGGAGGGCTTCATCTTGCCGATGGTGTTGAGACCCAGCACGGCGCCGACGACGTTGCCGAGAGCGGCAGGCACCTGCGCCGGTGAAATGTTTCCGTAGACGATGTCGCCGAACTGCGCGAACTGCTCAACGGATGTGTTGAACGCAGCCGAAGCCTGAGCGATGGTGGCATTCGCGCTGATGATAAGGTGATTGGGCTCGACGGCGATGTTCTCAAAGCCCTGGCTCTCGAGATAGCTGACCACCTGCTGCACCTGCGCGCTGGTGGGCGCGTACGCGGCAGTGAACTGCGCGGGCGTTAGCTTTTGTCCGTAAAGCGCGTTGCCTTTGGTGTTGATGCTCCTGATATAGCTGACGAGCGCCGGCTGATTCTGCAGCTTGAGGCCGACACGGACGGTGATGGCCTGGCTGGGATCGGCCGGACCGTAATCGGACGCGGATGCGAGTTGCGCCAGGGAAATACCCTGGGTTGCGGTGTTGGTCCAGGCGGACTGGGCGCTGGCGGATATGGTGAAGGTGGAGGCGAGCGTCGCGGCAAAAAGCGCGGCCGCAAGGGCTTTTGGGGTTTGCATGCGTTTGGTCTCCTCAGGGTAAGGTCGGACTACGTTGGCCGAACATATGCAAAATGCAGTTTGGGCAGTAGTTGGTTGTCACTGGAGTGCGGGAAAAACAAGAATTTTTCTGTGTTTGACAGCGTTTTCCGGAGAAGAAGCAAATTCGTCACAGTGGCGATGGCAGAAATTGCCGAAACGCGGGAAAAGTTGCCCTGATTGTTAAATTCGCGAAGAAAACAAAAACCGATGGTATTGTCGCGGTGAAGAGCGATGCCGTACTCCATCACCCAGAACGGCTGCACGCATAGCTTTGCCGACCTGAAAATTTTGCTGGCGAAGGCAACCCCGGCGCGCTCGGGCGATGCGCTGGCCGGAATTGCGGCGGAAAACGAGGAGGAGCGCGCACTGGCGAAGATGGCGCTGGCCGAGGTGCCGCTGGTCCGGTTTCTGGAAGAGCTGCTGATCCCGTATGAAGAGGACGAGATCACGCGGCTGATTGTGGACACGCACGATGCGAGGGCGTTTGCGCCGATCCGCGGGCTGACGGTGGGGGAGTTTCGCGAGTGGCTGCTCGATCCGGCGTCGGACATTGAGACGCTGGAGCGGGTGGCGGCGGGCATCACACCAGAGATGGCGGCGGCCGTTTCGAAGTTGATGCGGAATCAGGATCTGATTCTGGCGGCGCAGAAATGCCGCGTGGTGACGCGCTTCAGAAATACGTTGGGGCTCCCCGGGCGCTTGTCAGTGCGGCTGCAGCCGAATCATCCTGCCGATGACGTGCGTGGCATTGCGGCGTCGATGCTGGAGGGATTGCTGTATGGCTGCGGCGATGCGGTGATCGGGGTCAACCCCGCGTCGGACAGCCTGCAGGCGGTGACGCGGCTGCTGGAGATGATGAACGCCTTCCGCGAGCGCTACGAGGTGCCTACGCAAACATGTGTGCTCGCGCATGTTACAAATACGCTGCGCGCGATGGAGCGCGGCGCGCCGGTGGACCTTGTCTTCCAGTCGATCGGGGGGACCGAACAAACGAA
>Ga0181520_10003048_pt1 | contig 30037 bp, 27 predicted proteins | sample PEATcosm2014_Bin_29_FD_132451 | JGI IMG/M metagenome (GOLD analysis project Ga0181520, IMG submission 132451) | Peatland microbial communities from MTU Mesocosm Facility, Houghton, MI, USA - PEATcosm2014_Bin02_30_metaG | ecosystem: Environmental > Terrestrial > Soil > Wetlands > Peat | place...
CAAAAAGAAACAGTGGAATGAGCCAGAGACACGTCCTGGCCGACAGCGGTTTGGTGAGGAGAAACAGCAGCGGCAGGATGAGGTAGAAATGAATTTCCACCACAAGACTCCACATCACCGGGTTGAATTTGCCGCTGACGGGCATGACGAAGGCCAGGCCGGTGAGCCACTGGCCGGCCGTGTGAATGAACAGCGGCGCATTTCCCAGCCATAAAATGTAACAAGGAGCCAGCAGCAAGACCGAAAGTGCCAGCGGGGGATAAATTTTCCAGAACCGCCGCCAGCCGTAGCCGGGCGGGATCAAAAACCCGGCGCGGTTGACCTTCCGTTTCCAGAACGGCCACGAAATCAAAAAACCCGAAAGGGTGAAAAACAGGGCCACCCCATTTCCGAGCGTGGCTGAAAAGCTGAGCAGAAACCGGCCGGCCAAAGCATCGGGCACCCTGGCATAAAAGGAATGGCAGGCCAGCACCATCAGGATGGCGACGCCGCGCAAGCCATCAATGAAATCATAGTTGCGGTTGGCGCTGGGGTCCACATGCCACGGTTCGAGCCAGTGGCGGGCAGGTTGGTCGGCGCGGTTGTTTTTCAAGGTGTGCGGGCAGATTGAGTTAGCTGCGGAGCAATGGCGGCGGCGAGCCGACGATAACCTGCCGGATTCAGATGCAGGCCGTCAACGGTAAGTTCGCCCGCCAGCCCGCCGTTTGCGCCGGCGACGGCGGAGTTCACATTCAGGAATAAAACCTGATGCTCCCGGCAGCAGGCTTCCAGCCGGGTGTTGAGTTGATTCACATTCAAATTGCACTGATGGCCTGCACGGTCCATCCCCGATTCCCGCACGGGCATCACGGACAACACCAGAATGGATTCCGGCTGCAGCCGCGAACGGACGGCTGCCAGCAGGGCTTCATAATCATGGAGGCAGGCTTCAGGCGTTTCGTTGGCGCCGAGATTGTTGATGCCGCACATCAGCACCACCATTTGGGGATGCTGGTCGCCGATTGCCGGAACCAGCTGGGTGACATCGGCAATTTTGGCGCGGGCCAGGCCGCAGTTGCGCACCGCCCAAGCACCTGCGAACAGCTCATACCAGTTGCCGTATTCAATCTGGCTGTCGCCGGCCAGGAGGATCAACGGACGCGAATCCTGCCACCGGGATGAAAGTTCCTGTTTTTTTTCAGCCAGCGTCTGCCGCCAGTTTTCGCCTTGGACGGCAGGCAACCGGGTGATCAGACGATGATAAATTCGCGGCCCGGCCCAGCAGCCCAGCAGCCCGGCCAGCAACCAGCCGGTTCCCCAAAACATTTTAACCCCCCGCCATCGGTAGATAATTTTTCGAGGTTGCATCAATGGATCGGCGCGCCGGGTGTTTCGGGTCTTGCGACTGCGCCCTTGGTATTTCATTTGCCTGTTCTGGTCAAGCGCGGTGTGAAGACCGGTGACGCAGTTGGTTTCAAAACCAATCCCGGCCGGGCGGTGATGGGTTTATGGTCACGCCCTAATTTGGCCGGCGCGCGAGCGGTCTCAACTCGCGGCGGTCGTGCCCGACCTGAACGACGTTGACTTTTTGCAGACGCGTCGCGGCCGGTCAGGCGCTGCGGCTGAAGGACAATCCGCGTTCCAAAAAATGGCAAATCAGGATGCTGGCGCTTTCATTGTTCGTTTGCCGAGGGCGGGGATTTCCGCCAGACTGGACGCAATGACCACGCCTGTGGAAATTGCCGGCCGCCTCGTTTCACCCTTCGCGGGCGTGATCAACCGTGCGCGCCTCGGATTTCCCCGCCGGTTTTTCCAGGGGACCGGCTGCATCGGGGATGACCTGATGTGTTCCACGGTTTTCCGCGAACTGCGCAAACGCGGCAAACGCGGCATTGTCATCGCCACCCGGAGTCCCGGGCTGTTTGAAAAAAGTCCTGACGTGGACCGGATTCTCCGCCAGACGAATGCGGGCTGCAACCATTGGGGCCGGGCCGGCCTGCCGTTGAAAGTGCTGGCGCATTCCGGCCACGACGACGACCGCGACGCCGACGTGCCGCCGGATGAACATGTCCTCCTCCGCTTGTGCCGGCTCGCGCGTGTCACCGGGCCGGTGGAATTGCGTCCTTATATTTTTCTGACCCCGGCCGAACTGGCCGCCGGACGGCTCGCCGAAAACCAGGTGGCGATGCAGTCCACCGGCCTGGCCGCGCCGTTTGCCCTGCGGAACCGCGAGTGGTATCCGCAACGCTTTCAGGAGCTGTGCGCCCAGCTCCGCTCCGACGTGCGGGTGGTTCAACTCGGCAGCCCCGGCGACATGAAGCTGGAGGGCGCGATTGACCTGCGCGGCAAGACCAGCCTGCGCCAGACCGCCGCCATCCTGGCCAATTCACTGGTCTTCATCGGCCTCGTTGGTTTTGTCATGCACCTGGCCCGCGCGGTGGACTGCCGTTCCGTCATCATTTATGGCGGCCGCGAACAGCCGGCGATCACCGGCTACGTCGCCAACCAGAATCTTTACCAGCAGGTCCGCTGCGCGCCGTGCTGGCGGCGCAATGCGTGCGACTTCAACCGCAAGTGCATGAACATGATCACGGTGGACCAGGTCATCGTCGCCACCGCGGGCCAGATCAGCCGCTACGGCACGCCGCTCGAAGTCCAGACGGCGGTGCTGTGAATCTTCGGCTGCTCGAAATTGAAAAGACCGTCATCCAACTTTGAAATGGACGCCGGCCCGCTCGAAAGTCCGCAACTTTTCACGCTTCATCCGCATTAACTCGGGAATGGTTTCGACAAAGCATTTCCGCTTCTTTTCCCGGTGGCACACTGGCAAGATGCCTGCCTGACAATGAACCGACCCAATTTCAGCCAGGGGAAAACCGGGCATGACGGCCCGATTTTGTAAGATGGCAGACATTTATATTTCCAAATCGTCGTTGTTGCGAATTGACGAGCTGGATGGCTTGCGGGGAGTGCTGGCGCTGTGGGTGGCGCTGTCGCATATTTTTTGCTGGTGCGGATTTGCCCTTTTTCCATTGGCCGTGCCGCATTTGCTGGCTTCCACGGTGGGCCGGTTTTGGGTGCAGTTCTCCTTCGCGGGCGGCGCGGTGGACACCTTCATCATCTTGAGCGGCTTCGCCATTTCTTTCATGCTCCATGCCCGCCCCCAAACTTACGGGCAGTTCATGGCCGGCCGCTTTTTTCGCATCTATCCCGTCTATTTGCTGTGCCTGCTGGCCGGGTTCGCAACGATCTGCCTGATGCCGTCCGTGCTCAACACCGTTGGCTGGCGGGATAATGAATACTTTAATTTGTATGTGCGTCCGGTGCTGGACTCGGCGTTGGCACACCCGGCCACCCATCTGGTGTCGCATCTCACTCTGCTGTTCGGGGTCATCCCGGAAAACCTGCTTCCGCACGCGCCGTTCACGCTGCTGGCCCCGGCCTGGAGCATCTCGTTGGAGTGGCAATACTATTTGCTGGCGCCTTTTCTGGCCTGGGCCGTCTGCCGTCCGTCCGGCCTGCTGGCGTTGGGCATTGTCAGTTGCGGCAACGCGGTCTATGCGCATTTCTGGGGCGGCGCGTTTTTGCCGGACAAGCTCCCGCTCTTTCTGATTGGCATCGGCAGTTTTCATCTTTACGCGAACGCGGAATCGCTGAAAAGTTTCCGCCATCGGCCGCAGATCTTTGCCGGACTGATCGCCGCGACATTGATCCTGGGCTGGCACTGGCTGGCGTTGTTGATTTGGATCGTTGTGTTTGGCGGCGTGCTGGCGGATGGCAACAACCCATCCGAACAATTCCTGCTCCGTTCCCGGCACCTGCTGTTGCAGCCGGCCTTGCAGTTCGTCGGCAAGATTTCCTATCCCTTGTATCTGGTGCATTGGCCGGTGATCATCCTTTTGATGGCGGGTTTGATTTCCTGGCGGCCGGGCATTTCCTCATGGACGGCGCTGACGACGATGCTGGTGGCGGGCCTGCCGGTCATATTGTTCGCCGCCTGGCTGCTGCACAAATGGGTGGAGAAACCGTTGATGCAGTTTGGCAAGAGATTTACCAGGTAAAATCAGCGGACAGAAGCGGGTTTTCTGAAAAACGGCGTTGACCAAAATGCCCGGATGACAAGGGAGGCCAGGTGGCCAGCCATCCGATCAGTTGCTTGCAGGCTGGAGCCAATTGATTCCGGCATCCAGTCAATGGATTTTGCCGCCAAGGCAACTGACAACGTGGCATGGTTAGCTGGCTGCCTCATGCATTTAGCTGATGGCAAGACATTTCTGGTTGATTACATAGTGCAGTCAGTGGGCTGCGCCACGCTGTCAGTTGATTTCTCCGGCCAAGCAATTGAGTCCATATATGAGGCAATTAATTCCACATCAGAATCAATTGACGGGTTGACGGGACCAGTTGGGTCCACCGCATAAACAGTTGATTTTGCGGACTAAACAGCTTTTCAGCGGCTGCCAGCCCGCCAGAAATCGAAATCTCAGCACCTTTGGCCCGGCTTATGCTTTTAGAAAATGGTTATGATCACAACCCATCGCGTTTCCATGGCGTTTGCCCGGCTCAAGGAAAGCCAGATCGGCATCTTTGCCGGCGGCGTCAACACCGGCCTGACCAATAATCCCTTCTTTCCGAATCTGCCGGTGAGCCTCGCGGACTTGTCAGCGGCAGCGGATGACTACTGGACCGCCTATGTAAACTCAATGGGCGGCGGCAAAATCCAGACGCTGGTAAAAAAAACGGCGCGGGCCAAACTAATTTCAATTTTACGCGATGAGGCCCACTACGTCCAGATCATCGCCAAAAACAATCTCGTTGCCCTGCTCTCCTCCGGCTTCACGGACATTGACCGCAATACGGCGCAGTCAGCCCTGGCCCAGCCATACATCAAAGCGGTGCTCAACCCATATAGCGGGCAGTTCTGGCTCCGCCTCAAGCGCGTGCCCAATGCGCGCAATTATCAGGTGCGGATCAAGGTTGGCGATGGCGACTGGATGGATGCCGGCATCCACCCGCAGGCGCGCAAGATCGTGCTGAACGGCCTCACGCCGGGGACGGTTTACACCATCCAAGTCCGCGCCCTGGGCGGCCGCAACGGTTACAGCGACTGGAGCATGAGTGCCACGAAGATGGCGACCTGAGCGGAATCATTGCGCATTGATCTAACTGGCCCGCGTCAAGCGCCTGCGGTCTGGCTTGGTTTTAGTCCGCCGCCGCCGCCCGCATTTTGGCACTGCTCCGCAAACTGCCGGAGTGCCGGTTTGCAACCGGCATTTTTCGCATAAATCCAAGCGCCCTGCGAAATTCAAAGCCGGCTGCCAGCCGGCGCTCCGGGGCGGAGTCAAGCTGCGCCCGCCGCCGCCGTCCTTTGCTGTTTGCGCTTTTGCCGCCAATGGGTCGTTGGCATGATGAGCGGATGCGACTATTGCCAATCATTTGCCATATTACGGCAGCCCGATGAAGGCGTTGCTGCAACGCCTTCACCAGTCGGCGGCGGCGTGGAGTTTTTTCGCCACCCTGCTGCGCGTGGGGGCGAATGTCTTTGTGCTGCCGGTGGTGCTGCGCAAACTTTCCCCGGATGAGTTTGGCATCTGGATTGTTTTCGGTTCCATCGGGGGTCTGGCCTCGCTGTTGGACCTGGGGTTTGAGGCCACCATCACCCGCATGACTGCGTATGCTTGGGGCGGAGCCAGCCAGTTCGTGGCGTTTGGCATCCACCTGGATGACGCCGTATCGGAAATTCGGAAACCTAATCTGCCGCTGTTGCGGGATTTGATCGCCACGCTGAAGGCTTATTATTTCTTCGTTGGAATGGGCGTGCTGATCTTGCTGACGGTGGGCGGCGGTGGCTACGTGTGGTTTATGACGCGACATCTGGATTCGGCCGGATCGCTGCGGCTGGCGTGGCTGGTTTATGCCGGCGGCTGCTGCCTGAATTTTGTGGTGGGACGCTGGCCTGCCTTGCTGACCGGTGTCGGGGCGGTGCGGGACGCCCAACTGGCGTCCATTCTTTCGCTGCTGGCTTATTATGTCATCGTCATCGCCGGGCTGCTGTGCGGGCTGGGCATCTGGGCGCTGGTGCTGGGCTTCGTGGGCATGGGCTTCGTGGCGCGCAGCCAGGGCCAGATGTTTTTCAAAAGGATTGTTCAATTGCCGGCGGGGCTGCCCGGCGCGCACTTCCATCAGGAAATCTTCCACGCCGTCTGGCCCAATGCGTGGCGCACCGGGCTGGTGGGCATCGGTTCATTTTTGTCCTTGCAGGCCAATACGTTGATTTGCAGCGGCATTCTCACGTTGAAGGAGACTGCGGCCTATGGCTTGAGTTTTCAACTGGTCACGATGCTCTTCGGTTTGTGCAATGTCTGGGTCGCGGTCAAGCTGCCGCTCATTAACAACCTGCGCCAGCAAGGGCGGAGCGACGAGATTGTGAGCCTGTTCGCCCGGCGGATGCGGCTGACCATTTTAAGCTATGTCGTCGGGGCGCTGGTCATCATCTTTCTGGCTCCCTGGGTGCTTCATTGGATGAAATCCAAGACGCCGCTGATTTTCCCGGAACAACTGGCCGTGCTGGCGCTAATCCGGTTGCTGGAGCTGCACCAAACCCAATATTGTTTCTTGGTTTTGTCGGAAAACTACAACCCGTTTTTAAAACCCTCCCTGATTTCCGGCGCGGGCATCGTGGTCGTCAGCATGGTCTTGACGCCCATTTATGGCGTCTGGGGGTTGATTCTCTCCATGGGCTTGGTGGGGTTGTTTTTCAACGACTGGTGGCCGGTGTTGCGGGCGTTGCGCGGACTGAAACTGAAACCCGCCGATTATTTTCTGCACCAGTTCCTGCGGCCCAAGGCGTGGCTGGAATTATTTTAGACTACTTTCCGGAAGAACCCAAAAATGTATTGATTCGGCAGCGTCGCGTCCGGCAGGATGACACAATGCGTGATGAAAAATCGGTCCAGCCTGCGCGGCACCAAGACTTGTCGGTGAAACCAAAACTTTAACCTAAACTCCATGCCGCTAAACCTTTTTCATCGCATCAAAAACTCCGTCAACTGGACTTTGGCTCCGCTCGGCTTGGGCATCGAGCGGAAGAGAAAAAGGCCATGGCATTGGCCCAATTCGATTTTGGAAATCAAGGTTGGCCGCTTTGTCATTCAAGTTCCCGGCGTCAACCCGGTGTTCTGGTATTATCGGGAGAATCCGGGTTTTGTGGGCCAGCTCGGTTTGCTGACGGCGCTGGTCAGCGAAAAATATCCCCACACGGCGGCCATTGATATTGGCGCCAATGTCGGCGACACAGCCTGCATCATAAAAACGGCGGCGGACATTCCGTTGTTGTGCATCGAAGGCGATGACAAAAGTTTCGATTTTCTTCAAAGGAACGTCGCGCAGTTTCAAAACACAACGGCGCACAAGTTGTTTCTGGCGGAAAGAACGGACACCATCTCTGCGAGCCTTGCCTGCGCCGGCTGGAACACCACCATCCTGCCCGGCTCAACCGCGTCCGCCAAAGCCATCCAAGTCATGCGGTTTGACGACTTCATCGTGACCCAGCCAGGCTGGGAGAATTTCAAGCTGCTGAAAATTGACACGGAAGGTTTTGATTGTCCGATCATCCGTGGTGCCACGAAGTTCATCCGGCAGGTTTTGCCGGTGATATTCTTCGAGTATAACCGGCAAAGCATGGCCCTCATCGGCGAACCGGGCATAGACACCCTTTTCATGCTGGCGGAGCTTGGCTACTCACACATCGCCTTCCACGACGCCAGGGGCAGGTTTATCTGCTCCGCCAACCTGGCCGACCGCGAAAAGATCAGGGATTTGCATGACTACGCCGACGGGAAAAACAGTGAAATCTATTACCTCGACATCACCGTGTTTCATGAACGCGACACGGACATTGCCTTGAAATATCTGGCAGCCGAACGGACGCGTCGCCGTGGTTCAATGGTTTGAACGCGCCGATAACGAGTCGCAATCAAGCCGCAGTCATGGCTTTGATGACATGAGAAATGCCTTCGCGCAGGGACGTTTCCGGCTGCCAGTATTGCAAGACAAACCGGTCCGGCTCATTCCGCAGGTCTTTTTGAACCACATCCGACGACTGCCCAGGCACAACGGGAACATACATCATTTCACCGACCAGTTGCGCGACCTCAAGAATGGTGGCCCACTCAAAACTGGTGATGTGGAGGCTGGCCTCGTGCGACATTGCGGCATAAATTTCCGGCTGGGACAGCAGGCGCAGCGCCTTGCAACAATCATCCGCATAAAGGAATTGCCGCATCTCATTGCCGTCCGTCATCATTTCAACTTTCCCCTTGGTTTGGGCCTTGCGAATAAAATCGGTGATGGCGTGCCATTTTTCCGGATTGCTTTCGATGCCATAGACATTCCAAAATTTGACCACCAGGCCGTTGAGCGAGCGGGTGTAGTATTCGCCCAGCGCCTTCAAGATGCCGTAGCTCGAATAGCTCATGTTGGACATCTGGCTGGAGGAAAAAATGAACGGCTTGCGCGTCAGCTTGAGCGCGTCAAACACATTGTCCATGATCTTAACATTGTTGGAGACAAACTCGAAGGTGTGCTGGTAGGTCTTGAGGTAGCGTGCGCCGCCGACATCAAAGGCCAGGAACACCACAAAATCGGTCTGCTCCATCCGTTCGATCAGCAGCTTGGAAGGCTTGCGCAAATCCTGTTCTGGCGACGTCACCAGATCGTATTCCAAAACCGTGTCGTCCTGCTGCCGCAGGAAGCCGCTTAAATGGCCGCCAATCTGGCCAGCCGAACCGAGCACAAGATATTTCATCAGAGGAATTGTTTTAATGATTTGCGTTCACTGAACAGCGAACAGCAACGTAGCGAACCGCGTATCAAACAGAATTAAATGAGTTTTGCGCAAATGCCGCTGGAGCGCAAGATAAAACCTGTTTTGAAAACAAATGATTTGAGTTGACCGCGTTGACTACGGCAGAATTCATGAAACATGAACCAAGCCTTTCACCGCGGCGTGCCGGAAACCACTGCGTGTCGCTAATCCAAAGACATTTTACCGCAGCCTGGTATGTGCTGACGGTCATCGTGCCCGTCATCCTGCGCACCGGGCGGCGGCCCGTGATTTTTTCGCGGTTCGCCGGCCTGGGCGACATTATCTGCACTTTTCCCGCCGCGTTAGAATTGACAAAGCGACATCCGCAGGCCGTGTTCATTTACAATTGTGCAGCCGGTTTCGCCTGCCTGCCGGCGATGGGCGGTGTGACCGACCGCGTGACAAGCTGTCCGCAAATCGGCCTGGTGGGCTATTGGTATCGCGCGTTGCTGGCAGCCTATTACAACTTCGGCTCGGACGACGACAATCCGCACGCCGATCAAAAAGAACTTTGCCTCACCAGCTATGCGCGGCGGCAAGGCGTCATGGTGTGCGGGGAACATCCGCCGTTGCAAATCAATCCTGCCGTCTTGGCGCATGTGAAAACTCGGCTCGGAAAAACCGGCTCTGGCCCGCTGATTTTAATTCATCCCGGCCCGACTTGGCCGGTGAAACAATGGCCGGATGAAGCGTGGGCCGCCTTGGTGCGCGAGTTGAAAGCACGCGGTTTTGAAAACATTTTTCAACTCGGCGCCGGGGTGAACCATTACGCCAACCAAGGTGCGGCCGAAACCGGTAGCGTGGCCGGAGCCGTGTCGCTGGTGGGAAAACTTTCGCTGGAAGAAAGCCTCGCGCTCATTTCGGCGGCGGATTTGCTGGTGGGAATTGATTCGGGATTGTTGCACGCCGCCATTTCGTTCCGCGTGCCGGCCGTGGGCATCTGGGGTGCGACGTCGCCAAAATTTCTTTTCGCCGAATCCGAGTCGCGCGGATTTGTGGTCAGCACCGTGGAATGTCAGGGCTGTCATCATCGCGTCCCGCGCCTGCACCACACGACCGGCTGTCTGCATGACATCCGCTGTCTGAAAAGCCTCGCGGCGGCAGATGTTCTGCTGGCCTGCCTGCGGATTTTGGAACCGGCTAAAACGTGAGCGGACGGCGTGGAGCGGCAGCTTGAAATTACGATTACGCCTTCACGCCCCACAATCGCCAGAGCTTGGCGCGCATTTCGGCGGCATTAAATTCGGTGCGGGCGCAGCGCAAAATGTCATCGCGGAACGCGGCGCGCGGCGACGACAGCCGCAGCGATTCGAGCAAGAATTTCCCCATGTCGGCGCGCGTGGTCGCGGCGGTGAACCGTCCCAACCGGTGCGCCTGCATGATGTGGCCGAGGCTGCTGGTGGGATGGCCGAAACCCAGCACCGGCACGCCTGCGGAAAGACAGGTGCCGACTTTATTCGGAAAACTGAAGCGGCTGTATTGCAAATCCTCGCCCGACGGGTCCATGACCACGATGCCCCACACGCAGCGGCGCAACGCTTCGACCAAACCTTCGTCGGTGAACAAGCCGTGCTCCATCATCCAGTCCGGCTCGAACCACGCGCGGCTCCGGTAATTGCGTCCACCAAAAAATTCGAGCACGACTTTTTGCGGCAACTGCGAGCGGATTTGTTTCAGCGCCGCCAACATCTCCAGAAAATCCTGTTCGGAAATAATCGTGCCGACATAGGCAATCCGGATGATGCCATCCGGCGCAGGTTCCGCCGGCGCGTTTTCCAACGCCGCGAGGTGATGCGGTTCAAAACCCGAGTGGACAACCAGTCCGTCGTTGCGGTTGGTTCGCCGGTGCATTTCGTCCACCATGCCGTGACCGCCGCCGGAGCAGGATTCCGCCTGGCCCACCAGCCGGAGGCAGGTGTTCATGTATCGCTGGCAACGCGCTGCGCCCAAAATCCGCTTCATGCCGTCGGTGTCGGGCATGTCGCAGAGCGAGGCGTGGATGCGCGCTCCCCCCGGAAAACGGGTGCGTTCCACCACGGGAATCGTCCAGCCAAACAATAGCAGCCAGATCACATCCGGTTTGACGGCAGCAATCGTTCTTTCCAAATGCCGGGCTGCGAGCGGTGCCCAGAAATTTTCCAGCACCAGGGATTTTACGGCCGTGCCGCGCCGATGCGGCGCGAGTTTTTCCGGCATGCAAAAGCCGTGCAGGCTGGCGGCGCGCAAATCCGGTTGGTCGTAAAGCGCCGTCTCCCGGCAATGCCACCAGTGAATTTGCCCTGTGGGATAGCCCAGAAAAAGCTGACGCATTAAATCGGTCAACACCCGCGCCTCCGGGCGGTAGTCGTGAACAAACAGGATTTTCGGAAAAGTTTTTTGGGTGGATGGATTCGGACTGGGCATGTTGCTCATCGGGTCGTTAATGTCGCCCCCAAGTTAGAAAGGTTTATGCGCGCTGGCCAGATTTTAGTTCAGTTCACCGCCGGCACCAACAACCAGAATAATTTTCAAACTTCACCCGGCTTCCGTTTTCGCCTAATCTATGGGTGGCATGAGCAACCCCGCCAACCTTGACATTTTCAAAGCCGGACGCCAGGCAACCCATCAATTCTCCACCGCCGAAAAAATCGCCGGCGCGCTCGGAGCCTTGCGGCTGCGGTTTTTCCCGCGCCGCATCCTCGTGGCGGGGCCGTATGTCGGCGAATTCGGCCACGAACTGATGGACTGGCAGCCGTGGGTGCGCGCCCAGATTGCGCGCCACGACGAAGTCCATGTCATCACTTATCCCGGCCGCGACTGTTTGTATCCGGGCTGCAAAGTGCATTACCACGAGGTTCAATTGGAAAAGGCCGGCTACAAACACGGGCGATTCAGTCCGCGGCAACTGGAGGAAATGGCGCGGAAAAAGGCCGCCGAACTGGGCTTGAAAAATTATGACCTGATGACGGCGCTGCACATCTGCACCTCCTACCACCAAAGGTTTTTGCTGCCGGCCAAGTTTGAACTGCTGGGCCGGCCGCCCGTCGCTGAAAAGATGCGCGACGTCGCGTTTCACTTCCGGCAGGTGAAAAAAGACGGCCCGGACCAGACCCGGAATTATCCCTTGGAAATGTGCGACCGCGTGGTGGCCGCCTGCCGCGCCGCCGGCCTGAGTTTTTTCTGCGTCGGCCATCCGCGCTATGCCTATTGCCCGGACAGTGTGGAAGACCGCCGTTCCGAAGACCTCGCGACCAGCGTGGCGGCCATCTGCTCGGCCCGGCTGCTGGCGGGCGAATTGAGCGGCCCGATGCACCTCGCACAATTGTCCGGCGTGCCGATTCTCATCTGGGCGGACGGCCAGTGGCGGCTGGACAATTGCGAGCGCTGGAATGTTTTCCACGTGCCGATTTACATCGTCGCCAACGACACACACCGGCCGGATCCGGCGCGCATCGGAGAAAAAATCGTCAAAGCCCTTGCCGACCTGCGGCGACGCACGGATGATTTCCGTAAACCCAGCTATACGCTGCCGAAATAACTTTTCATGCGCATCGTCGTTCTGACCACGGACAATCGCGAGCCGCACAAGGATTACGCGAACCCGCAGCCGCACTTCGGCACCGCGCCCGCCGCGCTGCTGCAAGGGCTGGCGATGATGCCGGAGATGGAAGTTCACGTTGTCTCGTGCATCCGCCAGCCGGTGACATCGCCGGAAAAAATCGCGCCGAATATTTTTTTCCACAGCCTGGTGGTTCCGAAAACCGGCTGGATGAAGACGCTGTTTCAAGGCTGCGTCCGCGCCGCGCGGAAAAAAATCCGGGAAATTCGGCCGGACATTGTCCACGGCCAGGGCACCGAGGCGGATTGCAGCCTCAGCGCGATTTATTCCGGTTTTCCGAACGTGCTGACGTTGCACGGCAACCTGCGCTCGGTCGCGCGCATCAACGGCGACCCGCCGTTCTCTTACAATTGGATGGCGGCCCGGCTGGAAGGTTTTGTGCTGCCGCGCACCGACGGCGTGGTGTGCATCACGAATTACACGCGCAGCGCCGTGAAAGACCTGGCCCGGCGGACCTGGCTGCTGCCGAACGCGGTGGACATGAGTTTTTTTGACGTGCAGGCCGCGCCGGACTTGACCGCGCCGCCGGTTGGTTTGTGCGTGGGCACCATTTGCGGTTACAAAAATCAAAATGCTTTCATCCGCGCGCTCGACCCGTTCGCCAAGGAAAAAAAGTTCAGGCTCGTCTTCCTCGGCCAGCCGGGAGCCGGCGACTATGGCCGGGAATTTTTGCAGCTCGTCCGGGAACGTCCGTGGTGCGAACACACCGGGTTTGTAAATCGCGAACAGTTGAAGTCCCGGCTCAAGACGGCAACATTTCTTGCGCTGCCCACGCGCGAAGACAACTGCCCGATGGTGGTGCTGGAGGCGATGGCGGCGGGCGTGCCGGTGCTGGCCTCAAAAATCGGCGGCGTGCCGGACCTGATTGAATCCGAAAAGACCGGGCTGTTCTGCGACCCGGACCGGCCGGAAAGTTTTTGCGAAGGCGTGGCAAAATTGCTGGCCGACCGGAATTTTGCACGGCAATTGGCCACGGCGGCCAGGGCGGAAGCCCTGCGCCGGTTTCATCCGCTGGTCATCGCCCGGCGGCATCTGGAGATTTACCGGGAAGTCGTCAAGGCGAAGTAGCGGTTTGCCTGCGGTAAAGCACACACACCGGTGCCGGAGGATAAAGCCCGGCCAGTTGCGTTTGCATGTCTTCGCTTGGAAAGACGGCGATTTTCTTCCAACCGCCGCCGATGTTGCCGAGCCGTGAAGCGTCGCGGTCCAAATCGGGATAGAGTTTGGCGGGCAGACAGACCACGTTGATTTGCGCGGCTTGGTCAGGCAGGATGCCTTGGAGGTAAAATTCGTTCATGCTAAAGCGAACCCGGTCGCGCAGCACATAATAAAACTGCCAGTCCGCCAGCACACAGTCGTTGCTGCGCATATAGTGGTTCACGAAATTTTCATGGAGCCGGGGATCGCGGAGCCTCCATTCCTGGAGGTCAATAAAAATTCGTGCGGGCAGCCCGGTGAAACAGCAGATTCCCAACAATCCCGCGACCGTCGCCGTCACGAGCCGATGACCACTGGCCGTGACTGGCAACGAGAACAGTGCCAGAATGGAAAGCGACAGCGGAATAATGACCATGTAAAAATACATCGTGTTAAACGAAGCGCGCGCGAGCATGAGGGCGGGCACCAGGAAAACGGCCGCCCAGCCGACCATCATCCAGCGACGGCAGATGACCGTCTTGTTTTTCAGGTTCGCCAACGTCAGGAGCAGCAGCGCGGCGATCATCAAGACCACGCCGACATCCTGCGTCGGGTATAGAAAAATTTTAAGTTTTGCCAAGAGGGTGGTCTTCGCCGTGACCAGGCTTAACTTCCGCAAGGTGTTGACGAAAACTCCCAGAAAACCGTTCATGGCGTAAAAAGCAAACACCGCCGCCATGCCGCTGCCCGCTCCAACAAGGGCGGCCACCGCCTCTTTCCAATGGGAAAACCGGGTGATTATGGTGAGCGCGGCCACCATGCCGAAAATGTAAGGAAGACAGACAAAGCCGGCGGCCGGCCCCAGGAAGCAGCCGAGGAAAATCACTCCATACCGGCTCGCAGGATGCTTGAAGCTGGTGCCCAGCAGCGCCAGACTCAAACCGACAAATATCCAGATATCGTAACGCGCGTTTCGCATCATCCAGTTGGTGCTGGCTTCGGTTGACAGCAACACAATCCAGAAAAGACGGGCGGGCGAAGAAAGAAATTTAAACCGAAATGCGGCCAGCCAGAAGAAAAAGGTTCCCAACGCTCCCAAGCAATAGCAATGTGCCCGCGTGGCCACCATGGAAACGCCAAACACCCGCGCCCACAGTGACAAAGTGGCGGGATACAGCGGCGATTGCTGCGCAAAAAATTCGCGGTCAGTCTGCCACGGCCACATGCTGCTGGTCCATCCCTTGCCCGCCGCCAGGTTCAGGCCCGGATCCACGTAGCTGGTTTCATCCATCCAGGCTCCAAACGGCGAACGCGAGGCGATCGAAAGGTTTAGCAAAAAGAAAAGGCAGACCGCCAGCACCGCCAGCGCCGGCTCCCGCGTGGAAATCCATCTTGTCAGGCGTTCACGGACTGTTTGATGGAGAACTGGGGCAGTTTGAACGGATTGATTGGCTTGCTGGATTCGCATCTGGCTTCAGGCGCGCACACTATCTTGATCTCATTCTCTAGTCAAACGACAAGTGTTGAAACACATTAATTTGTCCGCCGCGCCACGGCAAACAGCGAAGTCCCAACTCGCAGCTTTCCTGTCAAGGCGCGGCGATGTTCATAAGCGTATAATCCTCGCATCAGCAGCGGAACCGGCCAGACTGGGAGACGAAGATAATCGGCATAAGTCTTGGCCGATGCTTGTTGTGAAGCTGATGTTTTTTGCCGCATGCGGCGAAGGATCGGAACCATCCAACTGCCCCACCAGAAAATGTTCTGAACAACAAACCCGCTATTGTCAAACGCCGCATGCAGTGTCCCGGGAACGTAACGCCGGCGATGGCCTTGAACCCTGTCGAATTCTGAAAATAATTCAGGCAGCGCGGGAACACTGACGACCAACGCACCTCCAAGTTGGACAAGTGACGCAATTCGCCGGAGTGTGCCGCGATCGTCGTCCAAATGTTCGATCACATCCAGCAACAGCGCGCCGGAAAATAATTCACGCGCGGCGGGGGGCGGCTGGTTCAGGTCGGCCTCGATGAGCCGGCGTCCGGGCATGTCAATCAGTTCAAGAATTTGGCGGGAAATGTCCAACCCGGTGGCTTGGTAGCCGCCATCTTCCAGTCCCTGTAAATTCACCCCCCATCCACAGCCAACATCCAGGACGGAGGCGGGTGGGTTGACGCCGTTCGCTTGCAGAACGGCAAGAGCCAGCCGGGCGCGCGCAGTCCACCAAGGATGCCGGCGAACCCGGTCAAGAGTTTCCACCAGCATCGCCTCCGGCATATTTTTGTCAGCGGGACCGCAGGACCAAAGAGAAATCATGATTGTCTGTGACTGGCAACCTCCAGCCCGCAGGCTTCCCGAACAATCCAGCGAGGACGTTGCTTGGTTTCGTTGTAAATACGGCCAATAAATTCGCCCATCACTCCCAAAATAAGAAATTGAATGCCGTTGAAAAAAAGCATCAGGCAGACCAGCGAGGTCCAGCCAGGCACGGCCGATGGGTAATGTCCCAGCAATTGGAAATCCGCAATTTTCCAGACAACCAGAAAACCTGCCGCCAAGAGCGATATGAAAAGACTGGCAAAGCCGACATAGATGGCCAGCCGCAGCGGCAACGGCGAAAAGGCGAACACACCATCAAGTGCCAGCCGGAGCAATTTGCGGAAGGGATATTTTGTCTCGCCGGCGGCACGCGCGGCGCGGTCATATTCCAAGCCGGTTTGCCGGAAACCGGCCCAGGCGCGCAGGCCGCGCACAAACACATTGCGTTCGGGCATCGAACGTAAAACGGCCACGACCGGCTGCCGCATCATGCAAAAATCGCCGGAGTCCAGCGGAATTTCCACTTCAGCGATGGATTTGAGCAGCCGGTAAAAAGCGGCGTAACAGATGCGTTTGAAAATATTTTCCTTCCGGGTCCGCCGGACGGCATAGACCACGTCGAAGCCTTCGTTGAGTTTGGCGAGGCAACTGGCGAGCAATTCCGGCGGGTCCTGAAGATCCGCATCAAGCACGGCCACGAAATCGCCGTGCGCGTGATTTAATCCCGCAAACACAGCCGTTTGGTGGCCGAAGTTGCGCGAAAAAGAAAGCACTTTGAAACGCGGATCGGTGACGTGCATGGCGGCGAGTTGAGCAAAAGTGTCGTCGCTGGAACCGTCATCCACCAAGATTACCTCCCAAGTCATGTCCAAGCCGGAGAGGCTTTCCATCAGGCGCTGGCGCAGCAGCGGCAGCACACGACTTTCGTTGAAGCACGGGATGACCAGGCTTAATTTAGGCGGCTGGATAGTCATGCTTCTGGTCAATTGGTGGACAGATAAAGAAAACAGCGGTTGCCTGAAAGTCTCCGAGATTGGCGACCAGCTTGCCACGGAGGTTGAAAAAAACAAACGGTTGCGAATGGCTCACGATATTATGTGTCCAGCCCGGCCCCTTCCCGTCATCCCCCCGTGTCGTCGGCCACGCTGCACCGACGGCACCCGCCAACACGATTAGAATCTGCATTTTTCGCATGAGCAATGTTATGACGTGCATTCATTAAAACAACTTCCTCCCGATTCACAATTGGAAAATGACCTGGCGTGTTTGCGTTTGCCTGAACCGCGCGGCGCTGCTTTACTCGCGCGGATGAATACATGTTGCAAAGCGTGGTGTGGCGTGGCTGGCCCGGCGGGTTCCGGCCAGCGGATGGCCATCGCGTTCCTCCTGCTTTTGGCTCTGGCCGTTCCCGCCGAGACGCCGCCGACCGAGGCCACCAATCTCTGGATCTTCAAGTTCGACTACAGCCTGCATGACAATTCCACCCTGTCCACCCCGGCCGTGGCGTCGGACGGAATGATTTATGCCGGGGCCTTCGACGGCAAGCTCCACGCGCTCACGCCGGATGGCAAGGAAAAATGGCGGTTTCAGGCCGGGCGCGAAATCAAGTCGTCCCCGGCCGTCGCGGATGACGGCACGATTTATTTCGGTTCGCGCGACCGGGCGCTTTACGCCCTCACGCCGGCGGGAAAACTGAAATGGAAATTCGCCACCGGCGCCTGGGTGGATTCCTCGCCGGGCATCGCTAGGGATGGCACCGTGTATTTTGGTTCGTGGGATAAAATTTTTTACGCGCTGAACCCGGACGGTTCGCTGAAATGGAAATTCACCGTGGGCGACATCGTGGACTCCTCGCCGGCGATTGCGGCGGACGGCACGATTTATTTCGGCGCGCACAACAAGAAATTTTATGCGCTGGATGCCGGCGGCAAGGCGCGCTGGACCTTTTTGACCGGGGCGGAAATCACCTCGTCGCCCGCCATCGGCGGCGATGGCGGCGTTTATTTCAGTTCGACGGACGGCAACCTTTACCATCTCAAACCGGATGGCACGGAGATCTGGCGTTGCCGCATCGGCGGTGGTTCCGACGGTTCGCCCGTGCTGGCGGAAAACGGGAATGTTTTTATCGCCGCCGGACACAAGGTGCTGATCATTTCGCCTGCAGGCGTCAAACTCTGGAGCTGGGAATCCGCCTGCTGGATGGATGAGACGCCGGCGGTTGCCGAAGGAACCGTTTGTTTCTCGGCACCGTGGCGGCGCCTTTGGGCCAGACAGCTGGACGGCGCCGAATTATGGGAAGGACAAAGTGACTTTAATCTTACAACCTCGCTGGTCATCAACGATCAGGGCCTGGTCTATTTTTGTTGCGGGTATTATGTGCAGGCGCTGCAACCGCCGGCCCCGCTGCTGCCCGCAAAAAGTTCCTGGCCCATGTTCCGCGCCAATGCCCGGCACACGGGCCGGGCGGGAAGTTGAATTCAGAGCGGCGCGTTGTCAATCAGCCGCGTCTTGCCGAGGAACACCGCCAGCGCCATCTGCGTGCCGGGCTTGACCAGCGCCACCGGGGCCAGCGTTTCAGGATCGAAAAACTCAACGTAATCCAGCCGGGCGCACGGTGCCGCCGTGATGAATTCTTTCAGGTCGGCCTTTAAGCGCGCGGCGGCCGCCGGTTTCTTTTTCACCGCTGCACTGGCGGCCAGCAAGGCATGGTAAAGAATCACCGCCTGCGCCCGCTGCTCCGCGTCGAGATATTGGTTCCGCGAACTCATCGCCAGGCCGTCGCGTTCGCGCCACGTCGGCACGACGATGATCTTTACCGGAAAATTCAAATCCGCCACCATCCGTTTTATGACGGCCGCCTGCTGAAAATCCTTCTGCCCGAACACCGCCACCTCCGGCAGCACGAGGTTGAACAATTTCGCAACGACTGTCGTCACGCCGCGAAAATGTGTTGGTCGCGTCACGCCTTCCATGTTTTGCGACAAATTTTCTTCGACGACGTAAGTGCTGTATTTTTTCACCGCCTTGCCCGGATACATCTCCGCGTCGCCCGGTGTGAACACCAGATTCACGCCCGCCTCGCGGCAGAGTTTCAAATCGCGTTTCAAATCGCGCGGATATTTGGCGAGGTCTTCCGTCGGCGCGAACTGCGCCGGGTTCACGTAAATGCTCACGACGACTTTGCCGCTTCTGCCAACCGCCTGGCGCGCGCGTTTGATGAGGCTCAAATGGCCGGCGTGCAGATAACCCATCGTCGGCACAAAGCCGATGCGCGTGCCCGCGCGCTGCCAGCTTTTAGCGAGGTGCTGCACGGCGGCGGCGGAAGAAATAATTTGCATGGCGGAAAGTTAACGCTGCCGCGCAAAACAAACAAGCCGCGTGGATGGCTCCGCGCGGCTCGTGCGATTCGGAATTTTTCACCGGCCCAAGGCAAAATTCAGCGGCGCGCTTTGCGGCAGCTCGTGCGCGCAGGGCTGGTTGGTCGGCGCGTCGGGCGTGCGGGCGCTGGGCGTCACGATGTTGTTCGCGAGCATCCAGGCCTCGACTTCCTCGCCGCTGATGTCGGCGAGCATCTGGCCGTTGATCTCGACGCACGGGCTCAGCATCTGGCCGCTCTTCTGGATCATTTCCTGGCGCTGCAACGGGTCGTTGATGATGTCGCGGTCCTCGAACGGCAGGTCGTGTTTGCGCAACACGGCGCGGACGCCCTGGCTCCAGCCGCAGGTTGGTTTCAAATAGGCGATGATTTTTGGTTGGCTCATAGGTTTGTAAATATTGTTATTACGATGACAATATAGTGCCACATCCAAGTCCGTCGGGCAAATGTTTTAGCCGCGACAAAAATTCACCGTTCATCGCCCGCCGTTTTCCGCGCCGCCAGAATCTTTTGCGACGGCTTGTAGCTGGCGATGAAATTGCGGTAATAATCCGCGAATGTCCCCGCCGCAATCGCCGCGCGCACTTCAGCCATCACCTTCAAAAACAGGTGCGAATTGTGAACGCTCACCATGCGCAGGCCGAGAATTTCATTTGCCCGCACCAGATGGCGCAGATACGCGCGCGTGAACGTGCGGCACGCGTAACAGTCGCAGCCTTCTTCAATCGGGCCGAAATCCGTCTTGTAGGCGGTGCCTTTGAGCGCGAACGCGCCGGTGTGCGTGACCGCCGTGCCGGTGCGCGCGATGCGCGTGGGCAGCACGCAGTCGAACATGTCCACGCCGCGCGCGATCAGCTCGACCATCTGCGCGGGCGTGCCGAGGCCCATCGCGTAACGCGCTTTGTTCACGGGCAGATGCGGCTCGGTGATTTCGATAGCCTTCAACATCTCCGGTTCCGGCTCGCCGACGCTCACGCCGCCGATGGCGTAGCCGTCAAATCCCATTTCAACCAAAGCCTTCGCGCAGTGCTCGCGCAACGCGGCGTCGCAGCCGCCCTGCACGATGCCGAAAACTTTCTGGCCGTCGGCGCGCGGCTGTTCGCGGCATTCGCGCGCCCAGCGGATGGTGCGCTCGACGGCGAGGCGCTGTTCCTTGGCGGGCGCGTCGTGCGGCGGACATTCGTCGAAAACCATCGCGATGTCCGAGCCGAGCACGCACTGGATTTCCATGGATTCCTGCGGACCGATGAACAGCAGCGAGCCGTCGAGATGTGAACGGAATTCGACGCCGTGCTCCTTCACCTTCCGGATTTTTGCGAGGCTGAAAACCTGGAAGCCGCCGCTGTCGGTGAGAATCGGCTTCTCCCAGTTCATGAATTTGTGCAGACCGCCGGCGGCGCGGATGACGTCGAGGCCGGGACGCAAATTCAAATGATAGGTGTTGCTCAGAATGATCTGCGTGCCCATCTCGCGGAGTTCGCGCGGGTCGAGCGCCTTCACACTCGCCTGCGTGCCGACGGGCATGAACACGGGCGTCTCGATGACGCCGCGCGCGGTGGTCAGCCGGCCCAGCCGCGCTTTGGTGAGCACATCGGTTTTGAGGAGTTCAAACATCGCGCGAAGAATAAGTCAAAAACGGCGCGGTTGAAGATGAAAAATTTCCGGCGGGAAGCCTCACTTGTCGGTCAATTCCGCAAACGAAACGTCCACGAGCAGGTCGGCGGCGATTTTTTCCAAATCTGTTTTCAACGCGGCGAGGTCGCATCGTTCCGGCAATTGCAAACGTGCGCTGGCCTTGAACAAGGTCTCGCCGGACATCGGCGCACTGACGATTTCGCTGGCAAACTCCTCGACGTTCACGTTCGCCCGCGCCAGCGCGCTGGTGATTTCGCGGACGATGCCTGGACGGTCGCTGCCGACAATCTCCAGTTTCGTCTGTTTGCCTTCCGCCGGAGTTGCCACCGGCTGGTCGGCGCGGACGACGATTTGCAGTCCGTCCTGCTGCAGTTTTTGCAGCGCGTCGAGCAGGGCGGCTTTTTTCTCCGCCGGGATCCCGATGCGCAAAATGCCGGCGAATTCCCCGCCGAGCCGGCACAGACGGCTTTCCAGCCAGTTGCCGCCGTGATCGGCGACTACCCGCGCAACGGATTCCACGAGTCCGGTGCGATCCGGGCTGATGAGGGTCATGACCAGGGGAACTTGCATGGGATGGGAATCAGGCCTGACTGGTGATTTTCCGCCAGTCCACGCCTTGTTTGCCGGCGTAGATGGCAAAGGCTTTTTCGTTCTGAATCAGCACGGCGCGCACGACGCTGGAATCATCCGCCCGGCCCAGCTCCGGCAGCGTGACGGGAATGACCCCGGCCTTTTTATGGGCATAGATGAGCGCAAAAACCGCCTGGGCGACGGTGACAAACGGCAATTCCTTGTAGGCACCTTCCATGGCGTCTTCGACGGCGTCGGAAAGAAATTCAAGCTGGCTCACCAGGTGCGGAAATTTTGGCGAGCTGATCTGCGTGAACTCGAGTTTCCACTGGGGCAGCTGGTGCAGAACCTTCTCGGCCATGGCGGGCGTGATGCCAATGGCACCGTTGTTGACGAACTTGGCAATCTCTGGCATGTCGGCAATCTAGTGAATGCCACGCCTGCGTAAAGGTAAAATTGTCAGGCAATTCCCGCGCGTTGCAGCACGAGTTCAAAATCATACTCCGGTTTGCGCGCCTGGCGTCCGCGCAACGCGTTGGCCGCGTCGTCGCCGACGAACCTTTCCGCCGCCGCATCCCACGTCAGTTTGCGTTTGAGCTTCATGCCGATCCACGCGGCGGCGCAGGCTTCGAGGCTGCGGGCGGACTGCTGGATCGGCGCGACGGGCTGGCGGTTGGCGGCGATGCTTTCGAGCCAGTTGCCGTGGTGCGTCCGGCTCGGCATCCAGCGCACGGCGCTGCCGTCGGCCGGCAAAAGAATTTTCGGATCGCTCGCGCGCAAGGGCAGCAGCGCTTCACGGTTCAACGGCGTGTTGGGATCGCTGGCGGTGACTTTTTCCTCGCCGCGCGTGCAGAACACCCAGCCCTCGTCGCCTTCAAAGCGGATGCCATTTTCAAATTTGTTGTCGAGAATCAACTGCACGTTTTTCGGATAGAGCATTTCAACATGATAAGTGGTGTGAACCGTCCACGCGTCGTCCTGCATGAATTCGACCTGCGCGTCTATCGTCAGCGGCCCGCCGAGTTCCTGGCCCATCGCCCACTGCGCGATGTCCACATGATGCGCGCCCCAGTTCGTAATCATGCCCAGGCCAAAATCCTCCGTGGTGATCCAGCCGGGGCGGCCTTCGAGGCTGTGCTGCGGATGCCCGCGAAGTTCCATGTAAGGTTGTTCCGGCGCGGAGCCGAGCCAGTGTTCATAATCCAGATTTTCCGGCACGGGCATCGGCGCGGGCGCGTGGCCGCTGGGCTTGTCGAGGCCGACGCCGATTTTGATCGTCTTCAACTGGCCGATGCGCCCGTTGCGGACGGCTTCGCTCGCGGCGCGGAAACTGTGCCACGGACGTTCCGAACGCTGCTGCGAGCCGGTCTGCAAAATAATTTTCTTCGCCTCAACCGCGCGGCGCAGCCCGATGGCTTCCGCGATGTTGTAAGTGACGGGCTTCTGGACGTAGATATGTTTGCCTGCAATCGCCGCCGCAATCGCCAGCCGCGCGTGCGAATGGTCCGGCACTGTGACGACCACCGCGTCAATGTCCGGCGACGCCAAAACATCGTGATAGTCGTGAAAGGTTTTCACGTTCACGCCGGCCTCGCCCCGTTCCGTGTAATAATCCTCGGCCATTTTTCTGCCGGCCGCGAGGCGCCTGGAATCAAGGTCGCACACCGCGACGACACGGGCGAGCGGCTCCTTCAAAACATTGCCCAGGTCGCTGCGGCCCATGCGGCCGCAGCCGATTTGCGCGACGTTGATTTTTTTGCTTGGCGCATCGGCCCCCAGCAAGCGCGCGGGGATGATGCCGGGCAAAACGGCGAGGCCGACCCCGCTGCCGACGGCGGCCTTGAGGAAACTGCGACGGGATTGATTTTTCATTTTCATGCAGCGGCTTTCGGCAGAAAGCCGGATTTTATTTTTCAAATTTGCGGCGCTCTGCCGAGACGCCGCTGCAATTAATTTGCCGGCAGCTCGCGGATTTTCACGTTGCGGAACGAAGCCACGCTGCCGTGTTCCTGGAGCAAAATATGACCGTCCGTCCATTCGCCGAAGCCGGGGATGTCCTTGAATTTGCTTCTGGCGACCGCGTCGCGAAATTCCGCCGAGCCGCGCTCAAATTCCACCGTCTTCTCGCCGTTCAGCCAGAATTCGACGTGTTTGCCCTGCGACAAAATGCGCGCGTGATTCCATTCACCGACCGGCATGACCTTTTTGTCCTTGGGCGCGGGCAGCAGATCGTAGAGCGAACCCAGCGTGCGGTCGCCATCGCGGCCCAGTTTGGCGTCCGGATGATGCTCGTCGTCCAAAATCTGAAATTCCATGCCAATGGCCGAGCCGACGGCCGTCGGCTTGCCTGTCACCTTGTCAATCGGCGAGATGTTCGGCTGGACAAAAATTTTGATGCCGCTGTTGCAGCCGGTCGTGGTTTTGAAATCTGCGGCCAGCTCGAAATTGGAATAACGGTCACGGCTGATGATGTCGCCGCCGGCCTGGGATTCGCCGTTTCCGCTGGAAACCACGGAAAGCTCCCCGTCGTGAATGCGCCAGCTTTTAACCGGAAAGGCCTCGGACTTCGGACTATGCCAGCCATCGGTGGTCTGGCCGTCCCACAGCAATTTCCAGCCTTCGGATTTTTCCGCTTCGGTCAAAGTGTTGGGGGTGAGTTCGTGAATGCGGAGGTTGCGGAAGGAAACTTTCAGCCCGACTTTTTCCATGGCGTTGCCGACGCCGTGAACCTGCAAACCAATCACGCCGCGCGGCGTGACGTTGTCGCAAATTTCCGCGCGCTTTTCTCCGTTGAGCCAGGTCTGGATGGTCGGGCCGTTGGCGACGATGCGCAGCTTGTTCCATTCGCCGTTTTTGCTGATCTTGCGGCCCTGCTCGGAAAACGCCATGCCTTGCGGGCCTTTTTCGCCGTCCGCCGGAAACAGCCAGCCGCGCCGGGCCTCGTCGTAAATTCCCGCCGTCCACATCCGGCCGCGCTCGGCATCCATGTCAATTTCGCATTGGCAGCCGTGGATGCGGTCCGCCGCGAACTTGAATTCTTTGCCGCCAATCATCGCGTTCGTCGCGTCGGGAAAGACTTCGCTGCGGATTTGCACGCCGGAATTCAGCAGCGCGTCGCACTTGTATTCCAATTCCAGCTCGAAGTTTCCAAACGTCCGGGTCGTGCAAAGAAAACTGTTGCCCGTGCCGGAAACCGACGCGCCGGTCAGCACGCCATCCGCGACCGTGTATTTGGCCTTGCCGCTGTGTTCGGCCCAGCCGTCGAGATTTTTGCCGTTGAACAAATCCACCCAGCCGTCCTGCGCGCGCAACGGCATGGAAACAAGGGTGATCGTGGACAGGGTGAGAGAAAATAAATGGCGTGCTTTCATTTGGCTGCTTAAGTTTGACGTATTATTTCGCAAAGTGGTTACGAAACAATCAATTTTGCGGCGCTCGAATGCCCGTGTTCGCGGGACTTTCCAGCGCATTAAAACCAGCTTTCGCTGAGACGCGACAACTGCTAAAAATTCCGGGTGCAAGACCTGATCGCCAAAGCCACGACGCTTCTCGAAGCGCTGCCTTACATCCAAAAATTCAGCGGCGAAACCTTCGTCGTGAAATACGGCGGCAGTTTTATGGACTCGCCGGACGAAAACATCCGCACCAGCGTCGCGCGCGATATTGTTTTTCTCGAAGCCGTCGAGATCAATCCCGTCGTCGTCCACGGCGGCGGCAAGGCCATTGACCGCGCGATGGAAAAGGCCGGATTGAAGGTAAGCAAAATCCAAGGCCAGCGCGTCACCGACGAAGCCACGGTGAAAATTGTGGATGACGTGCTCACGCGCGAAATCAATCCCGAAATCGTCAAGACCATCAACGCGCTTGGCGGCCAGGCCGTCGGATTTGCCGGGCCGGACATTTTCAAATGCCGGAAGCTTTATCTCAACGACAAGGAGCATCCCGGAAAAAAAATTGACATCGGCTACGTCGGCGAAGTGATCGAGGTCAACGTGCAGCCGTTGAAGGAATCCATGTGGTGCGGTTTCACGCCGGTCATCAGCCCGACGGCGCGGGGCGAGGATGGGAAAATTTACAACTGCAACGCCGACGTCGCCGCCGCGATGTGCGCCATTGCGCTCAACGCCAAACGGCTCGTCTTCATGTCCGACGTGCCCGGCCTGATGCGCGCCCCGAAAAATCCGGCCACGCTCATCGCGCATCTGCACACCGGCGAAGTTCCCGGTCTCAAATCCGCCGGCATCGTGGACAAAGGCATGATTCCGAAGGTGGACAGCGCCGTGGCCGCCATCAAATCCGGCGTGGAAAAGGTTTCATTCGTGGACGGCCGCGTGCCGCACGCCGTCATGCTCGAAATCTTCACCGACAAGGGCGTCGGCACGGAAGTCGTTTTGTAATTTGTAATTTGAAATTTACGATTTACGATTGGCGGACGAATCCGCATTGGACTCGTAAACCGCAAATCCAAAATCGTAAATGAAAGAAATAGTTCCGCCGCCCGCCATCGTCCACAACCAGTTCGCATCCGTGCGCGAGCTGTTCACGAAAAACGTCGTGCCCAGCTACGGCCGGTTTGAAATTGTCCTGAGCCACGGCGCGGGCAGCTATGTTTTCGATGTCGCGGGCAAGCGCTATCTCGACCTCGGCAGCGGCATCGCCGTCTGCTGCCTCGGCCACGCGCACCCGGCCATCACCGAGGCGCTCGTCGAGCAGTCACGCAAGCTCATCCACGTCTCCAATCTTTATTTCACCGAGCCGCAGGGGCGGCTTGCCGCCGAAATCGTCCGGCGCCTTGGCGCAGGCAAGGTATTTTTCGCCAACAGCGGTGCCGAGGCGAACGAAGGTCTCTACAAGCTCGCGCGCAAATTCGGCCACGACGAAGGCCGGTTTGAAATTTTGACCGCAACAAATTCCTTTCACGGCCGCACGCTCGCCGGCATCGCCGCGACCGGCCAGGACAAGGTGAAAAAAGGGTTCGAGCCGATAATGCCGGGATTCCGCTATGTGCCTTACAATGATCTGGCCGCCGCGCGCGCCGCGATTTCGCCCGCCACCGTCGCCATTTTGATTGAAGGCGTGCAGGGCGAAGGCGGCGTCACGCCCGCCACGCCGGAATATCTGCTCGGCCTGCGCGCGTTGTGCGACGAGAAAAAACTGCTGCTGCTGCTGGACGGCGTGCAGGACGGCCATTTCCGCACGGGAAAATTCCAGAGCTTCCAGCGGATTCTTGAAGGCGTTCCCGGCGGCGAAAAATTTCTGCCGGACGGCCTTTCGATGGCCAAGTCGCTCGGCGGCGGATTTCCCATCGGCGCGTTCTGGGCGCGCGCGCCGTTCGCGGATTTGCTCGGGCCGGGCACGCACGCCTCGACCTTCGGCGGCACGCCGCTCGCGTGTGCCGTGGCGCTGAAAATTCTCGAAGTCATCCAAAACGAAAAGCTCGACGAAAACGCGCGCAAGCTCGGTGCGTGGCTGCAATCCGAACTGGACCGGCTCGCGCGGAAATATCCGACGGTCGTCAAACGCTCGCGCGGTCTCGGCTTCATGCTCGGCCTGGAACTGGCGGAAAAAATCCCCGCCTTTGCCGCCAGCGACAAATCTGCGGCGCTGCAATTTGTCAACCGGCTGCACGCGGCCGGCGTGCTGACTGTTCCCGCCGGAACACAGATCATCCGCCTGCTGCCGCCGCTGAACCTCAAGCCGCAGGAAGCCGGCGAAGGCATCGCCAGAATTGAGGAGGTCGTCAAGTCGCTCGCCTGATGGACGATGAACGCCGCCGCGCTGAAGCATCTCTCGTCCGTGGATCCCGTGATGCGGCGGCTCATCCGCGAAGTCGGCGCGTGCAAACTGGCGCCGGAGACGCGCCGGCCGCCGTTCCAGTCGCTCGTGCAGGCCGTGGCGCACCAGCAGCTCAACGGCACGGCGGCGGACACGATTCTTGAGCGGTTCCAAAAGCTTTTCCCGGGCCGCCGGTTTCCGAAGCCGGCAGATCTGGCGGGCGTGACGGACGCGCAGATTCGCGCCTGCGGCTTTTCCTTCGCCAAAATCAAGGCCATCCGCGACATCGCGGAAAAGACCCTGTCCGGCGTCGTGCCGACCGCGCGGCAGATCGGGAAGTTGTCCGACGATGAAATCATCGCGCGGTTGACGGAAGTGCGCGGCGTCGGGCGCTGGACGGTGGAGATGCTCTTGATTTTCCAGCTCGGCCGCGAAGATGTTCTGCCCGCCGATGATTTTGGCGTGCGCAACGGTTTCCGCCGCGCCTACAAAAAACGGGAAATGCCCAAGCCCAAGGACCTGCTCAAATTTGGCGAACGCTGGCGGCCCCACGCCACGACCGCCGCGTGGTATCTCTGGCGCGCGGCCGACGCCGCGAAAAAGTAGGGCCGGCGGGGCACCACTGCGGCGGCGCAGGGTGTTGCCGCAGCAGCGCCGCCACCAGTCTGGAAACTTGCGCGCAGAAAAAGAAGTGACGCCACGGCGCGATTCGGGTAAATAATTCCCTTTGGGCGGTCATCTCCCAAAGCATCATAGTCATGAAACATTTGCTGAAACTGGAAAATTTACCATTGGCGGACTTTGAAAAAATCCTGCGCGACACCGCGGTCTTCAAGCGCGAACGCGGCCATCACAGATCGCAGCCGCTCGCCGGCCAGACGTGGGCGCTGATGTTTTCCAAGCAGTCCACGCGCACGCGGCTCTCGTTCGAGGTCGGCATCCGCGAACTCGGCGGGCAGCCGATGTTCCTGAGCGCGGCGGACATCCAGCTCGGCCGCGGCGAGCCGATCAAGGACACCGCGCGCGTCATGGGCCGCATGGTTCACGGCGCGGTCATCCGCACGTTTGCGCAGCACGATGTCGAGGAGTTTGCGGAATTTTCCAAAATCCCGACGATCAACGCGCTCACCGACGAGGAGCATCCGTGCCAGATTCTCGCGGACATCTTCACGTTCGAGGAAAAGCGCGGCTCCATCAAAGGCAAAACCGTCGCGTTCATCGGCGACGGCGCGTGCAACGTGGCCAGCTCATGGATCTGGGCGGCGGGAAAACTCGGCTTCGCCCTGCGCATCGCCTCGCCGGAACATTTCCAGCCGTCCAAGGAGCTTTTGAAACGCGCGGGCGGGAACATTTCCACGACCGCCGACATCCAGGCTGCCGCGACCGGCGCAGACCTGCTCTACACTGACGTCTGGATTTCAATGGGCAAGGAAGCCGAGGCAAAGGAGCGCATCCAAATTCTCACCGGCTACCAGATCAACGCCGCCCTGGTGAAACTTGCGAAACGCGACGCCCTTGTCATGCACTGCCTGCCCGCCTATCGCGGCAAGGAGATTGACGAAGAAACGCTGGAAGCCCACGCCGGCACAATCTTCGAGGAGGCGGAAAACCGGCTCCATGTGCAGAAGGCGGCCATGAACTGGGCGGTTTCCTGACCGGCTTGGTGCTCGCCAATGCTGGCGCGGAAATCTGCGTTTTCTCCTGTTTTTGCAATGCGATTGATGCAGTTGAATACTTCGCGGCGTGCGCTTGCGCGCGAAAGCCATAACGCAAACAATCGAAAAACGCCCGTCCTGATGCCGTCAAAAAAACATCGGTTCGTTGACCTGCGATGATTTGCGGTGGTAAACCGCGCTGGCTTGAGGCGTGGCATGTTTTTAATCTGAAAAGGAATCTGAAACGGGAAATCAGTGAACTTGCCTCGAAAACCATGGTGATATTGGTCGGTTCCATACCCACCAAACCGCTCCATGCCCATGGTTCCGGCTACGCCGGGTTAGGTGATGCAAATAAAAAGGCGAACGGTTTTCCGTTCGCCTTATGCGCAATTCAAAGTTGAAACTAATAGCGGTAGTGTTCCGCCTTATAAGGTCCTTCAATCGGCACGCCGATGTAGTCGGCCTGCTTCTTGGTCAGCTTCGTGAGCTTTACGCCAATCTTCTCCAGGTGCAGGCGGGCGACTTCCTCGTCCAGCTTCTTGGGCAGGCGATAGACGCCCACCTTGTTCGTATCCCGGTTCTTCCACAAATCCAGTTGCGCCAGGCACTGGTTGGTGAAGCTGTTGCTCATCACGAAGCTCGGATGACCGGTGGCGCAGCCGAGGTTCACCAGCCGGCCTTCGGCGAGCAGGTAAATGCTGTGGCCGTCGGCGAAGGTGTATTTGTCCACCTGCGGCTTGATGTTGAGCTTGGTAACGCCTTTGGCGGTGTTCAGGCGGTCCACCTGGATTTCGTTGTCGAAGTGGCCGATGTTGCAGACAATGGCCTGGTCTTTCATCTTCGCCATGTGCTCCAGCGTGATGATGTCGCAGTTGCCGGTGGTGGTGACGTAGATGTCCGCCTCGCCGAGCGTGTCTTCGGTGGTCTTGACCTCGAAGCCTTCCATCGCGGCCTGCAGGGCGTTGATGGGGTCCACCTCGGTGACGATGACGCGCGCGCCGAAGCCGCGCAGCGAGTGGGAACAGCCCTTGCCGACGTCGCCGTAGCCGCAGACGCAGGCGACCTTGCCGGCGACCATCACGTCGGTCGCGCGCTTGATGCCGTCGGCGAGCGATTCGCGGCAG
>Ga0181520_10003049_pt1 | contig 30033 bp, 27 predicted proteins | sample PEATcosm2014_Bin_29_FD_132451 | JGI IMG/M metagenome (GOLD analysis project Ga0181520, IMG submission 132451) | Peatland microbial communities from MTU Mesocosm Facility, Houghton, MI, USA - PEATcosm2014_Bin02_30_metaG | ecosystem: Environmental > Terrestrial > Soil > Wetlands > Peat | place...
ATCTGGATGGTGGGGTAGTCGACCTCAGGCAAGGCTGACACCGGCAACAGGGTATACGCAACGATACCAACCAGCAGGATTGCAGCCATCAGCAGAAAGGTTGCGACAGGGCGCTGGATGAATGGCCCGGAAGGATTCACGGGATATTACTCCCAGCGGGGCTGACCGGAACCGCCTGCTTCGACACGACGATCCTGCTGCCGGCCTGCAACTTGTCGAAGCTGCTGGTAGCTACAACTTCGCCTGGATTAATTCCCTGAACATCCGTCATGCCGCCGTCCGCTACGCCGGTCGTGATGTTGCGCACGCTCGCCGTGCCGTTCGCAATCACATAGAGAAAGGTCGCTTCCCCGTTGTGTTGAATAGAGGCGGTGGGGACCAGGGTCACGCCCTGCAGAGTATTCACAAGCAACCTTGTGTTTACAAACTGGTTTGGAAAGAGTGCTCCGTTTTTGTTATCAAAAAGTGCGCGAAGCTTTACCGTTCCCGTCGTGGTGTCAATCTGGTTGTCGATGGTGAATAATTTGCCAGCAGCGACCTGAGTTGTCTGAGAGCGGTCCCACGCCTCGACGGGCAGCGTGTGCATCTGCCGCATCCGCGCTTGCACTTGTCCCAGGCTGTCTTCGGCCATCGTGAAAATTACGGTGGTAGGCTGTACCTGCGTGATGACGACTAGCACGGTGGTCCCGGCTGCCTGCACTACGTTTCCGGGGTCGACCAGGCGAAGACCTACCCGGCCTGTAATCGGCGCGACGATGTGGCAATAGCTGAGCTGGACCTGGTTGTAATTCACGGTGCCTTGATCGTTTTTCACCGTGCCCTGGTCCTGCAATAGAATCTTTTCCTGATCATCGAGTAACTGCTTTGGGATCCCGTTTCCGGCCCACGCCGTCCGATAGCGTTCCAGGTCCATCTGGGCCTGCGCAAGGATATTCTTGTCGCGCTCCAGCACGCCTTCAGCCTGGAGTAACTGTGCCTGGTAAGGACGCGGATCGATGTCGATCAGCGCGTCTCCTTTCTGAACGAATTGCCCCTCGTTGTAATGAACCGCAGTCAGGACTCCGCTCGCCTGCGCAGTAATCGAGGAAGTATAGACCGGAGTTACTGTGCCAATGGCATCGAGGTATATGCCGATGCTACCCTTCGTGGCCGTGGCGGCCGTGGTGGTGACAGAGGGCTTCGCGGCAGCCAGCGCACGCTTCGCAGCCGCTGCTTTAGCGTCTTTCTCGCGGATCGCAAAGACCACGATCACGGCCAAAAGCAGCAGAAAAAGAACGCTTGTCCAAAGAACCCACCGCTTTCGATACCAGCGAGCAGGCGCAGACAATTGATGATCTGCGCCGATGTGCTGAACATCCGAGTTTTCTTCGATTCCGGACATGCAGGGCTCCGCTCTGAAACGCCTTTGACTACGCGCCCGTTGTAGAATCGCCGAATTTCGGTTCGAATGTATGGTTCATATTGCTCATTTCCGAAAACCCGGCGGATCCGGAATAATTTATTCTTTCCAACAACCTGCCGGAGTTTAAGGTCAGGCCTCATCCATCTCCCTCCCAACCTTGCGGTCCTTGAGCTCTAACAATGTTCTTCGGGTAGCTCTGCATACAATACGTCGAGCTGGAGCAAAACTCACCACTCGCGCATTTTGAATTCGCGCGATGACGGACAGAGATTGATCTCAATTGCGGTTAATCGTCGGACAGACGCATGCGTCCTTCGATTGCTGTCTAATATTGGCCGAAGTGCTTTGAGGCTCTCCTCTTGTAAACGGCCTAGCTGGAATCGGCTTGGTTTCGTTCACAATCTCGGAGCGGCGGTTCTTTAGGTCCATTGCGCGCGGGGGCGATTCTGCGCATGAATCGCCAGATGCGGCGTTGCAGCAGACAGTAAAGATGATGGCGGCAATTGCCACTCCAGGTTATTGGACCGAAGACTGGGGAGGTGGGCCATTTACATCGGAAACCACGCGCTCAGCTAGCGCCGGAGCCCAATTCGAATCGAGAACGTTCATCAGCGACCAGGGATTGCCGGCCAGATCGTAGTGAAACTCTCCCTGCTCATCGATCACCAGCCTGCTAGCCGGGTATAAGAATCCTGTGCTCTTGGCATTGTCGGTGTCATTCATATCGAATTGACCAACCATCAGGTCGAAAGACCGGGATTCGGAATTCGCATCGACTTCATCGGATTGAAGCGGACGGATGGTGATAAAGGTGATCTGCCGCCCAGTCGGCGTTACGACCATTTGGATAAAGGCGACGTCAAAGCTGAGATTTCCGGAAATCGAGCAAAGACCGGCCGCTTTCGTTTTGGAGAGCGCGGTGGCCAGTTCCCGATCCTGGCCCTCTTGGAATGCCAGTGAAAGAACCTGCAGATCCGCGGAAGTAGAGTAGTTATAAACGATCAGCGTTACGCCGATCGTGTTACCGGCTCTAGCGTAGCTTCCGTGAATCTTCTCGGGACCTGGACTGCTGGAGAATCCCAGGATGGTTCCCAGCGCTAATGTGCCCACCAGTATCAAGATCGGGAATACTGACTTGCGAATGCATCGATCTGTGCTTGTGAGTGGCCCCATTTTGAGATTCTCCCGGAAAGATACGCGTCTGCGCCTGTTGACATTACTCAGGCCCCGTCGCCCCGCAGACTTGAAACTATGCGGCGGTTCTCGTTTCGATGGCTTTTTGTGTCTGCACAAGTTCATCGAATATTGCGCGGTATTGGATCATCGCGATGCGAAGCTCTTCGGTGCTCGCTTCAGCCCGGCCGGGCCGCGCCGCGATGGCGTGCGCCGCGCGGAAGTCTTCCATCAAGCGAGGATAAGTGACGGAGACATCCGCTGCGCGTTGTTCAAATGTGTCCTTGGGATAGCCGCGGGCCTCGAGGAGCGCGGCTATAAGATCGTCGGCTTCAGTGACCGCGGCCTTGGGGTGATCGACGAAGCGGGATTGCACGGTTTGCCACTCGGTGACGAATCGTTCCCGCTCGATTACGCCGAGTTCGCGGATCTTCAGTGCGTCGACGCGGGTTTCACGGTCGGCCAGTTTTGTCTCGGCATTGCGCGAAGAGCCATGCTCCAGAACAGCGCGGTCGTACTCCGATCCGAAACGGTTGCGAAAGGCCAGCGTACGCTTTCCGCGGCGATCGACGAACCCTACAACTGCGGCAGCAATGACCAAGATAAGGATAACTGCAGCGCTGATAAGCTGGACATTCGTGAACTGACTGAACATGGTGTTCTCCTATGCAGGATTTCCTCCTCGGCAAAAGCCAATGGAGGAGGCTTCCCAGGTGGGAAGAAACTTACACGCAATCCATCATGGACGACCAGGTGTAACAATGCTGGCCAGAATTGCACACCGCGTGGAATCGGCGAGTCGGTCAAATCTAGTGGTGTCCGCCACGCAGATGGTCGTTTATGTTTTGAAAGGGCACGACCGGGGTGCCGGGGCGCCCTCTGGGCCGGGCCGGGCCGGGTCATCGTGCCGCAAATAGCGGCAAGAAAGCTGGGCTTTAGCCCCTGAGGGAAGGTTTCTGGCAATTCGATACTAACTTGGAGCCTTTTGAAAATGACCATATTTGCGGCGGCCTGCACTAGGTCTCTGACCGCGTGTTGTTGTACCAACTGTGGGTGCCCCAGGTCCCGATTTTGGGACCTGGGATAGCAGAAATTCAAGGCACGAAATCATGCGGTCAGAGTTCTAGTATTCAGACTGTATAAATTGGTAATCAATCTCAGACAAGTGCGGACGTGGACGCCCGCACGAAAGCCGGCCTGGAGACAGGCTCTACATTACATCCATTACAAAATTATGCGGTCACGGTAGTAGTCCTTATTCCAAACGACTGGCTAAAGCGATTCTGACAGCGACTCAAGCACAGCGAGCGGTCTCGCCATCCATCGACACGGCGAAGCACAGAAAGCCCTTGCATCTCACCGCAAAACTACATTAGAATTGCGGCTTCTCTACCCGGTTGGAAACGATCTTCGACTTGGGCTCTCTCCTCCCTTTCGCTTGATCCCTGCATTCGGTATCTTTTAATTCCGCGGAGTGAGCGATGCTTGTGAGATATCGAATCTCAGCCTTCTCTTTCGCCCAGCTCTGGTGCGCACGCAGCGCCAAAACAGCCGTCCGCCACAGTCGCCTCGTAGTTCTTTCCACCGCTCTTTGCCTGATCGCGCATCAACCTGCGCTCAGCCAGGACGTGAGTCCAATCCAGGGTTCGTCAGCCTCAAACGTAACTGCCAATTCGGTATCAATGCCGCCCGCCGTCACGGCAACACAGTCCTTCCAGACCCCAGCCAATCGCAAAAATAAGCCAGAAAGCGAAGTAATTATCGAGGGAGCAGGCTCCTTCGGGCATTACCATCTGCTTGCGAATTCTTGGTGGAGCGACCTTTACTGGAGCGGCATTGAATACGACCGGAACTCCTGGGGTACCCTCCTGAAAGCGCAAATGGATTATGTGGCTGAGTTTCAGCCCGTCCTGATCCTGCGCCAGCCTGCAAAAACCGATGTGTGGGGCAATCCCCTCACCACCGCAAGAGAGCTGGTGCCGGGAATGGGGATCGCTCCCATCGGCCTGCGCATGATGTGGCGAAGCGGAAAATCGTACAAACCATATCTCATCCTCAAGGGGGGGATGGTCGGCTTCACGCAGAAAGCGCTCTCGCAAGAGGCGTCCTATGCAAACCTCAGCTTGCAGGTTGGCATCGGCATGCAATTCCATTTGCACGACCGGCTCGATATGCGCATCGGCCTCAGCGACTTTCATTTTTCCGACGCGTTTATTGTGCCCAGCAACCCCGGCCTCGACGTCATGGCCTACACCGGCGGCCTTTGCTACCATCTCGGCAAACACGCGCGCTAGACGGCCATCGGAGAACCCGCTCTACGGAAGAGGCAATTCAGCATCGTACCCATGCGCAATCAGGTCGGTGCGCAATTGGGCTACCGTTGTAAATAAGAGCCCCTTCATTCCCAGCGCGCGAGCCACCTCTATGTTCGCCTGCCTGTCGTCGATAAAAAGCGTCTCTCCCGCCTGCATGCCGAGTTCTTTCAGTACATGGCGATAAATGGCAGGGTCGGGCTTGGCCATGCGCAATTGATAGCTCCACACCAGCACGTCGAATCGCGAAAGCCAGTCGAACTCCCGCTCCATATTCGCATGTACGCTGTCACCCATGTTTGAAAGGATGGCGGTAAGAATTCCCAGTCGCTTGATCTTCCGCTGCCACGCCAGCATGGCGTCGTTCTGCGTGGTCCACATGCGGGCGTCCCAGAGATTCAGTTCCTCGATGTCTGCCTTCTTCAGGTTGAGGCCTGCATCGCGAACCGTCTTCTGCCAGAAGCCGGAGCCCGTGAGCTTGCCTTCGTCGTAAGCGTGACGGTCGACCCAGTAAAATTCTTCAAAGCGCTCGGCAGTCAGCCCGGTAATGCGCAACAGCGCGGCATAGGCAGTGGGGTCCTGCGGACCAGACAACACCATTCCATAGTCGAAGACAACCGCGCGAAACCCCAATGCGCCTCCCTGGGACGCCCGTGTAAGGTGATGAAAGGCGTCTCTGACTATTGTGCACGATGGGACCCAGCGGGCTGGGCTGTGGTTTGGATCGGCCACCGTCTGCGGTTGCCTGGCGAGCTATTTCTGGATACGGATTATGCGCTTTTCCCGGAGAACGGACTGGAACACCGAAGAGAGCGAACTGGCCCGAGCCCATCGCCTCCGCGCCCAGGCCGGCTTGCCCCTCGCCGACCTGACAGCCTCAAACCCAACCCGATGCGGCTTTCAGTACAACCCTCGGTTGCTTCAGGCGCTCGTCGATCCGCATGCCCTCGATTACGATCCGCAGCCGCTCGGCAGCCTCCGCGCCCGCCAGTCGGTTTCGAGTTACTATTCCGAGCACGGCGTCACTGTCGATCCAAAGCAAATTGTTCTCACCGTCAGCACCAGCGAGGCCTACAGCTTCCTCTTCCGGCTGCTTTGCGACCCGGGGAGCGAAATCCTGGTACCGCAGCCCGGGTATCCCCTTTTCGACTACCTCGCCGTGCTGGACGATGTCGGCATCAAGCCCGTGGCGCTGGTCTACGATCAGGGCTGGCAGATCGAGCCGGAGGGATTTAGACGGGCTATAACCCCCCAGACGCGGGCTATTATGCTCGTCCACCCCAACAATCCAACCGGTCACTTCACCAAACCATGGGAGTCGCAGGAGCTGGCGCAGTTGTGCCGGCAGTTCGACCTCTCGCTCATCGTGGACGAGGTCTTCCTGGACTATCGAATATCTGACGATGGAATCTCCGCCGCCGGCCAGTCCTTCGCCTCTGGTTTGGAGGACGTCCCCGTCTTCGTGGTCAGTGGGCTGAGCAAGATCGCGGGGCTGCCGCAGATGAAGGCTTCGTGGATCGTCGCCACCGGGCCGGGACGGGAGCAGGCTCTGCAACGGCTGGAGGTCATCGCCGATACCTTTCTTTCCATGAATGCTCCGGTCCAGTGCGCTCTTCCGGTTTGGCTGGAAGAGAGGGCGGCCATCCAGGGCCAGATCAGGGAGCGCATGGCGGCCAATCTCGGCGTGCTCGACAACGAGCTTGCCCGGCTATCCGAGGTGCACAGGCTGGAGGTCGAAGGCGGCTGGTATGCAGTGCTTCGCATTCCAGCGGTCGAATCGGACGAGCGAACTGTCCTGGCGCTGCTGGAGCAAGGGGTCTGGGTCCATCCGGGATACTTCTTCGGGATGGCGGAGTCGGGCTGGCTGGTGGTCAGCCTGCTCGCGCCGGAGGCGGAGTTTTCCACAGGAGTCACAACGATTGTTAATTATTTACGAACGCATCAGGGTAGTAATATGACCCTGCTCTGACCTTAAGTGTTACTTGAAGTAATCGATCTATATCTCTCACTCATTTAATTGTAACTGTACTATTGCCATTTCACATTGTGCGCAGAAAGGGGTTACTTTTGCGTTCTGCGCCGATGGTAGTCACCGGGCCGTGGCCGGGCAAGACCCTGGTTTCATCGGGCAAGGCCAGCAATCGGGACTGGATGGAATCGATGATCTGCTCGAAGTTGCCGCCGGGCAGGTCGGTGCGGCCGATGCCGCCGGCAAACAGCGTGTCCCCCGCGATGAGCAGTTTGAGCGGGACAAAGTGCAGACAAATTGAGCCCTGTGTATGCCCAGGAGTGTGCAAAACCTGCGCGGAATAGTGTTCCAGGCCCACAGTTGCGCCATCGGCCAACGTTCCGTCGGGGGGTGCCGTCTCCGGAGTGGCAATTCCCAGCCATTCGGCCTGCTCCGCCATCATCTTGAGCAAAGGCAAATCGTTTTCATTCAAAAAGATGGGGGCGCCGGTAAGCCGTTTCAGCTTGAGCGCGCCGCCCACGTGGTCAATGTGGGCATGGGTGACCAGAATCTGCTTCAACTGCAAGCCCAGCTCGGTCAAGCGCCGATGGATTCGGTCGACCTCGTCGCCGGGATCGATGACGATGGCCTCGTGGGCCTGCTCATCCCCCAGCAGCGTGCAGTTGCAGGCCAGCGGTCCTACAGGAAAGGTCTCGAAGATCATGCTCATCATTGTAGAACTTCACAGAACGCACGTTTCGAACCCTGCGTTTTGCTCAGCGTGTTCCCCCTGAAAAAAGAACTGTCGCAGTTCGCTCTTTATTCGCTATAATGCGCGCATGGCTGTCACCCGAAGGCAAAAAGAGATTCTCGATTTTCTGGAGTCGTTTGTGGCGCGCAACGGCTACTCTCCGTCGTTTGAGGAGATTGCGCGCGGAATGGGGCTGAAGAGCCTGGCGACCGTGCACAAGCACATTACCAACCTGGAAAAGAAGGGGTTGCTGGACCGTGTGCACAACCGCAGCCGCTCCATTGACCTACTGCCGCCAGGCTCCCGGACCCGCTCCAGCGCCCGCCTGCCTCTGGCGGGGCGCATCGCCGCCGGCATGCCCGTCGAAGCCATGGAGGCGTCAGAAAGCATCTCGCTGCACGACGTGGTGGGAAATCGCGATGTTTTTGCCCTCGAAGTGCGCGGAGACTCGATGCGCGACGAGCACATCATCAACGGCGACTACGTGCTGGTGGAACGCACCAGGACCGCTCGCCAGGGCGAAATCGTGGTTGCGCTGGTGCATGGGGCCGAAACCACGCTGAAGCGCTTCTTCAACGAGGGCGCCATGATCCGGCTGCAACCGGCCAACGCGGAGATGGATCCCATTTTTATCCCGGCCGGGCAGGTAGCGATTCAAGGCCGGGTTCTCGGGGTGCTGCGGAAGTACAGATAACAGCCTTGGAAGCCAATCAGAGTCGATTTATACTGGCAAGCAACCGCCAGCCAGGCAATCGTCGGCTCAAAAACACCCGCATGGACACCATCAGAATTCGGCGCCTCTTCATCTCACCCGGCCACAATTTCTTCGGCCATTATGGCAAAGAGCCCGGAACCAATCCCCTGCACGAGGTCGAGGAGATCGAATGTTATGCCGGCCACGGCATCGGCGGAGACCGTTTCTTCGACTACCGGGAAGACTACAAAGGGCAGATCACCTTCTTTTCGCAGGAAGTGTTTGAAGATGTGTGCCGCTCGCTGGGCGCGCAATCCGAATCGGCTGGCGTTACGCGGCGCAATGTGATTACGGAAGGGATTGACCTCAACTCTCTGATCGGCAAGCGCTTCGCGGTGCAGAATGTTGAATTTGAGGGTATTTGCGAGTGTAAGCCCTGTTCCTGGATGGACAACGCGATCGCGCCCGGCGCCGAGGCCGCCTTGCATGGCCGTGGCGGGCTGCGGGCAAAGATTCTGACCGATGGAAGACTGCGCGCCGGCAGATGAACGTCGGGGATTGAGTTTTATTGGCTTGATGCTACCCACGCATAAGAAGCAAGCCTAAGGGCTGAAGCCCACGTTTATTTGATTGTGTTTGCGGCACGACTGAAGTCGTGCCCTTTCAAAGCTCGACTTACACCACAGGCTGCCTAACCAGCCGATTCCGCCAACCGTTTTGCCCGCCAGACCGCACCGTCGAGCGAGACTACTGCTTTCTCACCAATAGGCATGGCGGGAGCGGCCGCGCGCAATCCGGCGAAGAACGGCTCACGGACTAGTCTCGTCTTTTCAATCACACTGCCGGTCCATGCGACAGGAACTTCGCCTTCAATTTTGTGTTTGCGGCGTAGTTTTTCGCGTACCAGCAAGACGAATTCAACGAGGTCCTTGGAGGCCTGGCGAAGGACGTCGAGCGCGACGGGATCGCCCGCCTCGGCCAGAGCATCGATGACCGGCGCCAGCGCGGCAAAATCCGGTCCCGGCGTGCCGTCGCCCACGTTGACCAGGTCTTCGAGGTCGGGCGTGCCCCAGGCTTCGCCCACCTTCTCCAGAATGCGGTTCGGCTGCTCGGCATCGTAGGCGTGGAGGGCGCGCCGCACGCTGTGCAACCCGATCCAGTAGCCGGAACCCTCGTCCCCGAGGTGCGAACTCCAGCCGCCTGCGCTCTCCCGCTGCCCATCGGGCGCGCGGCCAATGGTGTTCGAGCCGGTTCCGGCGATCTGCAAAATGCCCGGCCCACCCTTGAAGGCGGCATCCAGAGCGATCACCTCGTCGCCGACGATCTCGGACCGCTCCACGCCAAAGTCGTTGAAGACCGCGGTAATCCATTCCGTAATGCCGGGCATGGTGGCGCTGGCCACACCGCAGCAGGCGGCGCGTACACCCTTGATACCGGCCTGCGCGTAAACCTCCTTGAGGACCGCGCGCAGATTTGCCTCGGCGGCTTCGGCCCCGACCCTCAGCCGCTTGATGGAGCCGCTTTGGCCGTAACCCAGCACCTTGTCGCCGTCCACAATCGAGGCCCGGGTATGAGTGCCTCCGCCGTCAATCCCAAGAACCAGACTCATACTCTCCTGCTCCCTTGCTTTGTTCTACTTTGCCGGGCCGTCGCCGGCCTCGCCACCGGATACGCCACTCGGATTGGCGCCGCCATCGCGGAGGGTTCCAGCCAGAACGTTGAGGCTTCCATCGTTCTTAGGCGGAGTGAGACCCAGCAGATGAGCGAGCCACGGGTACACGTTCACATTCTCAAATTGGGCAACTGTCTTCCCCTTCAATATATCCGGTCCGGCTGCGAAAAAGATGGCTTTCATCTCCGGGACTTTCCGCGGATCGAAGCCGTGCATGCCGGGGGTGGGCGGCTGATCCGGTTTGCCGTCCGGGGGCTCGTGGGCGCGAATGGCGTAGGGTCCGGTGGCGATGACAACCGGATCGCCTTCCCTGGGGTTCCGGTTGTAGTTGAGGTCCGGCGGCACGTTGTTCAGCCGGAAGACGACGAACTGCGAGGAGGCCTTCTTGAGCTGGTTGTAGACCCGGACGCGATCTTCTTCCGTCTTGCCATAAAGGAGGGAGCCCACGGTGTCAAAGCCGGAGAGATCGGCGAATTGATCGAGCGTGATCCAGGGGCCCTGGACATGGGCCATGCCGTGATCGCTGACTACCACCAGGTCGACGGGCAGGCCGGTTGCATCGAGAGCCGCCTTGAGCTTGCCGACCAGTGCATCGACTTTGTGCACGGCGGCGCGAGTTTCAGGCGCGTCGGGGCCGAACTCGTGGCCTTCGTGGTCGGGTTCGGAGTAGTAGATGGTGATGAAGTGCGGGCGGTCGGCCGGGGGAAGCTTGAGTAGGGCGACGGCGTCGTCAATCCGCGCCTGCTGTACGGCCGGTGTGCCCTCCGTCTTTTTGTCGAATTGCGCGTACCAGGAGGGGCGAATACCGGCGATCTCGGCTTCGGAGCCGGGCCAGAAGATGCAGGCGGTGCGCATTCCCTGGCTCTCGGCGAGGCTCCACAGGGGTGTGCCGCTGTACCAGGAGCCGTCGGTGACAGCCGTGGGATCGGACATGCCGTAGCGGGCCTGGCGGGCGGGGTCGAGAAAGTTGTTGGCCACCAGGCCGTGGTGCTCGGGATAAAGGCCGGTCACGATTGAGAAGTGGTTCGGAAATGTGAGCGAGGGATAGCTGGGCAACATGCCTTCCGGAGCCCACACGCCCTGTTTGCCGAGGGCCAGCAGATGCGTGGCGCTGTCGCGTTTGGCGTAGTCCCAGCGGAAGCCGTCAAGCGAGACCAGGACGACGTAATGCTGCTGTTGCGCCTTGGCGTAGTTGGGACCATGATCGACATGGACGAGCGGCAGGGCTGGGCTCGAACCCGGGAAGGTGGAAGGCTGTTGAGAAACCAGGCCGAGCGAGAAGGCCAGCGGAACCAATGCCAGGGCCGCGCGTTTCCAGGCTTCGAATCGCATCGAGAACACCTCTGCACCAGCTTATCGCATGGGCTGAAATGGCCAGGTGCGATCTTGATGGAATCAGAACCGCGCTCACGCCGAAATCGAGGACAAATCTACACAAAGGCTGTTCCTCAGGGGCTGAAGCCCAACAGATTTTGCTGGGTTTATGTACGGGCTGAAGCCCGTACCCTTCATTCTTCGCTCAAACTCCAAATGCGCTCATCCTGTAAAGTGGGCGCATCCCACTTGATATATCGTCCTACTTGTGTTATTCTCCCCCAATGCCAGCATCATCGGTCATCAAAGATCCGGATTTTCAGTTAGTCTCAGAGTTCGCGCAGCCGGATGCGAAGAAGCGCCTATCGCTTGGAGAAGCTCTCGGCGGGGCCACGGCCTACAACATCTACCGCAATCCCCTTGGCCAGCTCATTCTCGATCCGGTTAAGGCTGTTCCTGCCTCCGAGATGTGGCTCTACGAGAATCCGCGCGCCCTGGCCAGCGTGAAACAGGGTTTGCGGGAGTCGGCTGAAGGAAAGAGCGTCTACCGCGGCTCGTTTGCCAAGCACGCCAAATAATTGGCTCAAGAGTTCGATATGTAAAGGTTTAGATGGATTGGTTTCGATATGGAACGGAAGATTGTATTCACGCCCACGGCAGATCGGCAGTTGACGGCGCTCGAAAATACGCCATCGCGGGCAGCCGTCCTCGCGCAGGTTCTCAAAGCTCTCGAATACCTCGAAATCGACCCGTCACATCCGGGCCTGCACACCCACGAGTTTCTCTCGCTCTCGGGCGCCCACGGCGAGAAGGTCTTCGAGGCCTACGCCCAAAACAACACCCCCTGCGCCTATCGCATTTTCTGGCATTACGGTCCCGATGAAGTCATGGACAAGAAACGCACTCCCGTCATCACCGTCGTTGCGATCACGAGCCATCCGTAGGCGCGGACCGCATTCTCCAGACTGCCTCCGCGCGCGAGCCGCAACCACCCGGAAGGCCAGCCTGATTTGCACAGACACAAAGAGCCCCCATTCGGGCGATACTGTGTGCATGGCTACCACAATCTACCAGGGCCTTGAAGTCCTTTTTTCCCGCCAGCAGATTGCCGAGCGCGTTGCCGAAATGGGCGCGCAAATTACCCGTGACCTGAACGGTGAAAAGCTGGTGATGATTGGCGTACTCAAGGGCGCGGCGCCTTTCCTGGCCGATTTGTCGCGGGCTATTCAGATCGATGCCACCTTCGACTTTGTCGCCACCTCGAGTTATGGGAAGGGGCAGCGGTCCTCTGGGGCGGTCAAGCTGATCAAGGACCTCGACCACTCGATCGAGGGGAAGAATGTACTGGTAGTGGAGGACATTCTGGACACCGGGCTCACTCTTTCTTACTTGCGCAAGCTCTTCGTGCAACAGCACCCCAAGTCGCTGCGCATTGCCACGCTGCTCGACAAGCCTTCTCGGCGCATTGAAAAAATCGACGCCGACTATGTGGGCTTTTCCATTCCCAACCTGTTTGTGATCGGCTACGGAATGGACTACGCGGAGCGCTACCGGAACCTGCCGGACATCTGCGTCATGCCTGCCGGCGAACCGGAGTAGCCGCTCAGCCCCGGACGCCAGCTTCGGACGGCTCAAAGACCCCTTTCGGCCACGCGCATCCAACCAATGGGTCATTTGGTCATGGAGCCGGGAAGCACTATACTCATCTCCCGGAGAATGCGTCCCAGGGAACGCGTTTTGAGCCTGCTGTTGCGGGCGGCCTTCACGAACGCGGCATTCAGCCGATTAGGAGTAGAGGAACCATGGCAGTGCTCACGCCGATCAATCCGGTGGATCTCGATTTTGACAATGGCAGCTTCGATTCTGCAGGCTTTGCAGCCCTTGCGCTCTCGAATTGGCAGGCGCTGGCCGCGGTCCTCGACCATACGCTGCTGAAGCCCGATGCCACCCGCGCGCAGGTGGAGAGCCTCTGCAATGAGACCGCCCGCTACAGGTTCGCCTGCGCCATGGTCAACCCGCTATGGGCCTCGACGGCCGTGAGCATCCTTTCGGGAACCGGCATCCCCACCGGCGCCGTCCTCGGGTTCCCGTTCGGTGCTTCGCTGGTTTCAACGCTGCTCCAGGAAGCGGCGGCCCTGACCCGGCTGGGCGCGCGCGAACTGGACATGGTGATTCCCATCGGCGTGCTCAAGGGCGGCAACCATCGCGCCGTTCACCACACCATTCACGCCACGGCCACGGTGGCTCACCATCAAGGCGCGATCCTCAAAGTGATTCTTGAGACCGCACTGCTCACCTTGGAAGAAAAGCTGCGTGGCGCGGAGATCGCCATCCAGGCCGGCGCGGATTTCATCAAGACCTCGACCGGCTATGGAGGAGGCGGCGCAACCGTAGCCGATGTGTCGCTGATGCGCGGCGTGGCAGGCGGGCGCTTCGGCGTAAAGGCCTCGGCGGGCATCCGCACGCTGGCCGACGTGAAGGCCATGCTCGAGGCCGGCGCCAACCGCATCGGAACCTCCGCCTCGGTCGCAATCGTGCGGGAGCTCGGGGCGGAGTAAGAACAGGGGTCAGGGATCAGGGGTCAGGGATCAGAAAGACGACTCGGCGGTGGAGTGAATTTCGCAGAGTGCGGTCGAGAGTTCGTGGGGTTAGAGGCCGCCGAAGTGCTCTGTTTTTGTCGTCCTGTGGGTGGACATTCTTCGGTTTGGAGGGAAATTCTGGAAGATCGTACTGATAGATTGGGATCTTTTCTGTGGAATGAACTGATAGAAGCGGACGAAATGAATGAGATGGCGGTGTTTTGCGCATTTTCGGGCTGTTTCGGCCTGATAGAGACCAACAGATTGACGGTGGGATGGAAACGGGGAACAGAAAGACTCCTCGGTTGGGAGTTTCGCTTTCCCGTCCTTGAATCAGAAAGCGATTCAAGGATGGTGCGCCCGCAGTGAATTGGTTTGGATGAGTTTTTGAGGACCGGAAGAGGTGCGCGGGAAATGAGGTCCTTCGAAAACAGCGCAGCTCCCCGAGCCTGATATGCTTCTAGCAGTCCGCCTTCCCGTCGCTGACAACTCTCATCGCAAAAAAATCGCCAGAGACTTCCTGATCTCTGTTCCCTGACCCCTGATCTCCGACAACTGCTCTTTGCGTTATCATTCCCTTCGGCACCTATGACAGAAATTCCCCCATCCCCGCCGCCTTCTCCGCCGCATAGATCGGACTTCGAAGGCGACTATCGCCCTGCCGGCGATGCCCCTCTGGACCCTGTGAACGCGCGCGTTGAGCCGGCCGACGTGGCCTACCTGATGAAGCTCTCCGATGCGCTCAACACTACGCTCGACCTGAAGACCCTGCTCAATCGCACCTCGGAGCTGGTGCGGGCCGTTATCCATTACCGGATCTTCGCCATTCTTCTGGTCAATGACCGCACCCACGAACTGCACATGCGTTTCCAGATTGGCCACACTCCCGAGATTGAGCGGATGCGCCTTCCCGTCGGCAAGGGCGTGGTCGGACAGGTCGCCCTCACGCGCCAGCCGGTGCTGCTGAACGACGTGACCACCGACGAGCACTACATCAGCGCCAATCCCGAGGTTCGCTCCGAGCTGGCCGTGCCGCTGATTGCCAAGAACCGGCTGATTGGCGTCATGGACCTGGAGAGCACCGAGGTGGGCTATTTTCGCCCCGACCATCTTCGCGTGCTCACGCTGACCGCTTCGCGCATCGCCCAGGCCATTGAGAACGCGCGCCTTTACGCACGTGTCTCACGCCAGGCGCAGCAACTCGAAGTCCTCAACGAGATCGCCGTCGAACTGGCTTCGATCCTCGAACTGGGCCCGCTGCTGGAGCGCGTCGGCCAGCTTCTTCGCCGGCTTATCGATTACCAGATGTTCACCATCATGCTGCTGGACGAAAAGGGCGAGACCCTCATCACCCGCTATGCATGGCGGTTTGGCTATGCCCACGCGCCCTTGCGCCGGCTGCCCGTCAACAGCGGCCTGGTCGGCGTAGCGGTGCGCGAGTGGCGCTTTGTCAATGTCCCGGATGTAACCAAAGACCCGCGCTACCTGCCCATGAATGAAGAAACCCGCTCTGAGCTGGTGGTGCCTCTTTTCTACAAAGGCCGAATCATCGGCGTGCTCGATCTGGAACATACGCGTACGCATTTCTTCACGGAAGAGCATGAGCGGGTGCTGACGACGCTGGGGGCGCAGGTAGCGATTGCGATTGAAAACGCGCGGCTCTACCAGGCGGTCCATGCACAGGAGCGGCAGCTCGAGCGCGACATCGCCATGGCGCGCGAGGTGCAGCTCAGGCTGTTGCCTTCAGAAGCGCCTTCGCATCCCCACGCCGAGATGGCGGTCCGTTTTCTTCCAGCGCGCACCATTGGCGGCGATCTCTACGACTTTGTCGACTACGGACCTGGCCGGACAGCCATTGTGCTGGGAGACGTAAGCGGCAAGGCCGCGCCCGCAGCCTTGTTTGCCGCCCTGGTGAGCGGCATTATGCGCGCCGCGGCCGCCCACGCGCCGGAGCCCGCCCAGATGCTCGCCCTGCTCAACAACGCTCTGCAGGAGCGCAAGCTCGATTCTCAATACGTCACCATGCTGTTCGCCGTCTGGAACGACGAAAACCGGATGCTCACGGTGGCTAACTCCGGCGCGGTTCAGCCTGTCTTCTGCCGCTCCGGCCAGTCGGTTACGGTCAAAGCAGAAGGCTTCCCTCTGGGCTTGTTTCCAGACGTTACTTACGAAGAGTTGCACGTGGCCACGCAGCCGGGCGACGCCATCGTGTTTGTGTCCGACGGAATCCTCGACGCCGAAAACGAAAATGAAGAGATGTATGGGGAGGAGCGGCTCTCTGGCCTGCTCTGCGCCCATCGCGGCCAGCCTGCGCTTGCGATTGCCGACGCCATCCTCGAAGACGTTGCGCGCTTCCAGGGCGCCAAAGACCGCTTCGACGACGAGACGATCATCGTGCTCCGCGTACGGTAGCGCGGAGGATCAGGGCAATCGCATTTGAAACGTTGAAGGGTACGGGCTTCAGCCCGTACGTCAATGCACTGAAAAGAAGAGGGGGCTTTAGCCCCTGAGGGGAGAGACGATACGAGTGCGGGCTTGTGATCCTGATGGAATGAGAACCACGCGCGCGCCGAAAATCGGGAAGAAATCTACACAGAGGCTGTCTCTCAGGGGCTAAAGCCCGACTGATTTTGCGCTGTTTTATGTACGGGCTGAAGCCCGTACCCTTCATTTTTCGCTCAAGATCCAAATGCGATTGCCTGAGTACAGAGATAAAGCCGCCTTCGTTGAAGCTGCCAGGCTGGTTAAACTTGAATTGACACCATCCCTGGAGCACGCTTGCACACCGCGACTGAAGAACGCCTCATCCGCCCCGCCCGCAACGTCAGCGGCAGTCTTCGCCTGCCCGGCGACAAGTCCATCAGCCACCGCTACGCCATGCTGGGCGCCTTTGCCGAAGGCACGTCGCGCTTCACCAACTTCTCTACCGGCGCCGACTGCGCTTCGACCTTGGCCTGCATGGAAGCTCTGGGCGCGAAGGTGAATCGACTCGGCAATGATGCCGTCGAGGTCACAGGCGTAGCCGGCTGCGTGACTCCATCCAATAGCCCGCTCGACTGCGGCAACTCCGGCTCGACCATGCGCATGATCTCCGGCCTGCTGGCGCCGCAACAGGGCAGTTTCACGCTCATCGGCGATGCCTCGCTCTCCCGCCGCCCCATGGAGCGCATCCGCAAGCCCCTCGAAGCCATGGGCGCCAAACTCACTCTCACTGAAGGCCATGCGCCGTTGACGATCGAGGGCACAAGGCTCAAGGCAATCGACTACACCACGCCCGTTCCCAGCGCGCAGGTCAAGACCTCGATCCTGCTGGCCGGCCTGCAAACGGAGGGCGCGACCACCGTTCGAGAGGCCGTCCGCACGCGCGACCACAGCGAGCTGGCCCTGCGTGCCTTCGGCGCTTCGCTGACCCGCACGGTGGATTCGGTTTCTATTAGCGGGCCGCAGACGCTTCATGCCATTGAGGCCACAGTGCCCGGCGATCTTTCTTCCGCTGCATTCTTTCTGTGCGCCGCGGCGCTCTTCCCCGGCGCAAATCTGGTGCTCGATTCGCTTGGACTCAACCCAACGCGCGCCGCATTGCTCGATGTGTTGACCTCTCTGGGCGCGAAGATCGGCGTCCTCCATCTTGAGGAAAAGAACGCCGAACTGGTGGGCACGGTACAGGTCTCGGCGCCGAAGGATGGCCTTGGAACAACGGAAGTCAGCGGCGCGCTGGCTGCCCAGTTGATCGATGAGCTGCCGGTGCTGGCGGCCATCGCGCCCTATACCAGCGGCGGCATCCGCATCCGCGACGCAAAAGAACTGCGCGTCAAGGAATCGGACCGGATTGCCTTGGTGGCGAGAAATCTGCGCGCCATGGGCGCCGAGGTGGCTGAGTTCGAAGACGGCCTGGATGTGCCCGGCGGACAAACGTTGCATGGCGCCACCATCGACTCCGGCGGCGATCATCGCATCGCCATGGCCTTCAGCGTCGCAGCGCTTCGCGCCGATGGCGATACGCTGATCCAGGGCGCTGAATCGGCCGCTATCAGCTTCCCTGAGTTCTTTGATTTGCTTGATTTGGTCGCGGAGCGATAGAGCACGGATTCTGACCTCGGCTCACAAGGCAAACGCATTTTGATTTTGAGCGAAAAATGAAGGGTACGGGCTGAAGCCCGTACCCTTCAACGTTTCAAATGCGATTGACCTGCCTCGGCTCATTGATCCACAAGAAAATGCCCGGCGCGGGGCCGGGCATTTTTGTTTCTTCCAGCAGAAAATTACCGGCCCGCGGGCGGAGTCATTGAGGGTTCCTTGCTCGGCGGTGCAGCTTGTACGCCAGGCACAACCGGGGTCGTCTTAATCTCCCCGGAAGCCGCTTCAGGCAGGTTGATGCCGTAGTGCTGCAAGGTGGTCGCGAGCGTCTGATAGAGGCCGGCGCGATCCTTGGCATAGGCAGCGTGAGCCGCGATCAGGTTGTCTTCCGCCCCAGCCAGATTGCGCTCCTGCAAGAGCACGTTGGCGGTGGTGGATGCACCCAGCCGAAGCTTTTTCACCTCGGCGTCCAGACTCTGCTGGTTGTAGTCCCTGGCGGCCAACGAAGCCTGCACCTGGGCACGGTCATTGGTGAGCGCAAACTTCGCGTTGACCACCTGCATGCGGATCTGTGTGTAGAGTTGTTCCAGGCGCAACTCAGCCTGACGGTATTCCATCAGCGAGCGCTCCTGTACCGACTGCGCATAGCGGTTGCGCAGCGGAATGTTCAGATTGAAGCCGATGCCTTTGTCCGGGGCCGAGTCGTTGAAGGCGTGACCGAGGGCAGTCCCGTATCCACCTGCGCCGCCCGTGGGGCAAGTGCCGCCGCAGAAAGCGGAACTCAGGTTCGGGTTGATGGAACCCGCAACACCCTGCCCCGACATATATCCGTAAATATCGAAGGTCGGCAGCAGCGCATTGCGCGCGCCCTTCAGCGTGATCTCATCGTTGCGGAGGGTGAGCACAGCCTGCTCAAGTTCCGGCCGCCGCTGAAACGCTTCCTGCACCAGCGCCTCCTCCGGTTGGGCTTCTTCGGGAATCTCCTCGAGGCTGACACGATCGGTGGGAATCACCGGCGCGGCGGAAAGCGCCGGATCGTTCAGGTTGCGGGCGATGGCCTGCTTGATGATCTGCTGCTGATAGTTCAGTGCGCTCTGCGCGCTTATGAAGGCCTGCTTGTCGGTGGACACGGTCGATTCCGCGTTGACCACATCCAGCGGAGCCATGGTGCCGATCTCCAATTGCTTCTTGTTGTCTCCTAAAAGCTTGGTGCTCTGGTCGAGAGCGCGCTCCTTGGCCTGCACATCCTCGTATGCCTGGACCAGTCCCCAGTAGATGCTTTCCACCTGATTTACCGTGTAAAGAATCTGCTGGCGGAAAGACGAATCCACAATGCGCCGGTCGTTAATCGCCTGGTACATGAAACGCTTGTTGACCCAGATGCCGGCGCCCTGGAGCAGGTGCTGGGTGACGGTGGCCTTGTATGTGGAACTCAACTCCGGGCTGAACTGCGTAACGACATTGTCCGAGGTGGCATAGCTATTGTTAAAGGCAAACTGGAAATTTGTGCCGGTGACGAATCCCTGGTTGAGCGTGAAGTTGTAGTTGTTTGTCGAACTGGTACCGGTGGAGAAGAAGCTCGTAGAGGGAATATGATCGCGATCGAACGAAACCGTCGCTCCCAGGTTGGGATCGAGGCTTTCCGGGGCAGGACCGGCGCCGCCCGTCGTGAGAGACAAGCCGCTGACGCCCGTACCCGCGCCGCCTGCGCCGCCCGTGCTTCCGCCCGGACCACCGCCGGTGGACAGCGTCGAAGTCGAAGTAGAGCCGCTCAGAGTATTCGTGATCAGACCCGACGGCACGCCCAATGGCAACTGTCCGGTCTTGGTGCGCAGAATGTCGGTGTCCGCGATGCTCAGATCGTAGCGGGCAATCGCAATGTCGTAGTTGTTCTCAAGGGCCAGCGCGATGGCATCGGAGAGGCTGAGGTAAATCTTGCCGTCCTTCACCATATCGGTGAGCCGCACGGAATTTTCAAAGCTCGCTTTGCCAATCGTGGTGGGCCGGTACATGTTGATGGGGTTGCCAAGGAAGCGGGCATAAGGCTGCGAAAAATCGCGCTCGGAGTCGCGAAGCGAAAATGGCTCGGTCGGTATTGGCGCCGGCGCCGCCGGCAGCGCGGAAGCAGCCTTGTCTGGCCCTCTGGTCCCAGCCGGCGTCTGTGCCGCCATACCCGAAGGCATGCACGAAGCCATGGTCAGCATCATTGCCGCAATGGCGCGCAGCTTTCCGCCAGCCAGCCTGCGTCCTGCCTTGTCAAAGTTGTCCCGCGCGTTTATTTCCCGCCCATCGACCACACCTATACTGTCCAAATGCATGGTTCCTCTCCACGATTAGCTGAGGCATGTGGGTTGCCATTTCAAGAGACGTCCGGAAAGCATCTTCGGACGCAAATTTGTGACGATCCAGGGCAAATTCGCTTCCGGACTACAACTTGGCTCATCCATCACTACGCGAACATCGCCACTTTCGTTCCCTGCACCCCGGCATGAGGTCTTCGCACGCGCCCAATAGACATAAAAGGTGCAGAAAGCTGAGTATATCCCACCGGCGCTTGCCGCTGCGGCTGGCGGCCTGAGTCGAGTACCCTTATATCGAAGTGAAGCCCAATGACCGATTCGCGTGAACCCGTGCCGGCTGAACAGACCGGGAAGCAGCAAACCGGCAAACAGCAAACATGGAAGCTGACCCTGGCTTATGACGGTACGGATTTCAGCGGCTGGCAGGTGCAACCCGGCAAAGCTACCATCCAGGGCGAGTTGCAGGCCGCGCTGGGCCGCATTACGGGCGAATCTCCTCTCCCCCAAGGTTCGGGACGCACTGACGCCGGCGTCCATGCGCTGGGCCAAATAGCCAGCTTTGTCCTCCAGGCCCCTATCCCCCCGGCGAACCTGCTTCGCGCTCTCAACCGCACCCTTCCGCAGTCGATCCGCATTCTGGAGGCGAAAACGGTTCCGGAGTCGTTTCATGCCCGACACTCGGCGGTCGCGAAGACCTACGAGTACCGGGTCTTCCGAGAGTCAATCTGCCCCCCGTTTCTGGCCCGCTATGCGCTTGCCTACTCCTGGCCCATGGACCTGGAAGCCCTCAAAAGGGCAGCGAATCTCTTTGCGGGAGAACACGACTTCCTGAGCTTCGCCGCCACCGATCCCGACCTTGCCGGCCGCGGCGTGCTGGATATTTCGGAAACTGCCCCGGCAGGTCCGTCTCCGGCGATTCCTGCGACGGTAAGAACCATTTTTTCATCGGTTTGGGAGCGGCAACAGAGCCAAGCCGGGGAGTTGCTGGTTTATCGGGTGCGGGGAAACGGCTTCCTGCATCACATGGTCCGTAACCTGGTGGGAACCATGCTGGATGTGGGCCGGGGACGTCTCGGCGTCGAGGCAATCCCCGCAATTCTCTCCGCCCGGTCACGCGCGGCAGCCGGTCCCACCGCGCCGGCGCGCGGGTTATTTTTGCTCTCGGTTGAATACGGCCGAGAGAAATAAACTTCAGTCTTAAAACAGTTTTTATTACAACTTGTTTCCGGGCTATATATAAACTGATAACTACCATTGGTTACTGAGGTTTTATGCGCTATTCTACCCAAATCAAACCAATTAGCTATGTTAAGGCCCATGCAGCGGATCTCCTTGACAGGATCGCACGCGAACGCGAGCCGATCATCATCACCCAGAACGGCGAAGCAAAAGCCGTGTTGGTCGATATTCGCTCCTACGAAGAGGCCCAGGAGAGAATGGCCATGCTGCAGGTCATGGGTGGCAGCGAAGAAGTTCATATAGGCGAACCGCTTACGCGCATGGAAGTCTTTTCGGAATTCTCCGGCCGCAAACCCGTCGAATCCGCAAAGCCTCCCGCCAAGAGTGAAAAACTCAATCAGCTTTGATCGCCCGCCCCGGCCCGCGCGTTCGCTTCCTGCTAACCTGAAGTCACACGCATGGCGCTCTTTGCTCGCAGCTCATCCTTCTCGCGCGTAACTACGCTGGCTGCACAGAGGCCGGTCCATGCGGCCTTTGCGTGGCTGCACGGCAATCCGCAAAAGATCATGGCCTGGCAGGCGGAGATGGTGGCGATTCCCGCGCCTCCGTTTGGCGAAAAGGTGCGCGCGGAATGGCTCGCCCTCCGCTTTGCCGAGGCTGGGCTGAGCCATGTGGAAACCGACGAAGTTGGAAATGTCCACGCGCTGCTGCCAGCTTCCAATCTGCCTGCGGAGAGCACCGGGCCGCTCGTGGTCCTCTCGGCCCATCTCGACACGGTGTTTCCCGCGGACACGCCGCTTAATCCAGTTCTCGAAGGCGATCGCCTCACCGCTCCGGGCGCTTGCGACAATGGCGCCGGTGTGATCGGCATGTTGGCCATTGCCCACGCTCTGTTCCAGGCAAAGGTCGAACTGCCGGCGCCGCTCATCCTTCTGGGGAATGTGGGTGAAGAGGGTGAAGGCGACCTGCGCGGAGTGCGCCATTTCTATAGCCAGACGCCGCTGGCCGGCCGCATCGCTGCTCACATCGTGCTTGACGGAGCAGGCGCGGACTCGGCCGTAACGCTGGCCCTGGGCAGCCGGCGCTTCCAGGTAACGATCAACGGGCCGGGCGGCCATAGTTTTACCGATGCCGGGTTGCCCAACCCGATTGCCGCGCTGGCTTCGGCGCTGGCGGCGCTCGCGGATGTTCCGTTGCCCGACGATCCGCGCACGACGCTGAACCTGGGCACCATACGCGGCGGCACCAGCGTGAACTCTATTCCCGAATCCGCGCAGGCCTCCATCGATCTTCGCTCCACCGATCCTGAGCAGTTGGTGCGCCTTGAGGTGGCATTGCATCGGGCGGTCGAAGATGCCGTGACGCATTGCAATGCGAAGGCCAGGTCCACCGCATTGAGCGTCGAAAAGCTTCTCACGTTCAACATTGTCAAAATTGGGGACCGGCCCGCGGCGAAACTGCCCGCCGACTCGCCCCTGCTGGAGTCGCTGCGGGCTGTAGACCGCCATTTGCAGTTGCGAACCGATCTGCGCCTGGGCTCGACGGACGCGAATATCCCGCTTTCGCTGGGTGTGCCGGCCATGTCGCTTGGCGCGGGCGGCGAAGGCGGCGGCGCGCACACCCAGGGCGAATGGTACTCCGCAAAAGATCGCGAGACCGGCCTGAGGCGGGTCCTGCTGTTGACGCTGGCCACGCTGGAATGGGCGGCCGAGCAGTAGAGCGGCAAGGCCGGCAAGCTTTGCGGCTTTCCCGGTCCGGATCGCAGGCCAAGCTGCGGCGGCGCAACTCTTTTCACTTCAAAAGCGTCTAAGCCAAAGGAGTTTTCCGTTCCATCAGAGCGGCGGCAAGAGCCCCACGGCAATTCGCAGTGCAATCGCATTTGAAACGTTGAAGGGTACGGGCTTCAGCCCGTACGACAATACACTGAAAAGAAAGGGAGGCTTTAGCCCCTGAGGGGGAAACGATACGAGTGTGGGCTTGCGATTTTGATGGAATCAGAGCCAGGCGCACGCCGAAATTGAGGACAAATCCACACAGAGGTCGTCCCCTCAGGGGCTGAAGCCCAACTTACTTTTGCTGAGTTATGTACGGGCTGAAGCCCGTACCCTTCATTTTTGGGCCAAAATCCAAATGCGATTGCCCTGGGTCAATGGCGGCCAGCCGGACGGGATTGTCCGGAACTGGCTATACTAGAAGTTGGCGCAATCAACACTGCCAGCCGCAAGGTTGGTCACCCTTACGAGGTCATCGAATCCATGAAATCGCTCCTCGAACGGCTGCGTTCCCGCCGTCTCGCTTCAACGTTTGTCCTGCTGGCCACGCTTTCGGCCGCGATTGTGGGCGGTTCCTTTTGGGCCCACGGCGTGCGTGGACAGGAACAGCAAAACGACAGCTCGGACGCCACTCCTCTCAAGGTGGTCAACTCCACCGTCCCGCCCAACGATTTTGTACGGATAGCCCGGCAGGTTGCACCCGCGGTGGTGAACATCAACACCGAGACTTTGCCTAAGCAGTCCACCAACAAGGGTCCGCGCAATTTTCATTTCCGCGTTCAGCCCAACCAGAAGAGCCCCGGCGGCGGCGATGACAACGGAGACGAAGACGAACAGCAGCAGGGACAGGGACAGGGCTCCGACAACTTCCAGGACTTCTTCAACCGCTACTTTGGCGGTCAGGCTCCCTCGCCCGATGGCGGCGATCAGGGCGGAGTCCAGGAATCGCTGGGCTCGGGTTTCATCGTCGATCCCAAGGGCTACATCGTCACCAATTTCCACGTAGTCGAGAAAGCCGACAAGATCTACGTCAAGCTCTCGACCGATCCCGACAACCAGGACCCGGGCCGGCCGGCGCGGGTGATCGGCAGTGATAAGGCTACCGATCTCGCGGTCATCAAGATCGAGACCAGCACGCCGCTTCCGATCGTGAAGCTGGGCAACTCCGACACCGCCAGCGTTGGCGACTGGGTGGAGGCCATCGGCAGCCCGTTTGCGCTGGCGCAGACCGTTACCGCCGGCATCATCTCCGCCAAGAACCGCACCATCGACCCCGGCGCAGGCGGGCAATTTCAGCATTTCATCCAGACCGACGCGGCCATCAATCCGGGCAACTCCGGCGGCCCGCTGCTGAATATGAACGGCGAAGTGATCGGCGTCAACACGGCCATCTATACGCAGTCGGCAGGCTACCAGGGCATCGGTTTCGCCATGCCTTCCAACACCGTTGTCGAGGTCTACAACGATCTGATCAGCCCCAACCACAAGGTCACGCGCGGCTCCATCGGCATCCAGTTCCGCGAAGGGCTTTCCGGCGCTGTGAATCGCGTCTACGGCTTCAAGAACGGCGTGCTGGTGCAGGAAGTTCAACCAGGCGGCCCCGCGGAAAAGGCAGGCCTGAAACCGGGCGACATCATCACCTCCATCGATGGCCGGGCTATCAAGGACGGCAACGATCTGGTGAACGAGATCGCCAGCCGCAGGCCGGGCTCGACCATACGCCTGGGCTACCTGCGCGACGGCAAGCAGGCCGATACCACGGTCACCATCGGCGACCGCGAGAAGGTTTTTGCCGAGCTGGGCAACAACCAGCCGGAGGCCAATCCCGAAAATCAGGGGGACGAGGGCGAGACCAGACTGGGCGTAGTGGTGCGCGAGATATCGCCTGCAACCGCAGCCAAGCTGCACAACCCCGGCGTGCTCATCGAGTCGGTTCGCACCGGCTCGTTTGCCGACCTGCAAGGACTTGAACCCGGCCTTGTGATCACCCGCGTCAACAAGCAGCCAACCGGCACCAGGGAACAGTTCGATGCCGTGGCCAAGAAGATAAAAGCCGGTGACGATGTGGTCTTCGAGGTTCTGGATCCAAAGCATCCCGATCAGGGAATCAACTACGTCGGTGGAACACTTCAGTAGCGTAATTTTGAAGGCGCCGGTTGCGGATATCCGTAACCGGCGTCTAATTACTGTGGGCGGTCAGATACTTGATACGGAATTACTTTACTCCTTGCCACATTGCGGTACAATGAGCTATATTATACATAGTCACCTGGGATAAAATCGCCTTCCATCGAGGTAGCATTATCGTGCACTTTAGTCGTGCAAGTGTGGCACTCGTAATTTCCGCAGCTCTGATTTCGCCTTCGGCATTCGCGTCTCGGATTCACCGCGCCCCGACCAGCGGTCAAACGATTCATAAATCTCACAAGGCAACCCACAAGCCTGGCCACGTACGCGGCCAGCAAGCCATTGCCCCGGAGAGGGTCACCGAGATTCAGCAAGCCCTCATCCGCGAGCACTATCTGAGCGGCGAGGCGACAGGCAATTGGGACGCAACCACCCTGGCAGCCATGCAGAAGTACCAGGCCGATCAGGGATGGCAGACCAGGCTGATGCCCGACTCGCGCGCACTCAAAAAACTTGGCCTCGGACCTGATTATTCCAACGCTATCAATGCTCAGAAATCTACCTTCGCCGCGACCTCGCCGACCAGCACGATTCCCACCGAACAGGCATCGGGCTTTGCCGCAGCGGCCGGCGTCAATCAGTAAGCAGGTCTTCTCTCCCGGCCTTCAATACTGCTCCGGCGGCATTCCTTGCAACAGAAATTCGTAGCGCGGCTCCACTGTGCTTTCGCCCGCCGTAATCGGGCTGTCCAGATGGATGAGCTTGCGCTCCGCGCCGTATTTCGGCCACACCGGCAGCCCCGGCCCATTGGGGTCGCCGGTGTGCGCGAAGTTGGTCCAGTAGCTCATCACTTCGTCGCTCAGTTTGCGGTCTTCGGGCCGCCAATCGGCGCCCGGCCGGGTGTCGAGGGTGCCAAAGACATACTCGATATCGTCGGAGTGGAAGGCGAACCAGCCGGGATTGAACTTGCTGGGTGGAGCGGCCAGCTCGAAGTGGTAGCGATAGACCGGCGAATCCCCCGTCTTCCTGTGTGCCTCAATCCACTTCCAGGTGCCAAAGGCAATGAAAGAGTCACTCTTGTAGTCGATGGCGGAGCGCGCCGCTTGCTCGTCCGTCTCGCCGGGGTAGAGCTTGAGAAACTCCTCTGCGCGATCACCGAATTGCTCCGCGGCAAAGGCCTTCCACTTCTCTACTGTCATGCCTGCGGCCAAAGAGGAATTTTCATCGCGGTTCCAACCGGCCAGCAATGGAATGTGTGCCTGTTTGCCTTGAGCATAGGTCTCGGCCACGGGTTCGGTCAGCAGCCGGCCGTCTACGACCGTCGAAAATCTAGGCGCGCCTGCCTTGGTTGCAGCTTGAAGGATGGCTTCCGCGGGCATGGCGCGCAACTCCGCTACGGTCGCGGCGCCTAGCGCAGAGGCCCACTCCCCATCTTTTCTCTCAGTGGCCTCAAGCGTGCCGGTCGACAACGCGTGACCAAAAGCTCCGCCGCTTTCGCCGATGGCCTTTTGGAACAGCCCCTGCGCCGGGCGCGCCGCCATCAATGTGCTCACGGCAAAGGACCCTGCACTTTCTCCGAAGATGGTCACGTTGCCGGGGTCGCCGCCAAACTTTGCGATGTTGGCCTTGACCCACTCGAGCGCCGCAACCATGTCCAGCAGGCCGTAGTTCCCTGCCGCGCCCCTCGCTTCTCTGGCTAGATCGGCCGTGGCCAGAAATCCGAAGACGCCGAGCCGGTAATTGATGGTGACCAGCACCACGCCCTTGGTTGGCAGAAAATCGCCGTTATGGCGCGGCTCGGAGGCTGAGCCGGCGGAGTAGCCGCCGCCATGAATCCAGAACATGACAGGGAGCTTGCTGCTGCCCGTCGCGGTGGCTGGCGTGAAGACGTTGAGATAGAGGCAGTCTTCGCTTGGGCCGCTGTCCTGGAAGATCATGTCCTTGAAGACGGGCTCCTGCATGCAGCGCGCGCCGTAGTGCGTCGCATCGCGAACGCCCTTCCAACTCGCCGCCGGCTCAGGGGCTTTCCAGCGCAAATCGCCCACCGGAGGCGCGGCATAGGGCAGCCCTAGAAACGCCTTCACCTTGCCGCCGTTGATCGTCTTGCCCTGCGCCTTGCCCTGTGCAGTCTTTACCGTTAAAGAATCCGCGTGGACGGCCGCGGATAATCCCAGTACCAATCCCGCGATGGCCAGCGCGCACAATGTCTTCGCTCCAAATTCCACGATGAAATCTCCCCGCGCAACACCATAGCAGGACGGGGCGGAGGTTGCGCGTCTGCGGATCACGAAGTCGCCGATCGTTGCGGCCGCAAGATGAGCACGGCACGTTCCCGATCTTCAAGAAACTCTGCAATGCGAATCGCCTGACCGCGAATCAGTTCTTCGGCGACGGCGGTCGGGTAGTCGCAGCCGCGAAGCCAGATGACTTTGGGAGGTGAGCCCAATGCAATGGCTAATTCGTAAAAGTCGGAGTCCGCTGTGACGATTGAAAAGCCGTTGGACTTGGCGTATTCCCACACCATTTTGTCCGGTGTCTGCTTCAGTCCTTCAGATCGGACGTGCAATGAATCGGGGAATAAATCCTCAATGCGGCGGACGAGCCGAGGAGAGAGATTCTCATCCAAGAGCAGCTTCACTGTGCAACACGGCGTCCGAGGCGCGTCGCATATTCAAAGACGGCAGGAAAATCGTCAGCCTCGAGGTCTGGATAGTCGGCGAGAATCTGCTCCTCTTTCACGCCCGCCGCCAACCAGCCCAGAACATCCCAAACCGTGATCCGCAGCCCCCGTATGCACGGCTGGCCTGACCGTTTCCCTGGCTCGATTGTGATGCGGTTTTCACTCATCGCAGTCTCACCCGACTCCATCGCAGCCTCACCTGAAATGATACCGCGATTGATGCGGAGGCGGGCACGCTTGCTTCACAGAATCTCCGGCGCCAGCAGATCGGCCATCGTTTCGCGGCGGCGGATGAGTCTTGCCCTGGCGCCTTCGACCAGCACCTCGGCGGGACGCATGCGCGTGTTGTAGTTCGAGCTTTGCGCCATGCCGTAGGCACCCGCGTCAAGCAGAGCCACCAGGTCGCCGGGCTCAACATGCGCGAGCTTGCGGTCGCGGGCGAAGAAGTCGCCGGACTCGCAGACGGGACCAACCACGTCAACCACGCGGGGGCGGCCCGGACGCGGACGCACCGGAACAATCTCGTGATGAGCCTGATAGAGCGCAGGACGAATAAGATCGTTCATGGCCGCGTCGGTGATGACGAAGGTCTTCTTGCCGTTGCGTTTTACGGTGAGAACGCGAGCTACCAGCGCCCCGGCCTGGGCAACGAGGAAGCGGCCCGGCTCGATCAACAAGCGGCCATCGAAATTGGCGAGCGCCCCTTGGATGGCCGCGGCGTATTCCGCCACCTTGGCCGCCGCATCGAACGCGCCGCCATGATAATCGATGCCCAGCCCGCCGCCGGCGTCGACACACTTGAGTTCGATGCCTTCATGCTTGAGTTGCGCAACCAGTTTACCAACGCGTTCCATCGCCTTGCCGAATGGCTGCGCGGAGCGGATCTGCGAGCCGATGTGGACGCTGACTCCATGCGCCTCAAGCCAGCGGTTCCCTGCCGCGCTCTTGTAGATGCCGAGCGCCTGGCGAATGTCGATACCGAACTTGTGCTCCCGCAACCCAGTCGAGATGTAGGGATGCGTGTCGGCGAACACGTCGGGGTTTACGCGCAGAGCAAAGCGCGCGCTTCGTTTGAGCTTACGGGCGCGCGCGGCCAGCAGAGCCAGCTCAGCCTCGCTCTCTACGTTGAACTCGAGGATGCCCGCTGTGAGCGCGAGGTCGATCTCGGCCGCGGTCTTGCCTACCCCGGAGAAAACCACGCGGCCGGCAGCCTCGGGCGCTGCGGCGAGAACGCGCTCGAGTTCGCCGCCGGAAACGATGTCGAAACCCGCGCCACGATCGGCCAGCAGCTTGAGAATGGCCAGCGCCGAGTTGGCTTTGACCGCATAGCAGACAAGGTGGCTGCGGCCCGCGAGTGCCTGTTGAAACAAGTTGAGGCGCTCGGCGATCTGCTCGGCTGAATAGACGTAGAGAGGGGTTCCATAGCGGCGTGCCAGGGTCTCAAGCGACACCTTGCCGCAGTGCAGGGCGCTGCCGGGCTGCGGATGATGGAACGGGCGCGGTGATGGCGTCTGGGTCACAATGCTGGTCCAAAACGAGAAGAATACTCTCTTGAGCCTACAGCATTTCACGGCGGCGCGAGATGCACTATCCAAGCCTTTACAATGTCTGAATGACCGAGTTGGCGATGGTTGACCTGGTGGGCGTGGGGCTCAATGCCACCGACACGCTCATTCCGCTGGCCGATTACCCGGCGCGCGGGTCAAAGATGGAGTACAGCAACTCGAGCGTGCTGCCCGGAGGACAGGTGGCCACCACGGTGGTGGCTTGCCAGACCTGGGGACTGCGCACGCGCTATGTGGGCAAGCTGGGCGACGACCACGCCGCCTGCCTGCATCGCGAGGCCTTCGACCGCGCGGGCGTTGAAGCGCGGCTGATTACCGTGCCGGGAGGCGTGAGCCCGCAGTCGCTCATTCTCGTAGACGGCGGCGGCGAGCGCACAGTGCTCTGCCGCCGCGATGAGAGCATGGCGCTCCAGCCCGCGGAGCTGAAGCGCGAGTGGATTGTGAATGCGCGCTTGCTGCATGTGGATGGCCACGAAACTGCCGCTGCC
>Ga0181520_10003050_pt1 | contig 30025 bp, 32 predicted proteins | sample PEATcosm2014_Bin_29_FD_132451 | JGI IMG/M metagenome (GOLD analysis project Ga0181520, IMG submission 132451) | Peatland microbial communities from MTU Mesocosm Facility, Houghton, MI, USA - PEATcosm2014_Bin02_30_metaG | ecosystem: Environmental > Terrestrial > Soil > Wetlands > Peat | place...
AACACTAACACGGAATTTGCTGAATTCAAGGACAAAGACGAGAGTGTACAAGGGAATCTACGTTACAAGCGGACAGTGGACGACAGTAAGTACCCAATGAGTACTAACTCATGAGTAACTAAGTCACAGTCTCCCGAATCGCAGCACCTGCGGGCGGCACGGATATTTGGAAAGCAAACTCACCACGACATTTCGGTGCCCTGCGCTCCCGCTCTTGGGACCTGGGAACCACGAGCGCCGGGCGAGGCATCTATCGCAGACTGTCCGATGGCATGATTTGTCGCTCTTATGCCTTATCTGTCGCTACTTTACAGGCTGCGAACTCTGCATTTACGCCTAGAATTCTTTCACTTACCTCCAGCCTAAATTGGAGCTGTTGCATTTAATGATTCCTCAGAATGAAGTCTGCGTTCAGGGAGTTGTGACCCTCCCTCGGGGTGACAACTCCCTTCGGGAAGATGCCGCGGGAAAAACGCCTTGGCATGTTCTGCACGTCCGCTCGAACTACGAAAAGTGGGTTGCGCAACATCTCATCGTGCGTTCGGTGGAGCACTACCTTCCCCTTTACCGCGAGCGCGTGAAGTGGACGGACAGAACCGTCCTAACGGAACGGCCGCTCTTCTCCGGGTATGTCTTCGCCCGATTCGCGCCCAATGCCCGGATCACTGTGATCAGCACACCGGGCGTGGTGCGCTCGCTGGGCGATGACGAAGGATGCCTCGTCAGCTGTGCAGAACTCGACAGGATTCGCGAGGGACTGTCCAGCGGACTCCTGCTGCGTCCACATCCGTGTGCCTCGGTGGGTCAGAGGGTACGCGTGCGCGACGGGATCTTCGCTGGCGTCGAGGGTATGGTGACGGAGTTCCGCCAGCAGTGCAAGGTGATCATCTCTCTGGCTGCCGTGCGGCAGTGCTTCTCCCTCGAACTGGAGCTCGGGGATATCGAGGTTTTGAAGAAACCTGTCGTCAATGCCACTCAAAGGTCGCGGACGGCCTGCCAGTACGGATTGACTGCATGAAGGATCATTTGAAGAAGAGCAGCCAATCATCATGGCGAATGATCGCGGCCTGAAGTATTGGTTGAGTGCCTGGATTCCCGTAGCCGTGGGGGCGGTGGTCATCTGCCTGGAGTCGACGGAATGGATGGGCGCAGACCACACCACCGGCCCGCTCAGGTGGCTCTTTCAACTGATCTTTGGTCCCATTAGCAACGTCCGATGGGCGGTCGTCCATAGCCTGATCCGCAAATCTGGACACTTTCTCGGCTATGGAGCGATCGGGTTGACGTGGCTCCGCGCCTGGTGGATGACTCTGCCCCGCTCCGGCTTCATGGAGGACGCAGCTCTTGCGCTGATGGGAACGGCGCTGATGGCCAGCACCGATGAGTACCACCAAAGCTTTCTGCCCAACCGGACAGGGTCGCCGAGTGACGTGCTTCTGGATTGCTGCGGTGCCGTGGTCCTGCTGGTGGTGGCTTACATTCTGGTGCGTCTCTTCAGGCCCGAGAAATTGGCACGAGCCCCCTATGCCGCTGTCTGATGCCGGGAATGCCTCCGAGTTGCCGCTGCAAAGATCATGGCTCTGGCCCGAAACAAAATGTGGGCGCTGAAACGACAAAGACCACGTTGCACCGCTTTCGCGAGCAAACGTGGTCATTCTGTTTCGGTCGTGATCCGCTGGCTACCGCCGCTCAGTTACGGACGGCTTTGATGGAAGGTATCAGGCAGCATCACTATGTATTGTTGCGGCCCCTCGATTTCGGAGAAGCCTGGGGCTGTTGACCTCCAGGATCTGCTCGCCGATACGGCGCATGCGTTCTACGCCCAGTATTGGTTTGCAGTCGAAGGGCAAGACGGAAATTCCGGTTTATTCATTCCGCACAGATTTGCGTTAGGTGGGAGTGTCCGGGTCATCGAGGTTCGTCTGGCTTGGCGACACCGTGACCCTCGATTCGGAGACGTTTACGGGCCCTGTGGCATCGAAATGGCGTCGATGTGGCGCTTCCAGAGCCAGCGCCGCCTCCATTACAAGTGCGGAGATCACCACGAAGGCCAATGAGATCCCGATCAGCAACCAAATAAAGCTGAGATCGCCAGGCAACAATCGAAAAACGTGCCAAAGCAGCAGCGCCAATGCATTGCTCATTGCGATATGCATCGCTTGCCTCCGCGTAACGACTACACTGCTGACATCGCGCAGCCAGAACAGTGGTTTCCGCTCCGGCGCCAATCTTTCAGCAGCGAGCCTAGCTTGCAGCGGATCGCTCTATCGGAACAGTCGCAACAGGTAGCACACCAGCAGAATCACAAGCACTGTGCCAAGCCCTATGCCTGGGCCTCCGCCGCCGCCCAACCTGCTGTAGCCTCACTTTCTTCCGCCCCCGCCGAAAACCAGCAGAAGATCAATAATGACTAATCTGTTTCGGTCCTGATTCGCTGGCTGCCGCCGCTCAGTTACGGACGGCTTTGATGGGTGGTATCAGGCAGCATCACTTTGCAATGTCACGGCGCCTCGATTTCGGAGGAACCTGGGGCTGTTGGCCTTCATGATCTGCTCACCGACATGGCGCGTGCGTTCTGCGCCCAGGGATCGCTGCGCGCACGGCAATGTGACCAGCGCCTCTGCGACCCGATCGGCAGCATGGCGAAGAACGTCGCCTTCCGCAACGAAGTCCCCGGTGAAGCAGCGTATGCCCATGGCTTCGATGCGCTGAATATCGGCTTGGGTGGGCTCGGCGCCTTCCGCAGCGTAGCGCTCACGGACATTTGCCGATATGGCACCGGTGTTGACCAAGGCGTAATCGAAGATGGGCCTGCCGGCGTGCTCGTAGATGCGCTCAATATGCTCAACAACGCTCAGGCCGAGACTCTCGTTGGCCTCCGTCATGAGGTTGGCGATGTAGACGCGGGTGGCATGCGCGCCGGCAAGGGCCTCGGGGATACCTCTGACCAGCAGGTTCGTGATGAGGCTGGTATAGAGGGATCCCGGGCCGACAACAATAAGATCGGCATTAGCGATTGCTTCCAGTGCTTCGGGCTGCGGCTCTGGGCTTCGCGGTTCGAGCATGACCTCAACGATGGGCTCGTGACTGGCAGTGATGTTGGTTTCGCCGCGAACGATTGACCCATCCTCTACAAGAGCTGCCATCGTCACGTCGGCGGCGGTCGCCGGAAGGATGCGGCCTTGCAGGGCCAGCACTTCGCTTGCCATCTTGACCGCCTGGGCGAAGTCACCGGTCATTTCAGTCAGAGCTGCGATCAATAGATTGCCGACACTGTGTCCGCAGAGTGCTCCGCCACTGCGAAAGCGGTGAGCAATGATGGGTGCGAGAAGATGTTCGTCGTCGGCCAAGGCAACAATGCAATTCCGCAAGTCGCCAGGAGGCAACATTCCGAACTCGTGCCGCAACAGGCCGCTTGAGCCACCGTCGTCCGTGACCGCCACGATCGCGGTCAAATCCGAGATCCATGGCCTCTCAGCCTCCGGGAAGTGACTGCCGTCGCCGGACCTGCACCGCAGGTGTCTCTTCAGGCCACGAAGCACTGTAGACATACCCGTGCCGCCGCCTATGGTGACGACACGTGGGTCCGAACGAAGGGAGCTCTTAAAAGAATCTTCCATCTGATTGAATTGACTGTTTCGTTGCACGCTGAATCGGCGTCGAACGAAAATCTGATCTGCCGAAGCGCGTACTCCGGGTCAGACGGCCTTCAATACTCTCGTTTGTACGTATATTGGAGCCGCCCATCCGGAATGCGTTTTCAGCGGATTGGTCACCGTGTTTATCGAATGGTTCCTTGCTTTCATAATGCCGGGAGACCCATAGTCGCTACCGAAATCCTCGGCCGCACCGCTGGACCTTTTCCATCCGGCCAGTCAACCGCCGGCGCGACAGCCGGGATCGTCAAGGGTCGGATGATGTGTTTCAGCAGATAAGTGCTCGGGTTGTAGTCCAGCACCAGTTCTTTGAGAGTTACCACGAGACGGCCCGTATCCCGCGCCTCGCAAATATCGTGGAGGAGGCCCAGCCAGTCTTGGATATCGCCTGCCGGCATCCCATTCCCTATAAAGATGCGAATCTTTTCGTGCGCGGTCGGAACCGTGTCTTCAAGTAGCGTATTTAGTTCCTCATAGAGTTTCTCGCCAGGGCGCATGCCGGTGAACTTGATCTTGATGTCTTCATCCGGCTTGAGCCCTGACAGCAGGATCAGGTTTCTCGCAAGATCGACAATCTTCACGGGCTGTCCCATGTCAAGGACGCACACTTGGCCTGCATTTCCGATGAGCCCTGCTTGCAGAACAAGTTGGCATGCCTCAGGAATGGTCATGAAGAATCGGCGCATCTCTGGATGCGTGACGGTAACAGGTCCGCCGGCGGCGATTTGCTTCTTGAATATGGGAATGACGCTGCCATTTGAACCCAGAACATTGCCAAAGCGAACGGCAACATACTTGGTCCGGCCCTTCTGAAGGGCGAGGAGAAACAGTTCGGCAACTCGCTTCGTCGCGCCCATTACATTTGTCGGACGGACCGCCTTATCAGAGGAGATTAAAACGAAGTCCTCGACGCCGTGCTTTGCAGCAGCTACGGCCATGTTATAGGTTCCGAAAACGTTGTTTTCAACGGCCTCGAATACGTGAGTTTCCATCAGAGGAACGTGCTTGTAGGCAGCCGCGTGGTAGATCGCGCTGGGCTTATACTGCGACAACACTTCATCGATACGGGCGCGATTCTGAATGCTGCCGATTTCCGGTAAGAACGGAACATGCGGGAATGCTTGCCGCATCTCTCGATCGATCTCGAACAGAGGCGATTCGGCAATCTCGAATCCGACGATCTTGGCAGGTCCAAAGCGAGCAATCTGCCTGCACAGCTCCGAACCGATTGACCCTGCCGCACCAGTGACAAGAACAACTTTGCCCTCCAGTGCACCGCGGATCTGCTTCTCTTCAAGTTGTACAGGGACCCTACCCAAAAGATCTTCGACTGCTACCTCGCGAATCTGGCCGACGAGAGCGCGCCCTTCAATAATCTCGCCTAAGCCGGGCACAGTTTTGCACTCCACTTTCGCCGCATGGCACAGGCTGAGGATTCGAGTCATCTCGGCGCCCGTGGCCGAAGGGATGGCAATCAGAATCGTCTCAATATTGTGCTTTCTTACCAGTGCCTCTATCTCGTCTCCTCCTCCGAGTACCGGTACGCCCGCAAGACGCAGGCCTTTCTTGTCCGAACTGTCGTCCAGGAAACCACATAGACGATACGACAATCGCGGATTGTGCCGGATCTCTTTGAGCAGAGTAATCCCGGCATTTCCCGCTCCGTAGATCAGCGCACTCTTTTTCGCGCTCTTGCTGCTCCGCGCATCTGAGGTCAGTTCGAACATTATGCGCGTCATCAGTCGGAGCCCGCTCGTGGCCAAGACGCAGCACATCAAATCGAGAATGTATATTGACCTTGGGAACCCTGAAGGCGCGATCAACAAAATAAGACCGCAACTGATGGTCGAAGCAGTAAAGTTGCCGACGGCTACCCGGACGAGGTCCGCCACAGACACGTACCGCCAAAGACCCCGATCAAGCTTTGCCGCATAGAACACAGCACTCTTGACCAGAATCCAGATTGGAAGTGCATAGACAAGGTAGCGACGGTACACCGGTGGCAGGCTGAAGTCGAACCGCAGCAGAAATGCCGCCACACCTGAGAGCGCAAACATGCCAATCTGCGCCACCCAGACGAGGGCTCGGCGTATTGCCTCACGGCGCTCTCTTACTCCCCACGCCTTAAGTCTTTTCTGCATCCTTAACCAACCATTCCCTGTTGCGCGGCTTTAGCGTGACAACAGCTTTCGACCACGTGCGTCACTACTTACGCGTCCGCCGCCTATCGTTTGCTGTAGCGGCCCTCGACATTAAATCGACACCGAGTAGGCGCCGAAAGCGGATTGAACAACCAACAGGCTATTGCTCGTGCTTGTTCTTTGTTTTGACGACTTCGTTTTAGGTTGTGGAATAAGTATCTAAGCCGACTTCACTATCGATGCACTTACCCACAGGGTGCGACTCGCCGCGCCCGGCGCCAAACAGAATTGCCAGATAGACTAGTGGGCCTATGGCAATTACGGCGAATATCGGTGCTGCTCGCGGGTAAACACATGCTCCCCATGCCAACGGAAACAACCACACTACATTGATTGCCGCTATCGCCAATGTTACTTTCGAATGGCTGCCCCACCGCCGAGCTGCGTGCTGATAGGCGTGGCTGCAATGCGCCTCATACCACCGCGCACCGGTAATCACTCGCTTCATCAGGGTTACTGTGGCGTCCACGATGAAAACGGAGAGCAGAATCAGCCAAGGCCAAATAAGCTGTGGCTGTGCTTTTGCGCTGGATATGGCGAGGACGCCCATAACAAACCCCAGGAATCCACTACCGACGTCACCCATGAAAATCCTGGCCGGTGGCCAGTTCCACATTAGAAAGCCTGCGCTTGCACCCGCGAGCGCAAATGCTGCTGCTGCAAGGCCTCCAAGTCCGCTCCACACTAGGAGCAAACCGCCAAGCCCGCTTGCGCAGACGGCTTCGATGCCAGCAATGCCATCGATGCCATCCATAAAGTTGTATAGATTGATCATCCAGACCAAACCGATAAGAGCAACGAGCTGGCCTACCCAACCCCAATCCCACCTGATCCAGCCCAGGTGCAGCGGTCCCATCCCATAAAGCTGCGATAAAGCCCATCCTGCAGCTGCAAAGTGAATCAAAAGGCGCAACCAGACAGGCACCCTGAAATGGTCGTCCAAGAAGCCCACTAAAGCTACCGCGAGGCCGCCCCCGATAAGAGCGAAACCCAAACCCGCGGATGCGCTACCTCTCTGCACGAACAGCAAAACAATAAGGAGGAACACCACAACGACACTTGCGCCGCCTCCCCGTGGTGTAGGCACAATGTGGGAGCTGCGTTCATTGGGGATGTCCAAGATTTGCAGGCGCAGCGCGTACCACCGCACAGCTCCTGTCAACACCAAGGAGCTTATGAAGACAACCAGAATTACGACCATGACTTTGTTTCCGTCGATCTGGGGCTAGCGCAGGGGTCAGCAGAAGTCCGAAAGAAGGTTGTCAAACTGCTTCAGGATGATTTCTGGAGAGTACTTCGTTTCCGCGGCAGCTCGTGCCCTCACACCCATCTCGCGCAGCAGTTGCGGGTTTTGCTTTGCCGCCAGGATCGCTTCCACGACCTTGTTCGGGTTGCCTGGCTCCACAACCCACCCGATGCGTTCCTCCCGCACCACATTTGCCGTGTCTGAAGTCTGCGAGACGAGGGCGATCATCGGCTTCCCGGCGGCCATGATGTTATATGTACGGCTTGGAACTGCAAGACCGAGCATGCTGGATCTCAGAGACAGAATCGACACATCGCAGGCATTCAAGAAGCCCTCTTGTTCCGCCCTGGGGCGAGGAGGCAGGACGGTGACATTCCCAGCCCCGGATTCCACCAACTCTTCGACAATCTGCCGCTTCGGCCCCGACCCAATAAACAGAAAGTGGACCTCTTCATCCTCCGCCAGAATTCGTGCAGCTTCCGCAAGCGTATCTATCCCATGCGGGTCGCCCATGTTCCCCGCATACAGAACCACCATTTTCTCCGACAACCCCAGTTTGGCTAACAAAGCATTCTCATCTCTCCGCATGGGGTGCACGTCTCTGCAATCGGACCACAATGGAATCACGGCAATCCCATCGCTCGCCCCCTTCCCCCTCGCCTCGACAAGTCGCACCAGCATGTCATGCCCAATGGTCGTAATCTTGCTCGCACGCTGCAAAACAAACCGACTGACATTCTGCATCAACTTGTACACAGGTGACCGCGTCGTTATCAAGCCACACGCCGCCATGATGTCCGGATATATGTCATGAACGACAAGGATGTATGGCACGCGTAGGAACAGAGAAATCAGCGCGGCCATCACCGGCAGCGTGGGTGGATTCGTAACCACGAGAATGGAATCTCCTCGACTCACCCGGATGAGCGCATTTAGAGAGAGAGAAAGTGTGATCGACGTCATCTTCAGTAGGCGCGCCGCGATCGTCTTCCGCCGAGGAAGAATGGCCTTACACCGGTAAATTTCCACACCATTGTGCCTCTCCCTTGCTGGCGCTTTTTCGCCGGCCTTCGAGTAAGAAGGTTGAACGCAAAGTGCGGCCACATCTCTGGTCTCAGCTAGGTGCTCGGCAATCTTCGTAATGTAGTATGCGGTTCCTGTCTCCTCCGGGTAGTACACCTCGGAGAGAACCCAGAGCCGGCGGCGGGGCAAGCTCATGTCCTTCTCGATTGCCAACTGCTATCTCCAGCCAGTGGCCCGACGTCGTGACCGCGCGCGGCCAGTTTCCGTGCAAACAGCAATCCCTTGAACATTAGTTCCAGGTCTGACCACTGTGGGAGGATCAGGATACGCATAAACGATTGTGATTTCCCTAATGCTTAGGATGCAAAAGGTGACGTTAGCTATTCTTCCAGACCACCGTATTGACGTAGTCTGTGTAGCTCAGAATGATCCGAACGACCTTCTCCGACACATTCGCGGCGTCGTAATCTGCCACAATCCGCAGGTTCCGGTTCGAGCCGACAGGCTGGGTGCCGAGCATTCTCATTGCCGCCATAATCCGATTCGGATTCAGTCCGACCATCATGACTGCACCTTCTTCCATACCCTCTGGCCGTTCGTGCGCCTCCCGGATATTTAGCGCCCGAAAGTTCAGGATGGATGACTCCTCGGTAATCGTGCCGCTATCGGAGAGCGTTGCCCGGCCCAACATCATGAGATGGACGTAATCGGAAAATCCCATCGGCTTCATCAAACGAACGTTCTCTGGAAAGGTGATGCCTTCGGAGTCGATGCGCTTCTGCGTTCGGGGATGGACGGAAACGATTACTGGCAGTTCGTATTTTGAAGCCAGCATCTTCAGCACTTCGACCAAGTTTCGGAACTGGCTCGGCGAGTCGATGTTTTCCTCTCGGTGCGAGCTAAAGACAAAATATCCGTCCTTGGTCAATCCCAGGCGTTCCAGCACATCAGAGCGATCAATTCTCGGGCGATAATGCGTCAGGACTTCGAACATCGGGCTCCCGGTCTTGATGACGCGGTCCGGCGGGATACCCTCTCGCAGCAGGTATTCCCTGGAGATGTCGCTGTATGGCATGTTGATGTCACTAATATGATCAACGATCTTACGGTTAATTTCCTCCGGCACCCTCTCGTCGAAGCATCTGTTCCCAGCTTCCATGTGAAAGACCGGAATCTTACGTCGCTTGGCAGCGTACGCGGCTAAGCAGCTATTGGTGTCCCCCAGCACCAAAAGCGCATCCGGCTTCGTTTTGCCTAACACTTCATCGCTTATGCTGATGACGTTGCCAATCGTTTCTGCAGCGGTCTTACCAGCGGCGTTTAGACAAAAGTCCGGACGTCGGATTTCCAAATCATCAAAGAAGATCTGATTCAGTTCGTAGTCGTAGTTCTGGCCTGTGTGAATTAGAATGTGGTCCACATAGCGGTCCAGGGCTGCGATGACGCGGGAAAGCCGGATAATCTCCGGGCGAGTGCCAACCACCGTAGCGACTTTCATGCTTTCACCGTAGCAGGGTTTTCGGAAAGGGTCACTACCGGCAGGAAGCAGGTGTCGGGTTTGTCAGGGTCAAAGATCTCGCTGGCCCAGAAGAGCACGACCATGTCCCCTGACCCGATGTTTTCGATGGAATGCGTGTATCCCGGAGGAATATCTACTACCTGAAACGCATCACCGCGAACTCTATACTCCACCACTTCCGGGCTCTCAATATGGCGCATCCGAATCACGGCCTCACCTGCGACGACGAAGAACTTTTCAGCCTTCGTGTGATGGTAATGGTTCCCTCGTGTTACGCCTGGCCTGGTTCGTGAAACGAAGATCTGGCCGAAGTGGTGCGACTTGATGAACTCGGCCAATCCGCCGCGCTGATCTGACTTGATTTGAAGCTGCTGCCTACGCGAATCGTCCGATATATAAGAAAGGTACGTCGCGTAGAGCTGCTGGTTGAACCGTATCGCGAAGTCAGGAGCGAGCAGGTTGTCACGCATATCGCGGAATGACTCTATGCGACACGCGAGTTCGCCGAGGGTGATCCGTGTGAAAGGGATGTCGCTATTGTCACTTGACTCAGCGAGCACCCGCAGTCGCAGTTCCGTCAGGAACGCTTCCACGACATCGTCCACGTACATCAACTCAAGTTCCCGGCCTGAATCAGAGATCTGAATCGGCATGTCATTCGCAATGCTGTGGCAGAATGTCGCCACGACGGAGTTGTAGTTGGGCCGGCACCATTTCCCAAACACGTTCTTCAAACGATAAATGCGAACCTGCGCTCCGCTCTGAGCTGCGAGCTCGCGAAGTGCATCCTCAGCGTGCCGCTTGCTAACCCCATAAGGATTGTCGAGACCGGCCTGAATGGAAGAAGACATCACAATCACGGGTGTACGGCCAACTTCTCGCAGGGTCCTGCAAATGTCGCGCGTAAGCTCCGCATTCCCGATCTCGAATTCCTCAGTAAAGCGCGGACGATTCACTCCCGCCAGATGGTAGACGATATCCGCTGTCTCCAGTCCGGCACGCAGATCGTCCGGCGAGTTATTAACGTCGAAAAGGGTCACAACGCAGCCTTCGCACGCCTGGAGGTGGGCTGTAAGGTTTCGCCCGATGAATCCATGAGCGCCGGTGACCAGTACGTTCATACGGTGACCGTCCGTGTCTTCAAGGCTTGCTGCACGCAGTCGAGTTTGAGGAGAAGGTCGATCATCTCGGCCTGGTTCATCCTGTGCGTGTTGTGCGAAGTGTACTCCTCAGCCAACGAGACATCCATCTGTCCTCTAGTAAAGTAGAGGGAGTAGTTCAAATCCCTAATGTCGGCCGGAATGCGGTAGTATCCGCCTCGATCTTCCGCCTTGGCCATTTCTTCCCTGTTGAGTAGCGTCTCGTACAACTTCTCTCCATGGCGGGTGCCTAGAATCTGAATTTCACTGTCGGCCTCGAAGATCTCTTTCAAAGCTTCCGCCAGCGTAAGAATCGTTGCGGCCGGGGCCTTCTGCACAAAGATATCGCCGGGTCTGCCATTCTGGAAGGCATATACGACGAGATCTACCGCATCTTCGATCGTCATCATGAATCGAGTCATGTTCGGATCAGTTACGGTCAGCGGCTTACCGGCCAGAATCTGGGATATGAACAGGGGGATAACAGAGCCTCGCGATGCCATGACATTGCCATATCGCGTGCCGCAGAAAATGGTGCCGTTATCGCCATGCAAACGGGCCTTGGCTACCATCAGCTTTTCCATGAGCGCCTTGGACATTCCCATGGCGTTGATTGGATAAACGGCTTTGTCCGTACTGAGCACGATAACGTTCTTTACACCGCAGGCCAGAGCGGCGCTGAGGACGTTCTCCGCGCCTAAGGTATTGGTTCGAACGGCCTCAAGTGGGAAAAACTCGCACGAAGGAACTTGCTTTAGAGCGGCGGCATGAAACACGTAATCGACGCCGCGCATTGGGGCCAGAAGGCTAGTCGGCTCCCGAACATCGCCGAGAAAGAACTTCAGTCGCTCATTGCGCAAGGCGTTCCGCATTTCATCCTGCTTTTTCTCATCTCTGCTGAAAACGCGAATTTCTCGAATCCCGCTGTTCAGAAATCGTTTCACCACTGCGTTTCCAAACGTCCCCGTTCCGCCAGTAATGAGAACCGTATTATTTTCAAGGCCATTATGTTCTGCCATAGAAATGGGCTCCCCTATCCCAGTACCACAAAGTCCGGAACAGTTCCCCCCTCCAGTAACCACTTGTACAGCCTCACGGTTTTTACCGCCAGCCGATCCCACGTATACTTTCTACGTATCAACTCTCGACCGCGCTCTCCCATAGCTACCAGTTCACTTTGTGTGAGGTGCAACGCATCGGATAAACCGGCTACGAGACTTTCTGATGAGATTTCTGTCCACCATCCACACCTCTCCTCAACGAGCTCGCTCCAGGAACTCCCTCTGGTTGTGAGAACCGGAACACCGAACGAAAGAGCCTCGAGCACTACCATCGGATTTCCTTCGCTATGGGACGGTAGAATGAACACTTCTGCTGCTGCGAAGGCATCGGCCTTATCCACGTCGTACAGTGGCCCAACAAATTTCACAATTCGGTCCAGGGCCATGCATTTAACTAACTCTTTCACTTCCTTCTCGTGATTGAATTCATCCATGCCTGCGATAATGACCTTCCAGTTCTCCAGAGATGACCTGATGGCGTCTAGTGCCTCCATCAGCATCGGCAACCCTTTCTTAGGTGTAATGCGCGAGAGATACAGGGCTACTCTGCAGTCATCTGGAATATGGAACTTCTCTCGAAATCGCTTTTTGCTTCCTTCTTCATTGAGGGTGGCCTGAGAGATTCCAACAGGTATGACGGCAACTGGATTTGTAAGGCCAAAGTCTCTGAACGCCTCCACCTCGTGTGCTCCGACCGCGTGCAAACATGTTGCATTACGTAGGTTCTTGCCCTCGTAACTAAGTAATGCTATTTGCTTCTTCCATTTCGATTTGCGAAGAGCCCATGCCTGCAGCGCGCCATGAGGACAGATGACGGTCGATAGCCTATGTGACGAGCGCATGATGTTTGTTGAGCGTGACATAAATGTCCAAAGACCATGCTGATGGATTATTTTGCAAGTTGATTCCCGGTGCGCCGCACGATTGAGTTCCGAAGAATGGCATAACGACTGGGGCCCACACCGCTTAAATCCATGTACACTTCCAGCTTTTAATCCACTCGCTTCACTCACAAGTTCGAGTGCATTTGGGTCACCCAGTGTCCACACTGATGCTTCATACCCACGCGCCTGTTGTTCGCGTGCAAGATTCAAAGCAACCAGCGCCGTTCCAATCGGCACCGTTCCAATTGACGGAATCAAGTGAATGACCTTGACCTGACCGCATTTGCCGTCCAGTTCGGTGTGCGACATCATAGCCTGATTTCTTTCTTCATCTCGCCTTCCTGGTTGACGATTTCTGGGCGACGGTGCAGGCGGGTCTCGGGAAAACTGGATTCCCCTAAAAACTGATTGACAGATTCCATGACAATCTTCGCGCAGTTTTGTGGGCTGTAGGACGATCCGAGCAGCCTCGCCGAAGAGCCCATTCGCTCAAGCTCGCTACGCGGTGTTTCTGCGATCTTGACCAGAAGCCGCGTCAGCGCAGTCTCGTCGTAAGGAGAGAAGGTCCACCCGGTCTCCGGCGTCACCAGATCGGCGGCGCAACCGCATCGATCCGAGACGGCAACCGCCATGCCCGATAGCATCCCCTCATTCACGACCAGGCCCCAGGGCTCCGAGGTGCTCGGCAGAATCAGTACGTCGGCTCTTCTGAAGATTTGCGGCAGTTCGGCTTGACAGGCCTTTCCCGCGAACTCTACCAATCCAGCGATCCCCAGGTCGACGGCCAATTGTCGAAGGGAGTCTTCCAGTGGACCATAGCCAACCAGCTTCAGAGACAGTTGCGGTCTCCCCGCCTCCTGCCCGGCCTTGGCTAGAGCACGAAAAAGCATGGCAAGATTCTTCTCGCGCGAGAATCTCCCACAATAGAGGAGTATGGTGCGATCCGGCTTCTCAGCCGGCAACGCCGGCTCCTTGAGAAAGAGATCCGTATCGGCCACCGCTCTCTTGATGTATATCCTTTCCCGCGGCATTCCCAGCTTTTCCAGGTATTCCCGGTTTGAAGCCCCGTAGACGTGAGCGCAATCGCATCTCTTCACAAACAAACGCTTGACAAGCTCTTTCCGCCAGTGCCGGGGATGGTCAAAGACATTTGACTCGGCCCATAGGATTCGCCCCCTTCCATGGCCGAGCGCCCAAACCCAGGCAGTCCACGCCGCAACATCTGCCCAGCCACTGATAATCACCACGGAAGGATCCAGATCGTTCAACGACTTCCAGATGAACTTTATCGTGTGCATCCACGGCGCTTTTTGATATGGACCGTCATAGCCGATTCGATACCGATACAAATCCCTGTTCAGCGGAATTCGCTCTTTCCGCAAAGAGCTCGCAGAGGCCATGAAAAGCACCTCGAACTCCAATCCCATCTTCGTAAGCTCCGAAAAAAGGAGGTGCTTATAGTGGATGGGGTGATTGTGAATGATGGCGACGCTCACGCTGTTTCCCTCAGTCTTCGGAACCCAGCCCCACGAAGGCCAGTAAGCCCTACGCTTAATGTCCGCAGCCCTCGTGGAGTTGTGCTCCTGCAAGCAACTCGGAACGCCAGAGCGCTCAGCAAGGCGAAGCAATTGGATACAGGCGACGCGATTTGGAACGCGTGCGACCGCTCACCCAAGCCGTGGACTAGAATGAACACGGAGATTGCAATCAGCCATTTTCCCAACTGCCTTGCATCCTCGCCGTTTGAATAAGCGAGAGCCCATGCGCGCTTAAGAACCAGGCCAAGGCACATTAGATAGAAACTGAGTCCGAGAGCGCCACTTTCGCAAGCAATGCTCAAAAAGGCATTCTCAAAGTGCGTGTCGTCTCTTCCATACCCGACGCCAAACACCGGTTCTGACTCCCACAGCGCGATCCCTTTTTCAATAGTCTCCATGCGATTGGTTTTGTCGACGTTGAATCTGGCCCCAGTAAACCTGTCGATCACAGCGGAAACCGCCGGAGTGCTTTGCGCCTGCTCGAAGATAGGCTCGGCAGCACCTGTCATAATCAACACCATACTTAATGCTAGTAATATGGGTAACTGTTTTCGACGTATCGAGAGCATCATAAACGTTATCGCGGCTAGAAGGAGCGCGACGATGGCCGTCCGCGATTGACTTAAGATCAAACAGTACGCAGATAGTATGCCAATGCTGAGTCGAATCCACGCCGGGAAGAAATCCACAATAAGGCATATTAGGATGCCAAATGCGCAGTAGACGCCGGTGGTATTCGCATTGAGCCAACCGTGGTTCTCGCCTGTCAGGCGAATCGATGAACCGAGGGACACGCCTAGCCTCTGGGCGGTTAGCAGCGAACCGACTGCGACGACGGTGGTTGCTGCAAGCGTCCAAATCAGCACTGCGCGCTGTGCTCGCCCATGAGACGCAGGAACTGAAGCCGGTATCCCCCAAAAGCAAATGTAGTTCCGAACCGCGAGCAGAGTAAAAAAGATCATCCCTGAGTATTCAATCTGCCCACTACTGGCCAGTCCCGGCAGCCCGGATAACGTAACGAGGACGACCAGGAAGCCAAAAAGTCGTCTTGGCGCCGATCCCCGTCGCGTGCCCCACACCGCCAAAACGAGGACAAATATGAAGGTGCAGCCGATGATGGTGGCCTGCGCCGTCGAGTATGGCTGCCCAGAGCCGCCTACTCCGAGTGTAGTAAGGATCACGGCCATTCCGACTAGAAGCGTTGCCAAAGAGGCGTGGAAGATCGCACTCGGCAGCAAGCTGCGTCGCCCCTGAAGATCTCTGGTATGCTCTGAGGCTGGTGCCGCGTTTGGTAGGAGATATGTACTCATAACCTTGGCGACGATATCATTACGTTGGCAGCTATTGCATATTTCATCGTTAGCCAAAACACTTAACTGGTCTGCAATTGAGTCCGCATTTGAGCAACAGCCGAATCCCAGAGCGCTTCACAACGAAGACTCCACGCGCGTTGGCGCATCTGCTCCGTAGCTTGGCGGTCTCTGCACAGGCGCAGCAGAACCTCCGCGGTCTCCTCGTTGCTGGCGTCTACAGGAACTGACAATGAAGCTTCAGGGATAGGCATCTCAGGCATTCCCCCAGCATCGGTACAGAGGGTTACCAGCCCAAGAGCACAATACTCGCGTACTGCAATCCCGGCTGCTTCAGCACGGGAAAGAAGACACCCAATATCACAGTCAGAAACGGCGTTGAGAAACGCCGTTGATTCCGTTCTTTTATCCAAGAAACCGATCCATTCGACGGCAGTTGCATCACAGTATTTTGTCGGAATAGTCTCACGGTCTACTCCGATAACCCGCAGTGACAAGTTTGCACCACGCGCACGCGCCAGCAGGAATGCCTCCAAGAGCCGGTCGAGACCTTTCCGCTTCCAATACTTGCCGGTGAAGACCAGTCGCAGAGGTCGCTCTGGATCAGCCTGTCGGTAACTCGCGACTGAGAACCACTTTGAGTAGTGGCCCGCAGCGATATTCGCACCAGGAACTATTGCGTGTACGCGCGCTGGTGGAATCCCGTAGTCCCTCACGACGCTTTCTGCCGCCCACTGGCTAAGAGTCATGATCCCCTTCGCCGCGCGGTACCCGTCTTTTTCTCTCTCTATCGCACTTTCCCTCGCTCGCTTATCCATCGACGCGCCGAGTTCATAGCATCTAAACAGTTGTCGCAAAGTCATGTCGATATAGAACCACTTTTCAATAGCTTCGTTGCTGACAATTGATGCTGGGAACAATTGGCACCAATTAATGATTCGGTTTCCCTGGAGCCTGCTCTGGACTGGTGCGTATAGTCGCTCTAGGAACCAATCTGAATACTGAAAACCGCCGTAGCGCCGACCGCGCATAAGTGTCGCAATATTCCACAGAACTCGTGTCACTCTCCAAGCCCAGCTAGTTACCGAGAGATTCAAACCCTCGTCGAAGATGCCGCATTTGCAGCCGGCTTCCAGGAGATGGAATGGAGTTCCGCTCCATGTCCGCGGGTCGTTCGCGTCTCCAATTCCCGCCAGGAATGTTCGCTTCATTTACGATGTCTCCTCATCCAGAGCCGAAAGCCGTCCCCTAGAAACCCGCGTTTCGGAACTCTCAGGGAACAGGAGATTTGCTTTCTCACGAGACGGCAGGACGTGGAACCTGCGAAAGGGCCATTGAGATTCTGATCTGAATTGACTCCGCCGACTTTGAGCGTCATTAAGCTGGCTGTTTAGCCGTTGAGGTAGATGCGGTGAGCCAGCGCGCGTTCACCCACACCAAGAGGCGGGGGCGGTCATCCCTTTTCAACACCAACGACCACGCAGCAAGGAAGGAAGCGCCGATTGTCAATGCGCCAGCTTCAGCCCACCGGAAGGGCGCTGGACCGACCGCAATCCTGTGCCCCAGGTATCCTGCGCACCACGCCGCACAGGAGATTACCGCAACTCCCACCCATATACGAAGTGCGAATCTCGGATAGTCCACATGGAGTACATGGCAGGCGTCCTTGACCACGAAGTGATAGCTGGCGAGCGCCTCTCCTACGATCGCTCCCAGCGGGACCGCAATGAGGCCCAGAGGACGAATCAAGGTTAAGATGGCTGCGAGAGTAAGAGTCGCCGACGCCGCGTATGAATAGGCCAGACGGCGGTGCCTGTTGTTCGCGATGGCGAACAATGAGCTTGCCAGCCAGGGAGCCTGCAGCACGAGCGCCACTAGGAAGAACCGGAGGAGCCAGGTGTCCGGCGTCAATTTCCCTCTTGTCCAGATCGAGATCACGCCGGGGCCTTCGAACCAGAGGGCTCCAGCGAAAGCCGCGGAGAGGATGACCGCGCTCAAGGTGAAGATGCGGTGGGCGAATTGGAGAGTCTGCTCGGCTCCCAAGGCGCCCAGCCGGGTTAATTCAGGCCACAGCGCCGCCTGGAGTGCTCCAATCGCCTGACGGAGAACATTGGCTAAAGTGCGCGTCGTCACCAGGAGCGCGACCGCCGCTCCACCAAGCGCCCTGGACACGATGAGTACCGGCCCTTGCAAGGTCAGTGCCATGGAGAGCATGATGAGGCCAAAGAGAAGGCTTGGACCCAACAACTCGCGAATGCCCGCGAATCTCGCCCCGGAAAGACTGGGAAGCAATTCGGGATGTGAGCGCCTCAAGCCGAACCAAATGGCACCGGCGACCAGGATCGTGGGCGCTGTTCCCCATAGGGCCAGGTCCAGAACGCCACCGTGGAGCAAGAGCACTGTGGCCGTAACAGCTAGAGTGCCGATGAACTGGAGGTTCCAAAACCACTGAGTAGACGCCAAGTCCCCTGTGGTTCTGTAGATGCATCGAAGCTGTGCGGTCGGCATTTGCCAGAGGATCGTAGTCGCCATTAACCAGATAACAGGCGAAGCCATCGAGGACGGGATTTGTCGTATGCCGATCCAAGCGGGCACGGGAAGAAAGATGACAAGGATTGCAAAGAGCAGCGACATGCTCAACGCCATTCCTATGTAGAAGGCGATTGCCGATCCCTGAAGGTACCGGTAGCGTTTCAAGTCGCCGCAAGCATAGGCCGCCGTCATGGCATTTCCTGCGGCGGAGTTCATGCCGAGGTCCGTGACGCCAAAGTAGGCGACAACCGCGGAGAGTGCCATCCATTCGCCGTAGACACTTGTCGGCCAGCGCGACAGAAATAAGGGCACCAAGGCCAGATTTCCGGCGATGTTCAGAAACTGTCCGGCGAAAATGGCTGTGATGCTCTTGAGCAGGCGTCTAAGCAATGGGTTCCATTACTCCGATTTCTGGTAATGCCCGTAGCGGTAATATCCATAGTATGAGTAGCCATCGGAGGACGTGTTTTGGCTTACCTGGTTCAGAACTACCCCAACGATATTGGCGCGCAGCCGATTGAGCACCGAGATCTCCTCGGCAATGGCCTTACGCCGGTTTCTCCTGCCGTGCTGAATGATACCTACCCCCGAGTGGGCAATCGTGAACATTTTGAGGCGGTTGCGATGAGCTGTCTCCTTCTTCTCAGAATTGCAAATGCACTGCAACCGACGTCGAAGATGAACTCTGGAACGAGCTTGAAAACTTTCCTGAAACCAGGGAACCATGCGTGTGTATAGATCTTAGCCTCGATGCATTCTTTTTCGAACCCGGCTTCCCTAAGACAGTTGAATAATAGCTGCGGAGTCCAAGTATAGAGATGATGGTTGATGTCGTTTGGATTGATCCGTCGTTATGTCCTCCAGTCATCAATAGGGAGAAACAAGACGAGCAGTCCGCTTGGCTTCATGAGTCGATTAAGTTCGGCAAGCACCTCGACAGGAGCAGGCACATGCTCTAGTGCATGGTTAGATATCACAACATCCACCAGTTGGCCCTGCACTTGGGATAGGTCAGAGTAGCATTCTATGCCGTTTTGTTTTGCTACCTGCCTTGCTGCTGGGTTGATTTCCACTCCCATGCGCCGTCCACATGAGAGATTCTTCAACAAAAAACCGCCTCCGCAACCAAAGTCAAGAACGCAATCGTCGTCGTTGATGTATTCTTTGAACTTTCTCGCGTTGATAAGGCCGCCCACTTCGCCGGTTCCTCCTTGCCAGCGGAAGTATTCTTCACCCTCAGCCCCGAGGTAGTGTTTAGAATGTGCATACTTGGGTTCCACGAGTTCATCTCCCGAAATGACACTACCAAACGCAACCCGGTTCATCATTCAGACTTCTGATAATGCCCGTAGCGGTAATAGCCGTAGTACGAATACCCATCCGAAGACGTGTTTTGACTCACCTGGTTCAGAACTACCCCGATGATATTGGCGCGCAGCCGATTCAGGACCGAGATGACTTCGGCGACGGCGCGGCGACGGGTTTCTCCTGCGCGGCTGATGATGAGCACGCCGTCGGCGGCGGTGGCCATCTGGAGGCATTCCGCGAAGCCCAGCAGCGGGGGCGAATCGAGAAGGACCAGATCGAATTCCTTGACGAACTCGTCCAGCAGGGTTGCAAGACGAGGTCCCATCAGATCGGCGGCACGATGGGAGCCCACGCCGGCAGGGAGGATACTGAGATTCGGCCTGCCCTCAACCGGGAGCACGACATCCTGCCAAGGCATCTCGCCGGTGAGGACATTGGAAAGGCCCTCCTTCGAGGTGAGCCCGAACTTTGAGTGCAGGCTGGGGCGGCGCAGGTCGCCATCCACTAACAGCGTTTTCTTGCCCCGGTCAGCGTTGGCGATGGCCAGGTGGGCCGAGATGGTGGTCTTCCCCTCGCCAGGTGCAGCGCTTGTGATCACTATCGAGTGCAGCCGTCCCTCGAAATCGGAGAGAAGAATGGTATTGCGAATGGTCCGCACCGCCTCTTCGAAATCGGAGGTCGAGCGATAGTAGCCCTTTCGACCTCCGTTGTTACCCGCCCGGGCCACCAGGGCCGCCTCCGGGGTGGGTAGCGCTGGACTTTTCGGCAGTTGGACTGCGAGGCGGTCGACGGGCATGGTGCCGATAACATCTGTGCCGAGAAACCGGCTGGCTTCCTTAGGGTCGCGAAGGGTGGTATCGAGCGCGTCTTGCAATAACGCTGCGCCAACCGCCAGAAGGGTTGAGAAAAGGAACGCTAATAAAAGGTTCAGAGTCAAATTGGGAAACACGGGTTTCAGCGCCGGCCGCGCCAAGTCAGCAATTCGAATATTGTTGTTCTGGAAGCCCGCATTGATGTCGGCCTCGCGGATCTTCCGGATCAGTTCGTCGTACAAGGTCTTGTCGTCATCTGCCTCGCGCTTCAACTGCTGATACTCGAACGACCGGGAGTTGATTTGGTCCCACTCCGCCTTGGTCTCGGCAACGGTCTTTTGCAGCATCTGTTCGCGATTGAGCGCCTCGCGGTACTCTACCGCGACCTGTTCAGCTATGCTGGTGCGCGTAGCCTCGAATTGCCTCTCCACTTCCGCCAGTTCAGAGGCGGCTTTGCGGTATTCCGGGTGGGTAGACCCATAGGTTGACTTAACCAAGGCGAAATGCTGCCGGGCCTGGTTCAGACTGTCGTTGAGCTTCGCGAGTTCCGCTCCTTGAGAAGAGACCTGCGCGGCTTCCAGCGAGCCGGACTTTATTGCGTTCCATGCCGCTTCCTTCTGAACTCTCTCCGCCTGAGCGGCAGTGTACTCGGTGTTCAACTGCAACAATCGCGCCGAGAGGATGTTGGTCTTTTCCTCAGGATTGATGACGTTGAGGTCCTTCTCAAACTGCGCCAGGGCCTGACCGGATTTCTCCATCTTGGCCTTCAGCTCATCGAGTTGCTTCTCCATGAAAGAGGACAAGCTGGCCGAGGACCGAATGCGGATGTTATAGGTGTGCGCCAGATAGGAATTTGCAATGGCGTTCGCGGTATCCGCTGCAAGTGCAGGATCCGTGGAGCGGTAGCTGATGAGCAGGAGATAGGTGTTCGGAGGGCGGGTTACCTTGAGGCGTTTGAGCACCACTGGCGCTCGTGCGATTTCCTGCGCCTTCTCGGGGCTCATGGCCTTCAATTGCCCTTCGCGATCCAGTAGATGAAATTGCTCGGCAACTGGACGGAGCACAGCATCCGACTGGATCAGCTTGACCTGCGTCGCAAGAAACTGATCCGCGTCGTTGGGAGCTGCGGTGGATCGGTCTGAATCCTGGCCGATAACCTCCGATGGGGCTTGCCTGTCGACATCCACCGTCGCTGTCGATTCGTAGATTGGCTGCAATCGCGACGAAACCACAGCAGTTGTCAGAACGCAGCCCGCCACGAAGGCGAGGATCTTCCAGCGATGCCGCTGCAGAATCCAAAGATAGTGCGACAGTGGAACCGCGGGAGCTTCCGGCTCGAAGTCCTGCTGTGACAGAATCGGCGGGTAGTACGCTACCGCGGGTAGATTGTTGGACGGAGTGGGAGGCGTTGTCTCCGCTATTCTCAATTGTTCAGGCATGGGTTGTCCTCAGAGAACTTAGTGAAGGATGTAGATTGAGGCCGCGCCAAGGGCCGTGCCTATGCCGATGGTTGTTTCCAAAACCCTCAGGCTTGCCCGCGCTCCGTTTGCGTCTGGGATGTAAAGGATGTCATTCGCCATCAAGGGCACGTCCGGGGACTTGCGATCCATGATCTTCTTCAAGTCGACCGGGATTTCGTTCCTGCCGCCAGTACCGCCCTCAAGACGATAGATGTAGGCATTGTGCGAGGGGAAAGTATCCAAGCCTTCTGAAAGTGAGATCGCCTTCATCACACTGCTCTGGGAGCCATCCGTGATGAAGAATGGGCCCGGCTTCTTCACCCGGCCCAGAACGAAGACCCGTCCAGCCTCGGGAACGCGAATCTCTTCGCCCCCCTGCAAATGCACGTTTAGAGTCGGATCTTCCGCGCTAAGAAGGCCGTGCACTGATATGCGCTGGATCAGTACGACCGCTTTGCCATCCGGCTCTGTTGATGGGCGGCTCACGAGAATCTCCGATCCTGCAATGTCCGTGAGTCCTCCCGCCTGCGAGATCGCGTCAAGCAGCGTGACGGTGCCCGTGGCCTGAAATGTCACCGGATTCTTTACTGCCCCGGAAACGGAGATCGGCCGGCTGCGGGATTCCACGACAGACACCGTAACAATTGGATCGACGAGGACATTCTCTTCTTGCAGCGCCTTCGTAATCGCCTGCTCAAGGTCAGCGGGTGAAAGGCCGGCAGCTGCTATGTGCTGCCGAAGCATCGGCAATCGAAGCTCGCCGTCGGAGCTAACGCGGACGGTGCGGGTCAGTTCAGGGGCGTCGTACACGGTAATGCCGATCAGATCGTCCTTGCCGATCTTTTCTGCGGGCAAGTTGGCGCCCTCGGTGAAGGCGGTTGCCCCGCCTCCCACATGGTTAGGAGTTGCCGGCTGTTGCGCCGATACTGCACTGGCAAAAGCGATTGCCAGAAGAGCGATGGATAACCTTCCCATAGACTGCTCCCGGATGCCGGGCTTTGGCATCCTATAAACACCCTGCGTAGTCAGTAAAACGAGAGGACTACTGCTCTCCAATTCAGTGGTTAATCTCGGGCTTAATTGCGGTGACCTCCGCCGCCAGTTGTTCTATCTTCTTGTCGATGTCTCTCATTTGAGCGCGGAACTCATCCAAGCCCGTGACGAACCCGTTGTCTCGAATTCCGCCATTTGTTAGCAGGCGCATGGCATCGCGAGCGAGATCGGACACACTCCGCGCCCCGGAGACTAAGCAAAGCCGTCTTAGCGTCGAGTACTCTTCTTCAGAGAGCCGGATACTTATCATTCTTGACCGCGGTTTAAGAACTGTCATAACGGGCTCACACTCCGGCACGCATTGCCGGATTGCGTATGGTGCTCAGATGTCTGCTGATTTGCAGATTCGAGATCACCGCAATAGCTCAGATGGGTTTAACTAGATGGGGATTTGGAGGCAGGTTCAGGATCGGCTTCGGCAGGCTCAGAGCAGGCTCCGCCCCTTCCGGTCCCACGACTACGGATCAAAATGAAACGGGACTTCGGCGCATCCGAGGAGCTCAAGTCATTTCATTTTCAGACCAGAGCTTTTGGACATCGATCGGCGAAGCGTGAAATCAGAATGTCACCGAAAATAGCACACACATTTTAAAAATGCAAGAATTGATTTCATACAAATGCAAGACGCTTGTTGTACTGGCGATTTTTGGCGGGTGTCTTGTTTTCAGCCACAAGCCGTATTTGGCGCTTCCAGCGGAGTGGTGACGTATGACAAATTACGCCATTTGTACGACGCGTTTTGCCCATAGAGGTGTTGGAGGATCTACCAGAATCGGCTTCCCGTCATCTCCACGCCCGGCGTTCTGTGCTTCCTGTGCGATGAAGAATGGGAGATGGTCAGCGCTGAAGAACTGGGCAAGATTCGCGCCGGCCCAGCAAGCAGCTTGCCCGCGCTTCTGCTGCAGCGAGTCATGGCAGTTATGAGCAGCCGCGATGAATGCCAACACAGACACAGTCGACCACTGCTGTGGCTGACCGGGTCCTTTCCGTTTTCAAGGGTACGAACAGGATAGGAAGCTGATCCGATCGGCTGTGGCGGCACATGGCACGGGGCCATCCGCTCCCGCTCGCGATCAAAAAACGACGCCCCGCCAAAGGCAGGGCGTTGCGAGTCAATTCTCCGAGCCTGATATCCCTAACGCACCACGAACCTCTGGTTCCTGCCTCTGGATCAGCGGCTGGCCGGGGTTGAGGGCGTCACCGCAAAATAGACTCCCACCGCGGTCCCAGCCGCGGCAACCACGACCACGCTGGTAATGATCAGGCCCGTTGTCGTGAAGACGCCGGCAGTCAGAACCTGTGCGCTTGTCACCGAAACGACGCCGGAGAACGTCCCCGTGATCTTCACGGTCTTGCCGACGGCGCTAGAAAGGTCTTGGCCGGTCACTTCATACTTGATCCCCGTTTTTGAGTCGGTGAGATAGTAATGGCCATTTTCGAAGCTGATCTTTCCCGTAGCGGTGAAGGTGGAAGTGGTTGTTCCGTCGGCTTGCATTGCAAAGGAGACCGGCAGACCGGGATGCACACTCGCCAGCAAAACTCCCTGATTGTTTGTGACCGCGAAGCTGCCTGTAAAGGCGGTAACATCCACGGTCTTCGCCGAACTGATTGAAACCAGACCCCGAGAGTCCGGCTGATTGGGAGTCACGCGCAGGCCGTTCGCTTGGAGCTGAAACGAAGTGGCGGTCGCCAATTCGCTCTCGCCCTGTTGTAACACCAGGTGATCGCGATAGAGAGTGCCGCGCGAACCTGCGGACAAAGTGATCTCGGTGCCTTTGGCGAGGCGCAGTTCCGCCGCCGCCTGCCCGGTTTCGATCACCGACCCATCAAAGAGAGTGGCGTTGCCCTTGATCGCATAGGTGTCAACACGCATCTCACCGCGCGCGCTGACTGTGCCGATGGAAACCGTCGCAGCCGCAGAATTAGACAGTAGGCATAACAGCATGATTGCGACAATCAGGTTCTTCAACATCTTTGCCTCCACACCGCCCAATGCAAAAACAATACACTTTGCCCAGCAGGATCACCACTTCTATATACACCTGAATCGTCGCGAGTGCAAGATGTTTGCCCTTTACAATCAATAGTTTGTGTACTACACGTGTCATACACGGAAGCTCGGCCAAAATAGGTCGGGGAGCGTTTCAGAGGCCAAGTGCTTGTCATGGTTGCAGCTATAGTCGGGCTTTCCACGCCGGCAAATAACTGCGCCACACCGGGCGCATTGCTTTCTGAACGCGGCCATGGGTACCAGGGAATGCCGGAATACGGATTCTCCCGCTGGCCACGGCGCGTTGCTCGCTGAGCTTGCTTTGCAGCGTTGTCCCTTGGTGCTATGCTTTCGGGTTAGTTATGAGTTCCTTGTTCCGCCGCTCGGTTGGGATCACTCTGCGATTAGCGATTGCGGGAGCGTGCGGTCTTGGAATCTGGAGTTCGTGGCAGTTCGCGAGCGCCGACTATTCGTTCCAGTTGGACACAGCGGAATCAGTGCGCTCGGCGATGCGGCTCGTGCCCGACAGTTGGGAGTACCCCGTGCGCCTCGCGGAGCTCGACCGCGCGCATGCGCGGGAACTGCTCGAGACAGCGTTGCGCATGAATCGCTACAACGCCGAGGCTGACATCGAGTTGGGGTTGCAGTACGAAGCGGACGGGGACTTCGATCGGGCCGAGAAACAACTGCTCGCTGCCTACGATGTGGATCACACTTATCTCCCCCGCTGGAGCCTTGCCAACTACTATTTCCGGCGTGACAACATGCCGGCGTTTTGGGCATGGGCCCGGAAGGCAGCTGAAATGCCTGCCGACGATATCGGTCCGCTCTTTGAGCTTTGTTGGCGAGTGTTGCCCGATGCTGAGAAGATCTCGGCGGCAATCCTTAACGGAAAGCCCGAACTACTCCGCCAGTACCTGGATTTCCTGATCGCGAAAAACCAGCTCAAGATGGTTGCCGAGATTGCTCCGCGCCTAGTCGACGCAGGCGATCAGGAAGCGGACCGCCCCCTGCTGTTTTCCATAGTTAACAGGTTTGTCGCTGCCAACGATGAGGATTCAGCCAATGCGCTGTGGCATCTGATGATTGAGCGGCATTGGGTTGTTGCCGACGCAACCGCACCCAATAACGGCGAGTTCAGGCGAGATCCACTGCCCGTCAGTTTCGACTGGACGCTTCCGGAGTATTCCGGCCTGCATTCCTGGCCCGGGCCTTCCGGGCTGGAAGTGGAGTTCACGGGGAGTCAGCCCGAGGACTGCACAATCGCTGAGCAGACGGTGGCTCTTGCCCCCGGCAACTACACCATGGCGTATTCCTACCACACCTCAGATATTCCCCCAGGCACAGGCATCAGGTGGCGGATCGTCGATCCGAATTCGAACACGGTCCTTGCGGACTCTCCCGATCTCTCCAGCGACGTGCTGAATCACGCGGCGATCTCGCTTTCCGTACCGCCCGGCGCTTCCCTTTTGCGGCTGCGTCTTGAGTACCATCGTGCCCTGGGGACGCCCCGAATCTCCGGCATGCTCGTGGTACTATCGACACAAATCCAGGCAGTTCCAAAGTCATGACTTGTCCAGAATGCGGCAGTTCCCAAATCCGTGTCTCGAAGAGCTTTCGCTTCAGCGATCTCTTCCAACGCGTGCGTGGGCGGGAAGCATGCCGTTGCCGGAAATGCCGGCACCGCTTCTTCTTTTCGCCGTCCACTGAGCCTGGACCTGGCCCGGCGGTTCTACCCAAGAGTAAGAGCCACCCACCAAAGTTCCTGAGCACGCGAGCCAGGAAGCGTCTGGTGCGACGGTCGGTCGCGATTGTAATCTTTGCTGTGGCCGCTGTCATATTCTGGTTGTTCCTGCGCTACCTCACGACCGAGCGAGCCCCTGCGTCGGATTCCGGCGCAGTGATTTCTCACCTCAACAGTTCCCGCTCGTAACCCGTGCGATTTTGGGAGCGAACAAGCGCGGCTGCCAAGAGCGCGATTCGCAGGATCGCTAATTGAGACTTCATCTAATCGGGTGCGCGATTCGGAATCGACGCGCTCATTTGCTACTGGCTGACCCAATCCGGCTTGCGCGCCATATACAGAAGTCCGAGCATCAAAAACATCCAGCCTGAGACAGCGGGGCGCGGAAATGGATAATCCACGCACGCATGCAACATGACAGCGATCAGTCCCAGCCCCGAGGGATTCCGTACGGCCGCGGGAACGCAAGCGGCAAAAGGAAGGAACACGAGCAGGAGAAATGGAACTCCTCCGTCTGCCGCAAACTCCGCCCAATCGTTGTGGGCATGATTTGCGTAGAACGGAAAGTCCTTGATGGCATATCGTTGGTAGACTTCCGGAAAAGTCCCCAGACCATAACCCATTAGCGGACGCTGCCTGGCCATGTCCGCCGCGGCCACGATAAACTCCCTGCGTACCAGATAGGGATCGTTCTGCTGAAAGCGCTGCCAAACGTTCTCCCACCCAACCGCCATAGTGAATGCAGCAGCCAGGACGGGAACCATCACCAGCATGGTTGTCGTCGAGCGCGTCGGTAAGCCGGTCTCCGGGTCACGCAATCTCACCAGCCCAATCGCAATCATGACCAGCAGTTCCGCGGTGCAAAGAAACGCTCCAGCGCGCGAAGCCGAACCGATCACCGATCCGTATAGGATGCCGCCCGCAACCCCGTACCACCAGGAGCGCCATCCTTCCCGCAGTGCCCGCCAAAGCGCAATTGGCAAGGCAAGCTCCACGAATTGCGCATAGTTGTTGTAAGAGGGAAACGTCGCATAGACATCCGGGTAACCAGTGGGAAAGATCCAGAGAACCCTCCCCTCAGACGTAAAGAGCTGCGTCAGGCAGAGTACAGACATCGCCGTCGCAAAGATCAGGAAGGCGCTGAGGATGACGCGCCGGGCAGTCCTGGTTCGCGCCACCGTTTGGCTCAGAAAGAAAACCCCGGCCAGAGCGGCCCATCGCAGCACGGCTTCTCTTGTGTCGACGCTGGAAGTCGTTGTGTGCGCGAAGATTTGCACCACGCCCCAAACCGGGATCAGGTACACCAGCCACGGCGCCAGCCCGTTCGCAAAGTATTCCTTGCCGCTGCGAATGCCCACCAAGAGGTAGATGGCGACCAGCGCAAAGACGCCGATTTGGAAAGACTGAAGCGCCCACGCATCCCGCACAAAGACGGTGGCGGTGGCGAACACCAGCAGGGCAAAAAGGCACACGCCTGCAGCCACCGGCGAACTTCTGCCGACAGTGACTGCCGGGTTATCCAACCCGGCATCCGCACGTATAGCGATGACTGGCAACGGGACCATTGTATGCCACATTCTCGTTGCGAACGCAAATCCAGATGCGGGGACAACGTGTACACCCTCCATAAACCTTGATCGCTCTGAGCATCGGTTCGATGCGGCCGGGAACTTCGAAGAGGAAGCGCAAGCGCGACTGAATGAAGCGGAATCCATACTTCATTCGCGCCCGATCGCCGCATTTTGAAACCAGAATCGCATCGCGCATGCTGCTCCAATAGATTTGTAATTGCTAATCGAACCCCGTTCACCCCGGCCTATACTTTTTCCTCCCGACCTCCGGTACTTTTCGGGATTCTTCCGCTCACGGTGCCCTAATCCAAAACCCTCTCGCATCCCATCTCCCGCTCGTCACCATCCGTGTCAAACGCCCTCGCCATACTCATTGACCAAAGACGCAACCTGCTAGCACGAAAGAGCCATGTCCGTTTCCTTCGTTCTGCCGATAACTCCTTCAGCCGCACCTGACATGCGGCAGGAGAAGAACATGAACAAGGCACGCGGTACGTTGATCGTTGTTGTAATAGCTTTTGCTGGGCTGACTTGCGCTGCGCAGCAAGCCGCCATTCCTTTCGCACAGATAGCGCGGAATACGCAACTCACTGCGAGCCTGTCGCTGCCAGGCAATGACAGCGCTGCGATATCTTCCTCAAGCAGCCTCTCTCCGGGGGTCGTCCTCGAGGAACCAGCGATGGCGGGATTTGTTCGCGTGCCCCCCGTGTCGGTTCGCTGGGCGCTTCCAAAGAGCTACTTCCTTCTCAACGGACTTCATCTTGGAATGGCGGTCCTCGATGTGGGGTTGACACAGCACTGCATCGCAACCCACCGGTGCGCGGAGGGCAATCCCATCATGCCCTCGTCGATGGCCGGACAGCTCGGCGTCGGCTTCGCCTTTGTCGGCTACGGTTCCTGGGTCAGCCACCGGCTCATGAAGCGTGGATCCCACATGTGGTGGATCTCGCCGGCCGCCGGCACGGCCACTCACATCGTGGGAGTCGCATCAGGACTGGCACACTGGTAGGGTCACCCAGAAGAATTCGCTCCCGCATGGCAACGGAAGCCGGCCTGGAGGTCGTGGCACCGTTCCACGATGCCCTTCTTCTCCTCGTCCAACTCACGGAAGTGGACGAATCACTTGAGTTCGTGGCCGGATGCTGGTCCAGGGCAAGTGCTGCGTTGTTAGAGGGTTTTGAATTGCGGTGCGAGGTCAACCGCAAGAAGGCCGCCTTTGAGTATCCTCGCCGGTATTTCGATGGTCGGCAATCCGACTTTTTCGATAAAGCCCTGACGTTTCTGGCGGGGCACGCGCCCCATATCGCGGTCGCAGCATAAGACTTACCCTTACAAGATGTCGAAAGATTTCACCGCCCCGGACAAAGCCTGCCGTGGATCACACCCAGGAGGCCGCATCGTGACTGGGGTATAGCAGTTCGACGACAGATCCGGCGAACCCGTCAAAAGATATTCTCAAGTATTTTCGTAGGCTACCCCGATTTCGCTTCTCAGATCAGTATTACCTTGCAGCGATACCTTTAACCGGCAGACTCGGCCGGGAGCATCGCCGCCAATGCATCGGCATCGTGAAGGGACACCGATATGAAGAACAAACGCAATGAAGACGTGGACAAATTGTCCAACGTAGGCGCTCTGCTTCTGGAAATCGAGGCTGAGTAAGTTGAAAACGAGGATGGGAGTTCAAACAGCGCCAGGGAAGCACTTGTTGGCGCTCTTACGCAATACCACAACAGCCGCTTCGCTTTTGGCAAGGCGCTGGCGGCTTACAAGGTCTTCTTCGTCAAGGATGGGGGTTGGGTCGCAGCGGCAGGTGTGATTGGCGAGTCAACACAAGTCGAGGGTTTGGTGGCTGGGACCGACAGTCGGCGTCGCCGCACACACCGTTGGCTTGGCCTCGGGATTGGCACACTGGTGAGCGGGAGCGAAGGGCTCGGCGGCAGCTGGAACTTGCTGAAGCCGCCAGGGCTGGGCGTTG
>Ga0181520_10003052_pt1 | contig 30005 bp, 25 predicted proteins | sample PEATcosm2014_Bin_29_FD_132451 | JGI IMG/M metagenome (GOLD analysis project Ga0181520, IMG submission 132451) | Peatland microbial communities from MTU Mesocosm Facility, Houghton, MI, USA - PEATcosm2014_Bin02_30_metaG | ecosystem: Environmental > Terrestrial > Soil > Wetlands > Peat | place...
CGCTCCAGTAGCCGGCATCCGCCTGGCTAATGCTGTTGAGTCCGGGCTCATGCTGCTGCGCAAAGGCCAGCAACTGGGCGAACTCGCGGTTGGCGGCGTCGCGCGAGGCATCGTCCACCTGCTTGAGCATAGCCTCGACGTTGGCGGCTGACCCAATCATCTGATCGGCGGTGGCGAGGTCGGCGTAGTGAGCGTAGCCGAGGATGGTTGCCAGCTCCTGGCGGGTGGTCAGAATATCTTTGAGTACCTGAACATTCTTGGGATAGGCGCGCTGGCTATAGGCCAGGAACATTTTGTGGCGCAGATCGGCGCTCTTGGCGAAGGTGAGCACGGGACCGACTTCGGGTTGGTCGGTAGTGAGGGTGTAGTTACCACTGGCGTCTGGCTTGTGCAGGGCGATGAAGTCGGCTGGGAGGCCATCGAAGTCAGCCTTTGTGGCTGTGATTTTGAGGGTCCCATCGGCAACGTTGCGGCCAAAGGTCAGGGAAAGCTCGGTGATCTTGTCTTGCAGCGCGCGGATTTTTGCGCGGGTGGCGTCGTCCTTGTCCACGCCGGAGAGGCGGTACTCCAGCAGCGAGCGCTCCAGGTAGTGGCGCGTGGCTGGGTCGTTTGTGGGCAGGGGAATAGCCGCCAGCGCCTGGTAGACCTTCTGGTTCAGGCTCAGGTCTGTGGCCACCGAGGAGATGGTTGCCGTTAACGCCTGTCCTTTATCGCGCAGAGGGGCGGTGTCGGCCAGGGAGAAGATCAGATACGCATTGTTTCCGGCAATGGACAACTGGTTCTGGGCGTCGTCGTAGGGACGCAACGTGTTTTCCACAGTGCGCGGCCCGGTGACCGCCAGCAGCTTGTCCACATCGGCTTTTTCCTCGGCGATGCGCTGATTCACCCAGGCTTCTAACGAGGCCGGATCGTTTACCCCGACCCAGGCATGAAGCGGGTCGGGCGGGGGAGGCGGCGTGGGCTTCTGCTGCGCAAGGGTGGTGAGTGGGGTCAGGAATACGGCAATCAGGGAGAGGAATTTCACGGCAAATTTCATGGGGAAAGTATTACACCTGATTGGGAGATTAGAAAAGGGGCAAAGGGAAGAGGCCGGGGTAGGCGCTGTGACTCAAGGCCGCTCCCGCTACACTGGGAGTTGCCTGCCATGCCTGCCTACTGCGAAGTCGCGTTGCCGGTGCCACTGGACCGCTTGTTTACCTACGCGGTGCGCGAGGGGCAACTGCCGCAAAGGGGCGCGCGGGTGATCGTGCCCTTCCGTAGCGAAAAATTGATTGGGGTAGTGACTGGGCTTGACGTGACGGCTCCGGCAGAGTTCGAAATGCGGTTTATCGAAGCCGTGCTGGACGAGGAACCGCTGCTGAGCGACAACCTGCTGGCGCTGGCCGAATGGATGGCGCAGTACTATCTGGCGCCGCTGGGCGAGGTGTTGCGGGGCATGTTGCCGCTGATGGCCGAAGTGCGGCGGACGGTTTATTACCGCATTACGGATTTGGGGCGGGATGTGCTGGCGAAGAGCGTGGAGGGGGAGGATGGATTTCCCGAAGAGCCTGCCTCAGGGGCTAAAGCCCCCGGTGAAACGGCGGAGTTAATGTACGGGCTAAAGCCCGTACCCTTCACGAAAGTGAGTAAACATATAAACTCCCAGATCTCAAAATCGAGACCTGGGCCACCCGAACTTGGTTTCGGAAAGATAGGCAAATCAAAACGCAAGGGGAAGCTATCGGCTGAGGAGCAGGATTTGGAGCGGCGGGTGCTGGAACGGCTGGCTTCAGGCGAGCCGGTGAAGGTATCCACGTTGCGTACGGCTACGGCGGCCACGCTGCCGGTGCTGGCTGGGCTGACGCGCAAGAAATGGATTGCGCGGGAGACGGCGGCCGCGGAGCGCGATGCACGTCGGATGGAACGGTTTGCTGTGCTGATTCCTGAGGCGCGGCTGCCGGCGTTGACGGCAAAGCAGCAGGCGATTCTGGCTGAGCTGGCGGCCTGCGACGGCGAGCTGCCGCTGGCTGAGTTGCGGCGGAAAGATCTGCCTTCGTCCACGCTGCAGACGCTGGTGCGGAGAGGGCTGGTGCGGATTGAGGAGCGTCCGGCGGTTTTTCGGCTGGGCGGAGTGCAGAGCCAGCCTGGGCCGGTGAGACTCAACGAGCCGCAGATGGAGGCGCTGGCTGGTCTGGCTACTGCACTGGGGAGATTCCAGCCATTTTTGCTGCATGGAGTGACGGGATCGGGGAAGACGGCGGTGTATCTGGCGGCGATGCAGCAGGCGCTGGACCGGGGGCTGGCGTCGATACTGCTGGTTCCGGAGATCGGGCTGACGCCGCAGATGGTGGGACTGTTGGACACAGCCTTCGGGCAAAAGGTGGCGCTGCTGCACTCGGCGCTGACGCCCGAAGAGCGTAGCGAACAGTGGCGGCGCATACGGAGAGGTGATGCGCCGATTGTGGTGGGTACGCGCTCGGCGATCTTTGCGCCCGCACCGAAGCTGGGATTGATTCTGGTGGACGAGGAGCACGACCAGAGCTACAAGCAGGAGGAAACGCCGCGCTACAACGCCCGCGATGTGGCCGTGATGCGGGCCAAGATCGAGGGGGCGGTGGTGGTGATGGGCTCGGCGACTCCGTCGCTGGAGAGCTGGCAGAACTCGGCTACGGGCAAGTACCAGCGGATCGAGTTGAACGACCGCGTGATGAATCGCCCGCTGCCGGCGGTGGAACTGATTGATATGCGGCGCGAGTTTCAGGAGACGGGGCAGGAGCAGCTTTTTTCCCGCGCGCTGGTGGCCGAGACGCAGGCGGCGCTGGATCGCGGCGAGCAGGCGCTGATTCTGCTCAACCGGCGCGGGTATTCGTTTGTGGTGATCTGCCGGGCTTGCGGGGAAAAGCTGGAGTGCCAGAATTGCGCTATATCGCTGACCCACCACAAAGCTCCGGCTGAGGACGCTGGTGAAGCGCGGGAAGGGCAGCGATTGGAGTGCCATTACTGCGGCTTCCGGCGGACGGTGCCGGCACGCTGCCCCAAGTGCGACAGCGAGCATCTGTACTATCTGGGCGCGGGATCACAGCAAGGAGAGGAACGGCTGGGGGAGATTTTTCCCGGCGCGCGCATTGGGCGCATGGACCGCGACACGGTGCGCGGGCGGAGCGATTTGGAACGGCTGCTGGCGCGGCTGCACTCCGGCGAGATCAACCTGCTGGTGGGTACGCAGATGATTGCCAAGGGGCATGATGTTCATGGCGTCACGCTGGTGGGGGTGGTGGGCTGCGACCACTCTCTGGCGATGCCGGACTTCAGAGCTGCCGAGCGGGTTTTTCAGTTGATGACGCAGGTCTCGGGCCGGGCGGGGCGTGGGGAACTGCCGGGGCGGGTTGTGGTGCAGACCTACTATCCGGACCATTATGCGATTTTGGCCGCCAGCAAGCACGACTACGCTGCTTTCGTGGAGCGCGAGCTGAAATACCGTCGCTGGATGCACTACCCGCCGTTTGGGGTGCTGGCAAATGTTCTGGTGCAGTCGCCGAAGCTGGAAGAGGCAGTTGGCTGGTCCGCGGTGCTGGGCAAATGGTTTCAGGCGGCGGCGCCGGAGGGGGTGCGCGTGCTGGGGCCATGCACCGCGCCCATCGCGCGCATCAAGAACGTCTACCGCTTTCATTTGATTCTGAAGGCCGCATCTCGCAAGGCGCTGAACTCGGCGTTGCGTGGGATGCTGACACATGCCGATGCTGCGCAGATTCCGCGCAGAAATTTGATTGTGGATGTGGATGCGCTGCGGCTGATGTAGGACTGGCCGTCCAGGCGGGCGGCGCTTGCGCGCCATTAGATTCTGCTCTCCGACCCAATGTATACCTGCGGTGGGGCCAACCGCCTTCGGCAGGTTATCGCTGCTTTAACTTGGAATCCAATCGTCGAACGGAACGCAGAAGTCGCACATAGATCGAATAGCGCGCCGGATGAGGAAGGGCGATTCCCAAAGACATCGTTGCTCGGTCCAAGCAGTCTTCGAGGCAGGCATCGTGCAAGGGACGGAAAAAGAGCGGCCAACTCAGGCTTGCCGGACCTGTGGTGTGCATCTCGATAGTGTGGCGCAAAACGGAATGCCCCTGCCGGTCCTCGACTTCAAAGCGATGCGTTCCGTTGAAGCCGCGCGGCGCGGAAAAGCGGAAGAGAATCGAATGGCTGGGGTGGTACTGCTCGACGGAGTAGCGGACTGGTCCGTGGCCTCCAACCGCGCCCACAGCCAAGGGCCGATCAAAGCGCATCGACGGCCATTTGCCCGTTGGCCACAGGCGATCCTCGCGACTTGCGAGGGAATCGATCAGCGCGCCCACGGTAGCCAGGGGCAGCGTGAACTCGCGCTCATGAACATTGCGAACGAGCATGGATTGAAGGCGCAGCCTCTCCCGACAAACCTTACTTGGCGGGCGTGCCGGTTTCCAGGGCGTGCAATTCCTTGCCGGGCTTAAAGCGCACAGCTTTGCCGGGGGTGATGCTGACCTCGGTGCCGGTACGGGGGTTGCGGCCAATGCCTGTTTTGCGGGCGCGGACGCTGAAGACGCCAAAGCCGCGCAGTTCGATGCGCTCACCGGCGGTCAAAGCCTGTTTTAGGCCCTCGAATACTGTATCTACAGCAGCCTCCGCCTTGGTGCGGGGCAGGCCCGTGCGCTCGATCACATGATGGACGATGTCCTGCTTAATCAAAGGGGTACCTCGCTGGCGCAACTGAATTGACTGTACTACGACCCACGGGAGTGATAGTACAGGATTTAGCGCGTTAATGGAATAGCGAGGAGGGCAACAAATCGTTTTAGCAGCGTTTTTTATGCGATAAAGCCCTTTAGAGGGCTTTAAGCAGCATTTTTATTGTCGCCAGAGCCAGATCAGGTTCTTTTTCATGTTGATAATTATGGAGTGATTCTGTACAATAAAAAACGGGTATTTCTTAAGACTAACGAATTCATTTACCCCGAGGCCTTTGAAAAGATGTAGTTCGTGACATTAAGGCTGATTAGGTGATTATGCGCCAAATACTTTTGCACTGGCGCGGTCAATTGAGTACTACAGTATTCTCATGGACATGCTAACAATCGTGTGGGCATATCAATATATGCGCATTGCGGAATAATGTGCATGTGACGCAGTTTGAGCCGGATTTGGAGGGGTTTGTAACATTGGAAATCTCCAAAACAAGCCACTTCCGGCGAAGGTATACGCCCACAAAGGGGTGCCAGATTTTGTATTACAGCTCCGCAGAGCCTTGCCAGGTCAGCTATGCCGACCGTAAGCGCAAAATACCAGAAACAACAGGGGATAGTGCTTTCCCGGGTTTAGCTGCCCGAGGGATGAAAACCAGTTGAACTGGCCTTATGGAGCGTTCTGTAACACGTGGCGAAGTGGTGAGTTATTCACCAAAGACGCCTTTCCCCGACCCTCCTGCGTTGAACTGATAGGGGGATAAGTGTCTTCAAATCAAACCAATGAACCCGTTCGCGTGGGCTTGCTCACCGATGAGCCGTTGCGCATGGAGGGCCTGACCGGCATCTTCGACGAGCATCCGAGCAACGGTTTCGCGCCGTTGATCCCTGTATTCGGGGATTTCGAGGGGCTGTTGTCCGATTCTACGCTGGTTTACCTGGTCGTGGACCTGCACTCGAATTCCAGTGGATTGGATACAGTGGTGGCCATTCGCCACCGCCGTCCCGATATGCGTTTAATTGTCATCGGGCCGGATAGAGACGACAAACTGATTCTAGGTTTAATCCTGGTCGGCGCACGCGCATACCTGGAACAGAAAGCCAACCCTCGGATAGTGCGCCAGGCTATCGATACAGTCATCAGCGGCTCCATCTGGGCGCCGCGACGGCTACTCTCGATGTCGATCGACAAACTGCGGTCGCTCCCCGATGCCAGCCCGGTTAGTCCACATCCACGTTTGACGGAGCGCGAGCGCCAGGTGTTGGAGCTGATTCTCAATGCTCGTCCCAATCGGGAGATCGCACAAGAGTTGGGTATTGAAGAGAGCACTGTTCAGGCCCATGTGGGGCGCTTGCTGCGCAAAACAGGCGTGGAGAACCGGATCGGTCTACTCATGAGCGCATCGAATCCCGCGCTGCTGGAGGCCGCCGGCATTCCTGATCGTCGCCTAGGTGACCGCCGACAGAGCGAGCGTAGACAATGAACGGTAACGACATACAGACGTTACTTATTAGCAATATCGATGGTTACTATCACATACACATACTCCGTAATCTTGTGCAATTCTGCTCATTTCCACATAGTAGTTAACAGAAACAACGCAGATCTGGGGAAAGGAGTTCCCAGGCAGCATGTTTAACCATGAAGCATGGGAACTCCTCTTTTTTTAACTTGTAGCAGAAAAGTCCCTATTTTTAACGGCTTCCCCCTCCCCCTTTCCTATTCATCCCAGCATTCAAACCGAGGAGAGCCGGGATGTTTTTGTAAAGGCATCGTTAATCATTGCTGGAATTTGCTCTATCTTATTGAATACAAGCCAATAAATATATTTTCATTTCCGAGCGTTATTGACCATACGCGTAAAACAGTTTTCCACATACTTATTAACAGAAACAACGCAGATCTGGGGAATAGGAGTTCCCAGGCTGCATGCTTCCCGTGAAACCTGGGAACTCCTTTTTTTACAATATTTTCCGTAATTCTCCAGTTCAGTGTATTAACGGGCTCAGGCTTCCCCGTTTCACCTCTCACCTCCCTGCACAAAGAATCAAGGCCGGCACTCCGGCCTTGATTCTATATAGCGCCAAGAATTGCGTGCTGCGCAACAGATGGATGGTTGTGCAGGGATAGAAGATGCGCGTTCCGGCTGGCATAATGTAGCCTGTCTGTGGATACCCTGGCGGGTACGATTGGTGGACTGCCGGGATATTCCTGGTATGGCAGGCTTGATAACCGTGACGATCAGGTGCGCGGTTTATTTCTACTCAATGTGGATATATCGACAACCGCGCCGTTTACGAGCCGCGGAGAGGAGAGGAACAGGAATATGAAAAAGATACTTGCGTTGATCTGTCTCAGTTTCATGCTTACATCGGCGGCCTTTGCAGCTTCTTCGCGGGAGAACCTGCAGGATCGTATCGAAGCGGCCAAGGCCGTTTTGGACGAGATCATGAAGGCCCAGGACAGGAGCATTCCCCTGGATGTACTTCGTCACGCCACTTGCGTAGCCGTGGTGCCGGGGATGGTCAAGGGAGCTTTTATCTTTGGAGGACAGTATGGGCAGGGGGTAGTGACCTGCCGGACGGGACATGGCTGGAGCGGACCGGTGTTTATCCGCATGGCCGGCGGATCCTTTGGATTTCAGATTGGCGGCCAGTCCACTGACCTGGTTCTGGTGGCGGTCAATGATCGCGGCTTGCAGGATTTGCTGAAGAGCAAGTTCAAGATCGGCGGAGACGCCTCTGCAGCGGCCGGTCCCGTGGGCCGTGCCGGGCAGGCCTCCACAGACTGGAAGATGAGCGCCGAGCTGCTTAGCTACTCGCGCAACAAGGGAGTCTTTGCGGGCATCGACCTGGACGGCACCAGCGTGAGCCAAAATCGCGAGGACACCGAAATCTTCTATGGCGCGCCACACAGATTTGAGTTCATTCTCAAGGGCAACGTCACTCCTCCCGCAGGCTCGGAGGAGTTTGTCAAGACTGTTGCGCATTATTTTGTCGAGGCTAAAAACCGCTGATAGCGGCAAGCAGTGACAGGAGTGGGGCAACCCGTAAACGGGTGCCCCGCTTTTTTTTACGCAGTGGAAACAGCGCCGGAGGACTAAACTTTCCTTTATGCGAGAGAATCTCGAGTACGGGTTGGTTCTAAGGGTGGCGCGCCTGCTGGGATGGCTGCCGCGCGGTCAGGCGAGGCGCGTAGCCGGTGTGCTGGCGTGGTGCGTGTACCGGTTACACGGCCGCCTGCGCCGCGTCGGCAAACGTAACCTGGAGATGGCTTTTCCGGAGCTATCCGCGCGAGAGCGCAAGGCTATTTTGAGAGGCGTTTACCGCTCTCTGGGCAGACAGTTGGTGGAGTTCTGCCGCATGACCAGCTACACCCGCGAAAATACCCATGGCTGGATTCGCTACGAGGGGCTGGACCACTACCTGGCCGCGAGGGCGCGCGAAAAGGGAGTGCTGATCGTCACAGGGCACTTGGGCGCGTGGGAGCTGTCCAGTTTTTATCACTCTCTGATGGGCTACCCCATGAGCATGATCGCGCGGCCACTCGATAACCGTCCTCTGGATGAATTTGTGAACGGCATCCGCTGCCTGCACGGCAACCGCGTACTTCCCAAGGACGACTTTGCGCGCGGACTGCTGACGGCCATGCGCCAGGGCGAGACGGTAGGAATTTTAATGGACACGAATATGACCCCGCCACAAGGGGTCTTCGTGAAGTTCTTCGGGAAGCAGGCGTGCACGGCGTCGGGAGTGGCGCGCGTGGCTCTCAAGACCGGCGCGGCGGTGCTGCCGGGGTTCATGCTGTGGGAGGAGGCGGAACGGCGCTACGTTCTGCACTTTGGCCCGCAACTGGTCTTTGAGCGGAGCGAGGATGAAGAGGCAGACATCTTGGCCGCCACACAACTGTGCACCAGCGTCCTCGAGAAATGGATCCGGCGCTACCCTGACCAGTGGCTCTGGATTCACCGGAGATGGAAGACGCGGCCGGCAGGCGAGGCGGGACTGTATTGAGGATTGACGCATGAATCTGGGCTCATTGATTGAAGAGTTGGGCGGCAAACTGGTTGCGGGAGACACGCAGCGGCAGGTCAACGGCGTGAACTCCGTGGAGCTGGCCAGAGACTCGGAACTGGTTTTTGCCGAGGATGCGGCTTCGGCTGTTAAGGCGCTGGCTAGCAAGGCTGGAGTAGTAGCGCTCAAGGCTGGGTGCGCGCCGGATTATCTGCAAGGCACGAGCGTCGTCGAGACTGAGCAGCCAAAGTTGTGGTTTGCGCGAGCGGCCAAGATGCTCAAGCCTGCGTTGCCGGCAACTGGAGTGCATCCCGCGGCAGTCGTTGGCGCAAACGTGAAACTAGGCGAAGGCGTGAGCATCGGGCCTTGTGCGGTGGTGGGAGAGAACGCGCAGATCGGCGCGGGAACGCGCGTTGAGGCTGGAGCAGTCATCGGTGAGGGCGTGCGCATTGGCGAGAACTGCCGAATCTATCCGCGCGCGGTGCTCTATCCGGGAACTACATTAGGCAACCGCGTTATTGTTCATGCGGGAGCGGTGCTGGGGGCGGACGGCTTTGGGTATGTGAGAGACGAGAAGAGCGGCGCTTACACGCAGTTTCCGCAGCAGGGGACGCTGCTGATTGAGGACGACGTGGAGATCGGCGCCAACACCACCATCGACCGCGGGGCGCTCAAAGCAACAAAGATTGGCCGGGGAACGAAGACAGACAACCTGGTGCATGTCGGCCACAACTGCGAGATAGGCGAAGATGTGATTTTAGTTACCGGGGTGGGCATCAGCGGCTCATGCACGGTGGGTAACGGCGCGGTACTTGCTGGGCAGGTGGGCATCGGCGACCATGCGCACATCGGCCCCGGCGTGATACTTGGCGGCCAGGCGGGCGTGCTGAGCGGCAAGACAGTCACCAATGAGGGCATGGGCGTGAAGCCGGGAACCGTGCTGTGGGGCACACCGGCGCGTCCGCTCATGCAAGTACTCCGCGAATTGGCTATCGTCGGCCGCATGGCGAAAAAGTCAGGAAATAGAGAATGAGAAAAATACTGTATCAATTTTACAAATGAGGATCTCCTACATCCGGCTTGTTTACTGGTTTTGTCATTGTTGACGACATATTTCTCACGCCATATCCCTAGTGGCCCGAAAGAATCGCAATCCTAGCAGTAGCAGTGATCGTTTGCGCAGCATCATTCTATGTTTTTTCACGATTGATTTAAAGCTAAACTCGTACTGTCTAATTCCAATTTGTTGCGATCTGTCCCGGAGTGCGTATCTCCGGCGCTGGCGGCCTGAGTGGTTTTGGCTCGGTGTTGCGGAGCAGAATAGCTATGCCGCGCGCGCCGTCCATATGGCTTTCTACCAGCAGCTCATAGGCCAGGTTAAGAAACTCCGGGTGATGCTCGAAATGCTTGCTGGCTGCCTGGACAGTGTGAACGACATGAGCGGCGGAGAAGGCCTGGCGATGAAAGCCGGCGACACCGATCAGCAACCCCTTCAATAAAGCATATTGGGCGGTCAGCAGAGCGCACTCCCGCGCCATGGAGAACGGCACTCCGGCTAGCGCATCTTCTTTTCCAAAGGGAAAGCGGAGACGGAGGATGGTGTTGATCAGGTAGTTCTCCAAGATGTGCGGGTGCCGATCAAAGAAGGGCGCGTAATAGCGGTCGTGCGCCAGGGCACTGCATTCGACGAGGCTCTCCAGGGTTGCGTTGGGGCCGTTGCCGATGCCTGTGGTGAAGGCCTGAATACACTCCACAAAGCGCGGCCTCACGTTGGATCGATGCAGCATCAACCCGGCCAGCCGCAGCACCACGTCCAACTGCGCGGCGCGATCTATCGGCAGGGTATCCATGGCAGTCAGCAAGGCTCCGGAGGCAACCGTGGCTTCAAAATCGCCGAGAAAGGCGGGAACGCTGCGCCGCAGCTCGCCGCTGGCAATGGAATCCAGCCGGCGGCAGAAGAGGCCCAGTAGAAAGAGCCTTTGCCAGAGCGGGTAAGTGCGATTGCGGAGCAGGGCCAGGACAAGTTGCCGGATAGGCCAGAACCAGCGCATCATCGAAGGATCGTCGCTAAGGGTTGAGGCGGGCGGTTCAGGCGCAGCGGGCGAGGCTGACGCGAGCAGGTTCGGATTGAGCAGGACCAGCCGCGCGGCCTCCGGGCAGGAGAGCGCCAGCGCTGTCTCCTCGATGCCGCCCACTGAATTGACGATGCGCGGAAAGGTGGCGCAGGCGTGGGAGAGAAGATCCTCGCCCAACTCGGCGTGAATGCGACAGAGGCGTTCCGGGGTGAGCAAGGGGCACTGGTTGTTGCCGTTCATCTGGATTTTGGCAAAGGCGGCAGGCTTGGCGCCTTCCGGCATTTGCAGCAGGCTGGCATCAATGAGCGAACGCAGAGGGCTTGGCGGGAGCTTCTGGTATTTCTCGCAGGCCGCCTGATCGAAGATCACTCCCCAGCCCTGGCAGCAGGTGTCTTCGCAGTCCGAGCCTATGCAGCGAAAGCTCTGAGCGTAGGTAGAGCGAAGCGGCGGAGTTTGGGGCAATGGCCCTCCTTACAGCAGGGTTGGGCAGCAGGGTGGCGCACTTCTGCTGCGGCCGTGGATGAGACTGTATCGAAACGAGGCACACGGCGAGCCAATACCCAGGTTGAAGCATTAGAAAATTTTGAAAGATGCAGACGCGGCAATAATTTCATAAAACAATTCCCGGGGAACATGGGTGATTCCTAACCCCGGACAACTGTAAGCTAATTCCGTCTGCTGTTAGCTGTTTCTAAAACGGTTTTTCGGTCAGGAATGGCTCTGGCTTGAGGGAGCCGTCGCGCTGCTTGACCAGCATCTGAACCTTGCCCTCGGCGGCGTCTAGCTCGGCCTTGCAGGCGGCGGAAAGTTTCACGCCCTCTTCGAAGAGCTTGAGCGACTCTTCCAGGGCTAGGTCGCCCTTTTCCAGTTGATCGACGATGGATTCGAGCTTCTTGAGCGAGTCTTCAAAGGAGGGCATGGAGATTACTCCGTATTAGGTTTGGGAAGCACCGAGGCGATGACCTCGGCGGCGGCGGCGTAGCGGCCGAAGGGTGCGCTGACCTGCACGCCCTGAACGAGAGGGCGCACGGCTTCCAGCATCTCCTGTGCGATGCGGATGCCTTCGCGGCGAGCGGCATCGGGCGAGCCGGTCTGGGCCATGCGCAGTAGGATTTCCTCGGGCATGGAGACGCGCAGATCGTTTTTCATGAACTCCGCGTTGCGCAAGCTGGTGAGGGGCCAGATGCCGGCGATGATGGGAATGCGATGGCCTTCGATGCGCTTGAGGAAATTTTCCAATAAGCGCAGGTCAAAGACCGGTTGTGTAATGGCGTACTCCGCGCCAGCTTCGACCTTGTAGAAAAAGCGGCGCAGCTCCTGCTCGATGTCGGGTATGCCGGGATTGGCGGCAACGCCGATAGTGAAATTGGCGCTAGCGCCGATGGCGTTGGCGCCGATGTCGAGACCGTGGTTAAGGCGGTGCACGATGTTGACCAGGCCAATGGAGTCCACATCAAAGACAGCGGTGGCGTCGGGATAGTTGCCCAGCTTGGGCGGGTCGCCGGTGAGGCAGAGGATGTTATGCAGGCCGAGGGACGATGCGCCCAGCAGGTCCGATTGGATGGAGAGAATATTGCGGTCGCGGCAGGTGTAATGGAGAATCGTCTCGATGCCTGCTTGCTGCTGAATCTGAATGCACAGGCTCTGCGCGCTCATGCGTGCCGAGGCGCGCGGCGAGTCGGGCACGTTGATGGCGTGGACGCCCAGTTGCGCAAGTGTACGCGCGCCTTCGACTTCATTGGCTCCGGAGATGCCGCGAGGGGGCACGATTTCAACCAGGGTAACGAAGCTGCCCTGGGCAATCAGAGAGCCGATGCGAGAGCGCTCGCCCAGGGGTTTAGGCGGGGTTTCGGTGGACAAGGGCGGCGCCGCGCCGGTGACCATAACGCGAGTTTGCGCATCGATGGCGCGCATGGCAGAGCGCATGGCGCGAATGTGGTTGGGCGTGGTGCCGCAGCATCCGCCGACAATCTGCACCCCGGCGGCAATGGCGTTGCGGGCAAATTCGGCCATATATTCTGGTGAGCAGAGATAGATGTTGCGCCCCTCGACTGAGCGCGGCAGACCGGCGTTGGGCATGGCGGCCAGAGGCAGAACGGTGGCGGCGCGCATGGCCTCGATGGCGGTGAGCACTGTTACCGGGCCGGTGGAACAGTTGACTCCAATAGCTCCGGCGCCCCACTCGGTGAGGAGCGCGGCGGCCTGGGCGGGCGAGGCGCCGTCCAGGCAGTTGCTCTCTTCGTCCACGGTCACCATTACCAGCACAGGCAGGTCAGGGGCGATTTCGCGCGCGGCCGCCAAAGCTTCGCGGGCCTCATTCAGCGCGGACATGGTTTCGATGATGATGAGGTCCACGCCGGCTTCTGTAAGGGCATTAATCTGCTCGGCAAAGGCCGCACGGGCTTCTTCCAGTCCGGTTTTTCCCAGCGGCTCAAGGCGTACCCCTAGCGGGCCCACGGAGCCAGCAATCCATGCCGTCCCAGCCTGCTTTTCCTTGACGTGCTCGACAGCCTGGCGGGCCAACTGCACTCCGGCCGCATTGATCGGAGCCACATTGCCGGCTAAACCATGGCGGGCCAAGCGGAAACGATTGGCGCCAAAGGTGTTGGTTTCGATGATTTCGGCGCCAGCCTGTAGATATTCCTCATGAATCGACAGGATCAGTCCGGGATCGGACAGGTTCAGCTCGTCGTAACAGCGGTTGATGAAGACGCCTCGGGCGTAGAGCACGGTACCCATGGCGCCATCGGCGAGGACGGGGCGGCTGGCGAAGATGTCCGAAAATTGCGTCATTCTTGTGTCATGTTAAGCTACTCCGGTCTGCTGTGCCAACGCATTTTCGATCCAGCGGCTTACCTCAGTCTCCTCCGGTGCGTCTCAACCATGGCAACAGGGGAATTCATTCCGCCGGCAGGCAGGGCAGCTTTGTTATACTTCGGTAGTCAATAGCTTGTGTTGCGCTGGTACAGGGATGGTTTTTACCTCCGTCTGCCGGAGCTGCAATCGCCGTCAACTGTTCACGCCACGGCCTTGGCCGCAGGCAAGTTGCGCGCAATCATAGCGTTTTTCGTCGAGGTAAGGGATTTTGAACAAGAGAAGTCTTTGGATGAGCACTGCGGCGGCCCTGTTAGTTGCAGCCGCACTGGCAGGTTGTGGCACCACCACCTATTTTGCGGGCCGGACGCTGCCACCCAGCGGGGTAGCTAATCGCGTTTTGATTGCGATCCAGAATCCCAGCCCCTATTCCAGTGGCGCCCTGCAGATAGTGGATGCTTATTACGACATCCGCTTCAAATACAACAGCGCCAACACCAATGCGGCGTACAGTATTTCGGGGTATTCGGGAAATACGCCCATCACCATCCAGAACATGCCCGAGGAACTGGGAGGGGCGGTCTATAGCTCCGGCGACGGCGCTTTCAACTTGATCAACTATGCCCAGGAGAAGTCGTCTGGCGCCGTGAGCGGCTTCAACGGCAAATTATCCAGCGTCTTCATTACGCGTAATCAGTCCTACGCCTTTGGCGCCAACCAGTCGACGCACGAGTTTACTGTTGTGGACAGATCATCGACCAGCGCCGGCAGTTATGCGTTGAACCTTCCCGGCGTGTACCGGGTGAGCGTAAACCCCGGCGGCTCAGCGGCGCTGGCCTTCGTGCAAAACTCGAATTACGCCTACTATCCGCGCAAACTGACCGCAGCGCAAAGCCTGGCCTACGCGGGCGGACCCACTACCTGGCCTACAGCAGCCGTGGACTGCGAACCGCAAAATGCGCCGGGCTGGTGCCTGTTTCAAGCGCAAAGCCCCGACCATGTCGACACAACCGGTAACTACTACGGAGCTCCGCTTACCTTCGACCGGCCGGTCAAGGCAGTCTTCTCCGCGGATGGCGGCACGGCGTATGTTATGAACTGCGGGCCGGAGTGCGGCGGCACCGCATCGTCGATAACTCCGCTTCCTGTAGCACCATTGATATTTCTGATTGGCCAACAGTCCGGGACGCTTCCCACACCAAGCGCACTGGCCAGCAGCACGATTGCCATCCCCGGCGGCGCGAGCAATGCGCTGGTTGCCAGCACTACTTTGTATGTAGTGGGCCAGAAGTATATGACCGACGGCTTCTGGGGCGGTTATCTGACGGTGGTAAATCTGTCGACCAACACGGTGGTTCCCTCTACGGGTTCAGTCCCCAACCCGGTTTCCATCAGCGACGGCACACCGGGCGCGATGAGCCGCATGTTGTTGGCGGACGACAACACGATGTGGATCGGCATGACAGGGTGCATCAACGGCGAGCGCGCCAATAATAGCTTACCCTACGGCTGCCTAACCATATTCAACACCTCCACTAACAAGGTGACCATGCTGGAGCCGTATATCGGCGACGCCACCGGAATTGCCGCAGTAACCGGCCTGCACAAGATCTACACGGCGGAGGGCGGACAGATTTACATTTACTCAACTGTGGACGGCACGGCGATCGACAACCAGTATGTGACGGTTACTGGCACGGCCTATGACGTGGCTTACATGGATGCGGACAGCGACGACAACAACACGGTCTACTGACATCAATGAACAGTGGACAATGAACAGTTAGACAGCCTGCCTGACCAAATACCAGTGCCCCATCCTTTCGCGTGTTTTCGGGCGACAGAATGGGGCACAATAAACCTCGACCGTCCCTACTCATCGGGAGCAATTGACTATGATCCCCGATTCCGCTCCGAATCCTCCTATAACCGATATTCTGGCTATCGCCGCTCACAGGGATGACGTAGAACAGACCTGCGGGGGAACCTTGTTGCGCATGGCGTCGCGCGGCTTGCGTACCGCCATTCTGGACCTGACGCAGGGCGAGGCCGGAACGCGCGGCAGTGCGGAAGAGCGCGCCAGCGAAGCCGCCGAAGCCGCACATCTGCTGGGCGTTGGATGGCGGCAGGCGCTCGACCTGCCTGACGGCGCAGTGGAAAACACGCTGGAAAATCGCCTGAAAATTGTGCGTGTGCTGCGACTCGTCCGCCCCCGCGTGGTCATTCTGCCTTATTGGCAGGCGAGGCATCCGGATCATTCGGCCACCGCTACGCTGGGCTATGAGGCATGCTTCCTCTCCGGACTGGCCAAGGTGGATACAGGCTCGGACCCGCATCGCCCCTTCAAGATTGTCTATGCAAGTCTTTATGCGGATGTGCGCCCCAGCTTTGTCGTGGACATTACGCCCTTCATTGAACAGCGCCACGCCGCGTTGATGGCCTACCGCTCGCAATACGCAAACCAGGCGGCCGGCGGCGGACTGTTTGTACCCGAAGAGGAGATTCGCGAGCGAACATTTGCTGAGGCCCGTCACTATGGATTGCTGGCAGGCGTGCGCTACGGAGAACCGTTTGTGCAGAAGGAAGTGGGTTTGGTGGACGATCTGACGCTCGTGCCGGTGCAGTCGATCTGACCATATGCGTTGGGACCAGCGGCTTGCGGTTCACTGCAGAAGTATAGGGACATTAAAAGCAAGTTGCAGCGCAGATGGTCAGCGGCTGAAGAGCATCTGGCCGCCCACGGCGATCAACGTCAGCGCAAAGATGCGACGCAGCCAGAGATCAGGAATGTGCTGCGCGCCCACAGCACCGATGTAGCCGCCTGCTAGAAACCCGATGCCCAGCAGAAGCGCTACCTTCAGATCTGCGTTGCCATCGCGATAGTACTCCAAAAAAGCAAAGAGGCCCACCGGCGCCAGCAACGCACCCAGCGAGGTGCCTTGAGCCCTGTGCTGGCTCATGCCTGCGAGCCAGACCAGAGCAGGAACAAATAAAATGCCGCCGCCAATTCCCACTACGCCAGAGACCATGCCTACCAATAGCCCAACCAGTAGCATCATCCAGTTCATAAAAACCTCCCTTTAGGACGCAGAGTATAGATTTGGCCCGCGCATTTAGCGTAAACCATCGGGCGGCAAAACGGGCAAGGACGCATATGATTGAAGATTCATGCTAACTTCAGTAACTCAAACAGATATTTCCAAATATTTTCTGAAATAACTTGCATTTTCAAATGAGTTATGGCAAAGTAGTCTCTGCGTAGGAGAACGCCCGATGAAACACAACACGCAAAACTCGATGCGTAGGCTGGAGCGGCTGAACGAAAGCTGCATCGGCTGCCGGGCGCCGTATATCAATTACCGGTAACCCGCCGGTCCTTCATCCTACGCAAAGCGCATGAACATTGGTTATTCCCGAGTGACGTTGAAGACAGGTTCATCGACTGTCAATCGATTAACGTCCTGTCTCTGTTTGTTCCCTCGGGCTACTACTGCTGAGCTAGATAGTCAGCAACCTATGTCTCCGCGATAAGTCGATTGCGGACAAGGGGAGAGCCTTGTCTAACTCAACGATGATTTGTAAGTTGTGCCGGTGGCGAAAGAATAGAGTTACTTCCTGCCACGAAAAGCAAAGCCTTTCCGGCTTTGTGGGCGGGCCGCTTTATGGAGCGGTACTTCCCGACTCTTTTCGACCATTCCCCGGCGCAGATTTATGGAAGCGTCTTTTTTGAAATCCACCTTGGCCGGTGGTGTTTGGCAACGGTTACTTCGGTCGCGGGTTCGAGTCCCGTTCGGAGCGCAATCTCCGGTAGCTCAGTGGATAGAGCAAAGAGCAACATGCCGTCGCCGCCTGTTCCCCGGCCAGAACTTTAGTAGGCGCTGTTCAATATGAGTGCGCCAAAACATCCACCTTGGCCGGTGGTGTAGGTCACGGTTACTTCTCAAGCCGAAGCGCGCGGGTTCGAATCCCGCCTGGAGCGCAAACTCCAGTAGCTCAGTGGCAGAGCGTCGGAAAAATACCGCAGCCGCTTGTTCCCCGGCCGGAACTTTAGCAGGCGTGGCTCAACAGGAGTGCGCCAAAATAACCACCTTGGCCGGTGGTGTAGGCAACGGTTACTTCGCCTGATAAGCCGGAGGCGCGGGTTCGATTCCCGCACGGATGTAAATTCCGGAAGCTCTGTGGTTAGAGCGCCGTACAAAGTCTGTTGCCGCTTGTTCCCCGGTCAAACAACCTCCGGCTGGCCCGGATAGAAATTCATTTGTCATGAACAAACTGAAGGTAAAAAACGGCACGCCGGTGGGCAATGAACACCTGTGCCGTAGTTGCAGCAATGGACAGTACACAGTTGGATATCGCGAATCGGATGTGCTGGCAATATGCAACAACTCTCATCCTTCGCGAGTGCTGCCGTTTACGGTGTATGAATGCACCGATTATCAGGACCGCAACCGTCCGGACTGGGAGCAGATGCACAAGCTGGCATTGACTCTCAACGAGACCCGCAGGAAGCCTATTCGAGGCTTTAGCGGAAACGGGTTTAGCCGGATTCCTGTGATCGTCGAGGACGAAGGCGAAGATGAAGACAAGGATGAAGCTGCCTTTGTCAGTAACAATAAGCAATAGCCTGCCGGTGGCGCAGGGCACGGGTTCATCAACGGCAGAGCGCCGCTTTCGAGCGGAGGTGCAGGTTCGATTCCTGCCGCCAGGGAGTAATCTGGTGTAGCTCGCATTACACAGTCCGTGTCCGACTTTTCCCCGGCAGATAGTTTTTGATTCAGAAAGGAGGCGCATATGCGCCTGAACATTTTAAAACAGAAGCCGCGCCCACGCACCCATGAGGGAGCGCCGGCGAGGGTTATTACGCCGGAGCAGGCGCTGCGGCGCTCGGTACTCTCTTGCATGTTGTGGGAGGGAGAGTTTTACGAGGATGGCGTGCAGATCGCGGGCCGCATCCAGGAGCTTGTGCCGCAGGTTGCGGCCGAGCGTGTGGCTGCTCTGGCCGTCGAGGCGCGCGAGCGGATGAAGCTGCGCCATGCGCCACTGCTTCTGGTGCGGGAGATGGCGCGGCACGCAACGCATCGTGCGCTCGTGGCCGAGACGCTGGAGCGCGTCATCCAGCGCGCCGACGAACTGAGTGAGTTTGTAGCCATCTACTGGGCCGGCGGGCGTCAACCGCTCTCCGCGCAGGTGAAGAAGGGGCTGGCCGCGGCCTTTGGCAAGTTCGACGAATACGCTCTGGCCAAGTACGACCGTGCGGGAGCGGTTCGCCTGCGCGATGTGCTTTTCCTTTCGCATGCGCGGCCTGTGGATGAGGCGCAGGCTGCCCTGTGGAAGCGGCTGGTGGAGAACGAGCTGGTCACGCCCGACACCTGGGAGGTTGCACTCTCAGCTGCCGGACGCGGCGAGGGAGCGGACAAGAAGGCTGTGTGGGAGCGATTGCTCGCCGAGCGCAAGCTGGGCGCACTGGCATTGTTGCGTAACCTGCGCAACCTGCGTACGGCCAATGTGAGCGAGGAGCTGGTGCTCTCGGCGCTGGCGGAGTTGAAGACGGACCGGGTTTTGCCCTTCCGTTTTCTGGCTGCCGCGCGCAACGCTCCGCAGTGGGAGACGGCGCTGGAAGCAGCGATGTTCCGCGCCCTCGAAGGCAGGGCGGGGAAGCTCGCCGGCCATACGGTGCTGCTGGTGGACGTCTCCGGCTCGATGGAGGCTGCTATTTCCAGCCGTTCGGAGATGCGCCGGACGGACGCCGCCTACGGGCTGGCGATTCTGATGCGCGAGATCGCGGAAAAGGTGACGATCTACACCTTCTCCGAGAAGGCTGTGCGAGTGCCTTCGCGGCGCGGAATGGCGCTGCGCGACGCTCTCGACCACAGCCAGCCGCACTCCTGCACGAATCTGGGTGCGGCGCTCAAGCACGTCGATGCCGAGGTTCGTGAGGGCTGGGAGCGGCTGATCGTCATCACTGACGAGCAGTCGCACGACCAGGTTCCCGCGCCGCATGGCAAGGGCTACGTGATCAATGTAGCCAGCAACCGCAACGGCGTGGGCTACGGCAAGTGGACGCACGTTGACGGCTGGAGCGAAGCAGTGGTGGAGTACATAGCCGAGCTGGAAGCAGCTGGGAGCAACTCCGCCTCTTGAACAGGGCAAACAACCATGCAATATGAACCGCCGGCCGGGGAGCGATCCCCTGCCGGCATACTAACGATATGTTACAGATATAATTAATGTTAAGCGTTTATACCACTACGCCGATTCCTGCCCAAATTTACACAACCTTTGCAATATCTTTGCCCGGTTGCAGTAGTCTGTTAATAGTTCCGTGCGGCCTCCGTATTTGAAGCGCAACGGCCGCCGGGCGAGGGTAGACCGGTTGAGCCAGACCATATTTGTACTGGAAGACGACACCGACATTGCGCGGCTGGTGCAGCATCACCTGGAAGCAGCCGGGTTTGCAGCGCGCCTGTACAACACTCCCACTTACCTGATTCCCGATGCCGAGCGCAAGGCGCCCGCACTGTTTTTGCTGGACATCATGGTGCCCGGCGGTGATGGACTCGACGTGTGCCGGCGATTGCGCAACCACCCTGGTCTTTCCGCCGTGCCTATTATTTTTTTAACAGCGCGCGCCGGAGAAAATGACCGCGTACTTGGCCTCGAAATGGGGGCTGACGATTACATCACCAAGCCCTTTGCCACGCGCGAACTGGTGGCGCGCGTGAAGGCAGTGCTGCGCCGCTTCGAGCGTCCCGAGACGATCTCGGTCATCCGCTTTGAAGAGGTGGTCATCGACGCCAACGCCATGCAGTTGACGGTTCGCGGCACAGTGATGCCCACCACGGCCACTGAATTCCGCCTGTTGGACTACCTGGCGCGCCATCCCGGCAGGGTCTTCAGCCGCGATCATTTGCTGGATGCCGTGTGGGGCGATGCCCGCTTCGTCACGCCGCGATCGGTCGACGTCTATGTGAGCCGCATCCGGGAGAAAATCGAGGCCGATCCGGAAAACCCGCGCCACCTGAAAACCGTGCGAGGCGCCGGCTACCGATTCGAGTTTCCCAAGAGCGAGTAGAGCGTCTTGAAATCAAATATTTTCATAAAGCTGCTCGGCCTCTTTCTCCTGCTACTGGTCTTCCAGGCGGCGGCGATGGAGTTTGTGGTCATTCCTTTTATTGCGCGTAAATTATTGGATGTTCCTCCCGGCGGGACTAACCTGTATCTCGGCAATGAGATTCTTTGGTCCGGCTTGATCGCACTGGCGGTGGCGCTGACCCTGGCCGTGTGGGTTGCCAGCCGCATCACCACTCGGCTTGATCGGATCGTCGCCTTTGCGCGCCGTATTGCCGCGGGCGAGCCGGATGCCCGCCTGGATTACGACGTTGATGACCCACTCTCCTCCATCGAAGCGGCGCTGGACAAGGCCGCCCAGCGGCTCTCTCAGAGCATTGCCGAGATCGAGAGCCACCGTAAGGAACTGGCCGCCATGCTCGATTCCTTGCAGGAGGCGGTGGTCGCCATCACCTCCGAGGGGCTGGTCCGCTGGTCCAACGCCGCCATGGAGCGCATCGCCGGCACACAGATTCGCGCGGGCCTATCGCTGGTTCATTCGGTACGCGATCCTGAACTGCTCTCTTGCGTGAAGGCGGCGCTGGAGAAGCGCGAGGTCGTCTTTGGGCGGGCCAGCACTCTGGCGCCAGGCCGCATCTTTGAGATCCATGCCGTTCCCATGTCTTCCGGCGGAGCCCTGGCCGTGCTTCACGATATGACGCGCATCGATGCCGCGGAAAAATCCCGCCGCGAGTTTGTGGCCAACGTCAGCCACGAGCTGCGCACCCCGCTCACCTCCATCCAGGGTTATGTAGAGACGCTGCTTGAGGAGCCCGAGGTCCGCCAGGAAACCAGCCACGAGTTTCTCGGCATCATTCTCAAAAACGCCACACGCATGAGCCGCCTTACAGAGGATCTGATCGCCCTGGCTAGTGTTGAGAGCCCAGATTACAAACTGGCGCTCCAGCCGGTGCGGGCCAGTTCGCTGGTTCAGGACGCCATCAAATCGCTGGGCGGCATGGTGGTGGACTCCGGTGTCGCGCTGGAATCAGCCGGAGCGCCTGACGCGCTGGTTATGGCAGATCCCGACCCGATGAGCCAGGTCTTCGGCAATCTGGTTGAAAATGCCCTCCGGTATGGGAAGACCGGCAAACGCATCCTGGTCGGTGCGCGGCTATTGGAATCCGCGGTGGAGTTCAGCGTGCAGGACTTCGGTCAGGGCATCGCCAGCGAGCATCTCACGCGCATCTTCGAGCGCTTTTATCGCGTGGACAAGGCGCGTTCCCGAGAGTCGGGTGGCACGGGCCTGGGGTTGGCCATTGTCAAGCACATCGTCCTGGCCCACGGCGGACGCATCTGGGCGGAAAGCGAACTCGGCTCCGGTGCTACATTCCATTTCACACTGCCACTGTATACGCAGTCTAATGCGCATGAAACACGGCAGGCGCCCGATTCAGGCGCATCAAAATGATGGAGGAATACAGCGGCTGGGAGGGGTGGTGAGCTCGCTGGGACTTGAACCCAGGACCCACGCCTTAAAAGGGCGTTGCTCTACCAACTGAGCTACGAGCTCTCACAAGGCCGCTATATTCAAATTATCACAGAACAGGCTCGCCCCTCGACCGGCTTCCGCGGCGGCATTTGGGTTTATCGCTATCTATCCTTAACCGCTTCACTTGCAAGGCGGCAGATATGGTGCCTATGTTATAGTTTCTGGCGGAGAAGAATATGACTCTCGGAGAGTTTCTAGGCAAGCAATTCATTGCTGTCATTGAGTGGAATGAACCGGCTGACGGCATTCTTACCTATCGTTATCCTATGCGCGACCTGGAGATAGAAAACGGCGGGCGGCTTACCGTAAGCGAATCGCAGATGGCCGCCTTCGTCAACGAAGGCAAGATTGCCGATGTCTTCGGTCCCGGCCTGCACACACTCAATACCCGCAACCTTCCCTTGCTCACCGATCTTATGAACTGGGACAAAGCCTTTGAATCGCCCTTCAAGTCCGAGGTTTACTTCTTCTCGACCCGGTTGCAGATCGACCAGAAGTGGGGTACGGCCACGCCCATTACCATCCGCGACAAGGAATTCGGCGCTGTCCGGCTGCGCTGTTACGGCATCTACTCCTATCGCGTCTCTGATCCGCGCGTCTTCTTCAACCAGATCAGTGGCACGCGCGATACTTACTTGGCTGCCGATCTCGAAGGCCAGTTGCGCAACACCATCGTGGCTCGCATGACCGATATCTTTGCCAGCAGCGACGTCTCATTTCTCGATATGGCCGCCAATCAGGCATTGCTGTCCTATAAGATTGGCGACGTGATGAAGCCGGCCTTTGCCGCGCTCGGCCTCGAACTGAATCAGTTTGTCGTGCAGAACATCTCTTTGCCTGACGAACTGCAAAAGGTCTTTGACCAGCGCGTGGGCATGAACATGGTCGGTGATTTGGGCCGCTACACACTGTACTCCGCGGCGGAATCCTTGGATTTGTCGGCTGCCAATACTAGCGGCGCGGCCGGCATGGGCATGGGCCTCGGAGCGGGTGCGGCAGTCGCACAGGTTCTCTCCAACGCGCTCAAACCGGCGATGACCGCCCCGGGCGCGATCCCCTCCGAGCCGCGAACACCCGCTCAAGCACTGATAGGCGCTCCGGCTGGCTCTGAAGCTGCTGTAGCCGAAGCTGTCAAGTTTTGCATCGAGTGCGGAAAACCTATTCCTCAGCGCGCAAAGTTCTGCGCAGAATGCGGAAAGCCTCAATGAACTGTCCCTCATGCGGCGCTCCCATGCGGCTCAAGCCGGATATGGAGAGCTATAAATGCGACTTTTGCCAGAACACGTATTTTCCGGAGAAGAACGACGACGGCGTGCGTGTCCTCGGCGAGCCAAGCGGACAGGATTGCCCGCTCTGCATTATTCCGCTGGTTCATGCCGTACTTGCCAAGAACCCCATCCTCTACTGCACAGGATGCAAGGGCATGTTGATTCCTATGGCGATGCTGGAGGGTTTGATCGAGGAGTTGCGGGATGAGCATGGTGCCGGCGCCGCTCCGGTCGCTCCCGACAAAGAAGATTTGCAACGAAAGATCAACTGCCCGCAGTGCCACCGTCCGATGGACGCGCATTTCTATGCCGGTCCGGGCAACGCAGTCATCGACTCCTGCGAGGAATGCTCTCTGATCTGGATGGATCGCGGCGTACTGATGCGCATCGCGCATGCACCGGACGCTCCCCAACAATCTGAGAGCACGTTTTCAGAGGATTCCGATCCGCAACCAGAGCAGGATTGGAATCCCATCGTGAAAAGGACCGCAGCCGACGTAATTGCCGACGGCGTTATCGACACGTTGTTGCGCTGAGAAGAGCATATTCGACTAAAGATATATCCCGCAATTTCAGTGCATCGCCATCTCAAAGCCGTCGCGTGGGCTTCTCAGTCTGCATCGGCACCACCTGCACGGTGACGTCGCGAATTTCGGAGAGGAAACGGTTGAGCACCGAGCCGCGCAGTAAAACGTCCCAGCGCGAGCGGGCCGACTGGCCGAAGACCACGTGGGAGATGCCCTCCTCCTGGGCAAAGCGGATCAGGGCATCGGCGACGTTGTTGCCGGAGAGCGAGACCACTTGCGCGCCCAGGTCGCGGGCCATGCGCTGAAACTCTTCGAGGCGGTGGAAGGCCTCGGGGTTGCCGTGGCCTTTGTCGTCATTGGGACGAGTGACGTAGACGGCGTACCAGTTGCTGGCCAAGCGGCCGGCGATGCGAGCGCCGATGCGCAGGAGGCGCTCGGTGCCGGGCCGTGTGCTGAGGCAAACCATCACCTTCTCCGGGATGGGGGCCTGTTCCAATCCCTGGATGCGGCGGTACTGCGATGCCTGGTTGCCTACCTGCTCGGCGGTGGTGCGCAGGGCCAGCTCGCGGAGCATATTCAGGTTGCCTTTGCGGAAGAAGTTGGCCAGTGATTGCTCCACCTTCTCGGGAGCATAAATCTTGCCCTGGCGCAGGCGCGAGCGCAGTTCGTCCACCGTCGTGTCCACGTTCACAACTTCGTTGGCGCGCTTGAGAAAGCTATCGGGAACGGTCTCGCGGATGACGGTGTTGGCGGAGCGGTTGACGGCGTCGTTGAGCGTTTCCAGATGCTGGATGTTGACCGCTGTCATGACGTTGATGCCGGCGTCGAGCAACTCAAGCACGTCCTCGTAGCGCTTGCGGTTCTTGCTGCCGGGAACATTGGTGTGGGCCAGCTCGTCGACGATGACGGTTTGCGGATGACGGGCCAGAATGGCGTCTACGTCCATCTCCTTCAGGTTGACGCCGCGGTAGGGAATCACGCGCTGAGGCACGATCTCCAAGTCACGGATTCGGGCCGCGGTCTCCTCGCGCCCGTGAGTTTCCACCAGACCGATGACCACATCCATGCCCTGCTGATGCTTCATGCGGTAGGCGTCGTTGATCATGTCATAGGTCTTGCCCACTCCCGGCGCTGCGCCGATGTAGACGCGGAGTCTGGCGGGTTCCTGCTGGCGTTCCAGTTTGATCTCTGCCATAACTCAGCCCTCCTCGACGGGATAGCGGACTTCGTTGACGGCCGCCATGGGAAGTGTGAAGCGGAAGGTGGTTCCGTGCCCCATGCGGCTTTCGACGGCAATCTGGCCGCCCAACTGTTCAACCAGGCGGCGGACCAGGGCGAGGCCGAGGCCGGAACCGCGTTCGGAGAAGGTGCTGAAGCGGTCGAAGATAGTTCCCAGCCGGTCGGCCTCAATGCCGCTACCGGTATCGCGCACCGTGAACTGCACGGAATTCTGGATCTCTTCGGCGGCCAGCAAAATCTCTCCCTCTTGCGGCGTGTAGCGAATAGCATTGGAGAGCAGGTTGTCGAGGATGGAGCGGACGGCGCGCCGGTCGGCCTGCACAAAAGAGAGATCTTCGAAGGCCCTGACATCAACGCGGATGCGCTTCTGAGACGCGTCCTCGCAGAAGCGATCGCGGGCCTCGTTCAGGATCTGCAAGGGGCGCAGGCGCTCCATCGTAAACTGGCGGCGGCCTGCGTCCAGTTCGGCTACCTCGATCAGGTCGCCCATCAGATCATCCAGCTTCTCGCTCTCGCTGCCGGCCTCGGCCACCAGTTCCGCTTGCAAGGGGAGCAGCTCCCCGGCATATCCCTGGCCCAGGGCGTAAAGGCCGCGACGCAATAGGAGCAGCGGGTCGCGCAGTTTGCGGCTGGCCACGCTGATGAACTGCGTCTTGAAGCGGTCAATATCCTGCAGGCTGGTGACGTCTTCCAGAGTGGTTACGGTGCCTAACAGCCGCTTTTCAGCATCACGCATGGGGGTGGTGCGCAAACGGTAGCTGCGCTCCTGGCTACCGATGCGCAAGGGCAGCAGGGAGGCCTCGCCCTCGTCGGCTATGGGCTTCTGCATGGAGACGGCATCGCGGATAGCGCTTAAGATTTTGTCTCCGCCGGGCGTACTGGCCAGCGCCATGCGGTCGGTGGCCGCTTCGCCCAGCAGATCGGCGGCCGCCTGGTTCACCTTAAGCAGATGCCCCTTGCCGTCGGTCACGATGATGGGCTCGAAGATGGATTGCAGCACGGCGTCGGATAGTTGAAATTCCATCTGACGGCGCCCGGCCTCGGATTCCCCCAGCTCGCGCAGCCGGACGGCGATGCGGTTCAGCTCAACGGCGATCAGACCGAAACTATCGCGGCTGCTCCGCTCCACGCGGTGCTTCAGGTTGCCCTCGGCGATGCGGCGGGCGTCGCGGGCCAGCAGGCGGATAGGGCGCAGCACAACGTAGACGGTTGACACAGCGACCACCGCCGCGGCCGCCACAAACAGGTACGCGAACCGGAGCTCTCCCGCCGCTGCCAGGGCGCTGTGCGTGGCCGCTACCAGCCCGGCAATCAGGCCGACCAGCAGCAAGCAGCCGAGAATCAGTCGCTGTGATAGGTTGAGCATGAACCGGTCTCCGGCCGGGATAGTGAACAGTGGTCAGTGGTCAGGAACTGCCACACTTTGGCGCTGCCAAAACCTCAGCCAACAATACATTCAAAACTAACATGCAACAATACACCAATTGTACCGGGAGTATCCTAACCCAATCCCTTTCATTCCCAAAGGAAAAATCAGGCAAGCAGAAACCTGAACATTGTCCACTGGGCACTGTTCTCTGTACGCAGTTTACGGAATTCTACAGATAGTCAAGCTGTTATTGTGCCACTGGCAAGCTAATCCTATAGGCTGAGGATAGGCAACCAGCACCCAGTTGACGCCATACACCGCCTTCAGTCGCTCAAAGTCGTCAAGCTGGAAGCGGGCCCATCCTTTCTGAGCCTGAACCTGCTGCTCCCACACTACGGCCAACTCTGGAATCTGTGTCACCACCGCCGTGTCTTTGATGGAATCGGCCAACTGGCTGCGTTCGGCCAGAGCGCGGAAGCTGTGATAGTCCTCGCCAGGCGCGGCCATGTACTGCGGGTCAAGGGCAAAAAAGGTGTCGGTGGGCGTGTTCTGGCGAATCCAGGCGAAGGCCTGCAGCCAGGGGTTGGCAGTGGAGCTTCCAGGCAGTTCCAGATGCTCGCTGCCGCTGTATTGCAAGCGCTGCGATGCAAACATGACCGTATTGATGAGCAGTAAAAATACCGCCCAGCGCCAAAGACTGGTTTTAAGCAGGTATCTGCCCAGCAGGCAACCGCCCATCAGCATCAGGAAGAAATAGATCAGGTGCAGAAAGCGCATCGGCTGCAGGGGAGCCAGCCGGATCAGGGCAGGGAATCCCAGCATGAGCATGGCCACTGCCAGTTGAAAGACGCCATAAAGGAATACGGCCAGCGCAAAGCGCGCCAGCAGCGTCTCGCCGCGTTTTCGTGCGATGCGCCAGAGCAGCCAGAAGAGAACCAGAGGCGCCCACACTCCCATCCACTCGTACCAGGTCCATCGGAAGAGGAAGAAGTAGGTGCGCATGCCCAGCGCGTCGCGCCAGGCGGGCGTGGGAGGCGCGAAGACCCAGCCCAAGGGGATAATGAATGCCGCCCCAAAACCGTTTGCGGCCCCTTGCCCGGTCCCGCACCATCGCCGCGGCCAAAGATGCAACGGTGTTTCCAACATGACCATGGCAAGGAAGAAGCAAAATGAGACGCCGAACGCGGTCATGAGAGGATGCAGTAAAAACGCCAGCAACAGGAGGGGGAGTGCCTGCCAGCTTTTGCCTGCCAGAATCCGTGAAACCGCCAGCAGAATCAAGCCTGTGGCAATGGTGCGCGGGTGCAGATGCTGATCGACCAGATAGAGTGCGGTTCCGGCCACCGGCAGGGTGAACATGGCGGTGACCAGGGCGACTCCGGCCCATTGCGCTCGCGCATCGGTAAATAGCCTGCGCGCAATCATCCAGCAGCCGAAGACGACTAACGCGACCGATGCAATCTGCCAGAGAAGCTCCGTGGCGGCCACGGAAAATCCGGTCCAGCGGATAAACCCCGCGACCAGGTTGTCAAAATAGCTGGCCTGCATTTGATAGCGGAAAAAACCGGGGTCGTGGGGATAAAGCGCCGGATTCACACTGCTTTTTACCGCGGTCAAATAAACGCCGTCGTCTTCAAAGCCGGGATGGTAGCCCATCACGGCAAGGCCGAGCATCGTAAACAGCAAGGTCAGTAAAAAGTTGACCGGGAGGTAGCGCCTCAAACGAATGAACCCCGTATACTTAAACGCATAATGTCCTACGAAACAATAGCTCCATCGTACACGGCGGCGGAGGGCTCGGCAATGCGGCCCCAGCCTTCGGCAGAGTCCCAGGCGCGCGGCCATAATAAGCTGGCGCTGGCCATTCCCACCCTGCGTGAGGCGGATAATATTGGCGGCTTGCTCGATCACGTGCGCTCCGTGCTCGATCCTCTGCAAATTGACTATGAAATTCTGGTGGTCGATGACGACAGCCGCGACGGTACCGAGGAGATTGTCTCCGCCATAGCCCAAAAGGATCCGCGCGTGCGCCTGCTGGTCCGAAAGGGAGAGCGCGGCTTGTCCGGGGCCGTTCTTTACGGCTGGCGGCAGACCGACGCGGCGATTCTGGGCGTGATGGACGCCGACGGGCAGCATCCCCCCGAGCTACTGTCCGCGCTGATTGCAGCCATTTTCGCCGGTAACGACTTGGTAATTGGCAGCCGTTACACCGAAGGCGGAGAATTGGGCAAGTGGAATCCCATTCGCAAGTGGCTCTCGATGGCTGCTATTTGGGCCACGTGGCCCATTCAACGTCCCGGCATCCGCGCTCATGATCCTATGACCGGGTTTTTCCTGGTTCGACGGGAATGCATTGACGGAATTGCCTTCCAGCCATCAGGCTTTAAGCTGCTGCTGGAGATTCTGGTGCGCGGCCGCTTGCGCTCGGTGGCGGAAGTTCCGCTGGCCTTCGGCAGCCGCAATCGGGGAGCGAGCAAGGCCAACTTCAAAGTGGGCTGGGATTATGCCAAGCTGCTGGCCCGGCTCTACTGGGAGAGATTCGGCGTGGGGCGTAAATGCTGAGATCATAACGACGTCAAATCAATGGGAATTATAGAATTGAGCTCCTATTCAGAATTTTCTTTGTTTTTTCTCTTCAATGACGCATTGTAAGGTTCCTCCAGTAGCTGCCCATTTAGTCTGGTTATCGTCCTTCATAGCGCCAAACATGGTCAATACACCTGTAAAGCGATTAAGACTATAGTTCTTGTGAAACTGCCTAATATAACTTCTCGTAGTAATCTCTCCCCATGTGATTGTCTTCTCTGTGAAAACTGCGTCTGAAACAGGGTCATCCCCAAAGGCTGCCGTGCCTTCACTCTCGTTAAAGGTGAGCCGCTCTTCGTATCCTGTGTTATGTATGGAGGTACAGGTGAGATTAACCGTTTGTGCACTTGCTCCGAGTACGACGAGCATGACCGCTGTGAATGCCATTGCGAAATACAATTTGCGTAGCTTCATTTTGATCTCCTCATTCCATTGCATGCGAGTCAAGTCTATAACTTTCGATTACCCGCACGATGAGTAATAATCCAAAAGCATGGTTGCCGCTAATGCTATTTCGGGAAAACAATTGCGTAGTTTCATAATGTTCTATTTATTCTTAATCAAGCTACGGGACCCATCCTTTGTGCGTTCTTTACACAAAATTGGAAGATAATCATCCCAGGAGACAATTTATATTTAGCGCGCCGAGAATCTAAATCGCCGGCAGCAGCATCCGCAGCAGCAGGAAGCCACCCACTCCCGCGAAGAACACCAGCGCCATGCGAATTCCGGGCTCGCGGTTGACTTCGGGGACGAGGTCGGTGGCCGCCACGTAAAGCGCCACGCCGGCGGAGATGGGCAGTCCGTACAGCACCATGCGTGGAGC
>Ga0181520_10003053_pt1 | contig 30003 bp, 21 predicted proteins | sample PEATcosm2014_Bin_29_FD_132451 | JGI IMG/M metagenome (GOLD analysis project Ga0181520, IMG submission 132451) | Peatland microbial communities from MTU Mesocosm Facility, Houghton, MI, USA - PEATcosm2014_Bin02_30_metaG | ecosystem: Environmental > Terrestrial > Soil > Wetlands > Peat | place...
GCCACCGTCACCGTCAATCCCTGGGTTATCGAGATACTCGACGAGGACGGAGTCACCGAAACGATAGGCGTTGTCGGCGCCGGAGTTGTGACAGTAATAGAGGCCGATCCGATACTGCTGTCGTAGGTTGCGGAACTTGAAGAGTTGGGTAGGTAGCTGGCCGTAAGTGTGTCGGCGCCGGGCGCCAACGACCCAGCGGGGATACTGATAGTCGCCGTTCCCGCGCTGAGCGTGGCTGCCGTGGAACTGTAGCCGCCATCCGTTACGGTCACTGTGCCGGTTGGTATCGGCGCGCCGCTTCCGCCGCTCACCACCACCGTCACCGTCAGTCCCTGTGCCGTTGTGATGTTTGAGGATGATGGCGTGACAAGCACGGTTGGCGCAACCGGCTGTGCGGCCAGTGCGAGAGTGCCGGAATTGCTGGGGGCATAATTGGTATCCCCTGGATAGTTTGCCGTGACAAGGTGGTTGGCAATGCCAAGGGGCGAAATGCCTGTCGTAGCCTGCGCAGTCCGAGTCAGTTGCGACAAGAGTGCCGTTACTGTGCTGTCAGCCAGGTTCGCCGTGGCGAGATCGGAGATGCCGTCCCCGTTTAAATCCCCTGCCGCTAAGAAAATCGGTTCGTCGCCAGTCGCGACCGTGCTATTCGCGGTTTGCGTAAACGTTCCATCTCCTTTTCCCAGAAGGATGGTGACCGTGTTGCTGCCGGAGTTTGCGACCGCCAAATCCGGGATGGAGTCCCCGTTGAAGTCCCCTACAACAACGAAAATTGGGCTAACACCCACTGCCAGCGTGCTCACAGGGGCTGCAAATGTCCCATCGCCGTTGCCAAGCAGGACCTCCAAAGTATCATCCGCGTAATTGACTTCGGCCAGGTCCGCAATGCCGTCTCCATTGAAGTCTGCGACCGCTGCGTAAGTGGGAGAGTTTCCCACCCACACTTTGCTCGGGGCGGAAAATGTTCCATCGCCATTGCCCAGCAGGATCGCCACGTAGCCCACGGCACTCACAACGGCCAAGTCCGGAATGCCATCTCCATTGAGGTCTCCTACCGCGAGGGAATAGGAATAGGACACCGGCACGGGACTATTAGCCGCTTGGGTAAACGTTCCATTCCCGTTGCCAAGAAGGATCGTTACCGTGCCGCCGCCCGAATTTACCACCGCCATGTCTGGCACGCCGTCCATGTTGAAGTCGCCCACCGCCAGAAAAGTGGGAGAACTGCCCAATGCCACCGGACTCATCGGCGTAAACGTTCCATCCCCGTTGCCCAGGAGGATCGTCACGGAGTTGTCCCCATAATTGACAACGGCCAGGTCTGCGTTACCGTCTCCGTTGAAGTCACTGACTGCCAAGGACCATGGAAAGTCGCCCACTACGATCGGGCTGTTAGCCGCTTGCGTGAACGTTCCATTCCCCGTGCCTAAAAGTATCGTGACCGTGCCGCTGCCGGAGTTTGCTATGGCCAAGTCTGGGATTCCGTCATTATTGAAGTCGCCCGTTGCAATGGATAGAGGATTGGCGCCTGTCGGCGGGTTCGAAGGGTTCAGGAAGTTCAGTGAGGTTGCGGATGCGCCCAATGCCGCCGTTCCCAAGACAGCATTCCCATTGCTGGTGTCAAGGAAAGAAACCGTTCCAGTGGGCGAAGCCGACGCACCGTTGCCCGCCACTGTGGCTGTCAGCGTGTAGTTTCCTGTGCTCTGGATCTGCGCTATCGACGTCGTCGTCGGAATTAGCGCCGTGGCAGTGACAGTGAGAGTGGCAGTGTTGGAAACGCTCGTAGCGTTGGCTGCGGTTCCGGCAAAGATAGCCTTATAGCTGTGGCTTCCGATACCGGGAATGAACTGCAGCGTGGCAATGCCGGCGCTCGTCAGCTGCCCAATGCCAAGAAGGTGAATGTCCGTGCAGTGAGCCGCGGAAGCATCGCAGAACTTCACCTGTCCAGTTGTCACTGCGGAGGTCCCGGCAGCCACTGTCGCCGTCAGCACGGTCACGCTGCCGGACTTAATCGTCGTCACAGCACTCCCGCTGGACGATACAGCCAGGCTGGTCGTTGTCGCGCTAGGCGCAGCCCAACCGAGCGTCCCACCAAAGCAAGAGACAGTAACCAAGGCCGCGAATATAGACAACAGGCGGGCTTTCTTCCCTTTCACAATCAATCTCCACATTCGCTTGTATTTAGGGTGCCTTTCGAGGGATCTAAAGGGCCTCTTGCGCAAGACTCACAAGAGCAAACTGGTACAGGTTGTTCTCCATAGTTAGGTGCTGGCTAATGTGTGGGCTCAAAGGGTCGGTTCCGTCTTGCGAATTACGCATTCATAATCTTTGACGTAGAAATTGTCACCAAACCGTACAATCAACTCCCGTTACTAATGTAATCTCAAAAATAAGCAAGCATATATGCGTCTTTTGTTGCCCGCAAGATTACTCTTTAGTATTACTTCGGAGTGTTCGATATCTCGCCTGTGCTCAACTGGTTTTCATTGACACGAAGAATGAGATTGAACTTGTCTCACTGCCGCTGGGCGGGCTAGGGAAGCCGGCCTGAGAAAGCGCTTTGCCTGGGTTCTTTGGTCGCCGCACTCGTCTATTAACTGTGCAGAAGATTGAATTGACAGCAAGTGCTCACGTAATCGCAGGTGGGTGGCTTATTTTGCGTTTGGCCAAGGATGCAACCCCCTTGTTTGCCTTTTTGGCTTCCCGTTCCCGGATTGGGACTCCATTTAAATGCATGACATAGGTTATTTATTGTCAATAGCTTGCGCCGTTTTCATCATTGGGAACGTGAGTCGCTCTCGGGTTGTAGACAGTGGCCCATTGGCAACTACGGGCGCTGAATCCACAGATCGAAGGTTGCACAAACGGCGGTATTGACTTACGATCATGCCAATAGCAAATCGAGACTTGCAAATCCAGAACAGGTCGCCCCTTAACAGATGTGTGCTTCAAAACTTAACCCCAGGATTATCAAAGCGCTGCCAGGTTTAGCGTTGAGATCCGTTGAGTCTGTGCCGGACGAGTGTGGCCGGCCGATAATAATTGAATGAAGGGCTGAGCAGGAATTCACTTGCTAAGTCACGATGGCGGAGCCATGCGCGCCTTGAAACACCGCAAAGGGGGCAAGCATTTTGTGCTTCAACCTAAGTGAGCGCCCCGGACGCCGCTCTCTATTGTTGCCGCGACGCATGAGTGAAGCGAGAGGTTCGAGGTGAGTCTGCAGGCCGCAGTTCAAACGATCAACGTTCAAACGTGGCTTCCCCCTGTAATCATGGGCGGCGCGGACCAACGCAATTGGTACGCAGTTTACACGGCTCCGCAACACGAAAAGTCGGCTCTGAAGCATCTCGATCTGCGGGAGATCGAGTCATTTCTTCCCACCTATGAAACTGTCAGGAACTGGAAGAACCGGCAGAGAATCAAGCTCGCCCTGCCCCTTTTTCCGGCCTACCTGTTTGTGCACATTAACTTCAGAGAGCGAGCGAAGGTTCTCCAGTCTCCCGGTGTGCTTCAGATTGTCGGCAACCGGAGAGAAGCTGTCCCCCTTCCGGATTCTGAGGTGGAGTTCCTACGTTCCGGCTCTTGCAGTGATCGGATAGAACCGTTTCGCGACTTTGTGATCGGCGAAAAGGTTCGTATTAGAAGCGGTGTGATGCAGGGCATCCAGGGAACTCTTGTGAGAAAGAGCAACAGTTTGCGGTTTGTGCTGACACTCGAGTTGATTAACCAGCACGCCGCAGTCCAGGTTGACGCTGAAGATTTGGAATCGATAATCGCTTAATTACAGGGTAGCTTTGGAACAAGGCTTTGACGGGCTGGCTGCTTCTTGTAAAGCCCCAAGTTTGCGTTCCTGGGGATCAGCCGCCGCTGACAGGGGCTCTCCTACGAGTTAATTCGAACATCGCTTTTCCCCGGCCTTCGAGTTCTCCGTCGCTTCGCGATGTACCCTTCTGGATTCAACTCCAATCACGATGTAAGTTAGTGACCCTCCGGTGTGGCTTGGGGTCGAGTCGCAGCGATCTTACGGCAAGTTGCAATGTTTCGTGCAGGTGGACGATGCCCTGCAGTATTCGGGTGGAGTGCGTATAAATGACAAAGGCACCCAAAAGCTCTGCGAGAGCGGACAAGATTCTGCAAGCGGCAGGCCAGTTGTTTGCGCGCCAGGGATATTACGCCACGACCACGCGTGAGATAGCCCGGCTTGCCGAGGTCAGCGAAAACACTCTTTTCCGGCATTTTGAAAACAAGGAAGATCTCTTTTGGGCGTCTCTCGACTCATACTCGGCAGGGTTCAAGTTTCGCCGCGACGTGCTGGAGGGATTAACGGCAGGCCATCCTCCGGAAGTGGTGTTGCCGAGGATTGTTGAGATGCTCGCCGACACAGTTAACTTTCGGCCGGAGTTGCTGCGTCTGATCGGGGTCGCATTCATTGAGCTGCACGCAAAAGCGGGCGAATTCTGTCTGGAAAACCTTTCGCCGGTGTTCTCGGCCATCAATGGATATTTGGAAATGAACATCAAAATCGGCAGGATTCGTGATTTGGATCCCACAATACTTACTTCTGCGCTGATCATGACGGTGTTGACACATCCGGGGATTTATAAACTGATCGATGGCAAGAAACCCGTCTATTCGAGCAGCCAGGAAGCGCACCGCGCATACAGCAGATTCTGGTTGAATCTGATTGTTCCACGCATGCCGGCGCACTCAGCGCCCATTGCCCTGACGGAAGGGGAGCACTCAAACTAGCATTCAGCACTTTTTCTCTTCGGGGCATTTGCGACGCTTCCTTCAGGGGAAACTTTCTAATCCATATTGATGTCCAAATGATGTATACCGTCTTTTCTTGAATTGCTGTCTTTGCGGCGATGGCTTGCGCTGTACTTTCCTTTGTGAGACGTAGACTTTATTTTCCTGAATGGAACCAAGAGAAGGGCTGAAAGAATGGCGATGCCGAAGCGAGTTCAATCCTGGGTCAAATACTTTCTGATTTGGGTCGGCCGATGCGCCCCGGCTCGCGCGATTACTGCTTTTGCCCAGACGCTGAAATATCTGGAATTAGGCAGATGGATGCAAAAGAAAGGATATCGGTCAGGTCGACGATTTCCGAAGCGGGAACAACTGTTCGATCTGGTTGGGAATGCAATCGCCAATCGCGCAGTCTTATATCTGGAGTTTGGCGTATTCAAAGGCGATGCAACGCGGCACTGGTCCAGGATTCTTCTCAACCCAAAGAGCAACTTGCATGGCTTCGACAGTTTTGAAGGACTGCCCGAGGATTGGAATCCGGATTTTCCCAAAGGGTATTTTTCTACCGAGGGCATAATTCCACAAATCGACGACAAACGAGTGAAGTTTTTCAAAGGATGGTTCGACGAGACCCTGCCAAAGTATGAATGCCCGAACCATGAAGTGCTTGTCCTGAATCTGGATGCCGACCTGTATTCATCAACAATCTACGTCCTGAAATCGTTGAACGATCAAATCGTCCCTGGGACTTACATCTACTTCGATGAATTCAATCATATGGATCATGAATTTCGAGCCTTTAACGAATTCATGAACGAGACTGGCATGAAGTTCTCTCTGGTGGGAGTGGCCGACGCCATGCAGCACGTAGTGTTCAGGCGAGAAGAATAACTTGGAGAATTGGCGCGCAGGAGTCCGGCACGAAGTAGGCCCAGGCGCCGTGGATCAGATGCGCTTTCTTAATAGGGAGGTAGACAGACTTGGAAAACGATGCCGTGAGCGGAGGCCCCACCCTGTTCGATCAAACGGCCGCTGATTTTACGGCCAAGGTGGACAAGCAGATCGATGCAGGCCGCTATCGGCGCGGCGATCTGTTCCTGGCCGCCGCAATTTCGTCCGTTCCTTCCCATGGCTATATTCTCGACTATGGTTGCGGCCCAGGGCGGATCGCCGCATTGCTCGGCGGTCGAGGCTTTCGCGTGCTAGGGCTTGACCCTTCGCCGGCGATGATCTTATCTGCCAGGCAGCAGCGTCTCGACGCCCTTGAAGTGGAGTTCCAACTTTGCGAAGCGCGCCCGCTCGAAGCTCAAAGCGAAGTATTCGATGCCGTAGTGTGTTCCAGTGTCATCGAGTACGAGCAGCAACCCGTCGAGCTTTTGCGCCGATTCTCCGCAGCGCTACGGCCCTCCGGCGTGCTTGTCATCAGCTTTGCCAATTCGCGCAGTCTCTCGCGTGCACTATTTCAGCGCAGGAATCTCCATCTGGGGGCTCAGGTGCATACATGGTCATGGCAAGAGTTCAGCCAACTTCTGGAGCAAGGTGGCTTTAAACCGATTCGCAATGCAGTCTATTTCGATTCTTTTCTCGATCGAATTGCCCCTCTGCGCTTTTTTTCAGCCTCGCAATTTATCGGAGCCCTGGGTCTGATCGTTGCGGTCAAGCAATGAACTGGGTTCGGAAACTCAGAGTGGCGGACAACTCTTACCGATTCGCTGAAATTTGGGTAACGATGGAAAACATAGGCGCCGTTTACGATCTTTTCCCGCGCACAATGATTAATATGGATAGAGATTGCCGATGAAACAAGTCATTCAAAATGCCCGTGGCGGCAAGCTCAGGCTCAAATCCGTTCCTGCGCCTGAGGTTCAGCGGAACACGGTTCTGGTTCGAACCATGGCCTCGTTGATCTCAGCCGGAACGGAGCGCCAGATGGTGGGTTTCGCGCAGTCGACCCTTCTCTCCAAGGCGCGCACGCGCCCGGATCTGGTTCGTAAAGTATTGGACAAAGTGAGCCGCGACGGAGCGATGGCGACGCTTAAATCCGTGATGGCGAGGCTGGATGAGCCATTGCCGCTCGGCTATTCCGCGGCTGGAACGGTGATGGAGGTCGGGGCCGGTCTGGAGGGAAGGTTCAAGGTTGGGCAGTTAGTCGCCATGGCGGGTACAAGCATCGCCAACCATGCGGAGTTCAATGTTGTGCCGGAGAACCTTGTTGTTCCGGTGCCGGCCGACGTATCGGCGGAACAAGCGAGCTTCTGCACGCTCTGTTCAATTGCAATGCACTCGGTGCGGCTTGTTGGTCCGCAGTTGGGCGATTTTGTCGCCGTATTGGGGGCAGGCCTCGTCGGCCAACTCGTGTCGCAGTTTGCCAGGCTCGCCGGCGCGCGCGTGATTGTGCTTGACTACAACGCGAAGAGGCTGGAATTAGCGAAAACCAACGGCGCGGAAACGGTTGTGCTTTTGGGAAGCGGCAATCCTGCCGAAGCGGTGCTCGATGTAACGCATGGGAAGGGATGCGACAGCGTGATGATTGCGGCGGCTACGCAATCGAGCGAGCCCTTTCTGACAGCGGCTGAAATTGCGCGCGACCGGGCGACTGTTTGCCAGGTTGGCATCACAGGAACGGAGTTTCCGTATCGCCTGTTCATGCAGAAGGAACTCAACATCATCGTTTCTCGCTCCTATGGGCCGGGCCGGTACGACCGCGATTTCGAAAATAGGCACATGAAGTATCCAGCCGGCTATGTGCGATGGACTGAGACCGATAATTTACGCGACTCGGCACGGCTGATGTCTCCATCGCAATCCGCGCACCTCGACGTCACGTCTCTTATCTCCCACCGTTTTCCATTTGACCGGGCCGAGGAAGCCTACGAGTTGGTGATGAATGGGACCGAGCCGCACCTTGGTGTTGTGCTGGAATATGGCGGCGCCGGAGAAGTTGCGGATGACCGCCCTCGCATGACGCTGAGCAACACGAAGCCGGCGGCGAATGCGCGATGCGTGTTAGGCGCCATTGGGGCAGGGAACTTCGGCAAGACAATGATTCTGCCTGTGCTCAAGGCCGACCCGCGCGTGCAATTGCACACCCTGGTCACGGCTCGGGGCGTTTCATCTTCCGGAACAGGCGCGAAGCTTGGATTCTCCCAGGCTTCCACCGACAGCAAGGACATTCTGGAGAACTCCGAGATATCCGCGGTGGTGGTGACCACGCCACATTCGACCCACGCTGCAATGGTGGCCAGCGCGCTGGCCGCGGGCAAGCACGTCTTTGTAGAGAAGCCGCTGGCGCTAAACCTGGAAGAGTTGCAAAAGGTGATCGAGGCGCGGAATCGTTCCTCCGCCTTCTTCATGGTTGGCTTTAACCGGCGCTTTGCCCCTTACGTTCAAGAAGCGCGTAAGTTTTTGAAGTTGCGCACCGGGCGAAGCATGATCTTTATTCGGATCAACGCGGGACAACTGCCGCCGGAAAGCTGGCAGCGCGACGCCGAAGAGGGCCAGGGCCGCATCCTTGGAGAGCTCTGTCACTTTGTAGACCTGGCGATGTATCTCGCGGACAGTCCGCTCGTATCGGTTTCAGCAGAGGCGGCGGACGCCGTTCGCGGGCTGTGTGAAGATGTGAGCGCGACATTGCATTTCGCCGACGGCAGCCTTGCCAGCATCGTTTACACGACTCTCGGCGATACCAGCTTCAGCAAGGAACTGATCGAGTGCTACAAGAGTGCGGCGGTTTGCCGAATTGAGAATTTCCGCGAAATCGCGATCGTGGCAAACGGCAAGAAAGTGCTCAAGAAGATTTCCATGTCGCAGGATAAGGGGCACAACGCCCAGATCAAGGCATTCGTGGATGGTGTCGTCAGCGGCGTCCCGCCTGTAGACGAACAGTCTGTGATCGATTCGAGCCTGGCCACGTTGCTGGTGCTGAATGCGCTTAGACTCGGACATCCGGTAGAACTCAACGATCAGGAATTGACTGTCAAATAGATTGTGCGAGCCTCTTGCCGCGTGTGCCATCAGATGTTCGTTGGCTGGCAAATGCGACAGAAACCATAACGGCGCGAGCAAGTTGATTCGTCCCATTTCCTCTCACTGAAGATTCGTAGCTCGAACTCCGGAGAATTGCGCAGCGTGCTCGGCCTCTATCTACGCACGGCCCGATACTACAAACCATCGCAAATTGCCGGCCGGCTTCGCATGGGCATGGACAGGCTTCTCACAGGGAGTGCTCCATGGCTGACGCGGCTGAGATATGCCGTTCCCGCGGGCATTTCAAGAGACGAGAGCGCGACGTTCTTCAGTGCAGGTGAATTGGATTTCGGCCGCGATCTGACGCCATTGCGCGAGAATGCCGAGCGCCTTGGCCAGGGGACCTTCAGACTGCTGAACAAAGAGTTTTCCCTGGGATCTCCAGTTATTTGGGATCCTGCCGGCACAACGCGCCTGTGGCGCTATAACCTGCACTATTTCGATTACGCTCTCGATCTGGCCGTGCTGGCGAAATGGGAGAAGGACGATCGAGCCGCAGAATTGCTGGGGAACTTATTTCACGAGTGGATCGACGCCAATCCCGTTGGTGAAGGCGTCGGATGGCACGCGTATCCCATCTCGCGCAGGATCGTCAACTGGGTGCAGAGCGTCAGCTTGGCCTCGCCCAAGGCCGTTTTTCAGGACAGTGAGTCTGAAACGGCGTGGTTGGCCAGCCTGTATCAGCAAACGCGATTTCTTGAAGATCACCTCGAGTTCGACCTGCTGGGCAATCACCTGCTTGCCAACGCCAAAGCTCTGGTATTTGCTGGAATCTATTTCGGAGGGAAAGCCGGCACCCGCTGGTTCGAGACCGGGCAACGGCTACTTTGGCGCGGGTTGCAGGATCAAATCCTCGAGGACGGCGGCCATCATGAGCGCAGTCCCATGTATCACGCGGGCATGTTGCAGGACTATCTTGAAGTTATCCTCGTCGAACAACTGAATCATTGGGAAGTGCCGGCCTGGGTGCGCGACCGCTTGATCTGCATGGCGGACTTTCTATCTGGCATTACGCATCCCGATGGTGAAATACCGCTCTTTGCCGATTCGGCATTTGGAGTCGTGCACAAAACAGGAGATATCCTTGCGGCGGCTGAGCGGATTCTCAGTGTGCCCGGAAGATGGGCTGGCGCTGACCCCGGGGCGTACTGTGCATTGTTTGCGCCGCAGATCCTCAGGGGTGAAACGACGGCGCCGTCTTTGCCTCCAAGCCGAAACGCCTGGCCCGACGCGGGCTACGTTGCGCTTTCTGGAGCAGGGCCGGGCGATAAGTTGATCGTGGACGCAAAGCCGATGGGGCCAGACCATCTCCCGGCACATGGACACTGCAGCCTGTTCAGCTATGAGCTTTCTATCGCCGGTAAACGGCTCATCGTCGACTCGGGAGTTGAAGAGTACGAACCTGGCCCGTGGCGGGACTTTTGGCGGAGTACGCGCGCGCACAATACTGTGCTGGTGGATGGGGCAGAGCAGTCCGAAATTTGGGCTGCTTTTCGCGTAGGGCGGCGTACCCGCTTGTTGGAATGCGCGCGGCTGCAACAGAATTCATCCTCGCTCTTCGTCGGGGTTCACAGCGGCTTTGTAGGGCAGAGAAAGGCGACGTTACACCGTCGTTTCATTGCGGCGCTCGCAGGAGGACTCTGGTTGGTGTTGGACGACGTGATCGGAGAGGGACGCCACGCAATCGAAAGTCTTGTTCATCTTGCTCCGAACGCCGACTGCCGGATTGGAGAGGCATATACTGATGTTTTCCTCGAGTCTGTCAAAATGCGTGTCTACCCTTATCGACATCGGTCGAATCCTGCAAGCGCGATGAGTTGCATCCGCGGACAAGAGAATCCAATTCAGGGTTGGTATGCCCCGGAATTTGGCAAGCGGATGCCAAATTCTGTTTTGAGCTTTTCGTCGGATACGCCGTTGCCGGCCAGGTTAGGATATTTGTTTGCTCCGGCAGATCGAGAGATTAGTTCCTGGAATATAGAGGTCAATGATCTTGGGAGGCCGATTCATGTCGACGTCTCGGTGTTTTCGCCGCAGGGTGACGTGTTCGAGAAGTTCGATGAGCGGAAGGCCACATCCGTGCAGAGTTTGTGCCGCTTTCCAAAGGCCGTCTCTTAGATAGAAAAGCTACTTTGTATTCTGGGAAGGGAAAGACTTCAGATGCGTCTGTTATTCGTTACTTATCGTTTTCCCGCTTATTCGGGCGATGCCACAAGTAATACGGTCTTCAATCTTGTTAAATATTTTTCCCGCGATCACGAAGTCTCGCTCGTTGGCCTTGCACCAGCCCCAATACCGAAGGAAGCCAGGGATCAACTTACCCGGTATTGCCGTCGCATTGAGGTTGTTGCGTGGCCCAAATGGCGAGGGGCGCTCAGCGCGGCACGAGGATTGTTCTCTTCCGAGCCGCTCCAGATGTGGTATTTCCGGTCAAAGGTGCTTGCCGAGAAGGTGAAGCAGGTTATTGCCGAAGAGCGGATCGAAATAGCGTACGGATACCACTTGCGTTCCGGTCAGTTTCTTGCGGACCTGAATTCCATTCCGCGAGTGATTGCAATCCAGCCGGCACAGATCTTGCATTTTGGGCGCAGATATGAACTAACTCACAATTTAGTAATGCGCGCCATCTATGGGATGGAATACCGCCGGCTGATCGGATACGAAGCTGATCTTGCACAGAAGTTCACTTCGTGCCTGCTGATCTCGGAGAAGGATAGAAATGCAATCGATCCCGACCATCGGCTGCACAATTTTTTCTACAACCCTCACGGCACCGATGTGGATTCGTTTGCTCCACCTCCCGATGCGGTCAGGGACAAAAACAGCCTTGTATTCTGCGGCGCCATGTATATGGACACGAATTTCGATGCGGTCCTGCATTTCTGCCGCAGTATTCTGCCGCTGATTTGGGCTAAACGGCCAGAGGTACGATTCACCATAGTCGGCAAGAGACCGCCGCAGTCCGTGCTAAAGCTGGCGGAGGACCCACGAATCTCCGTTACCGGATTCGTGGAAGATGTGCGGCCGTACCTTTGGAAAGCATCCGTGGGCGTAAATCCGATCCGCATGGCCGCAGGTTTGCAGAATAAACTGCTTGAAGGTCTCGCTGCGGGACTGCCTATGGTTATCAGTGCCGAGGCGAACGAGGGGATTCACGCTCCGGAGCACAAGGCAGTTAGAATTGGCCGCACCTCCGAGGAGTTTGCCGCCCATGTGCTGGAATTGCTGAGTAACCAGACCGAAGCAAAGGCTATGGCCGCGGAGGGCATGGCATACGTGCAATCCCGGTGGTCCTGGGAGCACAATTTTCGTTCTTTGGAAGAGCACTTAGACAAGCTGGTAGTTTGATCGCTCAAGACCCTGGTTAAACCTCTTTCAGGTCTTGCAAGGAGTGAACGGAATGGAAATCACCATTGTTGGATTGGGCTATGTCGGAACGGTTTCAGCGGCATGTTTTGCGGCTGCCGGGCACACGGTCTGGGGTGTCGACATCAATCCAGAAAAGGTACGCATCGTCAATGAAGGCCGGACGCCCATCGTCGAAAACAACCTTGGTGAAAAGATTGCGCAGGCAAGAGCATCGGGCCGCCTGCGCGCAACTTCAGATCTTCGCGAGGCCCTGATCCATAGCGAAGTGTCCTTTGTTGCTGTCGCTACACCCAGCCGCTCCAATGGTGACATTGACGCCACGCACCTGCTTCGCGCCTGTAAGCAGATTGCCCAGGTGCTGATGGAATGCGATCACTCTCAGATCGTGATTATGCGGAGCAGTATTCTGCCCTCTGTCTTTGAACAGTGCAATGAGATTTTCAATGCGACGGCTCCGGGACGAGTCAAGTTCTGTGTCAATCCGGAGTTTCTGCGCGAAGGAACGGCGATCGAGGACTTTGAACATCCACCGTTCACTTTGCTGGGCGTTGAAGATGAGCAAATTGAGGGAACATTGCGGTTGCTCTATAAGTTCATTGCAGCGCCCGTATTTGTTCTCTCTCCCCAAGAATCGTTACTGGTCAAATATGCAAGCAATGCTTATCATGCGTTGAAGATAACATTTGCCAATGAGATTGGCGCCCTATGCCAGCAGGCAGGAATTGACGGACAAAAAGTCATGTCAGTGTTCTGCAAGGACACGAAACTCAACATCTCCACGCGCTATCTCATGCCTGGTTTTGCTTTCGGAGGTTCCTGCCTGCCGAAGGACGTGCGTGCACTCTCGTATGCGGCGAAGCAATACGATTTGGAAATACCGCTGATCAACTCGCTACTGCCAAGCAATGAAAAAGTAGTTCAACGGGCCGTGCAAAGAGTGTGCAGCAGCAAATTTCGGCGCATCGGTTTAATTGGTCTCGGTTTCAAGGCCAACACAGACGACTTGAGAGAAAGTCCATTTGTCGAGCTGGCCGAGCGGCTCCTCGGTAAGGGGTATGACCTCAAGATATTTGACCCAAACGTTTCACTTGCGCAATTGACTGGCTCAAACAAGGAGTACATCGACAAAGTCATCCCTCATCTATCACGTTTGCTGGTGGGGTCCATTGACGAGCTGGTCGAATGCGAGTTGCTGGTGATCGGCCATCGCTATCCAAATGTCCGAGAGTTTTTGCGCTCGGTGAAAATTCCGCTGCTGGAACTCGGATGATCTTCTCTCCGTCGCCGGAGATCGCATTCCAGGCAACGTGAAGACTGAAGTGGATGCAATATTTCTGCGGTCAGGAGGCCTCTGCTTGAACTCGGCAGTTATCGAAAAGTGCACCGGAGTTCTTCACCTGCCCGTCAGGTCAATAAGGAATTCCCGGTGGATGCCAGGTGGCTTCCTCACTTTCTTCGTTGAAGATCAAGTGGCCGGCCGCGCTGGCAGGAGCGGGCAGAGGATGCTTTCGACGGGCAGGAGGGGATCAAAGAAAAAAAGAACATTGCAAAATTGTCAATTTTGTATTACGTGCAGCATGGAAGTCGATCACGCGTTCGTTATAAGATATTGACAATAAATAGAATATGAGAGGGATGCTGGAGGTGATTCTGTCAAGCATTTGTCTTTCGCATCGGTTGCATCTTGGATGTTTACGTGCTAGTTTTGAGACAAGCTAAGCCTCTGTGAACGGCGCTCCGCGGACTAGAACCGCAGGCGCAGATGGTGTGAAAATCCATTGATCGAGCAGGGGAATCTGTCCCGAATTGAGACCAGCGCGAGGCTGGGACCGAGAGGGGCGAAGCCTGCCCTGAACTTGAAGCACAATCTCAAGCCATTGAAGGTCGACCCGCTGTCGCCTTATCCCTGTCCGTCTCCGCTCAAGTTGCCATGAATGGTTGGGATGTATCTCCTCTTACTGTTCCGAAGATAAATCCGGCATGACAGTCCTGAAGCCACGTTCCCGCATGATCAGTGTCCGCCTCTCCGAAGAGGAGTACGCGGCGCTCAGACATCTGTGCTCTTTGACCGGTGCGCGTAGCGTGTCGGATCTTACCCGCGACGCCGTGCATACGGTTCTGAGGGGCGTGAATCGAGAGGACTCCCTGGGCAACAATCTCGAAGAGTTCCGCGCCGGAATGAAGAATCTGGAGAGAAAGGTCGAGCAGTTGGAGGCGAAGATCACGATGATCAAGTCGGAGGGAAATCAATGAGGAAGACCTCCAAGAGTGCTTGCGAATAGATCGACCAACTCATGAGAATGTACCGGACGGAATAAGGCTGCATTTGAACGTTGTTCTTTGCCTTGCGTCATCTCACCTAGAGAGAAGTGCAGACAAAGACACATCCCTACGTTGTAAAAGGATGAACAAGATCATGTTCGATATTTTCTGGAATTGTGATTCTGGCTTGCGCCGCCGCCGCGTCCGCGCCCTTTTGCTATCTATCGGATTACTTGTATTCCTCGGCTGTCCTTTTGTTGCTCAGCGATGTGGAGCACAATCCATGGATGACACAGGTGATCAATCAATCGGTCAGCAGACGTACCAATCCCTGGATCAGCAGACGGAACAAATGTCGGAACAGGATTTGGGGCTGACACCGGATCAAGATACAGGATTGGGGCCGGACCAGCAGACAAGCCAGCAGTGGTATCAACCGACTGATCAGATGCAATATGATCAGTCGGGCCAGATACAGAATCAGCAGCCAGGCCAGATGCAGAATCAGCAGCCGGGCTGGTTGCAAAATCCGCAGCCCGGCCAGATACAAAACCAGCAGCCAGGCTGGTTGCAGAATCAGCAACCGGGCCAGATGCAAAATCTGCCGACCGTTTCGGCCGAGCAACTCATAAGCATTGTCGAACAACAGCCTTTGATTCTTAAGAGAATCAAATTCCTGATAGTGCAGCGTAGCGGAGAACAACTGGCGACAATTTCCGACGAGATGGTTTACGAGCGGATTCGCCAGGATGCGAGCTTGCGCGAAGTGATCACGAGGCTCCTGATTTGGAGCGGCTTCGGTCCAGATTTGGAAGCAATCAACGAGAATTCTCCGAAGACGGAGAATGCTCGCCCACCAAACATCGCGACACAGCAAATACCGAATCTTTCTCCCCGTCAGCCTGAGCCTTATCAGAATCCAGACAATCCCCAGGTTCAGCAGCGGCTGAGCCCCTATAGAAACATGCCATCATTGTCCGATCTTTATTCGCAATTTCCCGCCACGAGACCGAAACTACGTAGATTCGGCAGTGACGCTTTTCATATAGGCAATGAGTCCAGTCAGAACGCCAATAAAGCTTTTCAGAACGGCAATGGAGCTTTTCAGAACGGCAATGGAGCTATTCAGAATAGCAATGGAGATATTCAGAACGGCAGTGGAGCCATTCAGAACGGCAATGAAGCAAATCAGAACGGCAATGAAGCTTTTCGTGTGGGCAATGAAAATGCCAACGGCAGATGGAATCCAGATCAATTGCCAATGGATCTTCCCGCCGGACCTGATTACGTAGTCGGACCGGGAGATAGCCTGATAGTGAATATGTGGGGCGGACGGTCGAGTCGAATCAGTAGAGTCATCGATCGCCAGGGCCAGATTGATTTGCCTGAAGCGGGCACCCTGATGATTGCTGGGATGACGATTGCCCAGGCGGAGACTGCAATTCAGAAAGCTCTCGATACTCAGTTTCAGGGAGAACACGTCGAGATATCGCTAGGCCGGCTTCGCAGTGTGCGGGTGTATGTGGTTGGAGATGTCCAGCGCCCCGGAGCTTATGACGTCAGTTCTCTTTCGACGCCGTTGAGCGCCCTATATGCAGCCGGCGGCCCAACCAGTCGCGGCTCTCTGCGAATCCTGCGCCAGTACCGCGGGAAGCAATTGGTTCGAGAGTTCGACCTTTATGACTTCTTGCTGCGAGGCGTTCGTTCGAACGACGAACGGCTGCTACCGGGGGATACGGTTCTTGTGCCGCCGACAGGGCCCCAGGTTTCGGTTGAAGGAATGGTGCGCCGGCCTGCAATTTACGAGCTGAATGGTGAGAAAGGACTGAATCAGGTTCTTGATCTTGCCGGGGGACTAGAGGCATCGGCAGATGTGAAACAAATTAGAGTTGAACGCATTGAAGCCCAGCAAAGCCGCACCATGTTCAGTCTGCAACTTCCCGACAATCCGGAGGAAATGGACCAGAAGCTTGCCGCATTCAAACCGCAGGACGGTGACGACGTTATTATCTCGCAGATTATGCCCTATAACGAGCAGGCAGTCTATCTTGCCGGGCATGTATTTCATCCGGGAAAGTACCCCTATCGGGACGGAATGACCCTCAATGATCTGTTGCACTCTTATCAGGACGTATTGCCGGAACCATCCGATCATGCTGAACTGATCCGTCTTGAGGCGCCAGATCTTCGGCCAGAGGCTATTAGCTTTAACTTGCATGACGTATTGATTGGCAATGATTCGATTCCTCTTCGTCCATTTGACCTTGTTCGCATATACGGCAGATATGAGTTAGATGCACCCAACGTTGTGATCAATGGAGAGGTTCTTCGTCCGGGTAAGTATCCAATGTCCGAAGGGATGACCGCGGCGGATCTGGTGCGAATGGCCGGCGGATTCAGACGCAGCGCCTTTACAAATGAAGCGGACCTCTCGAGCTATAGTGTTCAGGATGGCCAGAGAGTGCAAATTAACCATACGGATGTCGCTATCCAGAAAGCGCTCGACGGCGACAAGAATGCGGATGTCGCGTTGAAGCCAGGCGACGTCGTTAGCGTTAGACGGTTGGATGGCTGGCAGGATATTGGCGCGACAGTGACAATTCGCGGCGAGGTCGAGCACGCAGGCAGCTACGGGATCCAGGAGGGGGAACGTCTCAGTGCAGTGCTGAAGAGAGCGGGAGGTTTCCGGGCCGATGCTTATCCGTATGCCGCGGTAATGGAACGAGTACAGGTCCGCGAGCTGAACGAACAGGCCCGCAGAGAGTTGATAGACCGCGTAATAGAAACGCCAGTTGAAGTTGGTCCGGGCGCGGCGACCACAGGGGAATCCGCGGAAGATGTACGAAGGACGCTTGAAGCGCAACGCCAACAGATTCTGACGAACCTTCGAAGCCGACGCGTCAACGGCCGACTGGTCATCAGCATTTCCCCAGACATAGACAAGTGGGCAAACACGAGTGCAGATATCGAAATGCGAGCGGGTGACACGCTAGTTATTCCCAGGCGGCCGGAATTTGTAATGGCCAGTGGACAGGTGTACAACCCGGTTGCAATAACCTACGAGCCTGGAAAGAAGCTTGAATGGTATCTCCGGAAAGCAGGGGGCGCAACGCGTTCCGGCAACAAGAGAGATATTTACGTGCTCCGCGCCGATGGTTCGGTCGTGCCACGCGAAAGCGGCTGGATAGGGAGTGACTTCATGAATCTGCGAATGCGGCCAGGCGACACCATCTTCGTGCCCGAAAAAGTCGTCGGTGGTTCGCAGGCCTGGCAGAAACTATCAGCGACTGCTGAGACTCTGACTGCGCTCATGATTCCCCTCGCCCTTACTGGAGTTTTCTAGCCACGCAAGGGTATTTCAGGAATGGTCGATGGCCCACTCAACTGCGAGCAGGTTTGCCAGGAACGTAACAACCAGGCACAGAATCGACATAACCTCGCCGGGTAGAATTGAATGTGCAAAAGTTGAACTGGATGACGGTCGACAAAATCAATACTGCCTCGCTTAACAGAGAGTGACTAAGAAATGACCGATTCTGAAAATACAACACCGGGTTCGGAACTCTTGGCCCATGGGAATGATTTTGACTCCGCCAGCGCCGACGAGCCGGGCGAAGCCTTGAGTTTGAAAGTTGCTCGTTTTCTTCGCTTATGTTGGCACAGACGGAAGGTGTTCTTTGGCTTTCTCGTTGTTGGCATTCTGATTTCGTCGGTGATTGCTTTCCTTGAGCCGAACAGATATACATCGACTACCACTTTCTTGCCCCCGGATAGCACTTCGTCCACTTCCAACTTAATGAGCATGATGACTTCAAACAGCTCCGCGGCTAGCCTTGGAAGTCAGATACTGGGTATTAGTGCTCCGGGCGAGCTATTCGTCAGTATTCTGCAAAGCCGCAATGTCTTGGACAGCCTCGTCAGGCGCTTCGATTTAGCCCATTATTATCATGCGAAAAAAAAGGCGGACGCGCGTAAATCGCTGGCAAAGGATACTAAGGTCGCGCAAGACCGAAAAAGCGGGTTGATTACGGTCAGTGTTACGGTTAAGAATCCCGAGCTTGCTGCGAACATTGCCCGGGCATATCTTGAGGAACTCAACCGCGTTTTGACTGAGAACAGTTCTTCTGCCGCGCGGCGCGAACGAATTTTTCTCGAGGGGCGCGTGAAGGAGGTCAAGCAGCAGCTTGACGAGTCGTCGCAGGCCCTTAGCCAGTTTTCCACCAAGAGTGGGGCAATCGATGTGCCTTCGCAGGCGAAATCCATGGTAGATGCGGAGCTCAGATTGCAGACAGAGCTAGTAAGCGGCCGGGGGCAACTCGCGGGTCTTCGCCAGTCTTATTCGGAGGATAACCCGAGGGTCCGCGCAGCAGAAGCGCGAAACGCGGAGTTGCAGCGGCAAATGGATGAGATGGGAGGGTTCGGTCAGCAATCTGGCTCTGGTCACGACGAGCAAGCGGGCGCTTACCCCTCAGTCAGCAAATTGCCCGCTTTGGGGTTAACCTTTTATGACCTGGAGCGAAGTGTAAAGGTCCAGGAAGCTGTTTGGGAGGCTCTCACCAAGCAATATGAAACGGCTAAGGTGGAGGAGGCAGCGCAGACTCCTGCGGCGCGCGTTTTGGATGTGGCCGATGTTCCTGAGGAAAAATCCGGACCCCTTCGTCGGTTTATTGTGATGATCGGTGCAGTGCTCTCGCTCCTCGCTGGTTGCATCGCAGTTGTAGCACAGACTGTTTGGGAGAGGATGGATCCTCAAGAGGAGCCCAAGAGGCTTATTGCGGAGATTGCCGGTGCGGTTTTGGATCGTCGTCACTGGTACTGGTCCTTGCCTGGAATGAGGGGAATTCGTAGAGGGTTCAGTGAATATCGATTCTATCTCCGGCGTTGAAAGAGACGGATGAATTTGATCCTGGGCAGACGGCTTGTTTGAATGTCAAGTGCCCTCCGTTTGGCAGTCGCACTGGGGGGAGCCGGAGTCAAGTTGACTCAGTCTTACAGCTATGAAGAACAATCTGAAACATCGGTTGCTTCACGCAATCGGCGCAACAAGTGTCGGACCTGTATTGACAGCCGCCATTCAACTTGTCAGCGTACCGGTCTTTCTGCATTTCTGGGGCCCGAAGCTCTATGGAGAATGGCTGGTTCTAAGCGCCATCCCGATCTATTTAGGCCTAACCGATTTCGGATTTGGGAGCGTGGCTGCGACCGAGATGACGATGCAGGTAGCGCGGGGGGGAGCGGACGGCCGCACTGGAAGTTTTTCAAAGTACCTGGCTCCTGACTACCGGTGTATCTTTATCGATCGGTCTATGCGTTGCGCTTGGGCTTTGGGCGCTCCCAATTGAAAGGTGGGTCCATGTCGCACTCTTGTCACGAGAGCAGTTGATCGCAATTCTGTGTGTGCTTTGCGTTTATGTCCTGCTGGATTTGCAGTGGACAGTGATTGTGGCAGGCTTTCGCTCTGACGGGAACTACTCCTTAGGAACACATCTCGGGAATATTGGAAGATTCGCCACAAATGCTTCAAGTATCGTTGCGGTCGCCTGTCATGCTTCCCCTCTTCTTGTTGCAGTGACCCTTGTTGTGGTCCGCTTGGCCAGCAACTGGACCTGCCAGTTAGTGCTAAGGCGTAAGAGCCCTTGGTTAAGCTACGGATATCGATACTCTAGTCTTAAGGTAATTCGAAAGCTTTTCAGACCAGCCCTGGCCTATATGGCTTTCCCTGCAGGCAACGCTTTCAGTTTGCAGGGGATGACGATTGTCGTTGGTGCGACGCTTGGTCCGATAGCGGTGGTGATGTTTTCAACCGTTAGAACTCTAACGCGGTTTGCGTACCAAATGGTGGATATGATCACCAATAGCGTCTGGACGGAGCTGGCGGTTGCATTTGGAGTGGGCAACAGGCAGCTCGCACGTAATATACACCGATGTGCATGCCAAGCCTCTCTTGGCCTATCCTTCACTGCAATCCTGTTCTTATCGCTGTTTGGTGTCAGGATTTATGGTTATTGGACCCATCATCAAATACTGATGGATATTAACCTGTTTCATTTATTGTTGTTGGAGGTTCTTGCCAACGCGTTCTGGTTTACGTCTTCTGTTGTGTCCATGGCCTGCAATCGTCATGAGCGGCAGGCGATGGTCTATCTCTTGGCGACGGCCCTCTCTCTGCCGCTTGCCTACATTCTGATACCGTGGCTTGGATTAAAAGGCGCAGCAATCAGCCTACTAATGGTGGATCTATGCATGATTGGCTATGTGCTCGGCCATTCACTTGCGCTTCTGCACGACAACCTAGCTGAGTTCGCCTTCGCCTTGGTACGCGCCCCCTCGTTGGGGGCAGGCAATCCAGGAGGCTCGGATTAGCCTCGCATCTACGGCATCAGAAGCCAGATTTGCGCTTTGGGGTTCAAATACACAGGATGAGAGTATCGAGCGTGAGAACAAAGCGAGGTGCTTGTCCAGAAGATCGAAAGGGAAAATGGAAGCTTCGGTCAGATTATGGTAATTATTTCCAACGGATTCTCAAAATTTTATCTTTCAGTAGCCGCAGTCGAGGCCGATCAAAGACACTTATTGACATGCCTTCTCACGGGAGCTTATCCAACCCCGCTGGTTAGACAGATACTTTCACTTCCATATTTGCGGTCAAGACCAAAGGCTCGGCGTTTAGCTGCACGCCGCGAGCCAATCGCGGACAGCCTGGTTCATGCACTCTTCACTTCTGAATCGCTATACGAATTCGGAAGGTTGCGTCAAAGCAGCGCGATCATGGTAGATTCTTTGCGGCTCTACGGCTGGTCAGCAATTCATCATATTAAGAGGGCAGCCGCAAAGGGAGCTCGAATCTATCACTTTCGGGCAGGATTTGGAGGCGAGTCCGTTGAAGTCGCACGGAGACTTGGTATGTTTATCCTGTGCGACCATTCGATAGCGCATCCAGCGACTGTCGAGGCATTAGTAAGCAATATGGGGAGATTGCCCACTCAGGAAGAGATGGCCAACGTCGATCCATTCTGGACGTATATCCTGCACGATATTGAACAGGCCGATGCTATCCTGGTGAACTCGCATTTCGTCGAAGACACCTTCAGGCACATTGGTTTCGACCACTCACCGGTTCACGTAATGTATTTGGGCGTCGATGACGCCTTTTTTGCTCAGGTGCCACAGCGGGAGAGTGCGACAGATGCATTTCGTATGCTATTTGCGGGATCTTTCGAGAAACGCAAAGGAGCGGAGACGCTCATTAGTGCCCTCGGGTGCCTCAATAACATACCCTGGCAGCTAGAAATTGCTGGCCCGCTGGACACCGGGGTGGTAGACCGGCATCGCGAATTCTTTGTGGATGCACGCGTTACCTGCCTTGGCCTGCTTTCTCGGCCGGATCTTGCCAAGGCAATGTCGAGGGCAGACGTCTTTATCTTCCCTTCGCTTGCCGAGGGATCAGCCAGAGTGATATTCGAAGCGCTCGCATGCGGCTGTTTTGTTATTACAACCCCGAACAGTGGATCCATTGTCGAAGAAGGGGTGCACGGCAGCGTTGTTTCGGCAGGGGATAGTTCTTCTTTGGCGCGCGCAGTGGAGAATGCTTTTCGAAGCCGCGACGCTATTTCAGTGATTGGTCGGAACAATGCGCAACTCGTTAGAGAAAAGTTTACACAGCGCGACTATGGCAATCAACTTGCAAATCTCTATCGAAGTGTGCTGGGGGCGTGACATGATTGCAGACGGTGCACCGTTCCTTTTGACATGCTGCGATCTAGCGGTTGCAAATATCTGGTGAGCAAGAACGACCAGGTGGCGTCGAGCTTTGCCAGCGAGTTGAGGATGGGCTCAAATGAAGAAGGTTCTCGTTATTGGAAAGAACAGCTTCATGGCGAAAGCGTTCATTTCCCACAATCGCGGCAGATTTGAATGTACAGCGATTTCTCATGATGAAGAAATCGGCTCTCAGGCCCTGGAGGAGTTCTCATGCATTCTCAATATGGCGTACGATCCGGGCTATTTTCGAGAACCGTACTCTGCGAAGCTGGACTTTGACCTCCAAGTTGCAAGGAAAGTTGCAGGCAAGGGCCCGCATTTTTTCATGATGAGTTCGCGGAAGGTCTACGGCACAGGTGCGCCCTTTCCAACGTCCGAGGGTGCGCCGGTTGCACCAACTGATCAATATGGCAACAATAAGGCTGTTACTGAACAGGCAGTGCGAACCTTGCTGGGGCCTAAGTGTACAGTCCTGCGCATCGCGAATGTATTTGGTTTCGAGTTGGGCCGCCACACATTCTTCGGCATCGCACTTTCCAACCTAATACGGGAGAGACGAATTGTTCTAGACGTAAGCCCTTTTACACGAAGAGACTTTCTTTCCGTGGAAGGGTTCGCAGAGATGCTTGGAAGAACTGTCGAGGTGTCACCGCCGGATACCTTCAATATGGGATCGGGTAAGGCTTACCCGATTGGTCAAATTGCACTGTGGTTAATAGAAGGATTTGGAGGCGGTGAATTGGTTGTTAACGCGACCGCTGAGCGTGACAGCTTTCTGCTCGACACCACAAAATTGAATGAAATCATCGGCTATGATGACATTCACAATGAGGATATGCGGGCCCGCTGTGTAGAAATTGGAAGGAGACTGAAGAATGCCTAGGATATTGGTGACGGGTGGTGCCGGGTTTATTGGTTCACATGTAGTCGAACGCCTTGTCGAAGAATTTCCGAATGATCGCATCGATGTTCTCGACAAGATGACTTATGCCGCTGATCTAGCGAATTTGGCACCGAGCCTTAAGCGTGGCCAGCGCCATCTTCATGTCGGCGACCTATGTGATTTTCCGTTATGCGTTCGCCTCACCCGAAATGTGGATTACGTTGTCCACGTTGCGGCGGAAAGCCACGTGGACAACTCCTTTGGTAATTCACTCAACTTTACTCTATCTAACACTTTGGGAACCCATACGTTGCTGGAGGCTTGCAGGCTGAACAAGGTTAAACGTATCATCCACGTTTCTACCGACGAGGTGTACGGCGAGACTCGCGATGGCGAGCATCTAGAGACCGACAGGTTAAATCCGACGAATCCCTATTCAGCATCCAAGGCTGGAGCGGACATGATCGTCAACGGCTATATCTATTCGTTTAATCTTCCGGTAATTATGGTCCGATCGAACAACATGTTTGGGATTCGTCAATATCCTGAGAAGATCATCCCGCGTTTCTGCATGCTTGGCCTGCTAGGTCAGAGGTTTACGGTGCATGGTAATGGGATGAACAGGCGGCGTTATCTTGCTGCGGAGGATTTCGCAGATGCGCTGGTACTCTTGCTGCAGCACGGCAAGGTAGGGGAGATATACAATGTCGGTTCAGAATGCGAGTATACCAATTTGCAGATAGCTGATTTGGTCGCCACCAACCTTGGATGCTCTGGGCCGACCAACATTGATTTCATCGCGGACCGCCCGTTCAACGACTTCCGCTACGCAGTCAACTGCGAAAAGATGAAGTCGTTAGGTTGGAAACAACGCCGACGCCTTGAAGATAAGATTCCGGAACTGCTTTCATGGTACAGAGAGAACATCGCCAGGTACGACGAAATGTTCGAGATGAAATCGGAACCGTTTGTAACCGCTTGATGGCCACACCCGAGGTCAATTTGCCCCAAAGAAGGCGACCTCCGCTAGAGAGTTATGGCAAACTCTTTCACGATTCTCGCACGCTCGAGACACAATTCATTCGACTAGGAGATCCGGGCTAGTGAGTCGATTGTTGCAGACACTGAGAGGACAAAAAAGCGTTGAACGCCTTTGCGACCACACATATTTGGCAAGTCTGCCGGGCTCTGATTCCACGGTTCTGTACCTCCGCGCAAATAAAGGACGGTTTTGTAGCGGAATGATATCGAGATATCGATTCCGTGTACTCGCGGTAGAACCCGTCTCTGAATCGCGCGCCGATATAGCACATTCGCCTCGTGGCGCTACAACATCACACGAATCCTAACCCTGCATTTTCTTAATTGAGCCCCGGAGACTTGTGAGCCGCAGCGAAAGAGCTGGCAAAGGATTTGCAGCCTCCATCGTCCAGTTCTGCACCCAAGCGCTAGTACAGGTGCTATTGGCGCCAATTGTGCTACGGGTCGCGGGCCGGGATACCCTCGGCGCATACGCCGCGATCATGCAGACGCTCGGGTTGTTGTATTTGTTCGATGTCGCCGGAGACTGGTCGCTGGAACGTTTTCTGGCACAAGCAACCGGACTGAATGACGGAGGCGCGCGATTCAGGATTCTGTTCACGACGGCTCGTTCTCTCTATTGGATCATCAATGGCTTTTTTGCTACTGCAACGTTGATCTTTAGTGTGTTCATTGGAGCCATGTTTCATTTGTCGCCCGCGCTTGCTTCCGAGGCCAGGCACGCACTCTACGTTATCGCTGTGTGGTCGATGCTTCGCGTTCCGCTCATGGCATATGGGACAGCGATGATTGCCACACAGGATATTGCCGCCGCAAATATGATCTCGGCACTCGGCAGCGCGCTAAGAACGCTGGCTTCTCTTGGATATGTGCTTGCAGGAGGTGGCCTTTTCGGGCTGATGCTCGCCGGAACCTCAGCGGAGGCTGTCTCTCTTGTGCTCTACCGCATGCGTTTTCGTAAAATGAATCCTGGGCTCATGCCTGGGTGGGGCATGCCGGATAGAGGACTGCTTCGGGAAATGCTAGGTTTCGGCGTACACGCCGCTATCCTCAATGTGGGCAATCTTCTCTGTTTCAGTTCGGGAAATTCTGTGGCCGGTCTGACCGGGGGGGCTGTGGCCGCCAGTTGCTTCTACACTACACAAATGCCAACAATGATGGCGTACAGCATGCTTGGCCGCCTAAACGAAAGTGCAACACCTGCATTGAACGAGTTGTTTGGTCGCGGCGAAGTTGACCGCGTACAACAGGCGTTTGTACGAATTACTCGAGTGCAGCTTTTGTTTGGGTTGCCGCTCGGCGTTGCTGTACTGATCTTTAATCGTGATCTTGTCACAGCATGGGTTGGCCCCGGGCAGTACGCTGGTGCCCTGCTGACGGTCTTCCTCAGCATTTACTGCGTAATCAATGGCATTCAGGGAATCGCCCTCCGCTATTCCTACGTATTAGGCTGGATGCGATTGCTTGCGACAACCTCCGTCCTGCAGGGGCTTGCCTGCTTCGGTCTGGGTTTGTATCTGAGCCGCAGGATGGGCTTGGGCGGCATTGGGTTAGCTGTGGTCGTATCTGTACTTCCCCAAGTAGTGATCTTGCTGTACAAGATTGCCCATTACCTTGACGTCGATGTAGCAAGCACGCTAATCCGTTGTGCGCTGCGATCCGTGGTTCCGCTATTGGCGGCTTCCGCGGCGGGGCTGGCTGTTCATAGGTTCGTTACGATTCGCACGCACCACTTTGGCGGGCTGATCGCGGAGTGTCTCTCGTTTGTCGTTACATATTTTCCGCTTGCATATTTGATGTATCTCGCCGACCAGGATCGAAACGATCTGAAGCGAATTGCGAGAGGCCTGGCGGATGAGAGCCTTGGAGCGGGAGCGCGCATCTCGCGCGCTCTTGGAATGACCTGGTGACGCGTCGAGCGAGTTGAGTTGTTAGCTTTGACTGCAGGTTTTCGCGAGCCCTCTAGGTGCACAAGTAGCTGGTCTACTCAGGCCAGGTCGAATCCGGAGAACAGAATGGCTCATCGTGGTCAGATTGAATTCGTTGAGATTGCCAAGTCGCTTTTTCCCGAGGCGTTCGTCGGGCAAAAGGTCCTTGAGGTGGGGAGCCTTGATGTCAATGGCTCGGTGCGACGCTTGTTTAGCGGCTGCGATTACACGGGTCTGGACGTCGCAGCCGGTCCTGGCGTCGATATCGTTTGCGAAGGGCAGAATTACGATGCCCCCGATGCGTCATTCGATGTCGTGCTATCCTGCGAGGTCATGGAACACAATCCCTATTGGGTGGAAACATTGGAGAACATGATTCGTGTGCTCAGGGGGGGGGGGCTGATGGTGATATCGTGCGCTACAACTGGACGCGCAGAGCATGGCACTGTTCGCTCTGAACCAGGAGATTCTCCCTTGACAGTGGCAAAGGGTTGGGACTACTACCGGAACCTTACCAAGAAGGATATTGTGAAGGGTGTGGACCTGACTCCACTCGCAGCGTGGGGATTTGCCTATAACTGGAGCGCCTGGGACCTCTACTTCATAGGAGTGAAAGCGGGCGGCGGGAAAAACGATACACGGAGGATAGCCAGATTCAAGGCGATATACAGACGCCACATCATTCCATCTTGGTACCATCGCGTCTGCCGCATGCTGCGAAACCCGTCTCGTGTTTTTGCGTTCTTCCGGCGGGGCAGCTCGTGACCTCCCAAGGAGGCCTCTCAGAGATAGAAGGCGCAGAACCCTCGCATTCCTCATCGTCGCCCCTCATATACCTCCAAGTCCTTGAAAACCTGTCAAGTAAATGGACACTCTAAAGCCACTCGAAGAGAAAACAGCCGAGATCCTCGTTCCCCGAGCGTTTGAATGGTGGACCTTTCTCGCGCTCGCCGCGGATCTATCGAGTGAAATTGAGCATCTCGACTTTGTTTCCAGATTCAGCGCAGAATCGCGCGTAGTCATTGTCGATGGTGGCCTTTTGCCCGAGACCATTCATCTTTTGAAAGACAAGGCTCTTGTAATTGTGATTCTCTGGGACGGGTATCAGTCCTATCGGGAAAGAGAAGATATCCTGACTCGGGTGGCGCGACTCGCCAGAAGGGTTGAACTGCGGATCGTTGGGGAACCGGCGGCTACAGATATCGATTCAGTATTTCGCTGTCGGCCTCTCTTTGTGCAACAGCCTGAAATCTATAATCGTGAGACGATCTTTTCCGCCGGAATCGGCAAAGTATCCTTTTCCCGTCCGCTGGCAAAAACTGCTCTCAGGTGTCGTTCTAACCTCATAAGCTTCAAGGTGCTTTTCCAACTGTTTCATGAAAAAAAAGTTCACGAGTACCTGCGAACAAAATATGTATTTTGCGGTCATTCTGGCCTAACCACGTTGCAGAGATATTCTGCAGATTACGGCGTAGGGAGCAGTTGCATGCCGAATGGCATTGCAGATAGCTTTTGTGAGTTGGAATTGGTTGCGCAATGGACAAGAGCGCTACATCGGAAGAAAGGTCATTGGGCAAACCAGATTGTAATCAGGGCCTTGCTCCGGTTTATCGCATTAAGGACGCTGGCAACACACAAAGGGGATGACCTTTTTCTCAATATTTTTCCAGACACCAACATCAACGCGTATCAGGCCGGGATGCTCTTCAAGAGCCATATATTTCTGGATTTCGGGGGAAGTCACGGAGATGAAACCGTATATCCGCGAACTGCGGATCTTCTATTTCTGAACCGGAAGGTAATCAGGTTTGACCGGAGGGTCTCTACGACTGACTTGTGGAACGTGAGAGTAAATGACCGGGCCAGTATCGGCGGATTTTTGAGACGGTATCAGGAAACTGTGCTTTCCGTGCTCGATGGTGGTAGGACCTGCGTGTCCCGAAATACTCAACTAGTTCAGCCTTCCGGCAAGTCTTGAATGCAATGTCCGAATATATATTCTCTGCTCGGCTGGGTCTCCGTCCGTCCTCATAGTAGAAGCGTCCGCGACCGGCATTGGAAGGCTTCAATACATCAGACTGAAGTACCTTACAAAGTATGCACGGTATTGCATGCTGCCTGAGGACTTGGCGACGCCTCTTTAACTCGTCTTAGGCAAGCAATCAACTGCGACGTCGGAAAACAAGGCATAACATTATGGAAACAATCCGCTAAGGTGAATTCAGAAGTGATACCAGCAGAGAGTCAAGGAGCGACCGCAACTCAGAAACGTCCCGGCGGCTCTGATTTGATTGATTTACTGGTCTTCCTTGTCCCGTGCCTGGAATTCTTCCAGATAAAGGCGATCGGAGTGCTCTTCGGTCCAGAGCTTTTGCTATTGGTCATTTTGATATTTCTTGCCTTCCGCATGAGGATTCGGATTAACACGCGATCAGGCAAGACCTTCATGATTCTTTGCTCGCTCTGGCTTGTAGCTCAATGTGTCACCGATATCCTTCGACATTCGGCATTTAGAGATTATGCTCGTGGGTGGAGCAATATCGGAATGACTCTCGGCAATTTTGCTGTGCTCTATACGTTATTGTATGGACGGCCGCGCAGGCTAATATTCTACGGGTGGGGATTAGTTGTTGGGGGCCTCCTCAGTTTTTTGATCAGTCCTGATATTTATGCCGCCAGCGACCCCTGGAAGTTTGGAATCGGGTTCCCTGTGACATTGGCAACTTTTCTTTTTGTTTCCCGCTCGACATGCCGGAGCAGCTTGCAGATTGCTCTTAGTCTGACTATCGGGGTAATCAACATAGGCTTGGGGGATCGCAGTGTGGGTGGAGTCTGCCTAGTAACAGCATTGTACCTTTTTGTCAGTCGCACAATGGCCAGAAAAACCGCAGAGAGTCCGAAATTGAAAGCCAAATGGATGCTGGCCTTTGCTGCGTTAATCATTATTGGCTTTGCTGGTGTGTTGTGGGCCTATCAATTTGCTGCAAGCGCAGGGGTACTCGGCGAGGATGCGAGAGTGAAGTACGAGAATCAATCCAGTGGGCGATACGGAATACTTCTTGGAGGGCGGGTTGAGATGCTCGGGTACCTTCCCGCTATTTACGATTCGCCGATTTTTGGACATGGATCCTGGGCAAAGGATCCAACTTATTTGATCGCCGAGCACCAGGCCTTGGCACTAATGGGATACTCGACCGCGGATGAAGTTTCACCCGAGGATTTTGAGGAAGGATTGATTCCGACGCATTCATATCTCTTTGGTGCATGGGTTGATGCCGGTGTTCTTGGTGCCATTTTTTGGGCATGGGTCTTTGTTCTGGACGCGAAGACGCTCATGCGAGTCTATCCGCCAACGACGGTGTTACTGCCGGTAATGTCTTATATTGGGTTTGAGCTGTTGTGGGATGTTGTGTTTTCACCTTATGGTGCAGAAGTGCGAATTATCTTTCCTTTCTACATCGTTATGTTAATGACCTGTTCAGATATGATGCCCAGCAAAGCCGCGATGGTCATGATTGGCGGCGCGAAGCAACGGCCAGCGCAGGCGACCGTCTAAACGAGAATCGCGTTCAACGACAACAAAGCGGAGCAAAGGCGCCGAGATCCATGGTACGAGTCAGCATCGTCACCATTTCGTTCAATCAGGCGGAGTTCTTAGAACGTACAATTTTGTCGGTTCTGGGGCAGGATTATCCAGATATTGAATATATCGTGGTTGATCCAGGATCAACAGATGGCAGTCGCGAGATCATTGAGCGATATAGCTCGCGCTTTGCGCAAATCATTTTGCGCCCCGATCGCGGAGCCGCGGATGGATTGAACGGCGGATTTGCCGAGGCGACAGGAGAGATTCTTGGGTTTCTGAACTCCGACGATATGCTCCTGCCGGGAGCGGTGACTGCGGCAGTGAGTTTCCTTGATCAACATGAAGATGTAGACGTCGTAAGTGGTCACAGCAATTTAATTGCTCCGGACGATCGATTCTTA
>Ga0181520_10003057_pt1 | contig 29984 bp, 28 predicted proteins | sample PEATcosm2014_Bin_29_FD_132451 | JGI IMG/M metagenome (GOLD analysis project Ga0181520, IMG submission 132451) | Peatland microbial communities from MTU Mesocosm Facility, Houghton, MI, USA - PEATcosm2014_Bin02_30_metaG | ecosystem: Environmental > Terrestrial > Soil > Wetlands > Peat | place...
CGGTATAGAAAGGAAAACCATGAAAGGGCAAGAGCTCGACTGGGGAAGATGCCCGGACTGCGGCGAGGAGCTGTTGAACGTCTCGGACTCGGAGGAGAACCTCGTCATGTGCACCGAGTGCGGGAAGACCTTTCCCGAACCTCTCCTCGGAGCGGTCACGAAAAAGAGGAAGGCGAAAAAGGGGAAGGAGCTGCGGCTGCCCTTCGGCAGGTTCAAGGGCAGGACGTTGGTGGATGTGATGCGCGAGGAGCCGGGCTACTTGTGCTGGTTTCACGATTCCGTCGAGGACCAGCGGGACATCAAGGCGGCGATGGAAGCCATGCCCGGGTTCCCGGCGAGGCTGGCGGCGTACAGGGAACGGCGGTCGGTCAAGCAACGCACCCTGGAGGAGACGATCGAGGCGGTCGTGACGAGGATGTTCAGGGTCGAGCCCACGCAAGGCGAGATCGACACGCTCTGCGACGAGCTGTTCCATCAGGATGGCGACTAGGGGGGACGACGAAGCCCGACTTCATGATCCACGGGCAGGAGCTCCCGATGATCTTCATGGCGACCGTTCTCAGCCTCGGAATACCAGATGACTTCGGGCACAACCGCTATAGTGAACTGAACCGCCCCAATTGATCCATGAGCCGTCAGGGGATAGACTGACCGGCACACTCCCGGTGGCGAACTCTCCCCGACCGTTGCATGGAACCGCATAAATGGAGACAGAAAGCAACTCGGAACCCGATTTCACGCTCGAACCATACCACCGCAATGTACCGGATAGCGTGCTTCTTGATGACCTGCGGCGCGTGGCAGGATGCCTCCAAAAATCGAAAGTGACGATCGACGAATATGATGAACATGGTCGGTATCACTCTTGCACGATTAGCCGTCGCTTTGGCGGCTGGCTGAAAGCATTGTCCAGGGCTGGACTGGAGAAGACCCGCAATCTGGGCGTAACCAGAGAGGACTATTTCAAGAACCTTGAGAAGGTCTGGAGGCACTTGGGACGGCAACCGAGATACAGCGAAATACAGAAACCGCTCTCGGATTATTGCAGCGGTGCCTACGAAGACGAATTCGGGACATGGCGCAAGGCACTTGAGGCTTTTGTCCAGTTCATGGATCGAGGGGAAGTGGGTGGCGACGAGGGGGACAATGACATCCAGGAAGACGATGCTGTGCGTGAAGTGCGGACTACATCGCACCAGACATCACGGAATCCAAATTACAGGTTGAGGTTCAAGGTGATGCGGCGGGACAAGTTCAGGTGCGTCCTTTGCGGCAGAACACCCGCTACGACTCCCGGTATCACGCTCGTAATTGATCACAGAACGCCGTGGGATGCCGGTGGTGAAACCGTCTTCGAGAACCTTCAGACCCTCTGCAATGTCTGTAATTCCGGAAAGAGCAACCTTGCGCCCCATGAGCCGGGCTGATCTCTCGAAGGGCGGGAGTGGGCGACAGCGTGCCTGACCGCATTACTTGCGGCGACGGCCTGCTGCAACGGTGGTCGTGTCCAGGCTACCTTCCTCCCCTCCCCACACCTTCCCCAGGCGATCCTGATGCCCGCCGCCCGACCTCGGCAGGGCGGCGACTTGGAGGGGATAATGGGCATGAGGCGGGGCTCCAGGGGGCAGAAGCGACGGAATCGTGGTTGCTGGGATCGAGGGATCGTCGGTGGCGACACCAAGATCGTCGTCGTCGTTGCCCGGCGAGCACCGTCCCTGAGCGACTACTCGGTTCGAGTATCTTTGGGATGTGGCGTTAAGAGCACCTTACGGGAAAGGCGGTAGCCGCGAATCTGGGGTTTCGGCGCGTCATCGGTGATGTAGCTGACGGCGTAAACGTCGCCATCGGGCAGTTCCACCCAGCCGCCATAGCCTCCGTCCGGTCGCGGTTTGTTATGCTCGATGTCGATAATCCCCCAATTCAACGCCGGCGACTTGTAGGTCGCGGCATCGTAAGGGACACGCGCCGATGCCGCTTCCTCGGACTCGACGAAAAAACCGAAATTGTCTCCGTACACGCGGTGTACGACGAGCACCTCTCCGCTGCTGAGTCGCCCCGCCGTCACTCGGCCGTTAATCGGGTATTTCCCTGCCGCGAACGGCCCGCTCCAGGTTCGACCGCCGTCATCGGAGACCGCCTTGATCGCGCCGACGCGTATCTTGTTGGCCCGCATGTACGCGACGAGCTTGCCGCCGGGCATTTCCACCAGGTCGCCTTCTCCGGTGCAACAATGCCGATCGTCGAACATCGTGATCGGGTCGGACCACGTCTTGCCGTTATCCGTGGACAGGAAGGCTACCTGCCTCCAGTAATCCAGCTTCGCGTCGTAATGCTCTCCCATCATGAAGATCGTACCGTCGGTGACCTGCCTTACGGACACGCTGACCGTCATGCGATGCGTCTTTTCCGGACCTGTCCACGTCCGACCGTCGTCCACGCTCCGGTAGAGCCATGCCTCGTTGCCGCTGTCATTGCGCGGATCGTAGAACCAGTTGTGCGGCGCGCCCGGCGGAAACGGTTTGTACGTCACTCGGTCCGTCGCCAACAAGAGCGAGTTGTCGTGCAGTCGGGTCACCCAGCGACAGAACAGGAATCCCTCGCCCTTGTCTCGATGGAGCGTCTGCACCACGATCGGCTCGCTCCATGTCCGCCCCAAGTCCTTGCTAATGCGGATCATGCCTGAGGAACCGCTCCTCCCCCGTGAACGTCCGCTACCGAATAGCTGCAAACGAGGCTGCCGTCGGCGGCCATACATACCGTCGGCCAACCCAAATGATGGTCGTCGTCTCGCGCGATGGTGCACCGCGCCGCCACCAGTCCCGGCACCACCTCCTTCTCCAAGTCGGCGGCACATGTACGGCCCGGGCCGCTGCTGAAGCCTAGCACCGCGATCAAGACGCTAAACGACGAAGCGAGGGTCCTGTCCATTTCCGAATTCCTCACGGAGGGTAACATTTCCCGATTGCAGTGCGCCTGGGACCGACCCGGACCTGTTTGACTATCATCCTACCATAGCATCCCCGCGTCTACCGCTCGGACGATCTTCTTCGTCCGCCTCCCATTTTCCTTTGCCTGAAAACCGTATGCCAGGGGCAGCGAGGGAGGGTCTAGTCTCGCCTGCGCGAGCTGGACCCAGGGGACATCAGCTTCCCGCTTCTCCGTACCAAGATCACGCCCGTCATCGCCCAGGCGACCTCGCCGACACCTCGGATGCCTTCCGTAGGCGATGACGATGCCCGCAGCCTGCCCCTGGGCACGGCGACGACTTGGAGGGCACGTCGGCGATCATGGCGGCGGGTTTAGTCGCGCTTGCGCGAGCTGGACTCGTGGGGACTCCCGTCCCTGACAGCATGGAGATCATGTTCCCCGTCATCGCCCAGGCGACCCCGCCGACCCCTCGACTGCGACCCTGATGCCCGCCACCCGACATCGGCAGGGAGGCGATTTTGGTAGGCATGATGGAGATCATGGCGGCGGGTTTAGTCGCGCCTGCGCGAGCTGGATTCGTGGGGACTCCCGTCCCTGACGGCATGGAGATCATGTTCCCCGTCGCCCAGGCGACCTCGCCGACCCTTCAACTGCCCTCCACTGCGATCATGATGCCCACCGCCCGACGACCTCGGCACGGCGACGGGGAGGGCAGGTTTAGTCGCGCGGGCGCGAGTTGCCCTACCAGAGTGGCGGCCACTCGGCCTCGTCGCGGATGGTGCGGGCGGGTTCGGGTCGGCGCACCGCCTCGTGCAGCCCCAGCTCGACGCACGCCGCCCTCCTGTCCTTGATGCCCTTAATGTCCATGTACGCTTGCACCAGATCCAGGCTCTGCCGGTCGCGCAGGTGCCACGGCGGTCTGTGTCGGCGTAGCGCCGTCCCGATAAAGGCGCGACAGGCGAGCCCGGTCGTCCCGGGATTACCGTGGAAGTTGGTCTCAGGGTATCTCTCTTGCACGAGCCGCAGCACCCGACGCACGTCTTCTGGGTCGGGACGCTTCCGAAGCCGCCTGCGCCGCCCCTTGCCGTGGTTGCTGACCAGTCGCAGGACGAGCCGGAGCTGCCCCCACGCCAGCTTCTTCGGCGGCGGTGGCGGTTTCGGCGGCGACGGCTTGGGCTTCGGTGTCGGCAGCTCGGGCTTCGGCGGCGGCTCGTCCTCGGCTTCGAGGTGCCTGCTAGCCGTGCGGACGATGTCTCGTGCCATGGCTACCTGGCGGTCGAGCGTCATGGGCTCGGGCGGCTTGACCTTAATCGCCAGACCCAGCTCGACGCAGGCATCGCCCCGCTCGATCCCCCGCAGTCCCGCGTAGACGGCGACCAAGTCCCAGTCCTGGTCGGGGTGCGGCACGCGGGGCGCGACGGCGACCGTCAGCATCTTCCTGCACAAGGCATCCGACTGCGCCCGGTCCGCCAGGTTCGCGTCGGGGCACCAGTCCCGCAGGAGACCTATCGCCTCCCTGACCTCGGCGGCGGCGATCTTCGGGCGCAGGCGGCGTGCCTTGCCCGTCCCCTGCCTTGTCAGCAGCAGCTTCGCCAACGGCTCGAAGGGGCGCGACGGTCCGGTCATGCGGCCAGTGTACCCGTCCCGCGAGTGGCGAGCTAGTGCCGTTCGATCGTCCTTCCCTGTCTTGCCGTCCCCTCGTCGCGCACGAGTTCCGACGCTCGCCGAAATTTTCTTCGCGCCGTAAGCGAGCTACGCGACGGCAGTTGCGACGGCACTTTTCTTCGCCCGCGACGACGGGACGGGCGGATCTGGAAATTTGGTTAAGCCGTACAAGGACGGGGGTGAAGGGCGGCGGTTGTCCGCCCTCAAAAGACAAGGAGAACCCCCAATGGTTACCAAGAAGAAACCCGCCGGCACCACCACGAAGTCCGAGACCCTCGACGCGCAGGCCCGTAACTTCCACAAGTTGATTGCCGAGACCGAGGACGACATCGCCCCGCTGTACTGGCGGCTCGGCGAGGTAATCAAGGAGATCCGTCAGGCACTTCATCTCGACTGGAAGTCGCTGATGAAGCACTGCAAGGGCTTGGGCCTTTTCCCGGCTCGCGTCTCTCGTGCCATCCGTGTCCATACGCTTCACAAGAACGTCCGTGACGTGAACGGACTCTCCCTGTTCAAGGCGTTGAAGCAGGAGCGCAAGCCTGTCGTCGCGCAGAAGGTCGGTTCCCCGCTCACCGACGGGGAGCGTCGCACGGCGTTGTCGTTCGTCAAGCACCTCGGCGGGTACGACCGCGCCACCGAGGTGCTGGAGATGGTTGTCGAGGAAGTGTCGGGCGGGAAGCCCGGCAAGGTCACCCGACCCGCGCCCGTCAAGCCCGTCGAGCCGCCGAAGGGCAAGCAGGGGAGCGCCAAGCGTCGCGCTCGGCATGCGCTCCAGGTCGTCGCCTCCTCCACCCCCAAGAAGCCCCGCTAGGAGGTGCGACATGGCTCGACCTATTGCCGTCAGTCTCTGTTCCGGCGCGCTCGCGCTCGACATCGGGCTTGAGCGCGCCGGTTTTCAGGTCGTCCTGGCATCGGAGATCGACCGGGACGCGGTGAAGACGATCCACGCAAACCGCCCTCGCCTGCCGGTGCTGGGCGACATCAGCGGGCTCAACGCCGCACAGGTTCGCGCCGTCGCCCGAATCGGGAACAAGGACATCGACCTGGTGGCGGGGGGGCCTCCGTGCCAGACCTATTCGACCGCCGGCAAGCGGCTGGGACTCCGCGACCCGCGCGGCGGCGTGCTCCTGACCTTCGCGAGCCTCGCGGTAGACCTGGCTCCCAAGTACATCGTGCTCGAAAACGTACGAGGGTTGATGTTCGACGGCGCGTTCGAGACCGTCTTGGGGATATTCCACGACGGCGGCTATACCTGCTCGTGGAACCTTTACGATTGCACGTATTTCGGTGTCGCCCAGCGGCGGCTCCGCGTGGTCGTCATCGCCAGCCGGCACGGGCGGGTGCCTCACCTGAGCGCCACGCATTCGGACCGTCGGACGGACGGTCTGCCTCGCTGGCGCACCCTGCGCGACGTCATCGGCGACATGACGAGCATCGAGCACCACCACGCCAACTACCCCGCGTGGCGGCGGAAGTTCTTTGGGGAACTGAAGCCGGGGCAGAACTGGCGGCACTTGCGGCACCCGGAGCGGGCGATAACCGAGCGCGTTCGCCGGGCGACCGGGGGCAAGTCCGAGTTCTATCGCCGGCTGTCGTGGGACAAGCCCGCCAACACCCTGCTGACCAACCCCTGCAACACGCTCAGCGGGTGCTGTCATCCCGAGCAGGACCGTCCGCTGTCCGTCCAGGAGTACCAGCGCCTCCAGGGGTTTCCTGATTCGTGGACGATCTGCGGCAACCTCCACAGCCGCTACCGGCAACTGGGCAACGCGGTGCCGGTGCCGCTCGCCGTGGCGCTGGGCAAGACCATCATGCGTCATCTGCGAACGGGAAATTCCTCGGAGCAGCGCCCCGGCTTCCGCTACTCCAACTATCGCATCGACAACGACCTCGACCGTACCGCGAAGGAGCGGGACCTCGCGAACGCGCTGGCTCGCCTTCGCCGGCTGCGCGAGAAACTCCGCATCCCTTCGACCCGCCGACGAAACCCTGAAAAACCTTGAGAGAAAGGAGAACGATACCATGAGCGTACTACAGGACAAGACGAACGCCCTCGCACGACTCGACCGCCTCCGTAAACGACTTCACGTCCCGCCCCCGCCGCCTCCTCCGCCCCCCGAGCGTTTCTCGCCGGTCAAGAACGTCACTTGCTACCGTTGCGATTTCCGCCGTCTGCCGGTAAAGCGCGGGAAGGTGGACTCGATCTGCACGGACGTTCCCTGGGCGACCGACTGGCTCGAAAACGTCGAGGAGTTCTCGGAATGGTGCGCCTGGGCGTTGCGACCGGGCGGGATCATGGCGACTCTTTACACGGCTTACAACCTCAACCGGCTCCTCGCCGGACTGGACACGCACCTGAATTACGTCTGGACGTGTACCAGCCCGATGCACGGGGCCACGCTGCTGCACCAGACCTTCGTTGCCCGGAGTTCCACGCTCTGCGTCGTGTACAGCAACGGGGAGCCGGACATCCACCGCAGCCCCTGCGACCTTATGCCCTATTCCTGGATGGAAAAGAAGTACCATAACCATCAGCAGTCGCTGCCGGCGGTGCTGTACATGGTCGAGCACTTCGCACGAGAGGGGTCCTTAGTCGTGGATCCATGTGGTGGAGGTTGGACCACGGCGGTGGCGTGTTGGCGAACCCGGCGGAAGTTCGTCGGCAGCGACAACCGCGAGAACTGCCTCGAAGTCGCCCGCCGCCGGTTCCGCGACGTGATGGCTGCCTGACCCCCTCAAAAGCCCCTCGGACGACCTTCCGAGGGGCTTTCCCCTTTTCTTGGTCGCGCAATGAGACCAAGTCGCCGCCCTCGCCGGTGCGCTCCTCCCGGACATCACCCCCGTGCCGAGGACATCCGTCGTCTCGACTTTACTCGCGCACGCGCGAGTAACTCCCTGCCGCACAGGAAATGCCGGTCGTTTCGGGGCGAACCCACTCACCCCGCCCGCTTCTTCAGCCCCAGATCAGCCAGCCGTTTCCTAGCGATGGCGACCGTCTCCCTCTCGATCTCCGTCGCCAGCCAACGCCGCCCCAGGGCCTTACAGACCGCCGGGACCGTTCCGCCGCCGCAGAACGGGTCCACAACGAGATCGTTCGCCTCAGTCAGCCGGGTGAGGAGATAACGTGCCTCGGATTCGGGCTGACCCCAGACGTGGAACCTCTTGTCCCTGCCGCCGCCCTCCAGGAAGTCGCCCAGCCATTCCGGAGGCAGCGGGACGGCTCCCTTCCCAAACGCCAGGATCGGCTTCCACTTGTTTTGGAGATGTCGGTCGTTGACGTAGCGGGGGACATCGACGTGCGGCACGGCGAAGCACCACCAATAGGTCAAGTACCGCCGCATCTCGTCCAACACCTCCACGAGAATCCCCGGCTCGGCATAGGCGAGACAGAGACCGCCTTGCACCAACTTCTTCGCCGCCAGTTCCGCCAGCCGACCGTACGATTCGACATCGGCATACGGCGGGTCGGTCAGGATCATCTTCACCGACTCGTCCTTCAACCGCTTCCGCAGGAGCTTCATGTCGCCGTGCAGGATGCCCTGGTCGTCACCTGCGCCGTTGGTGCTGGCGTAGCGGCGTGCCGATGCCTTGCGTGCGGTGATTGTGGCTTCACGGATCATCCTGGACACCTTCCTCTTCGCCCCGCCGTTGCCGACGATGCCCAGAACCTTTTTGCGGATGGACGCAGGTGCTCGTGCCAGCTCCCGTGCCTCGGGAACGGTCAGCTTGCCGCTCCTGACCTCCTCGACGAGTTCGGGCGTGGCGGATTCCATCGTCTTGAGCGCATGGACGTAGGTGGAATTCGTGCTAAACAGCCGGGCGGCGATCTTGCTGGCCGCTCCGTTCTCGGTATGGGTATCCCAAGATTGGGATACCCTCTTGCCCCGTCGATTCCCCAGGCGTTGCCGCTCCTTCGCCTCTTTCTCCAGTAGCGGCAAAAGCCCGAGGGCGACGACGGCTCGCTGGCTGCTGGTCAGGTGTCGCCGGACGAGGTTCTCGCTGATGACCCACTCGACGGGGCTTCCCTTCCCCTTCCATTCCGTGAATCGGGGCTCCACGCCCGCCATCGGGCAGGCGATGTAACGATTCCTCCCGTCAAGTATCTGCCCCTCGTAGAGCACGATGTCGTGGAGCAGCCCTTTCGCCTTGATGTTGTCGGCGAGTTCCTGGAGCTCGGCATCGCCGAGCTGCGGAAACAGTAGGCACGCGGGGTGGAAGGAATACCGCTTGCGTTTTTTCATGGAGTCAGCCCTCCCTGATTCGCCTTGCGGCCATCTTGAGGTACTTGTTTTCCTTGTCGATCCCGATGGTTCGTGATGCCCCGTTGTCCAAACCTGCCGAGAGCATCGTGCCGCCGCCACAGAACGGATCGAGCAATACGCCGCCCGGCGGCAGGACGTATCTGCACCACCAGTCCGCCAAAGGATACGGAGTCGCCGCCGGGTGTCCCACGCTGTCTGCTGACGTGGGAATCGGCAGCAGGTTGAACGGTGTCGTACCGCCCCGCTCGTCGGCGGACTTGGTTATCGTATCGCCGCGCCAATGGTGTCCGCTCGGCGAGATCGTCCTCGCCATTTCAGCACGGCGGGTCGCGGCAAAGGAGTCGGAGGGAGTCCACAGGACGGCATCCTGGTTGCGGTAGCAGTCCGGCGAGCCGAGCCAGATGCAGGTCTTGACGCTCGGTCGCATCAACCCGAACTCGCGCTTGGCACCCCTGGTCGGCAGGGCGGCAGGATTCCACCAGTACACGTCCTCGACTAGGTTCCACGCCTTGCCCGCCCACACCAGGAACTCCCAAAGCCAGAGCCTCATTTCGCCCATTCGCACGGCGTTGGGCTGGAGGATGAAGACTGCTGACCCTCTCGGCTTGAGAATCCGGCGGCACTCGGTCACTACGTCGTGCATCAGCGAGTGCCAATCCTTCTCGTTGATACGCCCGTAGGTTCCCCTGGGACGCACCTCGGCATACGGCGGGTCGGTAATGATCGTGTCTATGGTGCCTGCGGCGATCTTCCGCAGTTCCTTGCGGCAGTCTCCGCGAAAAAGGGTGACCGCGTCGAGCCTGGCTTTCCGCTCGGCAGCCGGGCGGACGCTCGCCCGTACGCCCTTGCCCGACCTGTACGTCTTGCCGTCCTTCCCCACCCGTCGATCCAGTTGGAAAATCTTTCCAACTGACTCCAGGTCGGCTCTTACGCTCGCCACAGTGGGATGGCCGACACCGAGCATCTTGGCGATGACGCGGTTGGTGCGGTCCGGGGTCTCTCTGAGCTGGTCGGCGATGATCTGCCGCTTCTGCGGCTGGCTGAGCTGGCGACGGGCTAGGTTCAGCGCCCTCGCCAGCGTCCGCAGTTCCTCCTTGTCCCCCTCGTGGACGACCTCGGGACAATCGTAGCCCAGTTCGTCGGCGATCTGTTTGCGGTGGTTGCCGTCGACGATGCGCCGTCTCGGGCAGTCGCTGTCCACGAGGATGGGAACGAGGACTCCGTTGACGGCGATGGACTGGTACAGCCCCTCGTATTCCTCAGTGGAGAGCGGCGGAAGTTCCAGGAGTGCTTCGTAGCGGGGCTTCCTGCGTGCTTTGGTCTTCATGGTCAGATGTCCTCCCTCCTCGCCATTGTAAACGACAGCAACTCGTCGTCACCCCGCCCGCTTCCTCTTCGGCATGGACATCTCCGCCAATCGTTTCCTGGCGACCAACGCCGTCGCCTTGTCCACCTCCGTCGCCAGCCATCTCCGCCCCAGCTTCTTCGCAGCCGCAGGTATCGTCCCGCCGCCGCAAAACGGGTCCACCACGATCTGCCCCGGCTCGGTCAGTCGCTCGATCAGGTACTCGACTTCGCTTTGGTCCTGCCCCCAATCGTGGTGCTCCTTGTCCCGCCCGCCGCCGTCGAGAAGGTCGGATAGCCAAGTCGCCGCAGGCTTCACGGGCGGCTTCACGAAGGCAAGGACCGGCTTCCAACGGTTCTGGAGATGACGGGCGTGGACGGCACGGTGCTGACCGCCGAACTGGAGGGCGAGCATCCACCAGTACGTCAGGTGCTTCTCCATCGCCGCCATCACCCTCGGCAGGTAATACTGCCCCGTGTACGCCAGGCACAGCCCGCCGGGGCGCAGTTTCACGGCGGCAAGTTCAGAGAGCCGCTCGTAGGAGTCCACGTCGGTGTAGGGCGGATCGGTCAGGAAGAGATCAACCGAGTCGTTGTCCAGCCGCTTCCATAACACGTCCATGTCGCCGATGATGATCCCCTGGTTGGATACGGACTTGCTGCTGCGGGCGAATGCCCTGGCTGCACGTTGGCGGGTTTCCTTCTTCACCTGCCTCGTGAGGTCATGGAGTTCCGCAGCATTGACAGGCTTCCCGTCGCAGAGCCGCAACACGCCCTTCCTCTCGGTCCTGCTCAGCTTGGCAAGTTTGGCAGCGTCCGGCACCTTCAAGATGCCGTTGCGGACCCTGTCGAGCAGCTCGGGGGCTTGGCTCTGGATGAACTTCACGACCTCGACATAGGTGGTGTTCGTCTTGGCGATCCGGGCTGCGACCTGGCTGGCTTTTCCGTTCGTTTCGCGGTTAGCACATTTTTTTGCTAACCGCCCGGCATCCCGCTGGCGTTCCTTCGCCTCCTTCTCCAGCATCGGCAGCAGCTCCATTGCCAGGACTGCCTTCTGGGAGGAAGTGAGGTGCCTCCGCACCATGTTCTCCGAGATGACCCATTCAAGGGGACTTCCTTCGCCGTCCCACTCCGTGAACCTCGGCTCGACATCTGCCATCGGACAGGCGAGGTAGCGGTTCCGCCCGTCGAGGATTTTCCCTTCGTAAAGGACGATATCGTGGAGGAGTCCTTTGATGCTGATGTCGTCGGCGAGCTCCTGGAGTTCCTCGTCGGTCATCCGCGGGAACAGGCGGCAGATCGGATGGAAGTCGTAGTGCTTGGGCTTCTTCATGGTCGGCTCCTGGGCTGGGAGCATTGTAGTCGGGAGGGAGTAGGATGGCCAGATGGGTTCGGCAAGGGGTGGTGCCCCGCCGAAGCCGCCGGGGATAATCCCTAACCCCCCGGCGTATCCGGCGAGGGAAGCAGAAGCGGGCGGACTACCGGCTCCGCTATACCCGAGACCTTCCTGTCGCCGTCGTGGAGGCGAAGGCGAGCTACAGGACGGCGGGGAGGGACTCCAGCAGGCGAAGGACTACGCCGAGACGCTGGACCTGAAGTTCGCCCACGCCACCGCCGCCGACGGCAGCAGCAGCAGCAACAGGCACGCCACGAGAAACGATCGTCTTCTCATTTCGGCAGCTCGTTCTCCTCGGCACCCCGCGCCTCCCGCAACTGCCAGTCGAACTGGCAGCCGCCGCCCTCCCATGCGCCGTAGCCGTGCACGGATTTCCCGTCCGGCTCCAGGATCGCCGTGCGCGTCTGCGGCAGCCACTTGTCCGGCGGATGCGGCTGTACGTGGACGAGCTTCGCAGTGAGGTGACCGTACCTGTCGATCTTCCCCTCCATGCGCCAGCTCACGGTCTCGCCTTCGTGCCGGTAAGTGGCGGTCGCCGCGAACTCGTCGCCGTGCTGTCGTACGTCCACGAACAAGCCCTCTCCCTCCGACTCGCACCAGTGTCCGGCGATCAGCGGGTATTCGCCCGTCGTCCGCCACGTCGGTTTCACGGGGAGGACGAGGGACTTCGTCTGTTGCGTGGGCGACGGCTCGTCGCGGGGACGCATCGCCAGCCATGCCCCCCAAGCCCCGACCGCTGCCAGCATCGCCGCCAGAGCCGCCAGCCGAAGCCGCCGCCAGTCCCGAGGCGCAGACCGCTGCGCCAGGTCGGCAACTAGCGCCGTCACCGACTGGTAGCGGTCTTCAGGGCGCTTGGCGACCGTCTTGCGGAAGACGGCATCGAGCCACTTCGGCACGGCAGGGCACGCTTCCCGTAACGACCGCGCTGGATGCTCCCGGTGGGCAACGATCCGCTCCATCACGGTCTCGCCGCCGAAGAGCGGCTGCCCGGTCAAGAGGAAGTACAGCGTGCAGCCGAGGGAGTAGATGTCGGCGCGATGGTCGGCGAGCCGGGTGTTTATCGCCTGCTCGGGAGCCATGTAGTCGATCGTCCCGAGGACGCACCCCGTCCTGGTGAGGTCCTGCTCGCCGGCGGTTTCCGTCGAAGGCAGCGGCTGGAACCGGGCGATGCCCAAATCCAGTATCTTCACCGTGCCGTCACGGTCGAGGATGAGGTTCGACGGCTTAACGTCCCGGTGGACGACTCCCTGGGCATGGGCGTACTCCAGTCCCTGAGCCGCCTGGAGGAGGCAGTCGAGGGCTTGCTCCACGGGCATCGGGCCGTTCTCCCTGACCAGTCGTCCCAGATCCTCGCCATCGACCAGGTCCATGACGTAGAAGTGCGTTCCGCCCGCCTCGCCCGCGTCGTGGACGGCGACGACGTTCGGATGAGAGAGACGGGCGAGCGCCCGGACTTCCCGGCGGAACCTCTCGACCGAGTCGGGCGACCGTACGAGGGATTCAGGAAGCAGCTTCACGGCGACGGTACGGTTCATCTTGCGGTGGACCGCCTTGAAGACCCGTCCCATCCCTCCGCCGCCCAACTCCTCCAGCAGTGCGTACTCGCCGAGCGTGCGGTGCCTGTCCTTCTCCTCGGCAGTCAGGACTCCCGCCTCTCCGAGGGTCTCGTCCGCGACCTCGTCCGCCCGTCGGCACATCCAGTCCGCCGTTTTCAGCACGCTGGTCCACTCCCGCAGCCGCTCGGCAAGGTGCGGCGCGTCGCGGCACAACTCCTCCACGCCGGGCTCGTGCCCCTGCTCGCGCAGTTCCTCCCAGCGGTCGAGGAGGTCGTGGAACTGGTCTTCGGTATCGGAAGTCATGGTCGTCCAGTCAAACGGCTATCCGAGAACCTTCTGAAGCCTGTAACGGGCCTCGCGCCAACGGCGGCGGACAGTGCGGGTGGTCACGCCTAGCACCGCGGCTGCCTCCTCCTGGGTCAACTGGCTAATGTACAGCAGATCGACGACTTCTCGCTGCTCGTCGGGAAGCGCCATGATCTGCTCGTAGCACTCCTTCCAAGCCGCCAACGTAGCCGGTTCGCCTGACAGGTCTGCCCTTTCGTATCTTGGTATGGCGTTCGCGTCGGTTCCCGCTCCGACCGTGTCGTGATGGCTGCCCAGACCGTCGGGGCCGTAATATCGGCGCGACAGGTCGATGAGCACTCGCCGGATCTGGGTCGCCGCCAGGTTGTAGAAGTGTCGAGGGGACTCGGGCTGGACGGACTCCAGGGCGTGGTGAAGCCTCGTGACCGCCTCCACGAACACGTCGTCGGTCTCTTCCCATCGCCGCACCTTCGGGTACTGACGAAGCATCTTTCGCGCAAGTCCGCGCAGCCGCTCGCATGAATGCTCTATCAACCTTTGACGGGCGGCTTGGTCGCCGACCCGCACGAGGTCCAACCAGCCGGCGGTCTGGTCCGTAGGTTCTGCCATGAGAGACGACAGGATAGCGGCGAAACGGGTATTTCAGCCATCATCTTAATGTCGCCTCCCGAACGCTGCAACCGCCGGTCGGTTTCGCAGCCACCGTCTCTTCTCCTTGATGCCTTGGGGCGTGTCTTGTACTCCCCAGACCGAACTGCCATTATCAGTGGCGCGAATGGCTTGGTTGGGCACGTGCTACGTGCTGTGAATGTGATTGTCGTTGCGGCTGGGCGTGGGCCGCAGGTCTTGGCTGTGCGTGAGGTTGAGCACGTGCCACGTGCTGCGGACGGCTTGGTCGTGAACGTGCTTGCCCTTGTCGCTGTGCGTGGACCGCAGGTTTTGGTTGCACGTGAGACTGGGAACTCGCTACTTGGTGCGTCATCGGTCGTGGATTGGAGCGGGCGTGTACCGGATTGAGCTGGCGATTGGCATGTCCGGCGAGGCGAGCCGTGTTAAGGTGCTTTCCCTGCGACGTTTGCCGGGAGCCATTACGGTTCCCGCCTTGACGGAATTTGCCGCTCTGTCCGAGTTGGCGGTTCGCGCCATGCGGGTACGGATTGGTACCGTGACCTACGAAGCGGTCATGCCTGAAACGACCTTGCCAGTCATGGTCGCGATACCGGTTCGCTTGGCGGCGGGCCCTGTCGATGCTGCGGTCGATGTAGGCGCTCCTGTCGTAGACCGCGTTGAAGTAGCTGCTGTTGTCGTAGTAGGCGCTGCATACAGGCTGGCCGAAACTGCCGCAATAACCGGGGTTGAAGACGCAGCCGACGTAGCAGCCTTCGGCGTAGTACCAGTCCGGGACGCAGCAGCGGGAACGGACGCACCAGCCGGGCGCGCTGGAGTAGACGACCTGCCCGAGATACTGGGCCGGGGAGCCCAACGTCTGCAACTCCGCATGGCAAGCGTCGATCTCGTCTTGCAACTGCGTGAGGATGTCGGCGATCTGCGCCTTGTACCCGTCCACGTCGGCATCCGTATAGCCCTGCTGCTGCATGGCGTAGAGACCCGCGTCCTGCTGCGTCTTGGCGCGGGTGAAGTAGTAGTATTGCGACAGGAGGGCGACCTGGTCGTCGGTCATTTCGTTCACCATGTCCGACACCTTAGCGAAGTCGTCGGCGCTGTAGATGCCGAGCCCCTTCATGTCGGTCACGAGATGACCGACGAGCCAGGCGCGCTGCTGTTCTGGTTCCGGCGGCGGCTGGTCGACGGCGAGGACGCTTCCGCACGCAAGCGATATCAGCAGACAAGCGATGGTTCCTGTCAGGCGGGGCAGGAAGCTCCGGCTCTCCACGCTGCTGCTTGTCGGGTTCATTTCGCGTCTCCTTTCTTCGATGGGGGCATCCTCCGGCAGAAGGAGCCGGGGTGTTGCCGCTCCACCTGTTCTTTGCGTGGATGGCGGCACGATGAGGACACGCTTTCCGGGATTTTTTCGGGAATTCGTGTCCGGTTCGAGACCGCATTTTCGCATAAGACGGTGGGCGGCAAGCCCCTGGAGGCTCTGCAACGACAGCCGGGAGCAGCCTGCGGGCTGCCTCCCGGCTGTGTTCACACGGTCTTTCGCGCAGAGGACGGCGTGATGATGCGACTGCAACGGGTGATTGACAGCCGTTTTTTGCCACCTTACAGTAAGGGGGTGGTGCGGCTGCCGGAATACGGTCGGTCGCAGTCCCGACAACCCTTCGAGGAGGAACCGCCTAGCGAGCGAAACCTACACAAGACAATTCGCCTGATTTCGTCGTCGTCTCTGGAAACCTGCAACATTTCGAGAATGAAGCCGACGTTCGCTCAGGCTCCCGGCTGGGAGCCGTCGGACGTTGCTGCTTCATGGGCCTGTTGCAGGGCCTCCAGAGGGGTGACGCTTCGGCGTGCTCCCTCTTTTTTTTGGCTGCATCGTCTTGTCGGACAACCGGCTCGTCCGTTCGCCTTTACCCTGGGGAGGAATTAGCCGTGAGAACGAAGTCGCCTGTCGTGTTCCTGGTCGGCATGCTGCTGTTCGCCACGTCCTTGAGTGCCGCAGAGATGCGTACGTGGACGCGCAAGAACGGAAAGGAATTCAAGTCCGAGTTCGTGAAGATGGAAAAGGACCAGGAAGGGCATAACATCGTCACCCTGCGGAAACCGAACGGCAACGAGGTGACCGTCCGACTGGGAAGTCTCACCGAGGACGACCGCAAGTACGTGAGGCGACAGGTCAAGGGAATAACGCCTCCGGAAGCCGTCGCACAAACGTCGGTGTCGAAAGTGCTCGACCAGGCCCCCGCCGCCCCCGGCCAACAACGTGAGTGGCTCCGGGTCCGTCTCCTCAAGGATGCCGAACTCTGCGGCATCTTCGACGGCGATACCATGACCAAGATCCTGGCTACCCTGCGGAGCCTGTCCGACGACCAGCTTGCCCTGCTGTGCCAGTATTACCTGCTCGTCAGGAGCAAGACCGAGCAGGATGCCTACCTTTACTCCTTGCAACAGCAGGGTTGCACCACCGACCAGATCAACGCGGCAAAGTCCGCCATCGCCGACCTGCTCGGCGAAATGCAGAGCCAAGCCGACACCTGCTACGGTCGGATCCGGACCCTGGGAGCCCCCGTCCAGTATCTCGCCCAGATCGAATACGCCTCGATCCCCGGCTGGTGCGTCTCCACACAATGCTGCGTCCCCGGCTGGTATTACGCCAACGGCGGCTTCGTCGGTCCCTGCTACAACCCGGGATACTGCGGCGTTTACGCCGCCCCCGCTTGCCGCGCCTACTATGACGCGGGGAGCCGTTTTTACAGGGCGTACCACAGTGTCGGCGAAAAGGTCTATTGGAGTCATACCGCCCAGACGGCGCAACGCTCAGCCAAGTATCTGCACGAGCATGACTACCACCGGGCACTCGCACACGATCGTCTCCTCGGCGCTTCCTCCCGCCTGCGTCAAACAGGACAACACGATGCCCCTGTGCCGCACGCCTTGGCGCGTGGTCAGGCGGTGGAACATACGCAACAGGGTAAGGCGGTCGTGCATGCGGAACATGCCCAGCCCGCCGGGCGCGTGGAACGTGGCAAGGCACCTACGAACCTGGAACGCCCCAAGCCTGCGACGAAATTGGCGTTGGAGACCAAGCCTTCTGCCAAGAAGGAGACGAGGCTGGTCGCCAAGCCGGAGCACGCCCAGCCTGCCGCGCATGCGGAGCACGGCAAGGAAACTATCAGGTCGGAACACGGTAAGCCCGTCACGAAACCGGCACTGCCGAGCAAACCTGCCGCCAAGTCCGAACATGCGAGACCTGCTGCAAGGCCATCGCCGCCGAGCAAGCCCGCCGCCAAGCCGAAAGAAAACAAGCCGGCTACCAACAAAGAGGAGAAGAAATAGTCCCAGGAAACGTGGCTTTACCTGACAGAAGCGAGTCTAAGTCTTCCCTTACCCTTTTTCGGAGGAACGATCCATGAGAACCAAGTGTTACGTGCTGAGTCTGGTCGGAATCATGTTGCTCTTCGCGCTGTCGTCGGATGCCGGCGAGATGCGGACGTGGACCCGCAAGAACGGCAAGACCTTCGAAGCGGAGTTCGTCAGTTTCACGAAGGGCACAGGGGTCACGGTAAAAGGGAAGGACGGCAACGAGTTCGTCGTCAAGATGGGGCAGCTCAGCGAGGAAGACCGCAGTTACGTCCGCGAAATGTCCGCCAAGTCCCGAGAGCAAGCGAAGCCTGCGGAACAGACGACGACCGCTGCCATGCGGACGTGGACGAAGAGCGACGGCACGACCATCGAAGCGGGGTATGTGAGCTTCGAGGAGCGGACGACCAAGGGCGGGAAGCTCGTCCGGACTGTTACTCTGAAAAAGCCGGACGGCTCGCCCGTCGCCTTGCGGCTCCACCAGTTGTCCGAGGCCGATAAGGAATACCTGGCGAAGTACCTCCTCTCGCAAGGCAAGACTGCGTCGTGGTACCCGAAACCGACACAGCCATCCCCGCCGAGTCCCCAGCCGACACAGCCCGCGGCGGCGAAGTCCGAACCCGCCTCAGTACCCGCCAAGCCGGAAACGACATCGGAACCCGCGAAACCTGAACCCCAGACAGCAGCGAAACCAGTGGAAAGCGGTGCGGACCCGGGGAAGAGAACCATGAGCCAAGTGGATAACGAGAAGCTGAAGGAGCGACTGGAGAGGATGAAGGATGCCGACGTGCTGCTCCGGCGCATCCTCAAGGGGTTTCCGGCGAACTGCGTCGTCGCGCAAGTCGTGGGAACCCCGAAGCCCGTCAAGCAGGACGACCAGAAGGTGACCGTCCGCGTGACGGTCAAGCTCGGCGTGGACGAGAAGGCTCTGGCGGTGTTCCGAAAGCGGCTTTTGGCCGTGTTGGAGGAGTTCAAGGAAGACGGGTGGGACGAGTCCTGGGCCTTCGAGCAGACCCAGCAGCGGCCGCCGCAGGTCACGAAAGATGCCGTCTGGGCCGAGACCGAATATGCCCGCGTGACAGATAAGGATGCCGACAAGAAGGGCGGCAAGGCAGCTACCGAGGAAATCACCGTCTACGTCCAGACGGGGAGAGACGATGCCTGGACGCGCCTGGAATGGAAGGTGTTTGCCCTCGACCAGATGCTCGCCAACGTCTTCGACGATTCCACCGGACGGCACGGGGAGTGCATGCTTTCCATCGTCAGCAAGGCGGGAGACACGATCCCTCTCGACCGTTTCACTCTCGACGACGAGCGACTGGGAGGCACCACTCCGCTGGCTGACCGGTCGAAGTACGGCGACGGAGGAAGGACTTTCTTCATCTCGCCCACGTTCCTGCGTGATGCGGACTGCTGCAAGCACGCCCCTTCGGTAACCGTCGTGCGCGACGTGGAAATCCCCGAGTCGCTCCTCGATCGCCTTGCGGCGTTGAAGTGCGAGATGCGGTACGTCGCCGGGAGCAATGGCAGGAAGTGACGCACGATCATGGGCCTGCGCAAGGCATGCGTCCGAGCTGCCTTGCCCGGCTCCTGACGTAACTGACACTGTTGCGGGATGACTCCGCGCAGGAGGTGCGGTTGCGGGAGGCGTGATTGCCGTCGATCGGTATTCGGTTCGAGACCATTTACGTCGAAAGGATGGACCGATGCGAATGACCTTTCCCTTCATCTGTATCCTGGGGCTCCTGCTGCTTTCGCCGTCGGCAACGGAGGCACTCCAGTGGTCAAAACTCGACGGCACGCGGTTCGAAGCCGAGATCGTCCGGCTGGAGTACCGCAGCGGCAAGGGGACCGCCCAGGTGACGATCGTCGTCTTTCGGAAGGCGGACGGGACGGTCTTCGGCAAGTGCTTGGCGATGCTCAGCGTGACTGACCAGGTGCAGGTGATAAAACATTTTCAGCAACACGTCCCGCCGCCTTCGCCAAGACCAAGCCCCGCCCCGCAACCGACACCACCAACGCCCCTGCCGCCGCCTGCACGTGCCGTCGAATCGGATTCAATGGATAATGGGAAAACCACGACGACTCCAGTGACGCAAGAATGGCGAGGGGTGCTCGAAAAGGTTAGGGAGGCCGAACGTCAGTTCCGTGGCATCTTCGCCGACTTTCCCGCCGGTTCCCTGGTCGCTCACGTCGTCGGGGCACCCGAGCCGACCAGGATCAAGAACCACAGAGTAACCTTCCGGCTGGCAGTGCGGGTCGCGGCGGAGGAATCACGCATGCGGCTGCTCTTGGCGCAGTTGCTTCCCGTCTTGGACTACTTCCAGCAGTACCACTGGGCGGAAGACTGGCTATTCGCGCCGGACAGCGGCAAGGCGGGAGGGTACGTGCGTACCGGCGTTCAGGGAGAAAACAAGACGGTCACGGAGGACACTACCGTGTACCTCTGCGCGGAAAGGAATCGGGCGTGGACGTGCCTCAAATGGAGGGCATTCGGTCTTAACCAGATGCTCGCCGATGTCTTCGGCGATGCCGCCAAGCGACAGACCGAGTGCGTCGTTTCCGCCGTCACGAAGGCGGGCGACAGGATTCCCGTCGATCGGTTTCCTCTTGATGCCGAGCGTCTCGGAGGCGCTGCCCTCCTTGTGGAGAGGACGGGGCAGGATGACGAGGGAAGGGCTTTCTTCCTCTCGCCCACGTTCATGTGTGGCAAGGATTGTGCCCGGCACGTGCCGGCGGTCACCGTGTCACGGCACGTCGAGATGCCCGAGGATTGGCTTGACCGCCTCGAAGGGTTCGAGTGTAAGGTTCAGGTCGTAGGCAGCCAGCGGAACGCCCCAGGGCACCGCAAGGCGGTTTCCAACGATTCGTCAGCAACCCGTCTGCCGCAGGAGTTTTCCGGAATTCCTGTCCGCTTCCGAGCGGCATTTCCGCATTAAACAAAAGGATGACGACGGGCACGGCGAGCTCTTCTTGAAACCAGGGGAGATCGCCGGGAGTAAGAGAAGGTTTCACCAGGGCTTCCATCCTGAGGCAGCGTAGCACTCGGACATCCGCATCCTGATCGTCTCGGGGCGGCCCGGCGTGCGTTCTCGTTTCGGCTCGCTTGCTGCGAGCAGGTTCCCCGGGGTTCCGCGTGCGCGGGGTCCCTTTTCCCGTACCAGGGCGACAGGTCGCCCGCAACTTAGAGGGAGATGCGAGATGAGACGGTTGGTCGTAACTTCGGCGGTCGTACTTCTGTTGTCGGTCGTGGTGGGAAACGCCTGGGGGCAAGTCCAATACCGAGTGACCGACCTGGGAACACTCTTCCCCGGGGGGTATAGTCTCGCGATGGGCATAAACGACCTCGGACAGGTCACGGGGAAGTCCAAGACGAGCGACGGCGGCGGCTGGAACGCCTTTCTCTACAGTAACGGCACGATGACCAATCTGGGCGCGCTTCCCAACGGCGGTGCCAGCGAGGCGTACGGCATCAACAACCTCGGACAAGTCGTGGGCTCGTCCTACGGTCCGAGCAGCGGCTACGCTCATGCCGCTCTCTACAGTAACGGCAAGTGGACGGACCTGGGAACGCTCGGCGGCGTGGCGAGCACGGCGCTCGCCGTGAACGATAGCGGGCAGGTGGTCGGGGCAGCCGACACTCCCAACTACAATCAGGCATTCCTTTATAGTAACGGCAAGATGACCGACCTGGGCATGCTTGGCGGGAACTACAGCGAGGCGTGGGCCATAAATGCCGGCGGGCAAGTGGTGGGAGACTCTTCCACGAGCAACGGTTACCGGCACGCCTTCCTCTATAGTAACGGGACGATGACCGACCTGGGGACGCTTCCCGGCGGCACGGACTGTACGGCATACGGCATAAACGCCGGTGGGCAGGTGGTGGGGTACTCCGACTTCAGCGGCAGAGGGGGGATGCACGCCTTCCTTTACAGGAACGGGACGATGCTCGACCTGGGGACGTTGGGATCGCCCACGGGCGAGAGCTCGGTGGCCTACGGCATAAACGCCGGCGGGCAAGTGGTCGGCTCCTACTACAACGGAGGCGACCCCGGTCCCGATAATCCCGGCGACGTAGGTGCCTTCCTCTACAGCGACGGCGTGATGCAGAACCTGCAAGCCCTGATACCCTCTAATTCCGGCTGGACGCTCGACTCGGCACACTCCATCAACGATTACGGGCAGATCGTCGGGTACGGCATCAATCCCAGTGGGCAAACCGATGCCTACCTTCTGACCCCCGTTCCCGAACCCTCGACCTTCGTTCTGCTCACCGTCGGTGCCGTCAGCCTGCTCGCCTACGGACGGCGGAGACTGCGAGCATCATAGCGCAGATGGCGGCTTACAAGCAGGGGCCAAGAAGCGAGACGACATCGACTCGACCGGTCAAGACGTTCGGGTCGGTTCTCGGCACTCGACGGATGAAGGCAGTTTTTTTAGTCCCAGGGCGACCGGTTCGCCCGCAACTCAACGCGAGGTGCGAGATGAGAAGGTTCGTGACCAAAGCGGCGTGTGCGGTGTTCCTGTCTGTGTCGGCGACTGTCCAGGCGTACGCGGGGGCGATCTGCTGGGGTCCGGTCTACGACCCAGCAAGCAACGCCGACCTGTACGTCGTGTCGAAGGAGAGTTGGGGACAGGCGGAGACGGAGGCGATGCAACTCGGGGGCAACCTCGTCACGATCCATAGTGCCGCGGAAAACGCCTTTATCGTAAACAACATCCTTCAGAACTTCACCGGGGTCGGCGGTCCGAACCTCTCCGCCGTGCCGGTGTGGATCGGTCTGTACGACCCAACAGGCATAGCGAACGACGACGGGCCGGGAGGACCTGGCTCGCAGCACGCCGCCGATTTCGTCTGGGCGGACGGCTCCGCCGCGACGTACCGCGACTGGAATCCGGACGGCGAGCCGAACGACCATAACGGGGAGGAGTATTACGGGACCATCAACTGGGACTTCGCGGAGTCGTCGCTGTGGCCCGTGGGTACATGGAACGACACGCCGCTAGCCGGCACTATGGGCGGCGGCGGCAATTCCGACGGTCCGTACTACGGGCTCGTCGCCGTCCCCGTTCCCGAGCCCTCCACTCTCGTTCTTCTCGGTATCGGAGCCGCAACCCTCTTCGCCTACGGATGGCGACGGCGAGGGCGGACGCTGGCGGTGGCGGTCGCGTTCCTGTCGTCGCTTGCCGCCGGTAGCGCGTATGCGCAGGTCCGGTACGCGGTGACCGATCTCGGTACGCTCCCCGGCTGCATCAACAGTGAGGCGCTCGCCATTAACGCCAGCGGGCAGGTCGTCGGGACCTGTCAAGCAGTCGGCTCAAGCGGCAACGACCAGTACGCCTTCCTCTACGGCAACGGGAAGATGGCCGGCTTGGGAACGCTCCCCGGCGGTGCGGACAGTTGGGCCTACGGCATCAACTCCAGCGGGCAGGTCGTGGGAAACACCTACACGCTTACCCCTTCCTACTCTTACCAGGCGTTCCTCTACTGCAACGGGACGGCGACCGCGTTGGGCGGATTCGACAGCGTGGCGCACGCCGTCAACGACAACGGGCAGGTAGCAGGGTGGAACAACGTCAACGGCACTCACGCCTTCCTCTACGGCAACGGGACGATGACCGACCTGGGCACGCTCCCGGGGGACTCTTTCAGTTACGGGTACGGCATAAACGCGAGCGGGTCGGTAGTGGGCGCATCCTACACGAATACCAACAGCTACCACGCCTTCCTCTACAGCAACGGAAAGATGACCAACCTGGGTACGCTTCCGTGGTGTTCGACCAGCGAGGCGTACGGCATCAACGCCGGCGGGCAGGTCGTGGGCGACTCCGACGGACACGCCTTCCTCTACAGCAACGGAGCGATGATCGACCTTGACCCGCTCCACGGGACGAGCTACGCTCGCGGCATCAACGACAGCGGACAGGCGGTGGGGTACTTCGTGTCGGACAGCGGCGATCGCGCCTTCCTCTACAGCGGCGGGACGTCGACCGACCTCAATTCCCTCGTCGCGTCCAGTTGGACGTTGGAACGGGCCTACGCCATCAACGATGCGGGGCAGATCGTCGGCTACGGCTATAATCCGCAGGGACAACAGGATGCCCTTCTCCTAACCCCCGTCCCTGAACCCTCGACCTTCGTCCTCCTTGGCATCGGTGCTGCCGCACTGCTCGCCTACGGATGGCGAAGGGACATGAAGGTATCCTATCGCTTCAACCCGTAAGAACTTCGGCAGGTTCCGCCCGCCGTGTTCGCGGCGTTGTCGCAGACGGCGGGGCGGTAGGCAGGTTAGCGCATTTTTTCGCTAAGCCTGCGTCCCCCCCGCCACCGGGACAGGCGGCACGGCTTGGTCGCGCAGCGCGATCTGGACCATCCCGATGGAGCCGCCCGGCATGACGATGGCGTTCATCGTCCCGGCGGCGATCTGCCTCGCCATGCCCGGGAAACTTGCGGATGTTTTCCCCGGCGACGACCATCCATACCCGCATGGAGAACTTCTGGCAGTGGCTCAGGCTTCGACACCTCCTCGCAGAGACCTACTTCTCCTTCGATCCCGTCCAGTACAACGCCATCTTCGACGATGAGTTGGAGAAGGTCATCACCAGGGTCAAAGACCCCGAAGCCCTCGAATCGTTGCGGGGGTTCGACTGGCTCGCCTACATCTCGTCCTGGGTCCGGCACGCAGGATACCGAGACCAACGGGAGGTACAGGAGAAGACCCACGAAGTCGTCGTGAAGTTGCTCCTCGGCACCCTCTTCCGTGGCTACGACCCCCGAATCCACGGACCGATGGAGCGCAGATTCCGATGCGCCGTCGCCAACGCCATCCGCAACATGATCCAGAAGGAAAAGACCCGAAGGCGCTACCTTCCTAGCGTTCCCATCGCCCAGGAGTTCGAGCCCGGCTGCGCCACGCCCGACGACCTGCCCGCTCCGCCCGCTCCCGCCGACGACTCGAAGGTGATCGAGGACTTCAGGGAGCTGGTGCGGAGGCGGCTGGGTGATCTCGCCGTCGCCGTGCTGGACGTGCGGCTTTCCGGAGAAGAGACGAAGTCGCTGGTCGGTTCGCCTGCGTTGGGGTCTCCGGGCAAGTGGGTCGTCAAGAAGGTCGTGGCTGGCATCAAGACGTTGGCGAGGGAGTTCTTTCGGGGCGATCCCGAACTGCTGCGAAGGGTAGAAAGGGCGATGGGATTGGAATCGGAAACGATCGGGAAGAGGAGGGCTGCGATGGCGGCGGCGAGGGCGACTTGATGTAAGCTGGCGGCACGTCGCAGGACCAGGGAAGCACGGTTCGTTGCCCCGCACGACTGAGGGAGTGGCGGGCGGCAGATTCGCCGCCCAGGAGCAGGGCTTTCCGTGCCGCACCTTCCAGGCGAGCGCAGATGGCGGCACCCCCACCTGGTACACCGATGCTTGACCTATGGGTGGCTGCTTGGTAGGCTATGTGAAATCCTCTCACGCTTGCCAAGAGGCAGCTTCAGCACGCCGACAGTCGTTTCCTGAATCGGATCGGAATCGCCTCGGTGTGCGTTCTTGTGCGGCTCGCTTGCTGCGGGCCGGTTTCCAGAGTGTTCGTCTTGGTACTTTCTGTCCTGGTAATTCTTGATTTGAGGTAGCGAGCATCTCGAAAAAACCACTGCCCAGTTCGGACTGGTGCTTCGGGGTGCGTTCCTCCTCAGGTCGACGAGAAGAGTCGTTCCCGCATTCGCTGATGAGCCGTTCACTGCGGATTCTCGCTTGGAGAGAAGCCGAAACTTGAGACATCGTTCCTGACAGTTCTGCCTTTTGCACGATTGGAGCAACCCATGATCGCAGTCCGATTACGCCGTTTTCCCCTGCTCGTATGCGTGGCGTGTTTCGCATCCTCGATTACCCCTCGGCTCCAAGCCGACGTTGTTACAGCCTTGGGGTTTGCCACCGAGTCGGTGTCGCTCTCTAATTCCACTAGTACCGTCGAAACAGTGGCGGGGCCCAACGACTGGCAGGCACAAGCAGTTACGACCGGCACATCCGCTTGGTTCTCTTTTGGGTTCAGTGGTGGTCAAACGTTCAATTCCGTCGGCACCGTGTCGTTGCAGAATGGGACGGCCGTGCTGAGTACGACCGTCGTCGGTGCGGCTTCTGGCGGCCCGAATTGGTCTCATTCTGCCGCGGTGTTATACTCTCCTGCGCCGGTTATTCCGGCGGGCAGCACATTTTCCTTTGACGCAAACTGTATCTGCGACGAGGGGCGTGCCGGCGGGCAGGGTAATGGCTCTGGAGAAGGCGAGGTATTTGGCTATTTCTACGGCCTCATCGGTGGCCAGTGGGAAGTGCTCTCGTCATACTCCCCATCCGTGCAGGGAGAGTACCAAAGCGGGACATGGAACTTGAATTACACCTCCACGTCGAGCATTACGGGGATCGCCATAGAAAGCTATAGTGAGGCCCTGGCTATCGGAGCCGGCGTGTATTCGGAGATAGGTCAAACTCTCACTGTTACTAACTTCAACATTACCGAGCCTGTTCCCGAACCCACTTCTTTCACGCTCTTTGTCACCGCCCTGCTGGGAATCGGAGCGGCTTCGGTCGTTCGTCGTCGGCGTGCGGCGGCGTAGCAGTCCATCATCGATAAACTCACCGAGCCGCCCATCTCGGGCGGCTCTTTTCAATGACTCAAGCCCCTCCGCACCCCACGTCCACCATCGTCGGACATAATCGCCAATGCGGACAGCCGCCGATCTCGAACACCTGCTCGGCATCCTCTCCGAGTGCATGAAGAGCGGCTTCGACGTGTTCGGGGCAGGCACGGTGGAAACGAAGACGGCAGTGAGGCGACGGCGGCGAGGCAGAGAGTGGGGGCGTGCGGTGCCGAAGCACAGGATGGCGAGCGCCTCACAGGAATAACGCCTCTTCTCGCCCGGATTGGGGCGATTTTCGGGCGGCTCACCCCCTCTACGGAGACGCTTTCGGGGGTTTTTCTTGCAGGAGGCGCGCAAGGTTATTGACACGGTTTTAGAAATTTGCGACATTATAAGGTATTCGCCTACCCCGTAGGCAGTAGCGACTTCTGACCCCGCGCTGAGGCAGCGTCAGCACCTATAACGACCGTTCGGCTCTACCCGGATGCGTCAGGGTGCGTTCTTGGTCGGCTCTAATAGCCGTTCCCTGCGATTCAAGCGGGAGCGGTCGTTCAGTCTTCTTCCCAGTGTCGTTTACCGAGGCAGAGCGTTTCGTAAGAGAAGCGATGAAATGGTCAGGAATAAGAAGATCATGCTTGGAGTGATTTGATTTTTGATTCGAGGGCGACAAGTCGCCTGCAACTTCAACAGAGGTGCGCGATGAGGACTTTGAAGCAAGTGGTTTCGTGTCTGGCTGCGGTGATCGTCGCCTTGACCGCCGGGTCGGCACCAGTCAATGCCGACATCATTGATGGAGACTTTGCAACGGCAAATCTCAGTCTGACTTCCACCAGCCAAGAAGGAGCCACGGCAGCGACGGATGGCTGGACGGCGACGGCGGTGGGCTGGAGCGGCGCTCCCGCAGAGGTTGCCACGGTGACCGGTGGTGCCCCAGGCGGTGCGAATTACGTACATATCGAGGCGGACAGTCCCAACACGGGGGTAGGATGCTACAGCATGCTAGTGTCCCAGTACTTTTCCGCTTCTGCTGGTGACACTGTTTCGATCGTCTATCGAAGCACTGGAACTGGATTCAACGGCGAGTACTACATTGATGCCCAGGTCTGGGACCCCATGGGGACCGGCAATTACAATTTCTTCCTGCCGGGCACTGGAGGGGCGTGGACATCCGCCTCAATACCGATCTCGTGGTCATCCAGTACCGACGAGGTTCGCCTTATAGCCTGGACCGAATGGAGCGAGGGCACAGCATCCTTTGACGTCGCGAACGTCCAGTATCACCCGGGTGCAGCCACCCCCGAACCATCCACCTTCGTCCTCGTCGGCATCAGTGCCGTCAGCCTGCTCGCCTACGCATGGCGAAAGCGAACACGGACGGCATAGCGAACCGATCCAAAGAAGCCCGCCACTTCTGACCCACGCTGAGGCAGCGTTAGCACCCATACAACGACGATTCGGCTCTACCCGGATGCGTCAGGGTGCGTTCTTGGTCGGCTAGAAAAAACCTTCCCGTTTCGTAAAGTGTCGTTTCCCATTCCCACTTAGAAATCCCGTGTGATTTCAGGAGAAGAATGTCAATGCTTACGCCTCGCTCATTTGTCGTCGTTGCTGTCCTCTGTTGTTTCGCCATATTCGCTTCGCCCACTTCTCTGTTGGCAGACCCGATCACTTATAATTTCGTTGATTACCCGGCGGCTGAGAACGGACACTCGCTTGCGGGCTCCGTAACCGTCGCCGGCCCAGGGTCCGGCGAAAATGTCATCTTCACCAGTGCCTCATGGACGATAGACGGCGTTGAATATAGCGATTTGTTTAGCGGCGGTAGCGACGGCGTCATAGCTACGCCCACTGAGTTGATCTTGACTCCGGGTTGGTCTTTTGGCCTGTCCGTTTATGAAGCCAACGGCATCATGATACAAGGGGGGGGTGGTCTGTCGTGGCTCAATGGCTACTTCGGCCATGCACCCTCATATTCGGCGAATTACGGGTGGAATCCCCAGGATGGGACCTCGTTGTTCTACTGGGACACCGTAGGAGCACAGGCATATCTTGGCACGGGAGACTGGGTCATCGCCACCACGAGCCCCGTCCCCGAACCCTCCACCCTCGTCCTCCTCGGTATCGGTGCCATCAGCCTGCTCGCCTATGCATGGCGAAAGCGACGACGGACGGCATAGCAAACCGATCCAAAGAAGCATCCACGAGAGAAATACAAATGGGGCAGACCACGAGGTCGTTTGTTCGTCAGCGTGTTGCCGGCACGATCACGTTGGCTTCCCTGTTACCGAGGCTGTGCATTAGTAAAAGGAAATATCAAATGGCTACCAACAAAAGCATTCTTCTAGGAGTCGTGACACGGCAGGTTGTAGCGGTGGCGGTTGTCCTTTTCGCATCCGTATCCACTGCGGATACCATCTTCAACAATTTCGGGCCTGGAAATAGCGTCGGGGGGACCACGTACTTTACCGTCTACCCGCCCGCCCCGTCCTATTTGTCTCAAGCACTTAAGTTCACCGTCCCCTCCGCATCGGACTACAACCTCACGTCGATATTGCTCTCACTGGATTCTGCACCCACAGCTCTGCCGGGCGCGGTTTACATATTCCCGGACGAAGCCGGTCTCCCCGGTCCGACCTCGATCTCAACTTTGACGGTCCCCACACCGTCATCCACGTTCACGAATGAATTGGCGGTGCCAACAGCCACTCTGACTCTTGACGCAGGGCACTCGTATTGGGTTTTGCCCGGAGCTGCTTCGGGACAGGGAGCAGGCGGATGGGGCTGGGCTAGCTCACCTTTTGATACTAGCACTCCTCTTGCGATCTTGCCCTATAATTTTCACGCATGGTCGCTGTCGACACCGTTAGGCGGCGTGCCGGCTATGGCGGTAACGGCATCTCCCGTCCCCGAACCCACAACCCTAACGCTCCTCGCCACGGCACTACTGGGACTCGGCGTGGCTTCGTTCGTTCGTCGTCGGCGTGCGGCGGCGTAGCAACCCAGATAACCGACAAACGAACCGAGCCGTCCTTCGTGGGCGGCTCTCGTTCTTTCTTGTCGGGGCATACCCGCCGTCGTCCTCGTCCCCACCAACGAGAACAGGTATCGCCCGACATGCCGTTCACGCCTGCGTTCCTCATACGGTGCCGTAGCAGTACGCACCGGCGGGGCCGTTTGGCGTGCGACGGCTCGCCCCGGAAGCCGTGATGTCCGAGTTGCACGCCTCAGTCGGCCACGAAGCAGGAGAGCCGCCATGAACGACGAGGCAAGTTGGCGTTGTCGCCTGGGACGAGGGCGACGAAGAAGCCGCTCCTGGAGCTCTCGTAGACGACCATCATGCGCAGCGGGCGTTCCTCGTCCATGTTCATCTTCATCCTCCAACGTCCCTCGCCCTGTACTGAGTCCGCCGGTGCTTTTTCCACGACCTCTGCCTTCCGGGAGGCAGGTCGTGCCATGCCTCAGGAAGCATCCTGACGCTCCTCTTGCCCCTGATGCGGATGCGGACGACGTGAACCTCGCCGCCGACCTCGATCTCGACCCGGCGGTACTCCTGGCTGCCGTTGGTACGCCGCTCCTGCTGGGTGCGGGGGTTGCGAAAGAGCCATCCCATGATCGTCCTCCCATGAACGAGAAGTGCATGGGAAGACGGCTTGCAGGTACAGGGTCTTCATCCGAGGCTCCATTGAAAGAACGGCGACCACATGTACCAAAAGGAGGCTCCTGGATGGAACCGGCTCCCAGGGAACTCGATTTTAGATTCCGAGATTCCTGTTTTGCCTTTTGGACAATTCTCGCGGCATACAGCTGATATGGTTGGACCAGTCAAGGGTCGTGGTTTTGGATTTTTTCGATTACATGGGAACGCTTCCTCGGAGGAAGAGGAGAAGTCCCGGGCAGGATGGTTGACGACGGTGGATCAGCCTGATA
>Ga0181520_10003058_pt1 | contig 29979 bp, 37 predicted proteins | sample PEATcosm2014_Bin_29_FD_132451 | JGI IMG/M metagenome (GOLD analysis project Ga0181520, IMG submission 132451) | Peatland microbial communities from MTU Mesocosm Facility, Houghton, MI, USA - PEATcosm2014_Bin02_30_metaG | ecosystem: Environmental > Terrestrial > Soil > Wetlands > Peat | place...
CGACGACCTCCTCGTTGGCCAGCACGGTGCCCAGTGCCGGGCACCAATTCACCGGGGCTTCGAGCTGGTAGGCCAAGCGGTGCTCGTCGCGATAGCGTTCGACGGCCAGTGGGCCCTCGTCCGTCACTTCCTCGGGGATGGGCAGCTCGGCGATGGGCCGCCCCCGCTGCTGCGATTCGTCGAACCAGGTATCGAACAACAGCAGGAAGATCCGCTGCGTCCAGCGGAAGTAGCGGAGGTCGGTGGTGGCCAGCTCCCGCTGCCAATCGTAGGAGAAGCCGAGCATCTTCAACTGGCGGCGGAAGTTGCCGATGTTCTTTTCGGTGGTGGTGCGGGGATGGGTGCCGGTTTTCTTGGCGTGCTGCTCGGCGGGGAGCCCGAAGGCGTCCCAGCCCATGGGGTGCATGACGCTGGTGCCCTTCATGCGATGGTAGCGGCAGACGATGTCGGTGGCCGTGTAGCCTTCGGGATGCCCGACGTGCAGGCCGTCGCCGCTGGGGTAGGGGAACATGTCCAGCACGTACAGCTTGCGATCCCCGGGAAGCTTAGGGCAGACAAAGGTGCGGTTTTCTTCCCAGAACTTCTGCCATTTTGGCTCGATAATGGCCGGATTATAGCGAGGCATGGTCGTCAACTATCGAAAGGAGGGATCTTGCATACGAAACCGGGCATCGATGGATTATTTCGCCCCGTCAGTCGAGCGGCACCAACTTGGGCACGGGCACCTTCCGGCCATAGACGCGGCCGTGCAGGGCGACCAGCTCGCGAAAGTGCAAGCGCAGGAAATCGAAAAGCGATGCCGGCGGGGACATGGCCAGCCACCGATCCAAGAGGGCCTCGATATGGACATCGTACTGCTCTTGCGACGAGCCGTGGGCGAAGCAGCGGCCGCCCAGGCGGCGGACGTCGCCGTCGAACTTCGGCCCCACGTGCCACAGCTCGTGGAGCGTGGTGGTCAGCTTTTCCCGGAAGGGCAGATCGAGAAATCGCGGCAGGTAGAAATTGAGGATATACAGCATCTCTCGGCCGGTGTCGTCGTAGAACCGCTGGATGCCCCAGCGGCGCTGGCGGCGGACGCTGTGCAGCTCCCCGCCGGAGAACCGCATGGGCGTCAGCGAGGCGAACATTCCCAGGCTGCCCGGGCGGCGGGTTTGGGCGAAACTGACCGCCACCCGCGACATGTCGACGTGCCGAAGCTCATCCAGCCGGGCGATCATATCGTCGCACAGCCGGCGCATGTGGAGGGTGAAGTCAAAGCCGGTGGTCGTTGCCCGATCGCCGCGGAACAGTCGTTGTTGGCGGGCGGAATCCATCCGTGACTGCCCTTTCCGAACATCGTGCCGCCGGGGTTAGCCGTGCTACGTTATTCCGACAATCAGAAAACTAATGCCGCCGAGCGGCCGAACTCGCCGCCGGTGCCGCGCGGACGCGGCGGCTCAACGTGGCACTACTCTTCTTTCGTCGCCGGTTCGGCCGCTTGATCGGTGGCCGGCTCGCTCGACGTCTCGGCGACGGGGGCCGCCGCGGTGGCCGGCTCAACCGTGGGCTCTTCCGATTCGAACGAGGGCCGGGCCGCCTCGTGGCGCACGCGATCGTTTTTGCCGACCAACTCCAGGATAGCGCGGGTGCCGGCATCGCCCAACCGCGGCTTGGGCAGCCGCAGCACGCGGGTATAGCCGCCCGGCCGATCGGCGAAGCGCGGGGCAATATCTTCGAACAGGATCCTCACCGCCTGCTTGTCGCCCAGAAGCCGCAGGGTCCGGCGGCGGGCGGCCACGACCGGCGCGATCGCCCGGCTCCACTCCTGCCATTGTTCGCTCTGCCGCCAGGCGCGCCACTGCTCGCTGTTGCGGTCGGCGTTCGGCTCCAAGTGGTCGGCGGCCTCGATTTGCGGCAGGGCGCGGCGGGCGATGGTGATGCACCGCTCGACCAACGGCCGCACTTCCTTGGCCTTTTCGATGGTCGTGATAATCCGGCCCTTGACCTTGGGCGGGTGATCCTCGTCGCTGGCGTCGCGCTCGGTGAGAAACAGCGCGGTGGCCAAGCTCCTCAGCAGGGCTCGCTGATGACTGGGGTGGCGGCCGAGTTTGCGGCCTCGTCGTCGGTGTCGCATGATCGTCTAATTCGGTTATGCGACCAGGGGTCGCGGTTCTCACAGCCGGGGCGGCTGTGCCATGTTTCAGAGTCGCTCTCACAGCCCCGGCGGCTGTGCCACATATTGAAATCGTCCTAAATCATGCCGGCGGGAGCGGGCGGCAGCCGCATTCCCAGCCGCAGGCCGAGATCGGCCAGCTTCTCCCGCACCTCGGCCAGCGTGGTCTCGCCGAAGTTGCGGACTTCCAACAATTGCTCTTCGGTACGCGTCACCAGGTCGCGGACGGTGGCGATGTTCTCCGACTCCAGGCAGTTGGTGGCCCGCACCGACAGCTCCAATTCCGCCAGGCTCATGCCCAGCTTGGCCTCGGTGGCCGGATCGAGCGACACCGCGCCCAGGGCGCGGGTTTCGCTGTGCACCATCGGCCCCAGTTCGTTGTACTGGACGAAGGGGTTGAGGTGCTTGCGGAGAATCTTCGCCGCTTCGACCAGGGCCATCTCCGGCGTCACCGAGCCGTTGGTCCAAATCTCCATGGTCAGCTTGTCGTAGTTGGTCTTTTGACCGACGCGGGTTTCTTCCACTTCATAACGCACGCGGACCACGGGGCTGAAGGCGGCGTCGACGGGAATAATGCCGATTTCCTGGGCCTGCGGCGTGTGATCGGTGGCCGCCACGTAGCCCCGCCCGTTCTCCACCACCATTTCCAGCAGGAAAGGCACGTCCTCCGTCATGGTGGCAATGTGGTGATCCTTGTTGATCACCGTCACCTGGTCGTCGGTGCGGACATCGGCGCCGGTGATGGGGCCCTTGGTGTTCTTTTCGATCCGCACCACGCGGGTCTGCTCGCTGTAGTTCTTCACCACCAGCGACTTCACGTTCAGCACGATGTCGGTCACGTCTTCGATCACGCCCGGCAGGCTGCTGAACTCGTGCTGGGCGCCGTGCAGTTTGATCTGCGTCACCGCGCTGCCTTCCAGGCTGGAGAGCAGGATGCGGCGAAGGCTGTTGCCCACGGTCACCCCGAAACCGCGTTCGAACGGCTCAGCCGTGAACTTGCCGTAGGTGGCGGTAAGGGTCGATCGTTCGGAAGTAACCAGGCTGGGCAACTCCAGGCCACGCCAACGAATACGCATGGGAAAACTCCGATCGAATGACAAAAAGCGGCAATTTCTTCCGACTCAGGTAACCGGTACGGTGTTTAGCCACCGCCGGCACGACGGCGTCAGCGGCAACTTCGGCCCCTCGTGGGCCGGCGTGCCGCCGACCGCTAAACACGACATGCTTGTTCGGGCCCTCTCTAGCTACTTGGAACAAAGCTCGACGATCAGGTGAGGCTGCACGGGAATCGACGCGTCGGCGATTTCCGGCAGCCGCAACACGTGCCCTTCGGGCGCCGGGCCTTCCGTGCGGCTGAGGAAGTCGGGCACCGGGTGGGGCGACTGCGCCAACACCGACTGCACCAACTGCAAGCTCTTGGGGCGGTTCTTGATGCGGATCACGTCCCCCGGCCGCGTCAGGTAGCTGGGGATGTCCACGTGGCGCCCGTTGACGCTTACGTGGCCGTGGCCAACCAGCACGCGGGCCTGGGCCCGCGACAGCCCGAAGCCCAGGCGGTAGACGACGTTGTCCAGCCGGCGCTCGAGCAGGCTCATCAGCGCCTCGCCGGTGTTGCCCTTGCCCTTTTCGGCCATGGCGAAGACCTTGCGGAACTGCTTTTCCAGCAGGCCGTAGTGATGTTTCACCTTCTGCTTCTCACGGAGGTGGATGGCGTAATCGGTGGGCTTGCCGCGGCGGAAGGAGCTCATGCCCGGCGCCGATTCGCGGCGCTCGAAGGCGCACTTGGGCGTATCGCAACGCGTGCCCTTGAGGAACAACTTCATGCCCTCGCGGCGGCAAAGGCGGCAAACTGGTGACTGCTGACGAGCCATATCTTCTCCTCAAATCCCCTATTTCTTTACACGCGGCGGCGCTTTTTGGGGCGGCAGCCGTTGTGCGGCAGCGGCGTGACGTCTTCGATCGACTTGATCTTCAGCCCCGCGGCCTGCAGCGCCGTGATGGCGCTCTCGCGACCGCTGCCGGGGCCCTTGACCTTGACGTCGACTTCTTTCATGCCGAACTTAATGGCCTTCTCGGCCGCCTGCTGCGCCGACATTTGCCCGGCGAAGGGGGTGCTCTTGCGGCTCCCCTTGAAACCGCAGGTGCCCGAACTGGCCCAGCAAAGCGTTTCCCCCTTGCCGTCCGCAATCGTGACAATCGTATTATTGAAGGTCGCCTTGATGTGGACCACACCCATGGCCACGTTGCGACGGGTCTTTTTTCGTGCCGATGCCGCTGCTGATGTCGTTGTCTTGGCCACCGCTCAGAACTCCAGGCTGAGGAAACAGAACCCCCGAAAACCGACTCCCTTACCGCAAATCCTTGACGCCCTTCTTGCCGGCCACGGTCTTCTTGGGCCCCTTGCGGGTGCGGGCGTTGGTGCGGGTGCGCTGCCCGCGAACCGGCAGGCCGCGGCGGTGCCGCAGACCACGGTAGCAACCGATGTCCTTCAGGCGGGCGATATTCTGGTTCCGTTGCCGCCGCAACTGCCCTTCCACGACGTAGTCCTTGTCCAATAAGGCGGCCAGCCGGGCCAACTCGTCTTCGCGAAGATCGCGGGCCCGCCCCTGCGGGTTGATGCCCGCCTTGTGACACAGATCGCGGGAGATCTTCGGCCCTACCCCATACAGGTAGGTCAGCGAAATCACCGTCGGCCGATCATTCGGTATGTCAACACCCAACAAACGCGGCATTTTTACTTACTCCTGCAAAGGCCGATCGACCTTGGCGATACTGTCAACCCTGGCGCTACTGTCAACCCTGGCGCTGCTTGTGCCGCGGGTTGCTGCAGACCACGTACACGACGCCCCGGCGACGGACGATCTTGCAGCTTTCACAAATCCGCTTGACGCTGGCACGTACTTTCATGACTTTGGCACGCAATTAGATGCTGGCTGGGGCAAAGCGTTTCAGTATAAGCGGCGGTCCCCAAACGACGCAAGGGGCTCCGAACAAAGAATTCTCGCCCTGGCCCGGTTTTTTCGTCAATACCTCCATAGAGGCGTATACTCCCTACCACGTTTCGCCATTCGGTCCTCCGGTGAGCACCCATGGCCCCTTCTCCGTGATCGCCACGGTATGCTCAAAATGGGCACTCGGCTGGCCGTCGGCCGTGGCCTGCGTCCAATGGTCGGACCGCGTGCGAACTCGCTTGGTCCCCATGTTGACCATCGGCTCGACGGCGATCACCAATCCCGGCACCAGGCGAAAATCGCCCGTGCCCCGGCGGAGCTGGCTGCTGACGAAATTGGGCACCTGGGGGTCTTCGTGCATGTCGCGGCCAATGCCATGACCGACAAAGGCCTCGACCACCGAAAAACGGTGCTTTTTCACGTAGGCTTCCATCTCCGCCGCCACTTGACTCCACCGCGAACACTTTCCCATCAGCTCAATGGCCAGGCTGAGCACGTTGCGGGTAACGTCGAGCAAGCGGCGTACCTCGGGACTGATGCGGCCGACGGCGTAGGTGGCCGCGGCGTCACCGCACCAGCCGCTCAGCTTGCAGCCGGTGTCGACGCTTACGATGTCTCCTTCGGCTAGTTTTCGCGGACCGGGAATCCCATGTACGACTTCCTCGTTGATGGAGACGCAGGTGCTGGCCGGGAAGGGCACCGTGCCGGGCACGCCCTTGAACAACGGCAGGGCCCGATGTTCGGCAAAAAACCGATCGACCACCGCGTCAATCTCCGCCGTCGTCACCCCCGGCCGCAGCATGGTCGCGACACGCTGATGCGCCTGCCAGACCAGCAAGCCGGCCTTGCGCATCTCCCCCAGTTCTCGCGACGAGCGTAGAATCTCCACCCCGACTGACTCCTCGGGAAGGGTTAGGGACTAGGGACTAACACCGGTTGGGACGACACCGGCCGGGGCGGCAGTTGCACTGCCGCACAGGTTGGGGTGGCAGTTGCACTGCCGCCCCCCGTTGCTGCCACCGTTCCCGGGGACGGCAGTACAACTGCCGCCCCAGCACTCGTCTCCGATCCCTGGTCTCTCGTCTCTAGCACTTCATCCCTTCCAACACGGCCTTGGCACGGGTGAAAATCTCGTCCACCGTGCCCAAGCCGTCAATACTTTTCAACGTGCCGCGGCGGCCGTAATAGTCCAACAGCGGCTCGGTCTGCTTACGATAGGCCACCAGTCGCTGGCGAATGACCTCCGGCGTGTCGTCGGCCCGGCCGCGGCCGGCCAATCGCCGAAACAGCTCCTCCTCGGGAACCTGGAGCTCCAGCACCACGTCCAGCGGCGTGCCCTTTTCGGCCAACATCTTATCCAGCGCCTCGGCCTGGGCGATGGTCCGGGGAAAACCGTCCAGCAGGTAGCCCTGCTGGCAATCGGACAAACGCAGCCGCTCGGCGATCAGCGCCACGATGATCTCATCGGGCACCAAGGCCCCCGACGACATATAGCCGTCGGCCTTCAGACCGACGGGCGTTTTCGCATCGCGAGCCGCGCGGAGCATGTCGCCGGTGGACAGGTGCGCCATCCTATAGGTTTGAACCAGCCGTTCGGCCTGGGTTCCTTTGCCCGCTCCCGGTGGACCAATGAATACCATCCGCATTGATGCAAATCCTTGGTTGTAGAGGGATTTGGGCAGCGACACGTAGGGTGCGTGAAACGCACCACAGGTGGCGGCTGGTGCGTTTCACGCACCCAACATCTACCCCCCAAAAAATTCCGCGGCCTACCCCTTTTCCAGCAAACCTTGATAGTTCCGCATGACCAAATGGCTATCGATCTTCTGCACCACGTCGAAGACCACACTCACCGCGATCAGGAGGCTGGTGCCGCCATAGAAACTGGCCACGCCGGCGTAGCCGACGTGCACGTTCATCCAGGTGGCGACCAGGGTCGGGGCGATGGCCACGGCGGCCAAAAAGCCGGCGCCCACGTAGGTGATCCGCACCATGACTTTTTCCAGATAATCGGCCGTCCGCCGCCCGGGCCGATATCCGGGGATGAACGTTCCGTAGTTCTTCAAGTTGTCCGACATGTCCTTCGGATTGAAGGAGATGGCCGTCCAGAAGTAGCAGAAGAAGTAGATCAAACCGACGTAGAGGACGTTGTAGGTCCAGGAATCGCTGCGGTGGAAGGCTCGTTCGACCGGGCCCCAGTAGATCGGATACCAATTGGCGAGATATTGGAAGAGCACCGAAGGAAACAACAGCAAGCTGCTGGCGAAAATGATGGGCATCACGCCGGCCTGGTTGATTCGCAAGGGGAGGTACTGCCGCGTGCCGCCGTAGACGCGCCGGCCGCGGACGTGCTTGGCGCTTTGGGTGGGAATGCGGCGCTGGCCTTGGGTGATGAACACCACGCCGAAGATCACGGCCACAAACAACACGATCAGCACCAGAATGGTTTCCACGCCCACGCCCCCGGGACCGCTGCCGCCCAGTTCCAGGCCAGTTTCCCGGATCGGCTTGATCAGATCATCGTAGATGGCGTAAGGCATGCGGGCCAGAATGCCCGCCATAATCAACAGACTGATGCCGTTGCCGATGCCATATTCGTCGATTTGCTCGCCCAGCCACATGAGGAAGACGGTGCCGGCGGTCATGGTGAGCACGCCGGCGAAGACCCAGCTCCAGGGCAGCGCCCCGTTCACCAGGAATTGTTCGTGGACCAGGCTGTTGACGGTGAGGAACTTGACGTACATCCAGCTTTGCCCCAGGCACAAGACCACGGTGGCATAACGGGTGTACTCGTTGATTTTTTTCCGCCCGCTCTCGCCTTCCTTTTGCAGTTTCTCCAACGGCGGATAGACGCTGCCGAGCAACTGAAAGATAATCGAGGCGGAAATGTAGGGCATGATGCCCAGGCCGAAGATGGTGGCCTGGTTGAGCCGGCTGGCGCTGAACATGGCGACCTGATCGAACAAGGCTCCCAGTCCGCTTTGGCCCGGCTGGCCGAAGAAGGACGTCATGCGGTGCGTATCGACGATGGGCAGGGGAATGGCCCAGCCGACGCGGTAAATCGCCAAGAGGAAGAGCGTGAGCAGGATTTTCTGCCGCAATTCCGGAATCGTGAAGACGACGCGAATCTTTTCCCACATGGCTCGATCCGTCGGGATAAGGGATTAGGGGTCAGGGGCCAGGGAATAGCGACTCGAATCTCTGGCCCCTAGTCCCTGACCCCTGGGCCCTTTCTCTAACTCTTCACTTTCATCTTCATCTTGTTCTTCACCACGGGCGCTTTGCCCGGCAACACGACCACCTGCCCGCCGGCCTTCTCGATCTTTTCCAAGGCGGAGCGGCTGAAGCGGTGCGCTGAAATCTTGAGGCTCTTCGTCAGCTCGCCGTCGCCGAGCACCTTCAGCAGATCGAAGCTTCCCCGCAACAGCGCCTTGCCGCGCAGGGCGTCAATCGTGATCTCTTCGCCGCTCTGGAAGTTCCGTTCCAGCACGTCGAGATTGACGATGGCGACCGTCTCGGCCCAGCGGTTGTGGAAACCGCGCTTGGGAATGCGGCGGACGAGCGGCATTTGCCCGCCCTCGAAAATGGGCAGCGAACTGTAGCCGGAGCGGGAGCCCTGGCCCTTGCTGCCGCGGGTGGCCGTTTTGCCGTGCCCGGAGCCCGGCCCGCGGCCGATGCGCTTGCGCGCCTTGTTCTTGTGGATTCCGCGATTGACGTCGTTCAGATTCATGACAGCGAGACTCCCCGCAGCCGCTCGACTTCGCCTTGGGAGCGGAGCGTCTTGAGGGCTTCGATAGTGGCTTTGACGAGGTTAATCGGATTGGTCGAGCCGAAGCTCTTGGTCAAGATGTCGCGAATGCCGCAGGCCTCGCACACGGCGCGGACGGCGGAGCCGGCGATCACGCCCGTCCCGGGCCCGGCCGGCACCAGGATCACCTGGGACGCACCGAATTGAGACTTCACGGTGTGCGGAATCGAGGTCCCTTCCAGGTGGATGGAAACCAGGCTGCGGGAGCCGTCCTTGACGGCCTTCTCCACGGCCGGCGGCACTTCGTTGGCCTTGCCGTAGCCCCAGCCCACCCGGCCCTGACCGTCGCCGACGACCACCAGGGCCGTAAAGCTGAACCGCCGGCCGCCTTTGACCACCGCGGCGCAACGCCGAATCTTGATCACTTTGTCGATCAGTTGTCCTTGAACGGTATCGGTTGACATAAAAGGGGGCAGGGTTCAGGGTTTAGGGGTCAGGGTTCAGCCGCTGGCGGCTGCGCATTCTCTGTTTTGAATCAAAACACCAATCCGGCTTCCCGGGCGGCGTCGGCCAAGGCGGCCACGCGGCCGTGATACTTGTACTCGCGGCGGTCAAACACGACTTCCTTGATGCCGGCCTCCAGCGCCCGCTGGGCGATGGCCTTGCCCACCGCGGCGGCGGCCGTCTTGTTGCCGCCGTAACGCACTTCCGCGCGGAGTTGCTTGTCCAGCGTGCTGGCCGCTACCAAGGTCCGGCCGGCGTCGTCGTCGACGATCTGGGCGTAGAAGTTCTGATGGCTGCGGAAGACGCTCAGCCGCGGCCGCGTGGCATGGCTTTTCAGCCGATTGCGCACGCGAAAACCCCGCCGCTGCCGTTGTCTGCCGATTTGTCTCTCGTGTCTCATCGCGTATTCCTCCCCGCGGCCGACGGCCGCGGCTCATGCTCTTCCGATGGGCAGTCGGCGTTGGGACGGCAGTTGAACTGCCATCCCAACCGCGTTGCACTGCCAACCCATCCCGCTGTTTCACACGTTGGGGTGGCAGTTGAACTGCCGCCCCAACCCGCACGTTGGGGTGGCAGTTCAACTGCCACCCTCAACCCCGCTATTTCACCATGGCCTTGCCTTGCTTGCGGCGAACGACCTCGCCGAAGTAGCGGATGCCCTTGCCCTTGTAGGGTTCCGGCTTGCGCAGGGCGCGGACCGAAGCGGCGAAATGGCCGACCTTCTGCTTGTCGATCCCCTGGATCACCACGTGCTGCTGATCGGGGACGGTGACTTTCACGCCCTCGGGAATCGGCACCTGCAACTCGTTGGCCAGCCCGACGCGAAGCTGGAGCACCTGGCCGTGCAAGGCGGCCAAATAGCCCACGCCTTGGATTTCCAGCCGTTTCTCATAGCCCTGGGTGACGCCGGCGATCATGTTCACCAACAGCGCGCGGGTCAGCCCGTGCAACGCGCGGCTCTGCCGCTCGTCATCGCGGCGGGTGACGGTGAGCACACTGGCCGCCTCGTCAAAGGCGACGGACACTTCGGGGCGGTATTCCCATTGGAGTTTGCCCAGCTTGCCTTCCACGGTAATCGTGTGGTCGACGATCTGGATTTTCACCCCCGCGGGGACCTGCACCGGTTTTTTTCCGATCCGGGACATGGTGTTTGCCTTTATGTTCTACTCAATCGGGGTGACAAGCCGGGTTACCAGATCTCGCACAGCACTTCGCCGCCCAGCTTTCGCTGCCGCGCCTCGCGGTCGCTGATCACGCCGCGGCTGGTGCTGATGATGGAGATTCCCAGGCCGCCGAGGATCGGCTTCAAGTCGGCGGCGCCGCTGTAGACGCGGCGGCCGGGCTTGCTGATCCGCCGGATGCGGCGAATCACCCGCTCCCCGTTGGGGCCATACTTCAAGTGCACGCGAAGCTGGTTGGCCGGCTTGCTTTCCACTTCTTCCCAATCCCAAATGTAGCCCTCGCGCTTGAGGACTTCGGCCAATCCCCGTTTGACCTTGGAGAGAGGCATTTCCACTTGGGGCCTTTCGACGCGCACCGCGTTGCGGATGCGAGTCAACATGTCGGCGATGGGGTCGGTCATCATCGGATTAGGGTCCCTTTACCAACTCGCTTTACGGACACCGGGAATCAAGCCTTGATCGGCGAGCTTGCGAAAGCAGATCCGGCAAATCCCGAATTTCTGATACACGGCCCGCGGACGCCCGCAGATTCGACAGCGCCTGACCAGCCGCGTGGAAAACTTGGGCTTCCGCGCCGCCATGGCAATTTTTGATTTACTGGCCATCCAGGATTCATCCTCAAAAAAACTCGTGCGCGGCCGACCTGCCGGCCGCGGCTTTCGGTTACGCCGCCCGCAGCGGCATGCCAAACCCGCGCAACAACTCGCGGGCCTCGTCGTCGCTCATGGTGCTCGTGACCAACGTAATGCTCATCCCTTGCGGGAAGCTGAACTTGTCCGGGTTCAACTCGGGGAACACCAACTGCTCGGTCAGGCCCAGGTTGTAGTTGCCCCGCCGATCGAAGGCGTTGGGATCGAGCCCGCGAAAGTCGCGGACCCGCGGCAGCGCCAGCGAAATCAACCGGTCGAGGAACTCGTACATGCGGTTCCCCCGCAAGGTGACCTTGCAGCCGATGGGCATCCCCTCGCGGAGCTTGAAGTTGGCGATCGACTTGCGGCTCAGCGTCACCAGCGGCTTCTGGCCGGTGACCTGCTTCAGCGCATCGAGGGCCTCTTCCATGTATTTCTTTTCGCCGATGGCCTTGCCCACGCCCATGTTGACCACGATCTTCTGCAATCGGGGCAAGGCGTGCACGTTGGCGCGGCCCAACTTGGCGGCCAGCGCCGGCCGGATTTCCTTCTGGTACTTCTCTTTCAGCCGGGGGACGGGAATCACTTCCGGCTGCTCGGCCTTGTCGCCCTCGGTCTTTTTTTTCGCTTTGGCTGCGCTCATGTTCGCTTCGCGTTATTCCGCGCCTTCTTCACTCATGACTTCTTGGCGTAATGGGCCTTCGGCGGGGCCACCAGGCCGTTGCCGGCGCCGCACTTCTTGCAGTACCGCTCCTTGGCGCCGTTGTCGAGGTAGCGGACGCCCACGCGGGCAGCGGCGCCGCACCCGTCGCACACCAGTTGCACGTTGCAAGCGCGAATCGGCATCTCTTTGGAGAGCCGGCCGCCCTGCGGATTCTTCTGGCTGCGGCGGACGTGCTTGTACACGCGGTTGACGCCCTCGACCACCAACTTTCCCGCCTTGCGATTGACGCGGAGCACCTTGCCCGTGGCACCCCGGTCCTCGCCGGCAATCACTTTCACGCTGTCGTTCGTCTTAATCCACATCGGACTACCTCGCTGGCGAGGCCTTTGCTTGGCTCAACTTCTTATTTCCGCGAATCACACCACCTCGCTGGCGAGACTCACAATCTTCATAAAGTTCCGGTCGCGCAGCTCGCGGGCGACGGCGCCGAAAATACGCGTGCCACGCGGGTTCTTGTCGTTGTCGATAATCACCGCCGCGTTGCTGTCGAAACGCACGTAGCTGCCGTCCTTGCGGCGGGTGGGCTGCTTGCAGCGGACGATCACCGCGCGGACCACCGCCCCCTTCTTGAACTCGCTGCCGGCAATCACGCTCTTCACGCTGCAAACGATGATGTCGCCCACCCGCGCGAAGCGCTTGCGCGATCCCCCCAGCACCTTGAAGCACCCCAGTTCCTTGACGCCCGTGTTGTCGGCTGCGACGAGCCGGGTTTGCATCTGGATCATGACTCGACCTTCTCCTGCTCCGCGGTACTCGGCTCCGGCACGCCCTTTTGTTGCCGGCGGGCGGCGGCACGCATGGCGGCCATGTCGAGCATGCGTCCCTTCTCCACCACGCGGACCAGGGCCCAGCGCTTCGTCCGCGACATGGGCCGCGACTCGACAATCTCCACCAGGTCGCCCAGGTGCGACTCGTCGTTCTCGTCGTGCACGTGGCAGACCGTCTTGCGGCGGATGTATTTCCCGTAACGCGGATCCTTCACCAGGCGGGGAATCTCCACGCGGCGGGTTTTCGCCGTCCGGTCGGCGGTGACGATCCCGGTCTCTACTCGTCTAGGCATCGGCTTGTTCCTGCTTCTCGGCAGCGGCTCGCTTCCGCTGGTTTTGAATCGTCTTGATGCGGGCGATCGTGCGGCGCTGCTTGCGGAGTTCGCTGGGGGCGTCCAACCGCTCCGTCTGGGCCTGCAGCCGCAGATGGAAGAGGTTGCCGTTCGTCTCTTTGAGCGTCAACGCCAGGTGCTCGTCGCTCATTTCCCGAAGTTCGGAGGCCTTCATCGCTGGGTCCCTTTGCTCCTACACCGGCCGGCGGCGAAGGAATCGCACCTTCACCGGCATTTTGTGGGCCAAGCGGGTGAAACACAGCCGCGCGCCCTCTTCCGAAATCCCGCTGATCTCATACAGCACCGTACCCGGCCGCACGACGGCCGCCCAGTATTCCGGCTCGCCCTTTCCCTTGCCCATGCGGGTTTCCAAGGGAATCGAGGTGATCGGCTTGTGGGGAAACACGCGGACGTAGAGGCGGCCCTCGGTGCGCAGGTACTGCTGGGCGGCGATCCGGCCGGCCTCCAGCGTCGCGGCGCTGATCCAGCCGCCCTGCATCGCCTGCAAGCCGAAGTCGCCGTGCACCACCCGGTTGCCGCGAGCAGCGTCACCTCTTATACGCCCTCTTTGGCTTTTTCGGTGCTTGACCCGTTTTGGCATCAGCGCCATCTGTCTCGTCCTCGCTATACGTACCCTGGTTGATCCACACTTGAACGCCAATATGCCCTTGGGCGATCAGCGCTTCGGCAAACCCGTAGTCGATCTTCGCCCGCAACGTGCTCAGCGGAATGGAGCCGGCGATTTGCTTCTCGCGGCGCGACATTTCCGCTCCGCCCAGCCGGCCGGAGAGTTGAATCTTGATTCCCTTGGCGCCGGCCTCCATGGTTTGCTCCATCGCCCGCTTCATCGTGCGGCGGAAGCCGGAGCGCTTTTCCAATTGCTCGACGATGTCCTCGGCCACGAGCTGGGCCACGATCTCGGGGCGATTGATCTCCTCGATCTTGAGGTTGATGCGCCGCCCGGTCTTCTCCTGCAGCTCTTTCTGCAGTTCCTCGACGCGCTCGCCCTTGCGGCCGATGAGGATGCCCGGCCGGGCCGAAAACAACACCACCTTCACTTCGTCGCGGGTGCGCTCGATCTCGATCTTGGAAATGGCCGGATAGAGCGCCTTGCCGAACTTGTCCTTGCGGCCCTTGACGTAATGACGGATCTTCTGGTCCTCGACCAGCAGATCGGCGAACTCCTGCTTCGAGGCATACCAGCGGCTCTTCCAGCCGATCATGATGCCGGTGCGAAACCCGACGGGATTGACTTTCTGACCCATAAATTATTCCAAAGCAACGTGGATGTGCGAGAAGCGTTTCTTGAGGACCGAGGCCATGCCGCGGGCGTGCGGCCGCATGCGTTTGAACATCGGCCCGCCGTCCACCCGGCAATCGGTCACCATCAGGTGGTGCAAATTCGTCGCGCGGCGATCTTCGGCATTGGCCAGCGCGCTGTGCAGCACCTTTTCCAACATCCGCGCGCCGCGGTGCGGCTGGTAGCGGAGGATGTCCAGGGCGTCGTCGGCCAGCTTGCCGCGAATCAAGTCGGCCAGCGGCCGCACCTTGCGGGCGCTGATCCGCGCGAATCGGTAGGTCGCCTGGTAAGCCATTTTGCCGTCCCTATCGCTTGCCTTTCCCGCCGTGACCGCGGAAGGTCCGCGTCGGCGCGAATTCTCCCAGTCGGTGACCGACCATTTCCTCGGTCACGAACACTTTCAAATGGACCTTGCCGTTGTGCACCATGAACGTGTGCCCCACGAACTCCGGCACGATCGTACACGCCCGGGCCCAGGTCTTGATCGGATCCTTCGTCCCCATGTCGTTTTGCTTCTGTACCTTCAGAAACAACTTGGGAGTAACGAAGGGACCTTTTTTCAGCGATCTTCCCATAGCTCAGAGCTCACTTAATCTTCAATAAACCGTAGCGCCGCGATCGCCGCCGCCGGACGATCGCCTTGTTCGAGGGTTTCCGCCGCTTGCGGGTCGAGCCGCCCTTGGCCAGCTTGCCAGTGGGGCTCACCGGGTGACGCCCGCCCTTGGTGCGGCCTTCGCCGCCACCGTGCGGATGGTCGATGGGGTTCATGGCCGTGCCGCGGACGTGCGGCCGGCGCCCCAGCCAACGCTTGCGACCCGCCTTGCCCAACACGATGCTCATGTGATCCGAATTGCCGATGATGCCGATGGTGGCCCGGCAGGTGGCCGGCACGCGGCGAATCTCCCCACTGGGAAGATTGATCTGGGCCCAGTCGGCGTCGCGGGCGGCCAAGCTGGCCCGCACGCCTGCCGAGCGGCAGAGCACGCCGCCGCGGCCCGGCAGCATCTCGATGTTGTGAACGTTCATGCCCAGCGGAATGACCGACAGCGGCAGGCAGTTGCCCACGGTGGCCGGCGCGTCGCGCCCGCTCATAACCTGGTCGCCCGCCTTCAGGCCTTCCGGGGCCAGGATGTAACGCTTCTCACCGTCCACGTAGTGCAGCAAGGCGATCCGCGCGCTGCGGTTGGGATCGTACTGGATCGAGTCGACCACGGCGGGGATGCCGTCCTTGTTGCGGCGGAAATCGATCAGGCGGAGCTGCCGCTTGTGACCGCCACCGCGGTGCCGGGCGGTGATGCGGCCCTGGTTGTTGCGTCCGCCCTTGCGTCGCTTCGGCGCCAACAGGCTCTTGACCGGCTGGGCGCCGGGGGTCAATTCGGCGAAGTCGCTCACGGTGGCGCCGCGGCGGCCGGGCGTGGTCGGATTGTATTTGCGAATGCCCATGGGCAGGGGTCGGGGTTCAGGGTTCAGGGTTCAGGGGCCGCCGTTGTCGGCCACGAGCCACTTTCTTAGAAGAAGTTAATGCGATGCTCCGAGTCCAACGTCACAATGGCCTTTTTCCAGGCGCCCGTGGTTCCGCTGCGGAACCGCGAACGCCGCGGCTTGCCCTTCCGATTCTGAATGTTCACCCGCACGACCTTCACCTCGAACAGGTGCTCCACCGCGCGCCGCACATCGTCCTTGCCGGCTAACCGGCTCACCTCGAAGGCGTAGGCGTTGTTGCGGTTCGCTTTGTGCATCCCCTTTTCGGTCACCAGCGGCCGAAGGATGATCTGGTGCGGCTCCAACTCAAGGCCGGTCTTGGTAGCGTCTCGGGCCATGACTGTTTCCTTCCTCACGCCGCGACCCCGGGGTCGCAGCTCGCTTCGCTATTTGGCGGTGCTATCGACGGGGGCTTTCTCGCGCAAGGCGTCCAGAGCCGAGGGCGTCATCAACAGCCGCTGCGGCGCCAAAACGTTCAACGCGTTCAGCTCCGCCACCGGTATCACCGACACGCGGTCCAGGTTGCGGATGCTCTTGTAAACGTTGACGTCATAGCCGGGCACGGCCACCAGCAGGCTGCGGCCGGTCAGGTTCAGCGCCTTCAGCACGGCCGCCATCTCGCGGGTCTTCGGCTGCTCGAACGTCAAATTGTCGATCAACGTGATTTCATCGTCGCCCAACCGGGCGGCCACGGCCATCCGCGTGGCCAAACGCAGGGCCTTCTTCGGCAGCCGATAGGACCAATCGCGCGGCTGCCGGGCGTGGATGTGTCCGCCGCCCCGCCGAACACCGCTCCGCCGCGAGCCGGCCCGGGCGTTGCCCGTGCCCTTCTGCCGGTACATCTTTTTCGACGATCCGGCAACTTCCGAGCGGGTCTTGGTTTTCGCCGAGCCTTGCCGCAGATTGGTCTGATACATGACCACGGCATCGTGCAGCAACTGCTTGCTGATGCGCGGGGCCAACTGGGCGGGATCGATCTCGTACTTGCCGACCTCGACGCCGCTTCGATCAAAAATGGGCAAACTGGCCATGGCTCGTAGGGTGCGCGGAACGCACCGTTCTTCCGTTATTCTATTTCTTGTGGCTTTTTCGTGGTGCGTTTCACGCACCCCACTCTGATTCCTACAACTTATTCGTCTGCTGAACCACCACGTAACCGCCGTTGGGACCCGGCACGGCGCCGCGGACCAGCAGCAGGTTGTTTTCCACGTCGACTTGCACGACCTTGAGATTGCGGGCCGTCGTACGTGCCGCACCGTAATGACCGGCCATGCGCCGGCCCTTGAAGACGTGGTGCGGATCGGTGTTGCAACCGATCGAGCCCGCATGGCGATGCACCTTCTTGACGCCGTGCGAAGCCCGCTGGCCGTGGAAACCATGCCGCTTCATCACGCCGGAGGTACCGCAGCCCTTGCTGGTGCCGACGACGTCGACGGCGGCGGTTTGCGAGAAGACGTCGACCTTCAATTCCTGGCCGACCTGAAGACCGTCGACTGGGCCGCGAAACTCGCGAATGAACCGTTTCGGTTCGCAATCGGCCTTGGCCAGGGCTTCTACCCCGGCGGCGGCGCGGCGGCGCTGCCGCTTGCTATCCAATTTGGCGACGTGCCCGCGTGCGGCGCGGCTGGCAAGGCGACGGGGCTTGTTGAGATAGCCCAGTTGAATGGCTTCATAGCCGTCCTTCTGCTCGGTTCGCACCTGAAGGACGTGACATGGCCCGGCCTGGATCACGGTGACCGGAATCACTTGGCCCGTCGAGTCAAAAATCTGCGTCATCCCGACCTTGCGGCCGAGCAATCCAACTACCATCGCTTTTGCCTTTATGCTACGTCGCCGGCGGGAAGGACCGGCTCTGGGCCGGATTTACCCGCCTAGCTTCCGTTCCATAGTGCTTTCCCAGCCCCACTTGTACGTTTTCCGTCGAAGTTCTTGCCGTCGCAATCCCCCCGCCATCGCCATGGCGGAGCCTTTGGGTCCCTGACTAGTGCCTGCTGGTGGCCTTGATCTTAATGTCCACGCCTGCCGGCAGGCTTAACTTGTTGAGCGCCTCGATTGTCTTTGCTGTCGCCTGCATGATGTCGATCAGCCGCTTGTGCGTGCGGATCTCGAACTGCTGGCGCGCCTTCTTGTCCACGTGGGGACTTGACTGGACAGTGTATCGCTCGATCCGTGTCGGCAGCGGAATGGGTCCGTGAACTACCGAGCCGGTCCGCTTTGCCGTATCGACGATTTCCGCCGCGCTTTGATCCAAAATCGCGTGATCGTACGCTTCCATCCGGATGCGAATGATCTCACTTGCATGACCAGCCACGGAGTCCTCCGGGTAAATAGTTCGCCTGCCGACTTGCCAAGCAACAACGCCGCCCTTCAGGCGGGAAACCACAAATCCTAGCAAGGTTTCGAAGCAGCGTCAATGGCCGCACGCAGAAAATTTTAGACCGCCCGCTCCTCTCCCTCTGCGGCCCGCCGCAAAGACGGATTAGTTTTCGTGAACCGGCCAACTTATGCCGAAAACCCCCGGCATAGAGGGGTTCTGCCGGTGGCCCGTGGAAAGCCACAGCATGTTGGGGCGGCAGTTGTACTGCCGCCCCAACAATCGGCCCTAAAACGCCACCACGGGCATTCGCTACGTAAGTCCGGCCAGGGCCGCATCACGCTGATCGATTACGCCTCTGATCGGCCTATTTTTCGTAGGAATTGCGTCTCTCCTTCTGCTACAATCGAGTCCGCTCGGCCGTGGCCGAGAGGCAGCCTAGAGTTACCCCAGACCACCCAGTTTCCGCGCAAGACCCACCGCTACCCGTCTAAAGGCCGGCGGTACGGCCAAACGACCACGACCCGCCGCGGACGCCACGTGAACGCGGCGGCTAAACAAGAACCCTTTGACTCACCATGGTGTTCCCTATGTCGCAAAACAAAACCTCGCAGCCCGGCCACTTGTCGCGCCGGCAATTGCTTCAGCTTGGTGCCGCCGGGGTGTCCGGCGCCATGGCGGCCTCCTGGTTCGGTGCTTCGGACGTCCTGGCGGCCGACACCGGCCTAAATAGCCTCGATGGCGTGCGGACGCGAATCCGCATCGGCACCGAAATCTTCCTCGACCCCAGCCACACCCGCGCGGAAGTCCAGATGCATTTCCGCCGCATGAAGGAAGTGGGGATCTCGCTTGCCCGGGTGTTCGTCATTTGGGACCACATCGAGCGGAAGCAAGGGCAGTGGACATTCGAGTTGTACGACGCGGCCTACGATGCGGCGGCGGCCAATGGCATCCCGATGCTGACCACCCTGTGCCCGGAGGACCCGCCCGGTTGGACGCACCAGGCGCCGTTCTACCATGCCAAGCTGATTATCAACACGCCCGAGTATCGCCGGCACGCGGCCGAGTATCTTCGCCGGGTGGTGGAGCGTTACAAAGATCATCCGGCCCAGGGCGTCTGGTCGCTGGCCAACGAGCCGGGCCTGCCCGAATCGTTCGACGACGCGACCCAGGGCGAGTTCCGCACCTGGCTGAAGGCCCGCTACGGCTCGGTGGAACGCCTCAACCAGCGCTGGTTCCGGCCCTTCGACAGTTTCGACCAAGTGCGGATCAGTTCCGACATGATCTCTGGCTACTGGTCGGATGTTCCAACCGCCGTGGATTGGAAGAACTTCCGCATCCAACAACTGTGCGACCAAATCGTCTGGGTCCGCGACCATGTGCGGCGTTACGACACCAAGCATCCGACCCACGTCCATCCGTCGGCCTTGGGCCACAACATGCCCGGCTTCTGCGGTGGCGATGCCTGGGCGGACAAGCAGGTGGTCGACTTCATCGGCACCACGATCCATCCCATCTGGCAACTGGACAACTACCGGCCGGAAGACACCGACCTGGGCACGGCGTTGATTACCGATGTGCTGCGGAGCGCCAGTGGCGGTGCGCCGTGGTGGGTCACCGAGATGCAGAGCGGCCCGGTGCTGTGGACGTCGCCGCGGACGTTTAGCCCGACGCCGGAGCAAATGACTCGCTGGATCTGGGACGACATCGGCGCGGGCACCAAGGGGGTCGTCTTCTGGTGCTGGCATCCGCGTCGTTTTGGTCGCGAGGGGGGCGAGTGTTATTTGGTGCACGCCGATGGCTCGGCGACGCCCCGCTCGGCGGCGGCACACAAGATTGCCGAAGCGTTGGCCGGACCGGCCGCCTTCCTGCACAAGGCCGAACCGCAGCCGCCGCGAGTGGCCATTCTTTATAGCCGCCAGTCGCTTCTGCTTTATTCGGCCGATGACCCGCGCGCGACGTGGGTTGGCGATCGAGTGATCTCTTCGTTGCTCGGCTGCCATCGCGCGTTGTGCGAGCGTCAGATCCCCGTGGACTTTATCCAGGAGGAGCAATTGAAGCGTGGCGATGCGGCGCGCTATGCCGTGCTGTATCTGCCGCACACCTACGCCTTGGACAACGATACGCTGGCCGCGCTGCGGCGTTACGTGGCCGCCGGCGGCACGATTTGGGCCGACGGGCTGATGGCCTGGAAAGATGAGTACAGCAAGGTGCGGCCGGAGATGCCCGGCAGCCTGGTGGACGTCTTCGGCGTGAAGGTCGACGACATCGAGGTCATGCAGGGCGAATTCCCGCTGACGCAGCGAGATTCGCGGGGCGGCGAAGCGATTCGATTGCGGCTTGCCGTGCAGGGGGCGGAAGTCATAGAGCAGGGTGCGGACGGCTCGCCGGCTGCGACCCGGCATCGCTATGGCAAGGGCACAGCCATTCTGTTCGGTACGGCGCTCACCTGGGGATACCACAAGCATCCCGAAACGCAGGTGGGCGATTGGATCGCCGCGCCGGCCGCTGCCGAGGCGCGGGCGATGGCCGTCTCGGCCACGACGAAGGCGCCGCGGGTTTTCTTCCGCGGCCTGCAAGGCCCCGACGGGCTGGCGGCGATTCTGACCAATCCGGGGCCGGAGTGCCGGGCGACGGTCACTTTCCGCGGCGCGTTTGCCGAGGTCTCCGAAGTGCTCGCCGGGCGGCGGCTCAGACCCGCGCTTCGCCAGGGCGCGAGCGAGATTGAAATCACTTTGCCTCCCGGCGGGGTGTGTGTGCTGCGGGCCAAAGCACAATAACCGGTCGCGATTGGGCGCTCCACGCGGCGGGCAAGCCCGCCCGCTACACGTCCCGGTTTCCGGCCAACTACGGCACTCCCCGTGACTTCCAAAACGGCAAAGAGTGTGACATAATACGGTCTGTGGGACGCTGGTCCCGCCGATTTCGACTCGCCATGTCCGCGCCGTAGTTTTCCCGCCTTTGCTTGCCTGCACTTGCTCAAGGAGCTTTCACCGATGCGAAGCCTTTCACGACGACAATTGCTCAAACTGGGCGCCATGGGAGCGGCCGTCGCAATCGCGGCCCCCAGTTTCATTCCGTCCGGCGTGCTGGCGGCTCCGGGCAAGCGGGGCGCCAACGAGCGGATTACCATCGGCGCCATCGGTGTCGGCGGCCGCGCTTCGCTCTTGCTCAATCAAGTGCCCGACGGCGGGCAAATCGTGGCCCTGTGCGACTGCAATCTGCCGCGGGCCGAAGGCTTCAAAGCCGGCAAGAAGGCCTCGTGGCCCGTCTACCAACACTACGAAGAACTGCTGGAACGCAAAGATATCGATGCGGTCATCATCGCCACGGGCGAGTTTCAGCGGGTACTCCCCTCGATCCACGCCTGCCAGGCCGGCAAAGACGTGTATGCCGAAAAGCCGTTGACGCTGTGCATCCATGAAGGCCGCGTGCTGGTCAATGCCGCACGGAAGCATAAGACCGTGTTCCAGGTCGGTTCGCAACAACGTTCGATGGCCATGAATCGCATCGCCTGCGAACTGATCCGCAGCGGCGGCTTGGGCAAGGTCAAGGAAGTGCAGGCCATCTGCTACCCGACTTCGGGAGCGACGCCGATCAACGCCTTTCCCAAGCAACCGGTGCCCGCGGGCCTCGATTGGGACCGCTGGTTGAACCAGGCGGCCTGGCGACCGTTCAACGGGGCATGGATGGGCTGGATGGGCCATCGCGACTTCGCCGGCGGCGAAATGACCAATTGGGGCGCCCACGGCGTGGATCAGATTCAATGGGCGTTGGGTATGGACGGCACCGCGCCGGTCGAGATGTGGCCGCTGACGCCGGGAGACAATGGCGAAGTCGAAATGCGTTACGCCAACGGCGTTCCCGTCCGCTTCGTTTTGAAGCAGGGCCCGCACGGCGGTGGCAAATTCGTCTGCGAGAAGGGAAAACTGGAAATCAACCGCAACAAGTTCTCGTCGAATCCGAAAGAAATCGCCGTCGAGTTGTTGAAAAAGGTGGACGAGGCGGCAGAAGAAAAGAAGTGGAGCGACCAGACCGCGCTCTGGCAGGCCAAGTGGCACATGCAGAACTGGCTCGATTGCATCCGCACCCGCCGGCGGCCGATAGCCGACGTGGAGATCGGCCATCGCTCGATCAGCGTCTGCCACCTGGCGAACATCACTCGCTGGCTCGGCCGGCGACTGAAATGGGATCCTGTGAAGGAGCAGTTCATCGGCGATGAAGAGGCCAACCGCTGGGTGAATCGTCCGCGGCGCAAAGGTTACGAGTTGCCCGAGTCGGTGTGAGGGCTTTAGCAAGAGACGTTGTCGAGTTCGATTAGCTGCGTTGATGTGGAGACGGTTTCGAGTTACGAACCCCTGGGACTGCAATCCCGGGGCGTTTTGAGCATTCTACAGCCAGTACGGGTTGCACTTACTTAAGGAGACACCTCCGATGCGAAGCCTTTCCCGACGACAACTGCTGAAACTTGGCGCCGCCGGTGCGGCGGGCGCGATCGTGGCCCCAACCATCATTCCTGCCGGCGCCCTGGCGGCCCCGGGCCGACCGGGCGCCAACGAGCGGATCCGGGTGGGCACGATCAGTTGCGGGGGCCGCGTCTCGCTCCTGGTCGATCAGTTGCCCGAGGCGGCCCAGATCGTGGGCATCTGCGACTGCAATTTGCCCCGGGCCGAGGCCTTCAAGGCGGCGCGGAAAAAGGACTGGCCCGTCTATCAACACTATCAGAAGCTCCTGGATCGCAAGGACATCGACGCGGTCATCATCGGCACGCAAGAGTTCCAGCGGGTGTTACTCTGCGTCCACGCCTGCCAGGCCGGCAAGGACGTCTATGCCGAAAAGCCGCTCACGCTCTGCACTCACGAAGGCCGCGTGCTGGTGGGTGCCGCCCGGAAGTACAAAACCGTGTTCCAGGTGGGCACGCAGCAGCGTTCGATGGCCATGAACCGCATCGCCTGCGAGCTGATTCGCACCGGCGGCCTAGGCAAGGTGATCGAAGTGCAAGCCCCGCAGTACCCGGGCGCCGGTCCGTCGACGCTGGACGTGGGAGCGGCCGAGCCCGTCCCCGCCGGGCTCGATTGGGACCTGTGGCTCAACCAGGCGGCGTGGCGGCCGTACAACGGCCGCTGGGGCGGCGGGGGACGCGATTTCGGCGGCGGCGAAATGACCAATTGGGGCGCCCACGGCATCGATCAGATTCAATGGGCGCTCGGCATGGACGGCACCGGGCCGGTGGAAATGTGGCCCCTTTCGCCGGGAGAAAACGGCGCGGTCGAAATGCGCTACGCCAACGGCATCCCCATTCGTTTTAACCTCGAGCACGGCCCTTACGGCGGCGCGGTCTTCGTTTGCGAGAAAGGCAAGTTGGAGATCAACCGCAACAAGTTCGCCTCGAACCCGAAAGACATCGCCGTCGAGTTGCTCAAGAAGGTCGACGAAGCGAAGGAGGAGAAAAAGTGGAGCGACCAGACGGCCCTCTGGCAGGCCCGCTGGCACCTGCAGAACTGGCTCGACTGTATCCGTACCCGCCAGCGGCCGGCGGCCGACGTGGAGATTGGGCATCGGTCGGTCAGCGTCTGCCACATGGCGAACATCACCCGCTACGTTGGCCGGCGGCTGAAATGGGACCCGGCCAAAGAGCAGTTCATCGGCGATGACGAAGCCAACCGCTGGGTGAATCGTCCGCGGCGCAAGGGCTACGAGTTGCCCGAGCCGGTGTAAGGGAAAACAAGTTACTGCGTGTGGGTGGCACGTCCCTGAGGAACGAAGGGCGTGGTGGCCAAGCGAATCACGCCCTTCGTTCCTCAGGGCGTGCCACCCGTGCCGTCGGCCGCTAAACGCGAGGTTATCATCGACACCAAGTACGTAACTCGCGATCTCAGGAGATCATCCATGACACGCGCGATTCGCGGCGTCGTTTTCGCACTGGCTGGCCTGCTGGCGGCCTTCGGCTCTGCGGCCCAGACTGAGGAACCAACCGCGTCGGCCAAGAAATTTCACGTGGCCGTACTGACCGGCGGCCATCCGTTCGTCGAACGAGACTTCCTAAAACTGTTCCAGGGCTATCCGGACATCAGCTACAAACATTTTCCGCAGAAGGCGGGCGGCGAGATCTTCGAGGACATCGCCGACTGGCCCTACGACGTCATCGTGCTTTACAACTTCAACCAGCAAATCACGCCCAAACAGCAAGCGAACTTCTTGAAGCTGCTCGACAAGGGTGTGGGCCTGGTGGTCGTCCACCATGCGATCGGCGCGTACAAGAACTGGCCCCTCTTCGCGCGGATCGCCGGCGTCCAATATCACCCCAAACCCTGGCAGCAGAACGGCGTGCAGATGGCCCGGGGGGGCTGGAAGGAGGGCGTGCAGTTCAAGGTCCACGTGGCCGACCCGAACCATCCCATCACGCGCGGTCTGAAGGACTACGATCTGCTCGACGAGACGTACTGCCGCTTCAGCGTCGACCCGGGCGTACACGCCCTGTTGACGACCGACGAGCCCACCAGCGAGAAAACGATCGGCTGGGCGAAGACCTATGGGAACGCCCGGGTGTTTTTCATGCAGTCCGGCCATGGCCGCACGGCCTACGAGAACCCGAATTACCGCACGCTCGTCGTCGGTGCCATCCGTTGGACGGCCGGCAAGGGGCCGTAACGCCGTAGTGGTGGCTGGGAATGGGGAGAACAACACGGGAGGCGAAGGCTATGTGTGCGAAGTTAAACCTTCTTTGCCGCGCCGCCGCCGTCATCCTGGCGGCGGGACTGGCCGGTTCGCCCTGCCATGCGGCCCATGGGCCAATCGTGCTGGAGAACGATCGGGTGTCGTTGGAACTGGACCCGGCCTTCGGCACCATCGCCCGCATCCTCGACAAATCAAGCGGCATTGCCTTGGCTCCCGCCGCGGGCTTGGCGGAGAACTTCCGCTTGGTTCTGCTCATGCCGGGGAAGAAAAGAACCACGATTCTGGGCAAGGACCAAAAGCTCTCCGGAGTCAGCCGCACTCCCGACTCGCTCGCGCTACGCTGGGACCAGCCGCTCAAGGACACGGCCGGTGCGGAACATCGGATTGACGTGCGGATGGACGTAACGGCCGCCGGCAACGCTCTGGAGTTTCGCTTACATCTGGACAACCGCACGGACGGCAAGGTGAGGGAAGCCTGGTATCCGATGATCGGCGGGCTGGCCGGCTTCGCCGCGCCGGGAAAGCCCGCCGACGGAGTGATCTGGATTCCGACGACCCAACCGGTGACCAAGAAGATCGCTTTTCCTTTCGGCCAGACGGCCTTTGGCTATCCGGGGGCGGCGAACCTGTCGTTCACGTGTGTCGAGAGCGGCGCGGCGAAGAAGTCGCTCTACTTTGCCGCACACGACGTCGTCGCTCGCCACAAGGTTTACGACTTCGAGGAGCACGCCCAAGGCAAGGCCAAGGACGTCTTCGCCTGCATCCAGCATTTTCCCTTCACGCCGCCCGGCAAGACGTTCGATGGCTCGACCGTGGTGCTGCGCGTCGTCGACGGCGATTGGCGGGCCGCGGGCCGGGTGTACCGGGCGTGGTTCGACAAGACTTTCGGCATTTGCAAGCCGGCCGACTGCTGGATACGGCGGCAATCGTTCTTCCAGATGACGATGTTCGAATTGCCCGAGGGAACGATCAATTACCGCTTCAAAGACATCCCGCAGTGGGCCAAGGATGCCAAAGATCACGGCATCAATGCCGTGCAGATCAGTGGTTGGCACCTGGGCGGACACGACAACGGCTATCCGTATTACACGGTCGACCCGCGGCTGGGCACGTGGCAGGAACTCGAGGACGGCATCAAGACTTGTCACCGCATGGGGCTGAAGGTTTACTTTTTCGTCAACTACCAGCAGGTGATGGTCGACTGCGATTGGTATAAGAAAGATCTCATCAAGTATCGCGAATACAAGCCCGACGGTGACCTCACCTGGAACGCCGGCTGGGGGATGGGCACTCTGTGGGCGCGGATGGACCATCCGAAGCGGATGACCTGGGTGGATCTGGCCTTCCCCCAGTATCGGAAGATCATTGTGGACCAATTTGCCCGGCTCGCCCAGATCGGGGCGGACGGGGTCCACGTGGACAAGATGTTCCCCACCGCCATCGACTACAACCCCAACCTGCCCATGAGCCCCGACGTGGCCCCCTGGGAAGGCGCGATCCTGCTGACGAAGGAAGTCATGGCCGCTTGCCGCACGCATAACCCCGACTGGGCCATGTCGTTCGAATGCAACTGGGACCGCCTGCTCCAGTTCAGCGACGCCTCGTGGTGGGTGGGCAACCAGCGTATCACCCGGCAGGTCTTCCCCGAGCACGTCGAGACTCTGCTCGTCGCCTCGGCCTACGATTATCTGGGCGTCAACAATGCGGTGCGCGAGGGGCACACCGTGATGCTCGGGCCGCTGAACTTCTGCCGCTCGGTCGGCTGGCAGCCCTGGCAGGGCCTGGCGAACTACATCCAGGAAGTCAAGCGTATCCAAGACGGCCTGTTGGACACCGTGTTCCTGGGCGAAGTGCTCGGGCACGACGGCGTGCGGATGACGGCTACCGCCCAGGTAGACTACAACGTCTTCCGGAATCTGCGCACGGGCAAACGCGTCTGCGTACTCACCAACTCCCACCTGGAGTCGAAGAAGCAACCACTTATGGCATTCGAGACGAACCCGGGCGGCAAGGCACGCATTCATACGCCCTTCCAACCAACTCGCGTGGTGAAGCTGCCGGCAGAGATCGAGATTCCCGCCGAGCGAATCGTGTTTGTCGAAGAATTGTGAGACGCCCCATGAAAAGCTTGCTGCGGCCGACATTCGTCGCCCTGTTTGGGCTGGTCTTCACGGCTCCCTTGTTTGCCCAGGTCACAAACGGCGGGTTCGAGACGGGCGACTTCGCCGGCTGGACTGCCGACGCGAACTGGGTGATCGCCAACGACTCCCGTGGTTACTACGCGGGCTGGCAAGGCGCGTATTGGGCCTGGAGCGGCGGCAAGGGGGAGGCTGCCACTGGCAAATTGCGATCGAACCCCTTCCGGCTCGATAAGGATGCCGTGCATCTGATGATCGCCGGCTGGGACTCCCGGCAAGGCACCGGCAAGCCGCGCCGATGGAATTACGTGACCCTCAACCTGGCCAGCGGCCGCGAGCTCGACCGCGTCTGGGCCCCCAATACGACAACGTTCGTGCCGGCGATTCTCGACGGCTCGGGCTATCGGGGACAAACCGTGTACATCGAAGCGGTGGATGACGCAGAGGAGGCCACGTACTCGATGCTCTGCATCGACGACGTGCGGACCGTTTTTGCGTCATTCCCCGAACCGCCTTCCGGGCCGTTGTCGCCTCTGCCCGCCTTCGATGCCCACAAATCGCTGAAGCTGGAAGACGATCGCTACCTGGTCGAGGTAAACCGGGCCAACGGCACCATCAGCCGGATTCGCGACAAGCAAGGCGATCTCGAACTGATCCGCGAGCCGCGGCTGGCCGACAACTTCCGCTTCACGCTCCCCATCCCGGGGAAGGAGCCCTGGCAAACGATCGAGGCCAATTACATCTATGGCCGTCAGCAGAAGCTGTCGTCGTTCGACGCCAGCGCGAAGAAACTCACGTTGCACTGGAACAAACCGCTGCGGAATTACCTCGGCCAGCGTTTCGATGTCTCGGCCGTGATGGGCATCGAACTGACGCAGCAGGGCGTTTGGTTCAGCCTCCGCATCGACAACGCGAGCCGCTACCAAATCGGCGAGGTGTTCTTCCCGCTTGTCGGCGGCATCGAGGGCATCGGAAAAAACGTCGGCCAGTTGAAAGCTACCGTGCTCAATACGCCCACCAGTCCGGAGGCCGTATCGGCGAACGGCATCTTCCGCGTGTTCACCAACATGTCATGGCTCGGCGACCAGGGACCGGAGCAGTTCTATTCGTATCCCAAGGGAACCTCGCGGCCGTGGATGGAATTCTCGACGCGGAAGTCGAACCGATCGGTCTATATGGGCACGCGGCAGTCGGCTGGCGGCGCGAAGGTGCTGCGGCTGGAACTTGTGCCGAGCAACTCGGCCACGGTGCGCGAGGACGGCAACTGGCCTCGCCCCGGCGAACTCCGCGGTCAGCCGGTCGGGGTCAGCGCGTGCTTTGTTGACTTTGTGGGCGCCCCGGCCCACAATAGCTATCAAGCTGCGCCCGTGCTGATCTCGTTCCATGACGGGGACTGGCACGAGGCGAAGAAGATTTACCAGAACGGGAACGTTCCTCGATAGAAACGATCTGGTTCAACACACAACAAACACAGGGAACCATCCGATGAATCGCTCGATCCGCATCGCCGGCCTCATTCTCTTGGGACTTGCACTGCCGCTGGCAGCCCGCAGCACGGCGGCTGAGAAAGAAGACGCTCCTGCCGGCAAGAAGCTCAACGTGGCCGTCCTGACCGGCGGCCACCAGTTCGTCGTAGCGGACTTCTTGAAACTGTTCCAGGGCTACCCGGACATCAGCTACAAACATTTTGCGCAGAAGGCGGGCGGCGAGATTTTCGAGGACATCGCCCATTGGCCCTACGACGTGATCGTGCTTTACAACTTGAATCAGCAGCTTACGCCGAAGCAGCAGAAGAACTTCCTCAAGCTGCTCGACAAGGGCGTGGGCCTGGTCATTCTCCATCATGCGATTGGCGGCTACGACCCGTGGCCGCTGTTCCGCAAGATTTCCGGCGTGAAGTACTATCTCAATCCCGTCACGGAGAACGGCGTGCAGCACGAGCGCTCCGGCTGGAAGGAAGGGGTGACGGTTTCGATCCACCTGGCCGACCCGGATCATCCCATCACGCGGGGCTTGAAGGATTTCGATCTGCTCGACGAGACGTATTGTCACTTTGACGTCGATCCCGGCGTCCACGTACTGCTGACGACCGACGCGCCGACGAGCGACAAGATGATCGGCTGGGTAAAGACGTACGGGAACGCCCGGGTGTTCTTCATCCAATCCGGCCACTGCCGCACGGCCTACGACGACCCGAACTACCGGACGCTCGTGTCTCGCGCCATCCGCTGGACGGCGCGGGTGTTGGACTGAGTCGCGAACCTCAGCGCTGTAGCGAACGGTCTCCGTGCCGTTCCGAACGCCGCGGACGGCGTTCCCGACAGTCCATCGTCGCGCTCCTTGGGGGGCGACCGGGCGACTTGAAGTTTGACATCATGAAGTTTGATATCGTGTTGACTTCGCTGTTTCGCGCCGCTACACTCCTTACAGGGGGGCGGTGAGAGGAGACCCATCTTTGCGGCGAGAATTCAGTATCATCATCGAACGGGACGAAGCGGGCTATTATCTGGCCACCGTTCCCGAACTTTACGGCTGCCACACGCAAGCGAAGTCGCTCGATACGCTCATGAAGCGTATTCGGGAAGCCATCGACGTCTGCCTGGAGGTTGAAGGAAATCTGCCGAAGTCGTCGCAGTTCATCGGCGTCCAGCGCATCTTGGTGGAGAGATGAGCCGACTTCCCCGACTCCGCGGCAAACAGGTGCTGGCCGCCCTGCGTCGAGCGGGATTTGAAGTTATCCGCGTCCGTGGCAGTCACCATTTCGCGCGTCATCCAGACGGCCGCGCCACGGTGGTGCTGGTCCATTCAGGCGAACACATCGGACCGGGCCTGCTGAGCAAGATCCTGGTTGACTGCGAGATGACGCACGAGGAATTCGAGAAACTGCTATAGCGGGCGCGTAGTCGGGGGCAGACTTTAAGTTTGCACGCGTGGTCGGGGTCAGACTTTTACTTTTTTCTACAGCAAGACTTTTGCTCTTGAGTCGTTTCGGGCATTGGGAGCATATTGGAGAGTGATGGTGGTCATGGCCGTAAGGGCTGATCAGTTCCTTGTTTACGGAATTCTGTCAGGAGGACAC